>Ga0180430_10000750_pt1 | contig 34285 bp, 27 predicted proteins | sample SS_ome_9_FD_132999 | JGI IMG/M metagenome (GOLD analysis project Ga0180430, IMG submission 132999) | Hypersaline lake sediment archaeal communities from the Salton Sea, California, USA - SS_1_S_2 metaG | ecosystem: Environmental > Aquatic > Non-marine Saline and Alkaline > Hypersaline >... | reverse complement strand
CGATGGAGTGAATGAACATCAACTCAAGGAAGAAGACCGTAAACCTTCACACACCCGTACAATTCAAACCGAAATCGTCGCCTGAACCACGTTCTTCAAACACAACATTTGCCACTAACTCTCAGTTTCGGGATTCGAATCAGGTTGCAGGTCGCAGCGGAGATCTCCATCTGTTGTTTCAGTTTCCATCGTTGAAAGTGGCGGGAACGGGTCAGACCGGCGATCATTTTTAACCAACCGAAGCCTTCCTCCACTTTATTTCGGCAACGTTGACTGATCTGATACCCGATGTGTGTGAGTCGTTGCTTCATTCGTTCCCGAACGCTCACAGCGGCAAGTCGACCCTGTCGAATGTTCTTCGGGTCGGGCGGAGGCGATCCTGAAGAGCACAGTGCGGTTCAATACCACGGGACTCCAGATCCAGAAACCACGGGCCACTGTCATAACCCTTGTCGGCTCCCAGAGTGCTCGGGCAGACGGCGTGTCGATGCTTCAGACCGTCTAGCATCTCCAGCGTGGGCACGCGTTCGGACGTGCCGTTTGCTTTGCTGACGCACACCGCCATGATCATGCCGTTGCGGTTTTCCGAAACGCTGTGCCCCATGTGGCTTAGTTTTGATTCCTTGCCGGCCCCCTTGCGGTACAGCTTTGCGTCGGGGTCGGTCGTGCTGCGATGAGTCGCGGGCGGTTCTTCGTGAAATCCGTGGCCGCAAAAGAATCTTCCACCGGGTCCATGGCGAGAAACCAGCGAAACAGCAGATCGGTGTCGATGCGTTCCACAAGCTGCCGTTCGCTGCGCACCGAATACAGCGCCTGCAGCAACAACGCCTTGAGCAATCGTTCGGGAGGCACGCTGGGCCGCCCAAGCTTGCTGTAGGCTGCATCAAACTGAACAGAAAGCCCGCTGAGAATCTCATCAACGACCTTCTTGAGCGGCCGCAACGGGTGATTCTTCCGAATCCGTTCTTCGACATTCATACTGAAGAACATCCTCATCTGACCATCCGCTCGACCACGCATCCCAAACCTCCTTGATTCAAAGCAACAGGACCCAGGATAAACTACATGTCACCCCAGTGACTTTCTCAGCAACCTGCTGGACCTTCTGCGGCACCGTCCGCTGTAGGATTGGGCGTCAACAGGATATCCCCGGCGCACCGAACTACCGGAGGCCGACCTCACTGGACACCATCGCATCGCGTGAATCCGTGAGTGTGACGACCCAGGTATTGGCTTCGGCTGGCAGGCCGGTGGCCGTGACCCGGTTGTCACCGATTTTGCAGTCAAGTGATTCCCAACTACGCTTTGATCGAAGACCCGTTTCCGTTGTATAGTGGAGTTTGGCGTTCAGTATCTCAGTCGCGGACTTGAACGGGACGGAAACCGTTCCGTCGTTGTCGACAGTCATGGTGCCAACCTGTGCGAGTGGAGTCCCGTTTCGCAGGATGGAATCGATGTAGATCTGAATCTCCTTCGGCTGCCAGCCGGAAGTGTGTCCGTGAGGCATCTTTGGCTGAATCCGAATCGTGCGAGGGCCCGTCACCTTTACATATGATTTGGCATAGCTGTCGAGTACATAGTGGACGTCGTGGGTGCCGTTGACCCACAGGGTCGGAATGGAACACTTCGCCAAATGGCTACCCGGATCGTACGCGGCGACCCAGGCAGCGCGACGGTCGCCCAGGTTGTCAATCGCGGGTTTCTGAACAGACTCTCCTTCGTGCAAGAATCCACAGCCGTAAACCGGAACGGCCGCTTTGAATCGATCGTCGTGCGAAGCAACCAGACAGGTGGTGTATCCTCCCCAGCTGATCCCGGTGACCGCCGTTCGGTCTGCATCCACTTCCGGAAAACTACGAAGCAGCGTGTGCGCACGCATGACATTGGCGACAGCGTGATATGGCCAGTCGTCTTCAATCGCTCCGCCGATGCTGCCAAATTTGTGATTGTGGTCGTCAGGGACTCCACCCTTCGCAAGTCGGCTGCGGGTTTCTCTGCCATGAGATGTGTGTGGTTTGAGATTCCCGTCGTCGTCGTATTGCGGAGCCGGAGGCCGACGACCTCCGAGATCCATGGCAATGGCGGCATATCCCTGATTCGCCCACAACCAGACCCAATCGGCGAAGGCCGTGCCTCCGCCTCCGTGGATAAGAACGATGCCGGGGAATGTCTCGTCGGTTGATTTCCTGCCAAGCGTCTTCGGCGATGCATAGAAACCGAAGACCTCAGTCCCTTCACCGTTGATCTCTTCGCCCTCGTAGATCAACGATTGAATCGGGGCTGTTTCGTCGTCGACTCGGAAGTCAGGGATTTCAGACTTAAGCCTTTCCACCGGCCATGTGCCAGCCGTCGTCACAGAAATCTCATCGATCCCGTTCGCCGAATGAACGACAGCGAAAACGATGAGAAACGAAAACATGAGGTGCCATAAAGACATGTATGATTCAATCCTGTGCGAGAGATGACTGGATCGATAGTGTACCGGTTGAGACAACCATGAGCGAATCTATCGATAGACCTGACTCATTGAGATCTTTGGGTCGCAGTTTACACTGTGATTGATAATCGATTACTGACTGCTCCGCGTTAGGTCTGGTGGGGTGTCAGAAACGAAGCATCCGCTGTTCGTCCGGCCATCAGGATGAAGAAACCGGCTCGAGCCGGTACAACAACTTTCAACTGCTTTATCACCATCTCAGTACTATGCGATACTTCCTTCTGATCTGCTGTTTGTTGCTCATGCCTGATACCGCCTTTGCCACTGACCCTGTTGTCTTTGTTTCCGCTTTTGCATCCGGAGATGAAGGGGCCATTCATGCTTATCGCTTCAGCTCAGATACCGGGCGGCTGGAACTGCTTCATCGGACCACCGATGTGGAACATCCGTTCTTTCTGGCAATTTCGCCCGACGGTCGATTTCTGTATTCGATTGATGCAAAGCAGTTCGGTGGGAAAGAAGAGGAACGTGTTGCCGCGTACGCGATCGATGGCCGCAGTGGTCAACTGACTCGACTAAACGATCAGTCAACTCGCGGAACGGCGTCGTGTTATCTGGACGTGGATGCGTCCGGCAGGGCCGTCGTTGTGGCAAACTATACGACAGGCAATGTGGCCGCCTTTCCTGTTCAGGCTGATGGATCGCTGTCGAAAGCGTCGGCATTCGTTCAACACACGGGTTCCAGCGTCAATCCGCAGCGTCAAACCGGGCCGAACGCGCACTGCATTGTCGTGAGTCCGGACAATCGATTTGCCTTAGCCGCAGATCTGGGAATCGACAAGATCCTGATTTATGCACTGGATGCGAACACGGCATCAATGACACCGAATGACTCGCAACCATTCGCTGTATTGCCTCCTGGATCCGGTCCTCGGCATCTGACATTCCATCCCGATGGTCGATACGTCTACGTCATCAACGAACTGCTCAACACGGTTTCTTTGTTCGACTACGACATTGAATCCGGCACGCTGTCGATTCGACAGACAATTCCTACGCTGCCTCCGGAATTCTCCGGCGTGAGTCACACGGCGGATGTGAAGATTACTCCGGACGGTAAGTTCCTGTACGGAACCAACCGCGGACATGACAGCATCGCGATTTATCGGATTGCTGATGATGGTGAGCTGGAACTTGCGAATATTGAACCCAGCCTGGGCAAGGGGCCTCAGAATCTGCTGATTACCCCAGATGGCCGCTGGTTGCTTTGTGCCAACATGCCAGGCAACAATCTGGTCGTATTTGCAATTGATTCTGCAACAGGCGCTCTGACCCACACCGGTGAGCCCATGTCGATTCCAATGCCATCCTGTATTCGCTGGCTGAAGTAGTTACTTGCTGTTCTCGAAAGACGAGTCCAGTGATTTCAGCCTCTGATTGAATACGGCATGGAGTACGGCAGCGGAAGCCACAAGCCGAAACTACGGAGCCAGGATGTGTTCCCCATTCGCGAACTGGTGGTGGCACGCATTGCAGCTTTCAATCATCGCCTCGTAGTGTTTGCGTGCCGTTGTGTGATCTTTCGCACGGGCTGCTCGATAGAATTCACCGCCGAAGTCTCTCACCTCAACACTGTGGTTCATCCAGTCGGCAATGTCATCCTGCGGCTCACGCATCAACAACAGGTTGCCACCCTCAGCCAATATGAGTGCGTCCGCCTTGATTGCTTTCCATATCTTGTTGTCTGTTGGTGCTGTCGCCATGGCTGGCTTAAGTCGACGAAAGGTGGGCTGAAAAACGTACTCCATGAATTCATGCATGTCGGGTTCGACGGGGACAGTTGCAGTTTTATCGTCAGTAGTTACCGCTGCATGGCTGAGAGTTGTTTCTGACCAGAGCCCGCAAACAACAATAAGTAGGAGGAAGGATGCGTAAACAAAGAAGCGGCCGTGAATTGTCATAGGAAGAAGTTCCTTTCAGAACCGGGACATGTGTTGGAAACAGCCTGAATACCGGCTTCAGCAGGGACAGTCAACGACGATGACTGATGAATTAGCAGGACGTGTGGCTCAGGCTGAATTCTCGTCTCGTTCTCAGCGGTGAGTTCTGATTCGTCAGGTGTTTTGACGAATGACGCTTGCTTCGCCATAACATGAGCCTCGTAATAGGCTCAGGAGTTGCCGTGTTACGTGCCTGCCTTTCCGCCCCACTCTGCCTTCTTCCTGCCTCGGTCTTTTCTGATGAATCGTGTTCCATCGTCGTTTGCAACAGTTTGCTTCCTTCTGAGTGTGATGCTGACACCTTTGGTCAGCGGTGCTGCGGAGTCGAGGATTGATTCCACTCGGTTTGAACCGACAGTACTGACTGAAGGTTTGATGCGGCCGATGGAATTGGAAGTGGGGCCGGACGGAACGATCTACTTCATCGAGCTGGAAGGTGACCTGAGAGCTCTTGATCCTGACACTCGAAGGATCCGAGACCTGGGCAAGGTCGACGTCACCGTTGAACAGGAAAATGGCCTCATTGGAATGGCGCTCGATCCCGACTTCGCTGACAACGACTGGATCTATCTGCAGTATTCGCCACCGGACTTCGAAGGACAGTACATCAGTCGGTTTACGCTGGTGGATGGCCTGCTGGATTTGGGGTCTGAAAAACTGCTGTTCAAGTACGACGAACAACGCAAGCAGTGTTGCCATCATGCGGGAGCCCTGCAGTTTGGTCCCAATGGCGATCTGTATTTCTCGACGGGCGACAACACAAATCCGTTTGCGGAATCCGAAGGGTACGCTCCGATAGACGAACGTCCCGGCCGAGAACCCTGGGATGCTCAGCGAACGTCGGCGAACAGTCGTAGTGGAAACGGCAAGGTTCTTCGTATTCATCCGCTTCCGGATGGAACTTATTCCATTCCTGAAGGAAATCTGTTCCCTGCCGATGGCTCAAAGGGAATGCCGGAAATCTACGTGATGGGGTGCCGCAACCCCTGGCGCATTTCCGTCGACCAACAGACCGGGTTTCTGTATTGGGGTGATGTTGGTCCGGATGCCGGGCGCGACGGTGAACGGGGACCTCGTGGCCATGACGAAATCAATCAGGCTCGTAAAGCCGGATTCTTTGGCTGGCCGTACTTCAACGCCGACAACAAACCCTACGCTGACGTGAATTTTGAAACGAAGGAGATCGGCCCGCGGTTTGATCCGCAGGCCCCGATCAACGAATCCGTCAACAACACGGGCGAACGTAAACTCCCTCCCGCTCAGCCAGCGATGATCTACTACCCGTCCGCCCGATCGAATGTCTTTCCCGAACTGGCCACCGGAGGACGGACGGCCTGTGCCGGTCCGGTGTATCACTTTGACGAGTCTCTCGAATCGGCGAACAAATTTCCGAAAGAACTCGACAAGGTGCTGTTTATCTACGAGTGGTCACGTCACTGGGTGAAGATGGTCCACCTTGATGATGACTACAACCTGGCGCGAATCGAACCGTTTATGCCCGAATACACGTTTGCTCGACCAATCGACATGGACTTCGGACCGGACGGCTCGCTGTTCATGCTCGAATACGGCGAGACGTGGGGAGTCAACCAGGATGCTCGACTGATTCGCATTGATTACGTTCGAGGCAACAGAACACCGGTGGCTGTGGCCAAAGCCACCAACAACATCGGTCGTCATCCACTGACCGTGTCGCTGTCCAGTGAAGGCAGCTACGACAAGGATAGCGACAATCTGACGTGGGAATGGAAACTGATTGACACGCTGGCGCCCGATGAGCCGCATCAAACATTGTCGACTGAAGCGAACGCCGACGTCACGATCACTGAGCCCGGCGTCTACAACGTGGAACTCGTGGTGACTGATCCCGCCGGGGCCTCGCGATCGGCAACTGTTCCGGTATTGGTCGGAAATGCTCGCCCGACGGTGAAGTTCGTGAAGCCTCACAGTGGAGACTTCTTCGATGCGACGCAGCCAATCGATTACGAAGTTCTGGTGTATGATTCGGAAGACGGCACCAATGATGAAGAAGCCTTCGATAATGGCGACGCGGAGTTCATTGATTCGCAGTCACCCGGTCGAGTGGTCCTCAACGCAAAGTATGCCACGCAACCGTTTTCGCAGACGGGGGCGGGGGGCAGCTCTGCTAACGATCCACCGGGATTGAAACGCATGAAGGCCAGCGACTGTTTCAACTGCCATGCCGTCGATCAAAAACGAGTTGGGCCGCAGCTGATTGACATCGCCAACAAGTACCGTGACAAGCCGGAAGCTCTGGATGCATCCATTCAGAGAGTGTTGAAAGGATCAACGGGTGTTTGGGGCAAGATCCCCATGATTCCTCACGGCCAGCACACTCCGGAAGAAGTCCGCGAAATGGTTAGCTGGGTTTACAGTCTGAAGCCAACCGGATTGGTTCGCGTTTTTAGTGGCTTCGTTGGCGAGGTGCCGGTCTCGGAGGAAGAAACGAACAAGTCGGGGCACTATCGCCTGAACGTGAACTACACCGATCGCGGCGCTGGAGTTGTCCCGGCGCTGAACGGTTCGGCAACGGTCTACCTGCGATCTCGGCTGGCCGAGGCGGAATCAGCGGATGAAATCAACGGACCACAGATACTCAATTCCGACAAGGCCAGCGACAAACGATTTGCCGGAGCCATCAACCACGGGCATACGCTTCGATTCCGCGACGTGAACTTTGATCAGTTCGATTTGATGAAACTGCGGATTGCCTCAGCGGGTGCTGGTGGGGCCATTGAACTACGAGCCGACCAGCCGGATGGTACGCTGCTCGCGACCATTGACGTGGAAGTGAATGGCCAGTGGGAGGAATTCTACGAGCGAACAGTTTCTCTCAACAGCAGTCGTCCAGCGGAGACGGGAGCCCCCGGTGACGCCATCTCCGGTCATCACGATCTGGTTGTCGTATTCACTCATCCGAAGAAAGCCGGCGGACTGATGAACCTGGACTCTGTGCAGTTCATCGACAGCAAGTGAGCTAAGCAGACCTGCCGGTCACCGATGAAGTTATTGATCGTCATCCAGAATCGTGATGGAGGGTTGATAGATATTCAAGGCGGCTGCGTACTCAGCGAATGCATCGAAGTGATTCAGCAACGCCGAAACTTCGCCTTCTGCAGCCTCAAGGGCATACTGTTCGAGAATTGCGACTTTGAGTAAGTCACTTTCCCCTTCTTCAAATTTGGTTCTTTCGAACATTGCTACTTCGTCTGCCAAATCTGCGGCGCGACTGGCCTGCAATGCCTCTTCACGAGTTCGTGTCAGTCCGGCAAAAGCAGATCGAACCTCCGCTTCGACCTTGTCACTGACAAGTTGCCTCTTGGCACTAATCTGAGCCATCTTCCACTGCACGGCGTAGGCTTTCCCTCGTCCTTTACGCTGCTGGAGTGGAAAATCAAAGTAGACGCCTGCTTCCAGCTCAAACTCAGACTTGTCGCGTTTGCTGCTGGTTGGTTGCCCGGTGTCCTGAGAACCAGTCAGCTTGGCATCAAGTCGCGGTCGCGTCATGTTACAGGCTTCCGCGAGGTCGACTTGCAGTTGCTGCAACTTGAGATTGATCGCCTGTAGTTCCGGACGAGTGTTGCGGGCACGCATGATGTCAGAGCCGATGTCAGCAGCCTGAATATCTCGTAACTTCGGGAACTCCGGTAACTCTGCGAGCTGAGGCACGTAAGGGCGTCCCGTGGTGTCTCGCAGAAAGAGCGAGAGCTTCAATGCGGCCTGTTCAAGTTCACGGCGCGAGTTTGCGAGCTTGGCTTCTCGTTTCGAAATGGCACTCAGGTTCTGGGTCTCGTCCGGAGTAGCAAGATCGCCAAGTTTAACTCGCAGCTCGACTTTCTCGTGCCGATCACGCGCTAGTTCCAGCCACCGTTGGCCCAATCGATACTTGTGACCTGATGCGACCCATTTCCAATAGGCGTGACTGGCCTCAGCCGTGAACGCAATCAAAGTCGTCCGAATAAACGGGTCCACAAGCTGCTGATCATAAGTGCGTCGCCACAACTCGGCACGCCTTGCATCGATCGCGCGGTCTCGGATTAACGGAATCAGTACGCCGCCTTTGAACTCACCACCTTCATTGGTTTCACGTTCGCGGTACCATGGCTCGAAGCTACCATCGCCGTTGCGATAGCCGCCAAAGATCTCGCCTCCACCGTAGAGAGGTTGAGTCACGCCAGCGCTGTTGCGGTAGGTTTCGTAGAAGCCCAATGGCTGATTCTCACTAATCCCTTTAAGCTTCGTATCGAATTCTCCCCATGCAGATAACTGGTTGCCATCAGCGACCATGCGTTCCTGGTAAGCCGCACGGACCAGCGGGTAGTGCTGCAGCACAGACATCGTGACCTGCTCGAGTGATACGGGAGTGTTGACCGCGTCCGAGTTCAGCAGCTGACTACTGGAAATCAGCTTGAGTGCATCCTTGTCCTCGTCAGCGTCGTTGTCCGTCTCGCCTTCAGCTGCGATCGTATCGTCGTTCCATTCGATCTGAGACGGCTGTTCAGAATCTCCGTTCGGGTTGGAGTCGCCATCCAGTTCTGCAAACTCGACATGAAGGTCGTCAGGCAGCTCGGCTGAATCGATTGTTGGTCGGTTGGTAACGTGTGGCGAAGAGACCTGGGTAGTCCGGCAGCCAGCAAGGAACAGCAGTGGGAGGAATCCGGAGAGAATTCGCCGCAGAATCAGCTGTGCCCGGGATTTTGAAAGCAGAACGTCGTCCATGACCTGTTGCACATTTCGACAATGAGACCAGCCACTTTCCGTGTGCTGGATGGCAGATGAGTGGTCGAAGCTGAATCCGACGTACCTGTCCGGCGCCTGTACTTCTGTTTCGACCTGTTCGTCGAGTCAGACCAATTCGATTGGGTGAACTTGTTGCCCGAGCGACAGCGATTGCTCCGGACAATCGGCTGCCAACGACTGTGACGGTTGTGCGGGCGATCGGGAATCGCTCTCAGAGCACTGCTATCTGCTGGAGGTGCCAGGAGACGTATTTGTCTACTTCGGCAGTTTTGGCTTCTTCGGTTTTTCCTTGCCACCATCGCCTGTGCTGACAACGGGAGGAAACCCATTCATATTTCGCCAGATCTCGTACCACAGCGGCACCCGCTCCAGCAACACCCATGCATTTGCTCGAACGCCCTGCCGCAGGAATCGCTCATTCGGCCAGCCGTAGCGTTCATCGTCAGGACGGACGTACGCTACGAATTGCCCTTTCCCGTTGTCATTTGCGTTGACGGAAACAATCCTGCCGCCGAACGTTCCTACCGCAACCGATGGCCAACCCGCGAACTGCACTGCTGGCCAGCCTTCAAACTGAAGACGGACGTGACGGCCTGGTGAAACCAGCGGGGCATCATTCCCGCGCAGGACGATTTCCACGGCACGGTCCTGAGTATCAGGCACGATGTCGCACAGGGGATCACCGATTTTGACCATTTTGCTCTTGAGATTGGAGTTGATCGAAGTCAGAAATCCGTCGAATGGCGCCTCGATTCTTTGGGCACTCTGGCGTGCTCTCTTTATCTTTGCATCTGACAGATCCTTCTCCGCTTTACTGAGATCCGACGTGGCTTTTTGGATCTCGGTCTCAGCTTTCTGGACCTCGCCGATCGACTTATCGCGCAAAGACTTTGCGTAGTTGATGTCGCCCTGAGCCTTTTGCTCTTTTGCGTTGCGATCGCGTTCCTTGGCAGTCAAGTCGGCTTTCGCTGACTTCACATTGAATTCTGCTTTTTCAACTTTGGCTCGGGCCTCCAGCCACTTGCGTTTTGCAGTCTGGTATTTCAACTGTGAGACGGCTTCCGCTTTGTAGAGTTTTTCCTGTCGATGGTAATCCGCTTCCTCCTGAATCAGAGCCGCCTGAAACTGCTCCAACTCTTTTTGTGCCCCTTTGAGCTTATTCTCTGCTGACTCGATGGCTGCTTCTGCTGAAGCCACGATCTGTTCCAGGGCTGCTTCATAAGTTTGCAAGAGTGCTTCCTGAGATTTCACGACATCATCTTTAGCGGCCTTGTTCGCTTTGCTGGCATCCACCTGTGCTTCGAGGGCCTTCACACTTGTTTCGATTTTTTCGACCTGAATCTCCAGTTGCTGGAAAAAATTTGGGTCTACGTCCTGAATCTCAGCGATGAGGTCTCCCTCTTTGACATGGGCGTTGGGTTCCACCAGCGGCCCCCATAGAACCAGGCGGCCTTTCGCGGTGGCTTCGACCGTCTGCGGACGTTCGGTGGGATCGAAGGCGATCACATTGCCTTTGCCAGTTACCGATTGCTGCCAGGGCGCTACCGCAACGAAAAAGAATCCGAGCGCGAGCGTAGCGAGGAGCACCTTGCCGATTCGCCGGGCGAACCTTGATGAACGAGCCAGCCTCAGCGACGGCAGGAGGGCTTCGTTGTAGGCGGACGGACCCAGCATGCGCTTGGAAGTATTCGCTTCCGCAGAGATCATCTCTGTTCGATTGATCATGATGCAGCCTCTTCTGTTGCGGTGTCCTGCGCAGATGAATACTCAGAATACAGTCGGACGATCTCGTCACATCGATCGGCCACGGATTTCTTTCCGGTGCCAATGACGAGCGTCCAGGGGCGTTCCGGGTGCAGTAGCTTCTCAAGGACCGACTCCAGTTCACCATCTGACAGCGAATCCAACACGCCATCGATCAGCAGCAATCGGGGTTTATCGACAATCGCCCGAGCCAGACAAAGCAGTTCGACCTGCGTTCCGGACAAGGGGGCACCGTTACCGCGCAGCGGAGTGTCAAAGCTTTTCGACAACTTGAGCACTCGGTTGTAGAGCCCCACGTCCTCCAAAGCCATACGGACATCGGCGGAGGTAACAGTCGCACGATGAAGGTGGACGTTTTCTTCCAGCGTGCCATGAAAGATTTCAGCCTGACGGACCAGGGAAACATTTGCTCGTAACACGTCAGACCGCAAATCCTGTGGGTCAAATCCGTCAATCGTGACATGTCCCGCCGTGGGCGCACGCAGCCCATACATCAGGTCCATCAATGCGCTCTTGCCGCTGCCACTGCCGCCAAGCAAGGCAACTGAGCTTCGCGGAGGCGCTTTGAATGAAACGCTGCCTCGCAGGTGCATTCCACCGGATGAACGACTGAGTTCCACCGCATCGAGGTCCAGATTCACTGGTCCTGAAGCGTGCATTTCCATCATTCCATCGTGATGCTCGGTAGGCAGGTCAAACAGCGATCCCAGTTTGTCGACGGATGCCAGAAGGTCATAGAAACTTTCCATATGTTTGCCCATCTTGGCAAATGCACGGACGATGACCGTCACGATCAGTTCTGCCGCCACCAGTTGGCCAAGAGTCAACTGATTGTCGACCACCAGCCAACCACCGATGCCCAACAGTGCGGTACTCGCTACCGCCTGCAGGCCCAGAGCGAACACGATTTGCCGCATCAAAATGCGAAAGTGTTTTTGCCTTGCTTCCAGGTATTCATGGACGAGTCGGTCTGTGCGTTCCAGTGCCAGGTCGGTGCCGCCTGAGGTGCGGAATACTGTTGGACATCGAGCGATATCTTCCAGCCAGGAAGCCATGTAGTACTTATTCTTGGATTCCTTGATGGCAGTGCCGATGGCGCCTTGTCCGAGGACGAGAATAATGAAGGCGATGAGTGCCATCAGCACGATATCGAAACCGAATAGCCAGGGATGATAGAACGCCAGAACAGCCATACCCACAACAGCACTCAGTATAAGATCGATGCCATCCAGCAGCAGAGACGCCGCCACCTTCTGGACAGTTACGATATCAAAAAAACGATTCGTCAATTCCGGCAGGTAGATCCCTTCCGTGGCTGAGGTTTCAGCTCGCGGCAGACGAAACGCCAGATCTCCGGCGACCCGGGCAAACAGCCGTCGCTGCACCAGCTCAACAACATAGGTCTGGAGAGCTCGCAGGGCGGCCGAAAACGACAGGAACGTCAGCAGGATCAATGCGAGCACGAAGATCGGTTGCACGACACTGCCAAAAGCGACGGTATTGACGAGTGCTTCAACCGCAATTGGAGTTGCCAGCGTCAGGATCCCAACGATAAACGCGAAAACCATCACGATCCAGATGTCAGACCATTCGGGTCTGAGCAGCCTCTGGAGGCGCGACAGCGGCTTCAGCGCTTTACTTTCTTCGATGTTTGATGACAGATCTCCGCGGATGACAACACAGCGAATCCGACCGTCCAATTCGAATCGTCGCAGCGAGTGCATCACCCTCCGAAGCTTGATGACTTCGGTGGTGCCAACATCCTGTGTTGTCTGAATCTCAACACGACGCGTTCCGGCCGGACGTGCTCGCAGCCAGAGCCCATCACCGTGTTCCGAGGGCTGGTGCGTCACAATCTGAACGCCGTTGCTGACTAATGCCGCTGCTTCTGCGACAGTGCAGTCGATCGTTTTCGTCTGCAGCCCGATGCTGGTTGCGGCTTCCGCAAGCCATTTCCACCACAGCTGTGGCTCTTCACCAGGCCACGCGGATTCGGCTTCGTGCCAGGCGCGACGGCCTTCGGCCATCTCAACGTCAGGCAGCTCAAGCGTCAGCTGCTCGAGAATCCATGATCCTGCGACCATGCGGTCAGAAAACGAGTCCGTCATGTCTGGTGTCTATTCGTCGTTGGAAATCAGTGCCAGCAGGTCGCCAATATTGCGATGAGCCTCGATTGCGTGTCGGAGCGGCTGATTGACCAGGACCTTGTATCGATTCCGTCGTCCCACACGTTCTCGTTCAATCACTCCGCCGCTCTCCAGATCCTGAATGATTCGCTGAACGGCTCGTTCTGTAATCCCGACCTCCAGCGCAACCTGCCGCAGAACCATATCGGGATTGTTGTGCAACAAAATCAGAACATGCGAATGATTAGTCAGGAATGTCCAGCGAGGGTTAGCAGCCGTTTTCTCCTTTGATGAACCGGCGGTCGTCTTCTTCGCGGCTCCTGCTCCCGTCGGCTTACTTTTTGTTCGTCTGCTGGTTGTCGTGTTCGCCATATCATCACTCCTGATCTGCGGATATTGGCCGGATGCCAATCCTGTCACGAATTCCAATTCGTGAATCGTACGCCTTTTTCTGTTGTTTTACGACATTTTTCGGCAGTTGGGCCAGGAAAATTGAATTCACGCCACAAAAAACACGAAAGACAATTGACGACCTTTAGTTCGTGTATTTATTATCGCGTTATAAAAATCGCGTCTTTCGTTTCTGGAACCTCGTTTATGCTATTGCCTGCCGCTCAGATCGCCTGCCTGCCATTGTTTACGCTGCTTCTGGTCGGTCTATGTCCAACAGCGTGGATGAACCGCAATGTCACCGTCGTTCGTCGAGTGCTGAACTATCTCACAGGATTGAATGCACTGGCTGCAGGTTCCCTGCTGGCAATCGTGCAGGTCACGGGTCCACTGGACTGGACATTGGGGCCACAGCTGCCGATTTCACTCCGACTGTATGTTGACGGAGCTGCGGCGCTGATGCTGACTCTTGTGGCTGTAGTAGGCTGGGTCATCTGCCGGTTTTCGGCTCGCTATCTTGATGGTGAAGCTCAGCAGGGACGTTACTTTCGATGGACTGTCTTCACCATTGGCACGGTGTCGCTGGCTGTTGTGGCCTCGAACCTGATCGTGCTGACAGGATCGCTCTTTCTGACAAGCGCTGGACTTCATCAGTTGCTCATCCACTACCGCGATCGCCGAGCCGCTCGGCGGTCCGCTGCCACAAAGTTCGTCTTCAGTCGGCTGGGTGACATCTGCCTGCTGACTGCAGCTTTTGCGCTTTACTACGAATTCGGGACGTTTGAACTTCCTGAGCTCTTCGCAAGCATCAGCCAGTTGTCTCAAACAACAATTGCAAACAGTTGGGCTCTGCCGCTCGCCGCCTGGTCGCTTGTTGCGTGTGCAATGTTCAAATCGGCCCAGTTCCCGTTTCACACCTGGCTTCCCGAAACAATGGAGGCTCCCACTCCTGTGTCTGCCCTGATGCACGCCGGGATCGTGAATGCGGGTGGCTATCTGCTGGTTCGAACTGCCCCAATCGTCCTGCTGACACCCGCAGCCCTGCGGACGATCGCAGTGCTTGGAGTCTTTACAGCTCTGTTAGCTGCGCTGGTCATGATTTCACAAACCAGCATCAAACGGAAACTGGCCTGGTCCACAATCGCTCAGATGGGATTCATGATCATGCAGTGTGGCCTGGGAGCATTCTCTGCTGCCATGCTGCACATCGTGGCCCACTCACTCTACAAGGCTCACGCTTTTCTCTCCAGCGGAAGTGTCATGACGGATCGCGCTGCCACGGCGACGGTTGCAGCTCCACGACACGGCCAGCTGGCACATGTGGCTGCGTTTGCTTTAGCCTTTGGAATCAGCCTTAGCTTGTTCATTGTTAGTGCTTCGCTGTTTGGAATTGCGGCCGAATCCAAACCCGGAGGCTTGATTCTGGGCCTTGTGCTTTGCTTTGGAATTGCCCATTGGATGCACCGAATGTTCGCAACAGGTCGTGCGTTCGTGGTACCCGGGCTCGCTGTTTCAACAGGACTCATGCTGGCCTACTTCACGAGTTTCGTCGCCGTTGATCTCATTGTTGCACCCAGTCTGCTGGCAGCACCATCTCCTTTTACCTCTGCCAGCTTCACCATGGGAGCAGGGGTCGCTTTTGCCGCGCTTCTGATCGTCGAATCAACCGTTCGCCACGCAAGACACTCTGAATGGATGAAGAGCTTGTATGTGCATTCCTCGAACGGCTTCTACGTCGATGCGTTCTGGAGACAAGCCGCAAAGTCCTTGTCAGCGTAGCCTGAGTTGTTCGTATCCTCCTGCATCCTTCCATGAGTCAACCCAAAGAGCGGACTCACTAAGAGAAAGAAACTGATGTCAACTCCGCAAGTCGAAGTCACTCCGTCACTCGAAAATATCCGGGGCACTGGAACTGCATCTCCACAGGTGCCGGTTTCCAGCCCGGATGTTGCGGCGGCAGGAAACAACGGCTATCCACTGACCAATGCCGAACGAAACCTGGTCGAACATCTTCATGAAGCAATCCAGAGTGTGGAGTCTGCGATTGCTCCTGTCTGGCCGCTCAAAGACTACGTTGCCGTCAATCCATTTCTTGGATTGTCAGACAGGCCGTTTCTGAACGCTCGAAAACTGCTGCGATCAGTTTCTGACGGCGAGACCTTGATGTCTTTGCAGTATTTCCAGGAGAGATTCCGCAAGGGTGAATTTGAATACAATGATGTTCAATCAGCTGTGGCCGAGATCACCGAGTCAGGCACAGCAACAAGGCTCACAACAGCTGATGTACTGTGCGCATTGTGTTCCGAAGATGATGAACCAGTGCCAGCTTTGGATCGCAACCCCGATCGAGTGCTGCGAACGCTCGCGGAAATCGCCGACAGGGTCAGTCAGTCCGACTGGACAGAGTTGATTCTGGAAGAAATTGGTCAGCACCTTTCCGCCTACTACGACGATGGGCAGGCCGTCTGGCAGAACCCCTGGCAGCACCTTCCTCTTTATCAGGCATGGCGTTCTGCTGCGCAACACAACCGACGTCCTGAAGCATCGGGATTAGATTCCTTCTGTAGTCTTGTGAAATCACTGCCTCACACGCCGCAGGCGGCCATCGGATTCGCTCTGAACAGGCTCCAGGTTCCGGAAGGCATGTGGGAGTCGTTCCTGCTTTGCCAGGCTCATAGTGTTGCCGGCTGGAGTGCATGGACACGATACCGGACACAACAGGCGACCGGTCATGACTCAGAGGACTTCGCAGATCTTCTGGCCATTCGGCTTGCCTACGACGTGGCTGTCGCAGACGTGACAGGGATCCAGTTCAGCTGGCAGTCAATGATGCAGTCGTGGAAGAGTCCTAACCGGTCGACCGCCGTCAAGGCTGACGATGAGGCTCAGGTACGATTTGCACTGCTGCGAGCGACAGAACACGCCTACGAAAGGAGGCTGATCGAATCGCTTGACGACAGCAGGAAAGGTGGTCTGGAATCGAAAGAAGAGCAGCCGCTGGCTCAGATGGTGTTTTGCATTGATGTGCGATCGGAACGATATCGTCGCAACCTGGAGTCGACCTGTTCGGACGTCCAGACGTTTGGCTTCGCTGGCTTCTTTGGCGTTCCAATCGCTTACCAGGCTTTGGGCGAGCCGACGGCCAGCCCTCATGTTCCTGCTTTGTTGACGCCACAGTTCACGGTTAATGAGTCAATACGTGGTGCATCGGATGCGACAGCAGTGGCCGCTGGACGACGTCGATACGTGCATCGCGCTTTGCGCAGAATCTGGAAACAATTCCAGACATCGGCTGTGGGTTGCTTTGGATTCGTTGAAACAACGGGCCTCGGTTTTGGCTGGAAGCTTTTGTCTAAGTCTGCTTGCCGACATAAGCACAGCACCGAGTTTGACGGCATACCGGCCTCAAGCCAGTCGAAACTTGGGCCAGACATCCAGCAGTCAGGGCTGCCAATCGATCAGCAAATTGACATGGCGGAATCGATCCTCCGTGGCATTGGCATCGTCGACAGCTTTGCAGACCTGGTTGTGTTCTGCGGTCACGGCAGCACCGTTGAGAACAATCCCCTGCAGGCTGGACTTGACTGTGGAGCCTGCTGCGGACATTCCGGGGAACCCAATGCCCGTTTTGCGGCAATGCTGCTCAATCAACCGGGCGTGAGGGCTGGTTTACAGGCCAGAGGAATCAACGTTCCAGCTGAAACCGCCTTTGTCGCAGCTGTGCACGATACGACCAGTGACCGTGTACAATTCTTTGACAGAGATCTGCTGTCGGCCAATCAGCTTGAGTGTCTTGCTGATCTGCAGGAGCACACGATGGCAGCGACGAATTTGACTCAACTTGAGCGAATGCCGGATCTCGACGCCCAAAGCCCCTCGGACGTACTGAAGCGGACGATGGACTGGTCTGAAGTGCGGCCGGAATGGGGATTGGCCGGCAATGCCGCCTTCATTGTGGCGCCGCGCAGCGTGACCGAGAAGGCCGACCTCGACGGACGCACTTTCCTTCACAGCTACGACTACCAGTCGGATCTCCGGTTCAATGTGCTGGAACAGATCATGACCGCTCCCATGGTCGTTGCCCACTGGATCAACATGCAGTACTACGCATCCAGCGTTGACAACAAGCACTACGGAAGTGGATCCAAGACGATCCACAATGTGGTTGGCAGGTTTGGAATCTTTTCCGGGAACGGTGGAGATCTTACGACCGGGTTGCCATGGCAGTCTGTTCATAACGGAAAAGACCTGCAGCATAAACCGTTGAGGCTGCTGTCTGTGATTGCCGCACCGCGAGAGGCAGTCGCTGACATCATTCAGCGAAATAAACTCCTGGAGGATCTGTTGACAAACAACTGGCTGAATCTGGTCGTGCTGGATTCAGGTGAGTGGTATCGGTTTACCGCGAAACGCACATGGAAACAGCTGCATGAAGAGTGTAGATCCGCCGACGAAGTGGTCTGTCAGACTACCTGATGCGATTTCCCAAATCAGAACCCTCCGGGACGTACTGGGGGCTACCCGCAGATCGTCGCAGGAACAGGCAGCGAGGACAACGTTTATCGCATACGGCTGGATGGTCCAAACTTTTTGGCGAGTTGATTAAGTGCGCGGCAACACGAACGGCAGACTCAGTTTGCAGGATGAAATCGCGATTCTGTTGTCTCTTTGGGAGGTATCTTAAGATGATCTGCGACATTCACGTTTCTCGAGCAGACGTATCGGAAAGCACAAGACGCTATCTTGAACGTCGCCTGGATTTTGCACTGGAACGTTTTCAGGATTCGATCAACAGCATCAACGTCACACTGTCCGACATCAACGGCCCGCGCGGTGGGGTGGACCAACAATGTCGCCTTCGGATCACTCTGAGGGGAGATCGCACTCCCGTGATCACAAAATCGGTTCAGGATTCGCTTCGTGCCGCGATTGACGTAGCTGCCGACTCGAGTTCGCGGCTCGTCGCCCGCCGACTGGATAAACTCCAGAGCAGGCGCCGAGTGGTCGCAGAACTGCACCCGATCTAAGTGATTGCAGAGCTGATGAATTACCCCGGCAGCCCCCGAAGGGGGCCGCCGGCTTTTCGGCTCAGCCAATGATCGGACGTTCCAAGGGGCGTTCGCAAAGAAAGATGGCCCGAGGCTATTGAACTTAGACCGTCTTAACGTCATGGCCTGAGTGGATTCTTTTTTGTGTAACTCCGGCTGTGGAAGCTCGCCACGCCCTCACCTCGCACGGCTGCATCAACTCTGCCCGATTGTGTCTCTGTCCACGCTAAGACTCTTTCTCGCTGATACGAGCTGCTGGTGTGACGCGGCTCGGAGAACGGTACGGTGTAAGGCACAAGGACTATTGGCGATCAAGCTGCTTTGGGGTCTTTGCGACCAGGCGTCGGACGATCTGCCACTCGCCCCCAGTCACTGAACTTACAAGTTTGTGACCGGGATTTCATCTTCTAACGAATGCTCCTCGCGGACGCAGTCACCTCAAGTTACCGGGGCCTGAGGCGCTCAGGAATCCATCTTCAACAGCAAGCGCGCCGATCACGCCAAAAATTGAAGGCGGTGCGGCGGATGTTGCGTTATGGATCTGCTATTGTGCCCCGCAGGTGTCTTCTCGTCGAATCACCGGTTGTGTCGCCGCGGAGACTGCTCAGTGCGTTTAATTTTGACTGGCGGTTGCACCAGTCGACTATCGAGACGCAACGGGAGTGATTCAGCCACAGCCTGTGATCTGCCGTTGCGGCAGCGATGGCGTTTCACTGAGTCTTGAAAATGACCTTCTTCGTGAAATGCGCTGGGAAGTGACGAGGCTGGCCCGGTTCATTTGAATACAACACTCCGTTCCTTAGGATCAAACAGGCAACAACATGATCAGGAGAAACGCAAACAAATGACCGTCCAATCAAGTGCGGGTGAGGCATCGCCGTTCGTCGGAGTGGTGATGGGCAGCCAATCCGACTGGAAAACGATGTCCCCGGCTTCCGAAATACTGGAAGAGCTGAGGATCAGCCATGAGTGTCGTGTGGTATCCGCTCATCGTACTCCCAGGTGGCTGGTGGAATACGGCGAGACTGCGGCTGATCGAGGACTGAAACTGATCATCGCCGGTGCCGGAGGAGCCGCCCATCTGCCGGGGATGCTGGCTTCCATGACGCTGCTCCCCGTACTTGGCGTCCCCGTGCAAACATCGACACTGCAGGGACTGGATTCACTGCTGTCCATCGTACAGATGCCGGGTGGCGTCCCTGTTGGAACGATGGCCATTGGCTCCGCCGGAGCGAAAAATGCCGCGCTGCTCGCTGCCCGAATACTTGCTGTCGAGGACGCAGAGCTTCGCCAGCGTTTGCAGGACCGCACGGAGGCCACCACCGCCGATGTCCTGAAAAACTCTCATCTGCCTCCGTCCGGTTCGCAGGGTCAGCAATGAGTATTCCACCAGGTTCAAGAATTGGTGTTCTGGGGAGTGGGCAGCTGGGGCGGATGTTTGCTATGGCAGCGCATCGACTTGGCTACCATGTCCACGTCTTCTCTCCCGACAGTGGGACTCCTGCCGGACAGACGGCTGACTGTGAGATACAGGCATCGTACCTCGACGAAGATGCGATTCGGCAGTTCGCCCGCAGTGTCGAAGTCGTGACGATCGAATTCGAAAACGTGCCGGTATCCGCCATAACAACCGTCGCGGAATGGTCGCAGGTCGCGCCGGGACCACATGTTCTCCGTGTTGCTCAGAATCGATTGCGGGAGAAAACATTTCTGTCCGATGCCAGCCTTCCGACTGTGCAGTATCGGTCTGTGTCGGATGCCGAACAGTTGCAGGATTTCATGAACGATCTGGACTCTCTGCCCGTCGTATTGAAATCAGTGGAAGATGGATACGACGGCAAAGGCCAGACGATTGTGTCTCAGCCGACCGACGCTGCCGACGCGTTTCAGCGCATCGGTACAACGGATGCGTTGGCGGAGCAGATGGTTGACCTGCAACTCGAACTGTCTGTGGTGGGCGCGAGATCAAGAACCGGCGAGATGGAATGCTTTGGGCCGGTTATTAATCATCACGAAAACCACATCCTGGACATTTCCGTGACAGCAGGGGATCAGCTGCCGGACAGTGTGAACGCGGAGGCCGTGGAACTGACTCGGAAGATTCTGGAACAACTGGACGTTGTTGGAATCCTGACGGTGGAATTCTTTTACACGACAGAGGGCAAACTACTCATTAACGAGCTCGCCCCGCGGCCTCATAATTCCGGCCATCTGAGTATCGAAGCCGCTGTGACCAGTCAGTTCGAACAGCAGGTGCGAACCGCCTGCGGCCTGCCGCTGGGTTCAATGGCACTCAGACAACCGGCCGCGATGGCAAACCTGTTGGGCGACCATCTGCTGGGAGAAGAGCCCGACTGGCAATCAGCGCTGTCCGGTTCCGACGTGAAGTTACATCTGTACGGCAAGTCGGAAGCTCGAATCGGTCGCAAAATGGGACACCTCACGGCCACCGCTGAATCCACTGCCGACGCGGAATCGTGTGTGCGAAATGCGCGAAGACGGTTGCAGGGAGCCGGTTGAGTAACACGGGTGACTCCTATGTCCCTGATCGGATCTTCCGAGTTCGATTTGTTCGCAGCCTGCTGCCTTGACCGACTGTCGATGTTCCAGTGAGAAAGGATTCTCATGCGATCGATTCTACTGTGTCTACTGATCTGCTCCACTGGATTTGCACAGGAAACATCCACGCCGCCAGCAGTGGTTAACCGGGCCGGACATTCCATCTCAATGTCGTCGCAGCAGGTTGAAATCATCGTTCTATTCATGACCGTTTCTGATTCGGTGTTGGCTACGAATGGCGTCCTGCCTCGTGCTGCAGAAGTGGATCGGTCACTCACACTGGCAGACGCAACGGGAGATGTACAGGAAAGAGTTGACGGTATTCAGCTTGTTTCCTCATCAACGGTTGTCCACCGCCCGCTGCCCGTTTATCTCAGCACGATGGAGGGAGACATGGCAAACCAGATGTTGGAGCAGGCGCAGGGTGACCGTCGTTCCAACCTCATGTTTGCACCGAAGGTCACGATGTGGGACAGTCAGATTTCTGAGATCCGTGATACGACGGTGAGACCGTACGTGGCCGGATTCAAAGGGACGAAGGACGAAGCAGAACCTCAGGTCGAAGAAATTGAGGACGGGACGCACCTTGTTGTCCGTCCCCACATTCAGGCGGACGGCAGTATCCGGCTGAACCTGGCAGTCCGGTTCAGCAAGGTCGGCGACATCGAGGCAACAGGTGATGAGAAATCGCAGAAGAGAGTTCAGGTACCGGAAGTCCACAAGTCTGAAATCAAATTGTCAGCAGACGTGAAAGCCGGACACACGCTGGTCATTGGAGGTGCCACACGCCCTCGCCGCGATGTGCTCAACAACGGAACCTGGGGCTGGCTGCCCGGCAGCAACAAGCTGCCAGGCAAGATGGAACAGGCCAGCATGGTATTGCTGCTGACCCCACGCGTTGTCAGTAGTGCTGATGCCAGCTGACAGACTGCACGTGGTGGAAGACTCCCGATCCTCTGCGCATCACCACACCGACGAGCTGCGCGACGTTAGTCCGCAGAGTTGAGTGACCGACAGCGCACTGACGTCGTGTTGGTTGTCTGACTGAAACTATCGGCTCTTCAAATCCTCCCCTGGACAGGAAGTGTTCACCGAGATCTGCCGATTCTTACAGCGAATTTGCTGTCGGAATCCAGCGATGAGCCGATAAGCAGTAGACAACTGATGCCGACAGCCGTCACAATGTGACCCTCCATCTTGCGGCCATTGTTCGGCCGATTTCCGGGCTAACGGAGAACTCACGTGACGGGACGCGGGAAGCTTCTTAAGAGCAACCTAACGCGACGTTCCTGGCTGGCCGCAACAGCGGCGGGAATGGCGACGCCGCCACGGGTCCGCGCCACACCGATTGAACCAGTCACGCCAAAGTCGGTCATCTACATCTTTCTGTCCGGTGGACTTGGCCAGCAGGATTCGTTTGACCTCAAACCAAACGCTCCGCTGGAAATTCGAGGCGAATTCAACCCGATTGCCACTCAGACGCCCGGTCTGCAAATCTGTGAGCACATGCCGATGCTGGCGGCTCGCAGTAACAAATGGAGCGTGGTGCGCAGTCTGAGTCATCCGTACAACGAACATTCGCAGGGACATATGGTGATGCTGTCCGGTCGGACAGACATGCCGGTCGGTTTTAATCCCTCGGTTCCCAAACCGACTGACCATCCATCCATTGCCGCGCTGATGGGCGCTCTGTTACCGGAACGAAACGGTTTGCCTTCGTCGGTCGTGTTGCCGGAGAAACTCATTCATCGGACCGGTCGAGTCATCCCAGGACAGTTTGCAGGAGTGATGGGCAGCCGGAAAGATCCGTGGTTCCTGTCATCGAGTCGTTTTAATGGGACGTCTTACGGTGCATGGCCGGAATATGATTTTCATCATCAGAAAGGTGGCATGGAAACCGCGAATATGGAGTTCCGGACGCTGGGGCTCGCTCTTCCTAAAGGTGTTTCCGAATCGCAGTTCGAAGAACGTTTGCATCTGTTGAGTCAGTTTGAACAAAAGACGCCTTCGTTTCGTCCGAAAGAAGATGTCAATTCATTTGATCGATTTCGCGAACGAGCGATCTCCATGCTGGGCGATGGTAAACTGAATCAGATGTTCGACATTCACAATTCAGATCCGGACGATCAGGATCGTTATGGCCGCAACTCGTTCGGCTGGTCCTTGATGCTGGCCAGGCGGCTGGTTGAGTCAGGTGTGAGCTTCGTGCAGGTCAATCTTGGCAACAATGAAACCTGGGACACTCACGGCAACGCGTTTCCTCACCTCAAGAACTATCTGCTACCGCCAATGGATCAGTCTGTATCAGCGTTGCTGGACGATCTGGACGAACGTGGAATGCTGGATTCGACACTGGTTGTGATGGCGGGTGAATTTGGTCGCACGCCGAAGGTGTTCCGCCTGCCGGCACATTATGCTCAACCGGGCCGGGATCATTGGGGGGCCGTGCAGTCCCTCATGCTGGCAGGATGTGGATTCGACGGAGGAAAAATCATCGGGGCCAGCGACAACCACGGTGGGTATCCGGTCGATGATAAGAAGTCCGCCGAAAACCTGGCAGCGACAATGTACCAGGCGCTTGGGATTCCTCGGGGGACTCACTGGTACGATCATCAGGATCGTCCTCTGGCATTGTACGGTGCCGATCCAATTTCCAGCTGATTCTCATGGCAACCGCTTATCCATCCTCACTGATTAACAGGCGAACATTCCTGACAGCATCCGCTGCTGGTGTGGGAGTTGCCGCTGGTCTGCCAACCGCTTCGGCGAATGTTCGATCCAGCCCGGCAAAGTCGACGATTCTGTTTTTTCTGTGTGGTGGAGCGTCACACATCGATTCGTGGGACATGAAGCCGGAGGCATCAGTCGACTACCGAGGTGTCTTTGATCCAATCCCGACCACAACGCCAGGGCTTCAGCTGTGCGAACATCTGCCGCTCACCGCACAACAGACACAGCACATGGCGGTAGTGCATGGAGTGACCGACTTCGGCAAAGCCACCGGCGATCACCATGCGGGCTACTACTATAACCTGACCGGCCGCGTCCCCGATCTGACATTTCGGACTCAGGGAAATGATCGTCGTCCGTATGTAGATGACTGGCCCTTCATGGGGAGCGTTGTTGGTTCGGAACGTCCGCCTCATCCATCGCTGCCTCAGGTGATTACCCTTCCTCACAAACCGAGTAAGGCTCCTTACACCCGGCCCGGCCAGTTTGCAGCACGGCTGGGCGTCGAACACGATCCACTGTATCTGCACGGTGATCCTGAAAAGCCGATGCAGTTCGCGGCGCCTTCGCTCGTTCTGGACGGTGCCATCACACGAAGTCGACTTTCGGACCGCCGTTCGCTGCTGGCGGCCATGGATGACGCCAAACGGAAGTGGGAACAACAACGAGCCGTCAGCAACCACATGAAACAGCAGGACAAGGCGTTTGCACTGCTGACGTCAGCGTCGGCCACAGGAGCGTTCAATCTTGAGGACGAACCGCTTGCCCTTCGGGAACGCTATGGCAATTCGATCAACGGAATGAGCCTGCTGATGGCCCGCCGGCTGGTCGAAGCAGGAGTGCCGTTTGTCACTGTCTTCTGGAAGGAGGACGTGTCGCTCAATAAGAAATGCTCCAGTGCCGGCGGCTGGGATACTCATGGAAACAACTTCCGCTGCCTGAAGGAGAATCTTCTGCCCGAATTTGACCGAGGTTACTCCGCATTGCTGGAAGACCTCAACGATCGCGGCATGCTGCACGACACACTTGTGCTGGTGACAAGCGAAATGGGACGACGCCCACGGATTGGTGACCGGCGTTCTGGTGGAGTCGACGGAGCCGGACGAGATCACTGGACGGCCTGTCAAAGTGTCCTGCTGGCCGGAGGCGGCATTCAGGGAGGCCAGATCGTCGGTGAAAGCGACGCTCGCGCCGAATATCCACTCAACCGCCCCATCGCTCCCGGCGACATCACGAAGACGGTCTACTACGCAATGGGCCTGAACACCGACCGCGCGCCGGACGCAAACAGTCTACCATCCGACCTGTTCGGGACAGGAACGCCGCTGACGGAACTGTTTTGATCCTTGTGCCGGAGATTTGTCGAGTACTGATGCTGGCCGCGGGGCATCTAATCGGGACAAGCATCCATTCCACACGGGACAGTCAGAATCCGATCGGGTCGATTCCCTGTGGATCGCGAGCCAGTGCCGCAAAGAACGCTGGCTTAAAACCTCGCAGCCAGAATCTGTCCGGTTTCTCGAACTTCTTCACCGTCAACAACGCGCCCCCTTTGACCATCAGGACGATGGCCACGATGAAGACGGCAAGTGGCACCACGAGCCACGCTGGGGCTGCCTCAACGGAACCACTGGAAATCAATGCGACAAGCAGCCCGAAGGCGGCAAACAGGAAGACAACTCCAAAAAACATGTTCCAGCGACGCTTCGAACGAATGTCACGATTCACATACATTGTCACAAATGTCTGCTTCTTCAGTAGCATGTCGAGAATCGCTCCAATCAGTGGGCTGATTAGAAACACGATCAGGACCACAGGACCGGCATACGTCAGCATTTTCCTCAACTGAACGAGGTCATCAGTGTCGCCACTGATGACGCAGATCTCCGGAAGCTGAACCCGATTACCGACGCAGATCATCTGGTCACCATCGACCTGCAATGCCCCGGAATACGAACCTTCGGCTCCTGTGAGAAAACTCTCCGGAGCTGCGTAGGGATTGTCGCTGTTACTCATAGGAAAGTCCTCGTTACGATGAGCAAAGTGCTAAACGCGAGTACTAAGTTCGCGTTTCCTTTCGCTGCATGCAAGCGCCGGGGGTGACTTGTCAGCATGTGCTTCAATGGATTTCAGGTTCGAAAAAGATCCAGACGGAAAAGTGGTTCTCGCTCACTCGCAAGACGCGCTGCAACACTTGCTTGCCTGCTTCCGGCCTGGGGACTCATATGGTTTCAGTCCGTCAGCGGGAGTGATCCACAGCGTTGGCTGGAGAGTACCTTTCGAGAAGTGGCACGTCGGGATGCGTTCAACGGAGTCAATCGAATTTGGTTTGTGTTTGTCCTTCTTACCGCAGTGTGGTGTATGACTTCGACAGTACTTGTCTGGATGAAAGCAGAGAAGTTCCTCATCTCACTCCTGGCTGGGCCATTCGGACTATTGACTGTGTACTTTTCCATTGAAGGTTTTTCTGACCCGGCCTGGTTTACGTTGCTTGCCCTAAGCAGCATTGCCATGTTTGTCAGTATTGTCGTCACGGTCGGTTGGGTCGTGATGCGATGTGTGAATAGTGAGTACCAGCAGGACACAAACCAGTAGCCGGCAGAATCGTTGTTAGAGAGGCTGTTCTCCCTCTACTTAATGATCGGGTGTGTACAGGTCCATGACTGACAATGAACGACAAGATGATGAATGGACGCTGTGGTGGGATGCGAGACTTGCTGCAATGGAGGGTGTACTCGGTACGTCTACCGATACAGTCAGCCACGGGATCATCCCGTTTCGGTTTGGTGTTGAGATGGGCGGCACTGCGGACATCATTTACTTCCGCAATCACGTTGACGGCGTTGTGATGGGGACAGCTGAATTGATCGGCTGTGACAACCAGCCTGCCAATGAGCAGGGCGACTATGAACTCTTGATCTGTTCCCGAGATGACATCGAATGGGCGCAAAACACTATTGCGCAGCTGGCCCACTATACACTGGAATCGGCTCTCAATCCCGGTGACACGATGGACATTGGTCCTGCGACCCCGGATGGTTCGACGATTGCTGCGTTCTTATTCGTCGATTACGGACGGTTTCGTGTGCGCGGCCGTGACGCAGGGTTGCTCTTGTGCCTTGGAATAACATCTGATGAACTGGAAGAATGCCGGGATGGAAACCGAACGCATGTAGAGTCAGCACTTAAGAACGCCGGCGTGTATCCGTTTACAGATCTTTTTCGTGCCTCGGTTCTGTAGGTCATCAAGGACACAAACGGGGGTCGCACAGTCGGAGTTACGACGCTTCAGTTGACGGTACGACGTCGAAGGTCTTTTCGGCGATGACGTTGCCATTCAACTCAAGCGACATGTGCCATTCGCCTAGTTTATCTTCGATGGGGTTCCAGATGGTGTCTCCCAGGAAGAAGTTCCAGTCGTTGGTTTTGACGTAGACGGTGCCTGTGAACGGCTTTCGACGGTTGCCTTCTGTGTCCAGTATTCCCGGATGGTCGATGCAGAAGAGCAGTTTTCGATTCTTTGCTCCTTTGATGTTCACCACAAACCCGAATTCGATGTCGACTTCGGCAGGAATAGTTGTCGTGACATCAACAACCTTTGGGAGCGACTTTGAATCTGAATCCCACTGCGTGTAGATCCCCCACGTGCGCATTCGTATTTCAGGTTTGTGTTTCGCCATCGTAGTACTTTACTGAAACGGGCTCGTTCGTTTAACTGTGGATTCGGCGATGGTCGACAGTCATACATTCCTCCACCAGGCAGGACGATAGAACCACATGCAATTCAGTCGATGGGTCTTCACTTTGATGTGTGTCTGCTGCTGTCTGGCAGAAGGAGTAACAGCTGAACCGACAAAGCGCACCTCTTACCCGGTGCCGCCGAAGAATGGTGGCATCTACGTGGTCGCTCATCGAGGTGTACACAAGGGTATCCCGGAGAACACACTCGCTGCTTATCAGCAGGCCATCGATCTGGGAGCGGATTTCGTGGAGATCGATCTTCGCACCACCAAAGACGGGCACTTCGTGAGCATTCACAATCGCACCGTGGATGCCTACCTGGGCGACGGAACAACGGGCAATGTCAGTGAGTTCACTCTGGCGGAAATCAAAGCGTTTGATATCGGCAGCCGAATCGATTCGAAATGGAAAAATGAACGAGTGCCAACGCTGGACGAAATCCTGACGCTCTGCCGAGGCCGCATCGGAATCTACCTCGACCTCAAAGAAGCATCCATCCCGGAAGTCGCGAAGAAGCTTCAGGAACACAACATGGAAAGGCATGTCGTCTGGTGCGTGGGACCGGATCTGGTGGCTCCGATCCGAAAGGCATGTCCCAGCTGCATCCCAATGCCCGACCCGGTGCCAGGTGAATCATTGGAAGCCATGCTCAAGGCAACGCAGCCAACAGTGGTGGCCCCAGTGTGGAACGACTTCACGGCGACGTTTTCCGACACGTGCCACAGAGCTGGGGCGATTGTGATTGTTGACGAGCAGACGTCGACCCCGGAAAACTGGAATCAGGCACTGGACTGGAAAGCGGACGGGATCCAGACGGATGATCCGGCGGGGCTGATTGAGTACCTTCGCGAGCGCTGATGGCGGTCAGTTGTGCCAGCGGCAACAGGCATCAGCCAAAGATCGAACGAACGGGAGTCCCATCGGCGACGAGCGGAATGGGGCGACCGTCGGGCATGGTGAGCATCATGTTGGGATCGATCCCCAGCGCCTGGTAGATCGTTGCGGCCAGATCTTCCGGCGATGTCCTGCCGTCAATCGGATACCGGCCGTTTTCATCAGATGCACCGTACATCGTGCCACCTCTAATGCCGGCTCCGGCGATCACGGCAGGGAAGAGGGTACTCCAGTGACCGCGACCCCAACTGGGTGTTGGCCTGGATGTGCGTCCCATTTCGCCCATTGCCACCACCAGTGTTTCATCGAGCATGCCGCGATCGTCCAGATCTTCCAGCAGCGCTGACAGGGCCTGGTCGAACGTCGGCAGCAGGTGGTTCTTCACATCGTCGCTGTTTCGATGCGAATCCCAGCTATAGCCGTCGCAGCAATCGTAGTGGACGGTGACAAAGCGAACTCCTGCTTCAATCAGACGTCGAGCCAGGAGTGACGACTGTCCGAAGAGATGTCGCCCGTAACGATCACGCAGGGAGGCCGGTTCCGATGTGACGTCCAGTGCCTGGCGTGTCTTGGCGGATGTGGCCAGTCCCAATGCTCGCTGTCGCAACGCGTCCAACTGGCTGGCGTTGCCTGAATCCAGAATACGTCGCTGGTCATCAAACTGTGTGAGAAGTGACGCTCGCCGCTGCATGCGATCGATCGTCACGGAAGGCACTTCATCAAGCCCCTCAAAGCGAAAGTTGAGTTCCTCGTCGCCGCAGCTCCGCCAGTATGGATTATCGGTGTCGTGGAGTTTGTTGATCGTGGTAGTGAGCGGGTTGTACTGTGAGCCAAGCCAGCCAGCGTATTCTCCGGGGCGGACATACTGTCCCTGCTCCTGAAGGCGACCAAGTCGATTGGGAACGACCATGTAACCGGGAAGTTCTGCCTGCAGGCCGCGTTGTTCCTGAGTGACCTTTTCCACGACGGAGCCGACCGACGGATAGTCCTGAGGCGTCGCGCTGAAGCCGGCCCCGACCGGGATGTGCCAGCGATGTCCTGTCTGAATGTAGTGGCCACCTCCGCTGTGATCGTTGAAGTCGTGCGACATCGAACGAATCACACAGTACTTGTCGGACACTTTTGCCAGACCGGGCAGGTGTTCGCAGATTTTCAGGCCGGGCGTTTTGGAAGCAATCGGTTTGAAGGGGCCTCGGATGTCGCTGACCGCATCCGGCTTCATGTCAAAGGTTTCGTACTGGCTGGGACCACCAAACAGAAACAGGAAGATAACGGACTTCGCCGGAGCACGACCAGCACCGGAGTTCTGCTCCGCCGCCATCACCTTCGGAAGACTCAGTCCCAACAGGCCGCCTCCGGATGCTTCCAGCATCGTCCGACGAGTGATTCTGTTGTAGGACTGACTTGTATTCCCCTGGATTGACAGCATAAGGGCCTCCCGTGTCGATCGATGGCACGTTATGTTATCAGCATTCTGCGTCAGGCAACAGTTTCTCAATGGCTCCAGCAACTACGTTAAATGAAGTTGTCTGGCCATTCTGACTTCTTCACTCCTTGAATCGAATGCCTGTCATGTCAAGTGAGCCAGCAGCCGTATCGTTGAATGGAGCGATGGGCACGCTTGGCACAACGATCGATTGCAGCATCCGATTCAACGCTGAACGAATAACGGCAGGTTCAGGGCAACGTATGCTGCTGCCAGAGCTGCCAGCACAATTCTCTCTGCGAACGTTGTCGCCAGCTTATTCCAGTTTCCATTTGCCAGCAAGATTCTGCTGCACCAAAGTGCTACGGCAATACCTGCCGTGATGGATCCTATGAGCAGAGCCAAATAGATTTGGCTTCTTTGAGGAAGCGCAAGGAACTCAGCGCTTTCAATGGCGGCTTTCGTACCTGCAGTCAGTGACAAAACAGGAGCGGTCCAGAATACCGTTGAACCACCTTCAAATCTGGCCAGAGATCGACCAAGAACTTCGATGCCCAACAGAGTGAGCATGTTGATGAGAGGAACGCGAACTGCAAGAAGCCAGGTCTTTTCAGATGTGCGCCATCTTGAGACAGGCAGTTCATTCGGAAGTGCGCCGTAGTGAAAGATCACAGCCAGCAAAGCACCGATTGCCAGCGACCATGAAATCACTCGAGTGACTGTCAACAGCCTTCGGCTGGGTCCAATGTCAACGGCTGAGGAGTTTGTATTCACTGATGGTCACTATTGGTTATTTAGACGACTCCACAGCCATCATACTCCCAACCATCTGGCTGTTCGAGTTTAGCAACTGTCAGAACTGTCTGCGGCCTGGACCCGGGCCGCGCCGTCCGGGTGGTCGGCCTCGGCCACCCGGTGGGCCCATTTGTTTCTGGAAACTCGGATGCGGTGTACCTCGAAGTTTGCGAGGGATCACCGGCCAGTCTGTTGTGAGGAAGTAGGCGTAGGTGCCTTCCGGGTAATCGGGGGTAACACAAAACCTGCCGTTGCATTCGTCCAGATCGCCGATTTCCGGAACGAATTCGTAGTCATTGACAAATGCACCGTCGTACATGCCGCCTGGTGCATTCTGGTTGCCTCTCCGCCCACCTGGTCGTGTGCCCTCCTTTAACCGATAAGCCGACAGGAGTTCTCTTACGCGCGATGAGTTGTCATTTGGGTTTTCATGACCCAGAACGGAGTAAATCGGAAATCCATCGGCTGCCCAGCCAATCAGTGGAGAGTGCTGTCCGGGACGGTGGCCCAGGCGTTTCATCAGTCCGGTCGGAAGTCCGTGATAGTGGTAGTTCCCGTCGGGCTGAACATGTGCAAAGTTGGTGTCGAGTCCCAGGGGAACGGCGGCACCCAGAGCTTCGTACTGCCAGCCGCTGCGAGGATTGCCCAGCCAGAATTCTGCGGCACCAGGATCAAACAGCACACCGTTGACTGCAATTCCTACGTTGAGGTTTAGTTGGACGGAAGTTGGCTGCGACGCCTGCCGGGGTTTGAGTGGAACACGATACGTCCCGGGATGCTGTAAGATCGAATGCGGGTTGCCTCGATTTGGAAATGAGCCGACTTTGTGATTGGGAATTCCGTTGACTCGGATCACTCGTTCGCTGCCGTCTTTCGTGACGGAAACGTTGTTAGGAAGTCGCAGTGTCTGACTGGCAGGGTCCAGGTGCAGATTTCCCTTCTGCAGAGCCGTATGTCGCCTCATTGGTGGAGGCTGTGCAACCAACAACTGCCCGCCATCAAGAGGGAATCCGCTGAGGTACGTCAGCACGACCAGCAGCGTGCGGTGGAAAAGCTTCATCATCACGAATCCGAGGAACGGGATCGCCAGCGGTTAAAGGTGACTCACACGCTGTAACGTGTTTCCCTGAACACGATACGGCAGAAACCCGTCAGCTGCGAACCAAAGCAGCACGGCTTGCCAGGGGCCAGCGGGCTAACGTCGTGCTGCTCCCCGGGGACTCGTTGAGCCCCGCCAGGGCGGTGTCGTTACCATGGGAGCCTTCACTGGAGCTTCACAGATCGACCCAGGCCTGTTCACCGCATGACCAGGTGGGGTGGTCGATCGGCCTGCAGAACTGCAAAAAACCTGGTAATCGAGAACGAAAGTCTCATTATTCTCGACATGGCATGATGACTGAAAACTGCTGGAGCTTCTGACATTGGCCTGCTATGCTGTTTTGTGAACAACGCGAAAAAACCGGCAGAAGACGTACCCTCTGCGTCTCATTTCCGTCGGTTCCCCACTTATGGCGTTGTTCTCAGAAATCTATGCGTCATCAATAGACGCATCCCCCCATAATTTCTGACCTTCCCAAAACTGCCTTACCTGAAGTGACGTCCTGTTTCGATCGGCTTGCTGCCCGTCAGCACCGCCAGTTTGCGCAGGCATGTCATACAAGCGGTCTCACGCATCACCTGCTGATGGACCAACAATCATGAGAACCACGATTCGCTGTCTGGCAATTGCCAGTGTCAGTCTCGCCGCCGCTTTGTCCTGCGCGCAGGCATCCGCTCAACCAGCCGAAAATCCGGCCGTCTACAATCGTCTGGTCGACGAAGATACTGCTGCCGCATTGGGACTTTCCGATGAGCAAAAGGCGTCCATTGCGACGATCATCTCGGAACGCGATGCGGCCATTGCCGCAGCTGAAGCCGAAGAAGCCAGGGCCGCCGCTGCTATGGACGCTCAGGCAAAGCTGGCAGCTCTGTTGACTCCCGAGCAGCAAGCGAGTTTTTCGGAACTGTTCTCATCGCCACGAATCAAATTCAACTTCCGATTTCAGAAGTGGGCAGATGTGCTGCCATGGGTTGCTCTGGAAGCGGGACTGTCTCTTTCGATGGAAGAAGCGCCGGAAGGCACGTTCAACTATTCGGATCGACGCGAATACACGCCAAAGGAAGCCATTGACCTGCTGAATGGCTGGTTAATGATTAAGGGTTTCACGCTGATTCATCGCGATCAGCAGCTGATGTGTATCTCATTGAAGGATGGCATTCCTGCCGGAACTGTTGCACGTGTGCCACTGGATGAACTTCCCAGCCGCGGACGATTTGAGTTTGTCAGTGTACTGGTGCCACTGGAGAATCGACTGCCGGAAACAGTATTGGAAGAAGTGGAACCCCTCGTGAGTCAGTGGGGAGAAGTGAAGGCTTTGACGGCAACGAAGCAGCTGCTGGTCACAGATGCAGCCGACATTGTTCGCAATATTCACAAGGTCGCACTGATGGTTCCACCACCCAAAGCGGCTCCGAAGCCTCCGGCTCCCGCGGCACCGCCAAAGCCGGAACTCAAGGTCTATCCACTCAACCACGCGAATCCTGAGAAAGCCGGCGAAGTGATTAAGTCACTTGTCGCCGGCACATTGGTTGTGGACGTGGAAGCCGGTCAGGTGAGTATCAATGCGGTCCCGGCAGAACAGGCCAAAGTACAGGCAATCATCGATCAGCTCGAAGCGAATCATGGTGCAGACAAACAGCCACAGATGAAGTCCTATCCGGTGCATACAGACTATCCGGATGAGATGCTTGAATCGCTCAAGCTGACCGTTCCATCGGCAACCATGCGCTATGATGCAACGACAAGACGGATGATCGCTTTTGCAACTCCTTCAGAGCATGACACCCTCACGGCGGCCATGCTGGAACTGGAAAACGAAGCCGCAGTGAGTGAAGATCAGCTGACCGTCCACAGGCTGGAAGACATTGATCCGGCAGTTGCGCAGCAACTGATTTCTTCAGTGTTGCCGGACGTACGCGTCACCGTTGACGCACGCACGTCAACGCTGATCGCGGTCGGTCGCATGTCAGACCTGAAAGCGGTCAAAACGCTGATCGATCAGCTTGAACCTGAGGCTGCCAGTATTGAAGATCCGGTTCTGCAGCCATACAGCGTGAGCTCGGAAGTGAGTGACATGGCGAACACTGTCATCATGGCCGTTGTGCCCACCGCAACCGTGACTCCGGACACCGCGAACAAGCGGCTGCTTGTCGTTGCTCGTCCCAAAGACCACCAGACCATTGCTGCGACACTGACCAGGCTCGAAGAGGATGTCGTTGCCAAAGGCCAGACGTTGCAGTCATACGATTCACGTGGGATTGTGTATTCGAGTGTGGCTCCTTTGTTGCAGTCTCTTGTTCCGGAAGCGCGGTTGATTGATGAAAGTGCCAATGATCGTTTTCTGGCCATTGCTTCGGCGGAAGATCATGTTCGGATAGCGGAATTGCTGGATGAGGTTCGTGACGATCCGGAGATGAAACGTCCTCAACTGCAGTTTTACCCGCTGGAACGCGTGGACGGGGAGTATGCATCGAGCGTGCTGGCTGTGATTGTTCCTGGTGCAACGATCACTCAT
>Ga0180430_10000749_pt1 | contig 34321 bp, 28 predicted proteins | sample SS_ome_9_FD_132999 | JGI IMG/M metagenome (GOLD analysis project Ga0180430, IMG submission 132999) | Hypersaline lake sediment archaeal communities from the Salton Sea, California, USA - SS_1_S_2 metaG | ecosystem: Environmental > Aquatic > Non-marine Saline and Alkaline > Hypersaline >... | reverse complement strand
GGGCGCTCGATCGCGATGCGGTAGCTCATGATCGCGCCGTTGCTCATGCCGGTCGCGAAGACGCAGGTGCGATCGATCGGGTAGTCGCTCGCGAGCGCGTTGATCATGTCGGCGAAGAAGCCCACGTCGTCGACGTCGTTCTCCTGGGCCGAACCGCAGCACGCGCCGCCGTTCCAGGTCTCGAGCGCGAAGAACGGCGGGCCGCCGAGCGGCCCCGTGCCCTGGGGGAAGACGGCTATCCAGCCGCGCGCCTCGGCCTCTTCGACGATGCCGTAGCCGTTGATCGCGCTCTTCGCGTTGCCGCCGCCGCCGTGGAAGCAGACGACGACCGGCGCGTCCGCCCCGACACCGTCGGGCTCGTAGACCCAGAAGTAGCGGTCGAGCCCGCCCGACTCGACGGCCTCCAGCGTCAGCGAGCCGAAGCCCGCGGGCAGGGTCGGTCCGGCGAGGGCGCGCCCGGCGAGGCGCGCGGTGCACGCGAGGCCGAGGAGGAAGGCGAGAACGGCGATGGTGCGGCGCATGGCGATGGTCGATGAGAGGTCGCGGTGAACGCCGGGCGATTGCCGCGAAACCTGCGGGCCGGGACAGGCGATCGCGGTTCGGCCCGCTACCGTTCGCGCGCGACGCGCCATGCACACCGACCCCGCTCAACACACCGACCTCCTCGTCGTCGGCGGGGGCCTCGCGGGCCTCGCGGCGGCCGAGCGCGCGCGGCGCGACGGCGCCTCCGTGCGTCTGCTCGAGGCGGGCGAGCGCGTCGGCGGCGTGGTCGGCTCGTTCGCGGTCGAGCACGCCGGCGGCGCGTTCCTGTTCGAGACCGGCCCGCACTCCGTTCCGAGCACCGCGCAGCACTTCGGCGCGGCGGTCCTACGCCTCGGCCTGACCGAGCGCCTCGTGCGCAGCGACGCGAGCGCGCGCAAGCGACACCTGCTCTGGCGCGGCGCTCTGCGCGAACTGCCCTCGTCGCCGCCCGGCCTGTTGCGCACGCCGCTCGTGTCGTGGCGCACCAAGCTGCGCTTCCTCGGCGAGAGCAAGCGGCCGTGGACGCCGCCCGCGGACGACGCGGAACCGACGCTGTTCGAGCTCGCGAAGGAGCGCTTCGGTGAGGACGCGGCCGAACGCGTGGCCGGCGCGTTCGTGCGCGGCGTGTACGCGGGCGAAGCGAAGAACCTCGGCGCGCGCTCGGCCTTCCCGCGCCTGTGGGCCGGCCTGCTCGAGCACCGGTCGATCCTGCGGTTCCTGAAGGCCGCGCGCGCGAACGGCGGCGGCCTCGCGCGCACGACGCTGCTGTCGTTCGAGGACGGTCTCGGCGAACTGCCCGCGGCCTTCGCGCGCGCGCTCGAAGGCGCGATCGAGACGAATGCGCGGGTCACGGCGCTCGAGGTCGGCGAGGAGCGCGTGAGCGCGACGCTCGCCGACGGCTCGACGCGCACCGCGAACGCGGTCGTGCTCGCGACGCCGCTGCCGGTCGCGCTCGAGCTGCTCGCGAGCGTGATCGCGGCGCGGCCCGAGATGCGCGCCGAGATGCGCGCCGAGGTGCGTGCCGCGGCCGACGCGCTCGCGACCACGCGCGCCAACGGCGTGCGTCTCGTCCACCTGGGTTTCGACGCGGTGCCGGCGGACGCGTGGCCCGAGGGCTTCGGCTTCCTCGTGCCGCCCGACGAGGCGGACGAGCGCGGCGTGCGCATGCTCGGCACGCTCTTGCCGTCGAACGTGTTCGCCGGACGCGCGCCCAGCGGCGGCGCGACCGCCGCGTGCTTCTACCGCCTCGACGAACGCACCGCGGCCGAGACGCCCGACGCGACGGCCGAGGTCGCGCGGCGCGAACTGGCCGCGGCCCTGGGCCTGGACGCGGCTGCCCTCGCGCCGGTCGTGACGCGCGCCCTCGACTGGCCGGCCGCGGCCGGCGGCATCCCCGAGTACGCGCCGGGGCACGATCGCCGCGTCGCCGCGCTCGAGGAGGCGCTCGGGGCGGCGGCCGGCAACCTCGCCCTGGCCGGCAGCTACACTCACGGCGTCTCGGTGGACGATGTGCTGGCTCGGGGGGAACGCGCCGCCGCTGCCGTCGTCGCCGTCACCGCCCAAGGGGGGTCCGCGCGCCGGGCGAACCGATCGTGATCCAGCTGTTGACCGTCCTGTTGCCGACCGCGTACCTCGCGGTGCTGCTCGCCTACGCGCACGACTTCCTCGCGCGTTCGGAGAACCGGCACACGCGTCTGCGGCGCACCTACTTCTACGCGACGCTCGCGCTGCACGCCGGTCTGTTCGTCGCGTACGCGGTGTCGGTCGAAGGGACGCCGCACCTGCACCGCCTGCACTGGGTCTCGGCGTTCGGCCTCGTCACCGGGCTGCTGTACGCGATCGTCGGTGAAGGGTCGGGAGGGTCGCGACAGGGTCGCGCGGGCGTCGGCCTGTTCGTCGTGGCGCTCGTGTTCGTGCTGCAGCTCGTCGGCTCGGCCTTCGCGCCGCTCTCCGTGACGCCGCACATCGGAAACCCGACCTTCTACGCCCTGCACATCGGCACGATCCTGCTGGCGAGCGCGTCGCTCGCGCTGTCGGGCACCTACGGCGGGCTCTACCTCTTCCTCTACCGCCAGATGCGCGGCAAGAAGTTCGGTCCTGCCTTCCGCAGCCTGCCGAGCCTGTCGGAGCTCGCCGCGCTCACCCGGCGCGCGTCCGGCTACGCCTGTGCCCTGCTGTTCATCGGCGTGAACGGCGGCATCGCCTGGGCGCACGCCAAGGACGTGCCCGAGTTCAGCTACTCGCACCCGCTCGTCCTGCTCGCGCTCGGCCTGTGCGCGCACTTCGCGCTCGTCGCCTTCTCGCGCCAGTTGCCGGGCATGACGCCGCGCCGCGCGTCGGTCGCCGCCGCTCTGGGGTTCGGCGTCTTCGTCGGCTCGCTCTTCGTCGCGCTCGCGCCCGGCAAGTTCCACTGACCTCCGCTCCTCCGTCCGCTCCGTCGTGTCCGCCGCCCACCCCGACCTCGAGCTGCCGTTCGCGCTCATCGGCCTGTCGCACCACAGTGCGCCGGTCGAGGTGCGCGAGCGGCACGCCGTGCCCGGGGATCGGCTCGTGGCACGGACGCGCGAGATCGGGTCGCTCGACGGCGTCGACGAGGCGCTGTTGATCTCGACCTGCAACCGCACCGAGGTGCTCCTGGTCGGGCCGCGCGTGGACGACGCGCTCGAAGCGCTCAAGAACGGCCTGTTCTCGAGCGCCGGGCCGCAGCACCTCTACGAACACCGCGACCTGCACGCGCTCGTGCACCTGATGCGCGTCGGCTGCGGCCTCGACAGCCTCGTCCTCGGCGAGAGCCAGATCCTCGGCCAGATCCGCGAGGCGGCGGCGGCGAGCGACAGCGCCGGGACGCTCGGCGAGCGCCTGCGGCCGCTCGTGGACCAGACCCTCGCGCTCGGCAAGAAGGTCCGCGCGCGCACGAGCCTCGGCGAGGGCACGCTGTCGGTCGCGCGCGTCGCCGTCGACATCGCGTCGCGCGCCTGCGGTCCGCTCCCGTCCGCGCGCGCGCTCATCGTCGGAACCGGCGAGACGGGCATCCTCACCGCGCGGCACCTCGTCGCCGAGGGCGCTCGCGAGCTCGTGTTCGCCAACCGCACGCTCGCCAACGCCGAGAAGGTCGTGCGCGAACTGGGTGGCCGCGCGGTCGGACTCGACGCGCTCGAGCGCGAGCTCGCCGCCTGCGACCTCGTCGCCGTCTGCGTCGACGGCGCGCGCGTCGTACACGCCGACCACTTCGAACGCGCGCGACTCACGCGCCGCGACGCGCCGCTCGTCGCGCTCGACCTGTCCGTGCCCCGCGCGATCGACCCGGACGCGTCGAAGCTCGACAACCTGCTCGTCTACGACCTCGACGACCTCGCCACGGTCGTCGCGCAGAACAAGCGCGGCCGCGAGCGCGCGACCGAGGAGACCTCGTCGATGCTCCTCGCCGAAGTCGCGAAGTACCTCGCCCGCCGTCGCGTCGCGCGCGCCGCGCCGGTGATGACCGGACTGTCCGAACGCTTCGACGAGGTGCGCCGCCGCTTCCTGGCCGAGTACGGCGTCGAGGACGACGAGGTCGCGCGGCGTCTGGCCGACGACCTGGCCCGCCGCCTGCTCGACGCGGCCTTCGGCGCGGTGAAGAGCGGCCTGCGCGAGGGTGCCGCCGACGAGGCCCTCGACCGGGCGTACAAGAGCTACCTCGAGCAGCGCTGAGCGTCGCCCGGCGCGCGCGACCGCGACTGGTCGTTGAACGCGCGGCGCTCGCGCCGCAGGATCTCGCGCGATGAAGCTCCGCCTCGCCACCCGAACGAGTCCGCTCGCCCTGTGGCAGGCCGAGGCGGCGAAGCGCGCGCTCGAGGCCGCGTGGAAGGACGCCGACTGCGAACTGGTCGAGGTGACCTCGTCGGGCGACGTGGACCTCACTTCGCCGCTCAGCGAGTTCGGCCGCATCGGCATCTTCACGGTCGAGGTCGACCGCGTCGTCATCGCGCAGGACGCCGAGGTCGCCGTCCACTCGTGCAAGGACATGACGACCGAGCTCGACACCGGGACGATGCTGTCCGCGACGCTCCTGCGCGGCCCGGTCGAGGACGCGATCGTCACGGCGGGCGGCCGCGCGAGCGGGCCGCGCTTCGACGAGCTGCCCGCGGGCGCTCGGGTGGCGACGAGCAGCGCGCGACGCCGGGCGATGCTGCTGGCGGCGCGCCCCGATCTCGTGCCGGTCGAGATCCGCGGCAACGTGCAGACGCGCCTGGCGAAGCTCGAACGCGGCGAGGCGGACGCGCTGCTCATGGCACGCGCGGGCCTCGAACGGCTCGGGCTCGACGACCGCATGTCGGACGTGCTCGACACCGAACGCTTCCTGCCGGCCACCGGCCAGGGCATCGTCGCGTTGACCGTGAAGCACGGCGACTGGGCGGTGCACGAGAAGGTGCAGGCCGCGCGCGACCTCGAGTCGTGGGACGAAGCGATCTGCGAACGCGCGGTGCTGCGCGAACTGCGCGGCGGCTGCAGCGCTCCGGTCGGCGTGCACGCGCGCGTCGTCGAGTCGGCCATCTCGGTGCGCGCGCGCGTGCTGAAGCCGGACGGCACGGAGGCGATCGAAGGCTCGATCAACGGGCTGCGCGACGCGGCCGAGAGCCTCGGTCGCACGCTCGGTGAACAGCTCGTCCGCGACGGCGCCCGGGAGTTGATGCGGGCGTGAGCGGCGCGCCGCGCATCTGGGTCACCGGGCCGGTCAAGCGCTTGACGGCGTGGTGCGCGGCCGCGCGCGCGGCGGGATGGGACGCGATCGCCGAACCGCTCGTGGAGATCGTCCCGTCCGCGTTCGACTGGCCGCTCGACCACGAACGCTTCGACTGGCTCTGCGTCACGAGCGCGAACGCGATGTCGAGCCTCGTCCCCCACGTCGCGCGTCTCGCCGGCGTGCGCGTCGCCGTCGTCGGTCGCGCGACCGAAGCGGCCCTGCGCGCCCTGTCCTCGGACCTGCCGCTCGAGGTCACGGTCGGACCGGCGGAGGACACGACCGAGCTCGAGCGCCTGTGGGCCTCGGCCCTGTGCGAGGGCGACACGGTGCTGTGGCCGCGCTCCGACCTGGCCGACGAGATCGGTCGTTGGCTGCGCGAGCGCGGCGCGGTCGTCGTCGACCCGATCGCGTACTCGAACCGTCCGCGCCTCGAAGTGGATCCGCCCGCCTGCGACGCGGTCTTCTTCGCGAGCCCGAGCGCGGTCCACGCCTTCGCCGCGAACGCCGCGCGCCCCTGCACGCACCTGGGCATCGCGATCGGCTCGACGACGGCGGCCGCGCTCGAGGCGCTCCAGCTCGACGAACCCGAGCGCGTGGGTCGCGCGGACACGATCGCGGAGCCGGACCCGGCGGCGTTGACGCGCCTTCTGTGCGGCGGATCTTGACGATCCGCCAACAGCAACTCGTGGAACGCACGCCACCTGCCGTTCGTCGGGTGGGGGCCGGCAGCGGGCGCGGCGGAACGCGCGAACCATGCCCGACGCGCGCCTCTTCGCCGGGCCGCAGGAGAACCTTCATGCAGTCTCGCACCCACGCGGCCCCTGCCGCGCCGTCCCGCATCGGGGCACGCCTCGCACCGCTGGCGGCCGCCCTGCTCGCCACCCCCCTCTTCGCCCAGACCGTCCGCGAGGACGCCGCCCTCGCACCGCTCGCGCCCACCGCCGCCGGGGAGTTCGGCGTCGCCGTCGACATCGACGGTGAACGCGCGGTGGTCGGCGCGCACCTGGACGACACGCTCGCACCCGACGCGGGCGCCGTGTTCGTGTTCGAGCGCGCGAGCGACGGGAGTTGGAGCGAGGTCGCCAAGCTCCTCGCCGGCGACGCGGGCGACAGCGACAACTTCGGTCAGGCGGTCGCGCTCCACGGCGATCGGATCCTCGTCGGCGCGTGGCGCGACGACGAGGCGGGGAACGACGCGGGCGCCGCGTACGTGTTCGAGCGACAGACGGGCGGCGCGTGGCTCGAGGTCGCGAAGTTCACGCCGAGCAGCGGCGTCGGCGCCGCGCAGTTCGGCAAGGCCGTCGCGCTCGACGGCGACCACGCCCTCGTCGGCGCCGCGTTCGACAGCGTCGGCGGCGCGGCGTCGGGCGCCGCGGACCTCTACGAACGGCAGTCGGGCGGCGGCTGGTCCGAGGTCGCGAAGCTCGAGGCCAGCGACGAAGGCTTCGGCGACCGCTTCGGCAACGCGGTCGCGATCGACGGCGACCGCGCGCTCGTCGGCGCGGTGAACGAGAGTCCGATGAACCTGTTCGGCGCGGGCTCCGCCTACCTGTTCGAGCGCCAGAGCGGCGGTGCGTGGACCGAGGTCACGAAGATCGTCGCGGCCGACGCCGCGGTCACGGACGCGTTCGGCTTCGCCGTCGACCTCGACGGTGATCGCGCGCTCGTCGCGGCGCGGCAGGACGACGACGGCGTCGCGAACAGCGGCTCGGTCTACGTGCTCGAGCGCCAGGGCGACGCGAGCTGGTCCCAGACCGCGAAGCTACAGGCGACCGCGCCGGCCTCCGGCGTCGAGTTCGGCTTCTGCGTGCGACTCGACGGCGACCGCGCCGCGGTGTCGGCGCCGCTGGACAGCGACGGCGTCGCCTACCTGTACGAACGGAGGCCGGACGGGACCTGGTTCGACGTGGCCCAGCCCGTGGCCACCGCGGCCGCGGACGGCGGCACCTTCGGGACCGGTCTCGCGTTGTCCGACGGGCGCCTCGCGGCGGGCGCCCCGGGCGTCGACACCGCCGGCCCGAGCGCCGGCGGCGCCTGGATCTTCGAGACGCGCGCGCTGCTGCACGGCGCGGCGACCATCTCGCTGGCGAGCGGAGGCGCACAGTCCCTGCACCTGCGCGCGGGCCCCGAGCGCGCGGGCGAGTTGTTCGTGATGCTCGGCAGCGCGACCGGCATCGCGCCCGGCGCCGTCGACCCGGCGAGCGGCGTGCTGGTCCCGCTCGTCGTGGACGCGTACATGCTCGCGCTGATCAGCGGCGGTGGCGCGGGCGTCGTGGGGCCGTTCGTCGGCGTACTCGACGCGGACGGCGGCGCGGAGGCGGCCTTCGGCCTGCCCGCGGGTTCGTCGCCCGCCCTCGCCGGCACCGTCGTCCATCACGCCTTCTTGACGATCGACCTGTTCGGCGTCGGACTCGCCACCTCGGCGAGCAGCCCAGCGCGGGTCGAACTCGTGCCCTGACCCCTGCGCGCCCGACCTCGGGCACGGGCGGCGCAGAACGATCGCCCCAAGTCGCGCTCCTGACCGAGCCTCCGCCGCTCCGGCGTAACTGCTCGGCCGGTCGCCCCTATCGCTTTCCGACCACAGCGGATCCAATCTCTCGTAAGGGGCCGGTCGCGGTGGACCTTCCGTCGCCGCGTCGCCTCCGAACGACCCCCTCTCCGAACTCCCGGACCCTTCACGCCATGCGTTCGAACACGCTGATGTGCGCCACCGGTGCACTGCTCGCTCTGTCCTCCCCCGCGTTCGCCCAGACGGCGAACGAAGACCAGACCCTCTTCGCGCCGGGCGCGAACGTCGATGACTTCTTCGGGTGGGACGTCGACGTCGACGGCGACCTGATGGTCTCAAGCGCGTTCGGCGTCGACGGGCTCGGCCTCGACGAAGGCGCGGCCTTCCTCTACGAGCGCGACGCCAACGGCAACTGGGTGCTCGTCCAGCAGCTCCTGACCACGACGGTCCTCAACCAGGGCGACCTGTTCGGCTACTCGGTCGCGATCGACAACGGTCGCGTCGCCGTGGGCGCCGTGCTCGACGACGACACCGGCCCGCAAGGCAACTCGGGCGCGGTCTACATCTTCGAGGAGACGACGCCGGGCTCCTGGACCGAGACCGCGAAGCTCTTCTCGACGACGCCGACCTCCCAGGGCCAGTTCGGCTACGACGTGGACCTCAGCGGCGATCGCCTCGCGGTCGGTTCGCGCGGCGACAACCAGTTCCGGGGAGCCCTGTTCATCTTCGACTACGACCCGATCGGAATGACGTGGGGCACGCCGGCGAAGCTCACGGCCGCCGACGCCGCCGTCGACGACCGCCTCGGGCAGAACGTGGCCATCCAGGGTGATCGCGCCGTCGCCTGCGCCGACCTCGACGACTACGCGACCCTGACCGACGTCGGCTCGGCCTACGTGTGGGAGTGGGTCCCGGCGCTCATGCAGTGGCGCAACACCGGCAAGCTCGTCCCGCCGACCCCGAACACCAACGACGCGTTCGGCACCGACGTGGCGATCGAAGGCAACTTCGTCTACGTGGGCGCGCCGGCCGAGGACACCACCGCTCCGGCCGCGGGCAACGCGGGCGGCGTCTTCGTGTACGAGCGCGTCGGCGTCCAGAACTGGGCGTTCGTCGACGTCATCTACTCGGCGAACCCCGAGGTGAGCGGCCAGTTCGGCGCGGCGGTCGACGTGGACGGTGACAACATCTTCATCGGCGCGAACGGCGACGACGGCGACCCGACGGTCTTCACCGGCGCGGCGTACCTCGTCGAGAAGCAGGCGGGCAACACCTTCCAGGAGATCCAGCGCTTCGCCGGTAGCGACCTCGTCGTCGACATGAACAACGACTTCTTCGCCGACCGCGTCGCGATCTCCGGCGACAACCTCGTGGCCGGGTGGACCGCCGCGACCGACCCGAGCTCGGCGAGCACGAACGCCGGCGCCACCTGCACCTTCACGATCGGCACGCTGTACCACGGCGACCCGACCGTCAGCGTGTCGTCGGGCGGCGAGCAGGGCCTGTTCATCCGCGCGGGCAGCGCGGTCGCTGGCCAGCCCTACATCATCCTGGGCAGCGGCAACGGCACCTCGCCGGGTACCCCGGACGCCGTGAGCGGCATCACCATTCCGCTCAACTTCGACAGCTACTTCCAGACGATCCTCAACGGCGCTGGCGCCGGCCTCGTCGGTCCGTGGCTCGGCTTCCTCGACGCGAACGGCAACGCGGACGCCAAGTTCGGCATCCCGGCCGGCACCTCGGCCAGCCTCGCGGGCACCGAGTTGTGGCACGGCATCATCACGATCGACGTGTTCGTGACGGGCCTGCTCAGCTCCGCCAGCAACCCGGTCAAGGTCACGCTCGTCCTGTGATCCCGACCGCCTCCTGACGCGAGTCACCTCGCGCCAGCAGCGACCCCCGGCACTCGTTCGCGAGTGTCGGGGGTCGCTGCGTTCGGGGGCTCGCGCGGCCGCTACCATCGCCGCCCCGATCGTCCGCCGCGACCCCCGAACGGGGCCTCGTACCCGAATGGCCTCGCCCCCGAAACGGCCCATGACCACACCCCGCCCCAACTCCGACGCCCTCTTCGAAGCCGCCCAGAAGCTCGTGCCCGGTGGCGTGAACAGCCCGGTCCGCGCGTGGAAGGCCGTCGGCGGCACCCCCGTGCACGCGGCGCGCGGCGAGGGCTGCCACCTCGTCGACGTGGACGGCAACCGCTTCATCGACCTGGTGATGAGCTACGGGCCGCTGATCCTCGGCCACGCACCCGCCAGCGTGACGGCGGCCATCGTCGAGGCCGCGGCAGGGGGCACGACCTTCGGCGCGCCGACCGAGCGCGAGCTGCGCCTCGCCGAACGCATCGTCGAGTTCGTCCCCGGCGTCGACCGCGTGCGCCTGGTGAACTCGGGTACCGAGGCGACGATGAGTGCGCTGCGCCTCGCGCGTGCGGCGACGGGTCGCGACGCGTTCCTCAAGTTCAACGGCTGCTACCACGGGCACGGCGATTCGTTCCTCGTGAAGGCCGGGTCGGGCGCGCTGACGCTCGGCGAACCGGACTCGCCGGGTGTGCCGAAGGCACTGGCCGAGCTGACGCTGGTCGCCGAGTTCAACGACGCCGATGGCGTGCGCGAGCTGTTCGCCGCGCGCGGCTCCGAGCTCGCCGCCGTCTTCGTCGAGCCGATCGCCGGCAACATGGGCACGGTCGCGCCGGCACCGGGCTTCCTCGAGACGCTGCGCGAGCTGTGCACCGAGTACGGCGTCGTGCTCGTGTTCGACGAGGTGATGACCGGCTTCCGCGTCGCGCGCGGCGGCGCGATCGAGCTGCTCGGCATCGAACCCGACCTCGTCACGCTCGGCAAGGTCATCGGAGGCGGCCTCCCGATCGGCGCGTACGCCGGCAAGGACGAGTTGATGCGTCAGGTCGCGCCGCTCGGCAAGGTCTATCAGGCCGGCACGCTGAGCGGGAACCCGCTCGCGACGGCCGCGGGGCTCGCGATGCTCGACGCGCTCGCCGATCCGACCGTGCACGTCCAGCTGGAGCGCGCCGGCGCGCTCGTGCAGGAAGGGCTGCAGCGCGCGGCGCGCGAGGCGGGCGTGCCGCTCTTCGTCGGACGCCAGGGCTCGATGCTCTGCCCGTACTTCGCGGCCGATCCGGTGACGCGCTTCGACGACGTCATGAACTCCGATCGCGAGCGGTGGGTGCGCTTCTTCCACGCGATGCTCGACGAGGAGGTGCTGCTCCCGCCTTCGCCCTTCGAGGCCTGGTTCCTGTCGACGGCGCACGACGACGCGACGCTGGAGCGAATCGTCGACGCCGGCGCGAAGGCGCTGCGCGCGGTCGCCTGAGGTTCGGTAGCCTGCTCCTCGACCACTCGCCCCCGTCACCGATCGCATCGCCATGAGCTCCGCCGACGCCATCCGCCACTCCTTCGAAGAAGCCCGCGACACGCTCGCCGCCTTCCTCGACGACCAGAAGAACCTCGCGGCCGTCGAGGCCTTCGCCGACCTCGCGCACGAGACGGTGAAGCGTGGCGGGCTCTTGATGAGCTGCGGCAACGGCGGCTCGATGTGTGACGCGATGCACTTCGCCGAGGAGTGGACGGGTCGCTTCCGCGGCGACCGCCGCGCGATCGGCGCCGTCGCGTTCAGCGACCCGAGTCACCTGACCTGCATCGCGAACGACTTCGGCTACGACGAGGTCTTCGCGCGCGAGGTCGAGGCCTACGGCAAGGGCAGCGACGACCTGCTCGTCGCCATCTCCACCTCGGGCAACAGCCCGAACGTCCTGCGCGCCGTCGAGACCGCCAAGCGGATCGGCGTGAAGACCGTCGGCCTGCTCGGCAAGGGCGGCGGCGAGCTCGTCGACCAGGTCGACGTGGCCGTGGTCGTGCCGAAGGCCACCACGAGCGATCGCATCCAGGAGGTGCACATCAAGGTGCTGCACATCGTGATCGAGGCCGTCGAACGCCGCCTGTTCCCGGGCCAGTACGAAGTTCGGTGATCGGTACGGTGCCAGACCCCCCGGTCATCGGCGGGGCCGTCCGCGCTGCGCGCGGACGGCCCCGCCGATGACCGGGGGGTCTGGCACCGTACCGAAGACTGGAGCGCCGCCACGCTCGAAGATCGCGCCGGAGTCGGCGTAGGAGCTCGAATGTCCCGCCACATCTCCTCCGACCGAAAGTTCGCCTACTACCTGGGCGGCGCCATGGTCGGCGTCGGCTTCCTCCTGTTCTTCTCCGTGTTCGTCACGGGCGCGATGAACTTCGGGGACTTCTCCGACTTCGACGGTCAGGTCCGCAGCTCGGCGGTCCGCGCGGTCCTCGGCATGGGCCTGATGATCGTCGGCGGCTTCGTGCGCAACGTCGGCGCCCGCGGCGCTGCAGGTTCGGGCATGATCCTCGATCCCGAGCAGGCACGCCGTGACCTCGAGCCGTACAGCCGCCAGGGCGGCGGCATGCTGAAGGACGCGCTCGACGAGGCCGACATCGACCTCGGTGGCGCCGGACGCTCGGGCCCGAGCCGCCCCGTCATCATGATCCGTTGCCGCCAGTGCTCCACGCTGAACGAGGAAGACTCCAAGTTCTGCCAGGAGTGCGGGCAGCCGGTCTGAAGCCGCCGGTTCAGTCCGCGCCGTGCACCGCGCGCTGCACGCGCCGCGCGGCCTCGATCACACCCAGGCCCGGATCCCCGAGCAGCGTCTCGTCGATCTCGACGATGCGGCCGTTCGGCCCGCAGGCGGCGAGCTGCGACAGGAGCGCGTGCTCCCGAATCGCGTCGGCCATCCCGTCGCTCGTCACGATGAGCGGCGGGTCGAGCGCGAGCAGCTGCTCGGGCTCGTAGTCGGGCCAGGCCGTGAAGCCCGCCTCGGCGGCCAGGTCGCGAACGCCGCCGTAGCGCAGCACGTCCGCGTAGTTCGTGCCCGCCGTTCCGCCGAGGACGGAGTCGCCGAAGACGGCCAGGTACATGCCGGGCACGGGCTCGTCGACGGCCGCATCGAGCGCGCCCAGCTCGCGATCGATGCGCGCCACCAGGCGCTCGGCGCGCTCGCGCTCGTCCAGGAGTGCGCCGAGCACGAGCGCCTGCTGCCGCGTCGCGCCGATGCCGCTCATCGCGCCGAGGTCGAACACGGCCAGGCCCGACTCGCGCAGGCGCGCGACGAAAGGTTCGGGTGCGTACGGGTTCGTGAGCACGAGGTCGGGCGCGAAGGCGACGATGCGCTCGAGCTGCTGGCTGTCCTCGACGAACGGAACGCCCGCGAAGCGCCACGCGTCGGTGTGCGTCTTCGCCATGTAGTCGGTGACCGCGGCGATGCGTTCGCGCTCGACCAGCTCGAGCAGGAGCGCGTCGGCCACCGTGTTGATCGAGACGATGCGCTCGTAGCGCGCGATCGGGATCGCCACGCCGCGCGCGTCGACCACCTCGGTGGCGTCCTCGTCGGGCGCCGTCGGCACGGCGGAACGCTCGGCGGTCGGCGCGGTCCCCGCGCCCGGCAGCGTCACGAAGAAGGTCGCTAGGCCGAGCGCGAGCAGCAGCAGCGCGGCGTTGACGAGATCGGTCCTCATCACGCGTCGTCGCCCCCCGCGCTCGCGTCCGGCAGGCGGTAGCCGAGCCCTGCGCCCTCCTCGAGCTCCACGCCGTAGGTCGCGAGCACGTGGTCCGCGCGCACGATCTCTCCCACGGCGCCGGCGACGCGCACGCGCCCGCCGTCGAGCAGCACGGCGCGGTCGGCGTGCCGCCGCACCTCGGCCAGGTCGTGCAACACGACCAGCACCGTGCAGCCGCGCGCGGCGAGCGCTCGCAACGACCGGTGCAGCTCGAGCGCGTGGCGCACGTCCTGCGAACTGGTCGGTTCGTCGAGGAGCAGCGCCGTCGCGCCGGTCGCAAGCGCGCGCGCCAGGAGCACGCGCTGCTGCTCGCCGCCGGACAGCTCGTTGAAGCGGCGGTGTTCGAGCACGCGCACGTCCGCCTCGTCGAGCGCGCGCTCCACCGCCGCCGCGTCCTCGTCGCCCAGCCGCCCGAACACTTCGCGATGCGCGAAGCGCCCGAGCTCGACCACCGAGCGCACCTCGAGGCGCGCCGCGAGCTGGGTGCGCTGCGGCACGTAGGCCAGGCGGCGCGCGCGATCGCGCAGGTCGAGGCCACCCAGACGCTCGCCGTCGAGCTCGATCGCGCCGGTGCTCGGCACGAGCCCGACGAGCGCTTTGAGCAGCGTGCTCTTGCCGGACCCGTTCGGTCCGAGCAGCGCGGTGACCCGACCGGGCTCGGCCACGAGGTCGACGCCGAAGAGCACCTGCGGCCCGCGAGCGTAGGCGGCGTCGAGGCCGGTGACGCGCAGTCCTCCGCTCACGCCAACCGCCCCTCGCGCGAGGCGCGCGCCAACAGGACGAGGAACACGGGCGCACCGACGAGGCCGGTGACGACGCCGAGTGGGATGGTCGAGGTCGTCGGGATCACGCGCGTGACCACGTCGGCCCAGACGACGAACGCGCCGCCGCCGACCAGCGCCGCGGGGAAGAGCCGACCGTGCAGCTCGCCGACGAACGAACGCAGCGCGTGCGGCACCACGAGTCCGACGAACGCGATGTTGCCGCCGATCGCGACCGCCGCCGCCGTCAGCGTCGCCGCCCACACGATCGTCCAGCGGCGCACGCGCGGCACGTCGACGCCGAGCGACCGCGCTTCCTCCTCGCCCGAGAGCAACACGTCGAGGTGGCGGCACCAGCCGAGCGCCACGAAGGCGGTGACGCCGACGAGCGGGAGCGCGAGCAGTGCGTGGCGCGGGCCGGCGCTCTCGACGCCGCCGAGCGTGAACGCGACGACCGCGCGCCCGAGCTCGTAGCGCTCCTGCGCGAACGCCGACAACAGACCGACGATCGACAGGAAGAGCGACGAGAGGATGAAGCCGGTGAGCAGAACCGTGATCATCCCCGCGTCGCGCCCGGTGACGCCGAGCAGGATCGCGAGCGACGCCCACGCGCCGACGAGGCAGCCGATCGGCAGCACGAGCTCGGCCGGCATCCACGGCGGCAGCGCGCCGGCGAGCACCGCGTCCCAGGCGAGCAGCACGGCGACGCCGCCCAGGCTCGCGCCCGCCGAGGTGCCGATGAGCGACGGGCTCGCGAGCGGGTTGCGGAACAGCCCCTGCACGAGCACGCCCGCTGCCGCGAGCGCCGCGCCCGAGAGGAACGCGTTCGCCAGCCGCCATCCGCGCAGCACGAGGAAGCGCTCGCGCAGCGCCGCGTCCGACAGGTCCCCCGCCCCGACGAGCATCGCCGCCGCCGCGCCGCTCACGAGCAGCAGGACGAGGACGATCCAACAGAGGTGGGAGCGGGACATTGGTCGGGCCGACGCGGCGGGTCGAGCCGCGCGATGGTCCCGGCCGCGGGGGGGCGTGTCAACTCGTCTGGCCGCCGCCGCGCTCGAACGCGAACGGCCGCTCCACCTCGCGATGGAGCGGCCGTTCGCCGCGGTCGACCCGGGTCGACCGTTCCTCGGGGGTCAGGGCCTCACGGGCAGATCGTCGCCTCGAGGCCGTTCGACAGCGCGAGTCCCTCGAGCTGCGCACTGTCGAAGGTGAAGCTCTGCATGAACACGCTCGCGCCGACGAGCGCGCCGTCGTAGGGCAGGCCGAGGATCCAGTCCGACGAACCCGTCGGCGCCGGCGTGACCGCAACCGTGTAGAGCTGGGCCGGGTCGATCACGAGCGTGCCGCCGGCGAAGGGGAGGCTCGCCGGCGCGAAGGACAGGGCGTTGATCACGGCCGTGCTCGGCGCGCCGGTCGTGCGCACGGCGAGCGCGGTGCCGACGCTCGGGGTGTTGAGCCCCGTCAGGCCGAGCACGTTCGGCGCGACGGTCGGGCCGTAGGCCGTGTAGCCGCACTCGCGCTCGTAGACGATCTCGAGGCGCGGACGCAGGATCGTGTTGGCGTTCTCGCTCGACGCGATCTCGATGCCGTCGTCGTTGCCGCTGACGATCTCGGGCAGGATCGCGAAGCCCCAGTTGTCCGCGCCGTTCACCCAGTCCTGCACCGTGCTCGTCACGTCGAAGCGTCGCATGGTGTCGCCGTCGGGGTCGTTGTCGCCCTCGACGACCGCCAGGACCGGCGAGAGCTCGCCGCCCCCCAGACCGCCGCCGAGCGAGTTCCAGGTCGAGTTCTCGTCCCAGGGCACGAACACGCGGTGCAGGAAGAAGTCGGCGTCGAAGACGAAGTCCACGTCGTCGAGCACGTCGAAGGTGAGGTGCGCGCTCTTCACCGTCGCGCCGAACGGCACCTGACCAGCACTGCTCCCGACGATGCCGTCGAAGCGCATCAGGGCCTGGCCGCGATCGTCGGAGAAGAAGCCGTTGGCCGTGTCGTCGTCCGAGATGCGGGTGCCGTCGTCGCCGTAGCTCGTGTTCGGCGCGTCCTCGTTCACCCACGTGTCCTGCGTGCCCTGGTAGCCGTTGATCCCCTGTTGGAAGACGACCGTCGGGTTCCACTCGTAGTAGTCCTCGAAGTCGACGCCGAGCGTGAACTTGCTCTCGTCCGCCGTGCGCCACTGATCGAGCGTCGGCGAGTACGAATCCACCTCGATCCGGTCGTTCGCGAGGTCGAACGCGTAGATCCGCAGCCAGCCGTTGCCGCCGTTCGGATCGTCCTGGTAGTCGGCGAGGATCTCGTGGACCGGCTTGCCCGCCGCGTTCGTGCTGACCTGGCGGTACTCCTCGTGGAAGTGCCCGCACATGACCATGAACACGTTCGGGTTGCGACGGATGAACCAACGCCACAGGTCCTCGCTCTCGATCCCGTCGGGCGTGTAGGTGCCCTCGGCCACGTCGTACCAGATCCCCGGGTAACGCCCCGAAGGCACGACCGGCACGCCGAACGTGTAGTCTTCCGCGTCCTGCAAGTAGCGGTGCGTCGTCATGAGCACCGGCTTGTCCCGGTTGGCGTCGAGGACGCCCTGGGCCCACTCGAGTTCACGAACGGCCGCGTCGCACTCGACGTGCAGCGTGAGGAACTCGATGCCGCCGGCGGAGAACACCTGGTAGCTGCTCATCCCGCTGGGGCTCGCGCCACCGAACCAGGGCTGTCCGGCGTAGCGCTGCGGCCCGAAGTACTGGGCGTAGTACTGCGGGATGTACGGCTGCCCCGAGAAGCCGGTCGGCGTGATGTCGTGGTTGCCGGGGGTGACGCCCTGCGGAACGCCCGTGGCGTCGAGCGTCGCCATCGCCGCGTCCGCGTTCAGCCACTCGGGGATCTGGTCGCCGTTCTGCACGACGTCGCCGTAGTGCGACACGTAGCGGATGTCGAGCGCGTCGATGTTGTCCGCGACCCACTGCGTCTGGGCGGCGAAGATCTGCGGGTAGCTCTCGCTGTAGTTCTGCGTGTCGGGCAGACCGATGACCGTGAAGGTCTGGGCGAGGGCGGGGGCGGTCAGGAGGGCGCTCGCGGCGAGGGAACGCGCGAGCGTGCGGGGTGTGGAGCTCATGGCAGCACGCTAGCGCGCGGACCCGCGACCCGTCCTTCAAGAGATCGTCAGTCCAATTACAACGCAGGTCGGGGGCCGCTCAGATCGAGTCGAGGCCCCAGGCGAAGGCGTAGGCCGGCAGGTCGGCGGCCTGGGTCCCCAGGCGCGCGGCGACGGTCTCGAGCGCGGGGCCCTGGTTCTCCTCGGGCAGGAGCGCGGCGAGCAGATCGGCGTCGCCGAGCGCGACCGGGCCGCCGACCGCGTCGGCGAAGACGCTGCCCGTGGTGGCGACCACGTCGCGCCCCGTGCGCGCCGCGACGAAGCGGGCGGCCGCGCGACGGTCGACGAGCTTCGCCATGCCCATCGCGCGCGTGAGCGCGGGGCAACCGGCGTCGAGGAGCGCCTCGGTGATCGGACTCGACCAGTCGGGCGCGAGCAGGTAGCGCGGTGAATCGGGGTCCTCGCACGCGATGCCCGAGATCAACCCGAGGACCGCGTCGCGCTCACCGCCCCACTCGTGCACGCAGTTCGACAGGTCCGCGCCGCGACCGAGGCACGCGTAGGCGACGATCGCGTCGCCGCGCGTGGCCACCAGCGCGTTCATGTCGGGGCACGCGAGCAGGCGCGCAAACTCCTCGGCGCTGCGCCGCACGCGCACCGGGTGCTGTTCGTACAGCGCGAGCAGCGCCCGCGCATCGGCGTCGGTCGCGCGCCGCGTCGGAAGGCGTTCGCCGAGGTCGAGGTCGGCGGGCAGCACCACGTTCCACTCGCAGCCGGCCGCGCGATAGCCCGCGTTCGAGTAGACGCGCCCGTCGGTCGGCCAAAGGAAGGTGGCGACGCAGCCCGAACGCCGCGCCCACTCCTCGGCCTCCGCGAGCAGCGCGCTCGCGAGGCCGCGGCCGCGCCACGCGGGCGCCGTCGTCACGGATCCGAGCAGCGCCACGCGCAGCTCGCCGAACGGCGTGATCAAGTCGCGCTCGAGGTAGCCGAGCGCCGCGGCGACGCGCTCGCCGGCCGTGATCCCCAGCACGCGACCGAACGCGCCGTGGAAGCGCGGACCGTCGCCGAACACGAGCGGGTACTCGCCCACGAGGTCGCGCTCGGCGCCCCACACCTCACGCAGCAGCGGGAGCGCGTCGCTCGGCGCGAGGCGCTTCACCTGGAGATCGCGCGCGTGGACCTCGGTCACGGTGGTGTGCATCGCGTCACTCACCCTGCGCGCGGCGCTGGCGGTAGGCCTCGAGCAGCTGCTCCTGGAGGGAGAGCGCGTCGCTGAGCGTCGAACGCGCGTCCTCGACGGCGCCGGCGAGGCTCTCGGCGTCGTTCACACCGCTCTCGGACTCGCGCAGACGCTCGGCGCTGCCCGCGAGCTTGTCGAGCAGCGCGCGGAACGCGGCGCCGTCACCGGGCGCGGCGCTCGAGCCAGGTGCCTGGACACCGGCCGAACGCGCCGTGGCGCCGGCCTCCTGCGTCCGCGCGAGCGCGGCGGGATCGATCGAACCGTCGTTCATGACTGGTCGCTACAGGAAGTTGAGGAGCGAGGTCTGGATGAGCCGTGAGCCCACCGACTGACTGAGTTGGAGGATCTGCTCGGACCGCTGGAGGTTGAGCACGGTCTCGGGCAGGTCGGCGTCGCGCACCTCGCTGAGCTGGCCCTGCACCTGGATCTCGATCGTCTGCAGGCGATTCGCGGCGTCGTCGAGGCGCGCGCTGCGCGACCCGAGCACGCCGAGGCCGGCGAGGATGTTGTCGTGGTGGCGGTCGAGCTCCTCGAGCCGCATGCCGAGGCGCTTCGTCAGGTCCGCGTTCTCGAACGCGCCGGAGTCACCGAGGTCCGACGCGATGCCGGCGAGCACGTCGAAGACCGAGACGTCGCCGGAGAACTGCACGAGCTCCTCACCGGCGCGCTGGACGCCGGACACGTCGAGGTTGAGCACGGCGCCGCTCGCGGGGTTCTCGAGCCGCACCTCGGGCGCGAGCGGATCGATCGCGACGAAGGTCGAGCCGTCGATCGACACCGAACCGTCGCCCACGACCGCGCCCGTCGCGTCCGCGCCCGTCCACGCGGTGAGGTCGAGGTGCACCTCGGCGCCGTTCTCGTCCTTCACGACCAGGTCGGCGTACTCTGCCGAGCTCGGGTCGGGGATGTTCACGGCGTCGCCGTTGCCGAGACGGATCGTCCCGTTCGTCGCGTCCACGGTGAGCGCGCTGGTCCCGATCAGCGTGTCGTCGTCCCCGCCGTTCGCCGAGACGATGCCGGAAGCCGCGAGCGCGCTGAGGTCCGTCGCGTCGTGACGCACCGTGACGTGCTCGTCGCCCGCGCCTTCGCTCGCCAGCGTGCCGAACGCCAGCCCGGTGAGACCGGACAGCGTCGGGCCCGTGCCTTCGTCGGCCATGAAGAGCTCGGAGCCGGGCACGTTGATCGGCACGCCGACCCCGGGACCGATGCGGACCTCCTGCTCGACGCCGTTGCCCACGAAACGCACGTCGCCGTTCGCGTCGATCTCGAACGGCGGCGTGTCGGCCTCCGACCCCGCGAAGAGGTAGCGGTTGCCCTGCCGCGTGTTGCCGAGCGTGACGAGCTGTTCGCGCAGGAGTCCGACCTCGACGGCGATGGCCTTGCGCGACTGGTCGTCGAGCGTGCCGTTCATGCCCTGGATGACCAGGCTGCGGACCTGGGCCATCAGACCGGAGACCTCCTCCAGCACCGCGGCGGCGCCGTCGACCGTGTCGCGCCCGGCCTGCGCGGCCTCGACGGAGCGTTCGATGTCGGCGATGCGGCGCTCGAACCCGAGCGCCAGCGCCGCCGCGGCCGGGTCGTCGGACGGTCGGTTGAGCCTGCGCCCGCTCGACGCCTGCTCCGAGTAGCGCACCATGTCGTTGAGATTGGTGCGCAGACCGTCCAGGACGAGGCGATAGGTCTGGTTGGTGGAAAGTCTCATGGTTCGTGTCCGTCAGATGAGCGCGAGGATCGAGTCCTCGAGCTCGTTGAGCGCGGCCAGGTAGCGCGAGGCGGCCTGGAACGACTGCTCGAACCGGATCATGTTCACGAGCTCCTCGTCGACGTTGACGCCCGAGACGGAGTCGCGTCGGTTCTTGAGGCTCTCGAGCACCGAGTTGGACGAGGTCAGGCTCGTCTCCGCGGAGTTCACGCGGAAACCGACGTCGGCGATCATCGCGCCGTAGCGCTCGCCGAAGTCCTGCCCGCCGAGCCCTTCGAGCGACGCGCCCTGGAGCTCGAGCATCTGCAGCAGCGTCCCGTTGTCGCCGCCCGACCCGGTGGACGACGCGGCGAAGAGCTGCGGATCGTCGAGGATCTCGTCGCGCACCGCGATGTCCGCGGCCGTCGAACCCTCGAAGAAGGTGTTGAGACCGAGCGCGACGAGGACGTCCGAGGTGTCGGAGTCCGCCGTGGCCTGGAAGGTCACGCGGTCGCCGGCGCTGGCCGAGAGGTCGCCGATCCCGAAGGATGCGGTCAGGCCCTCCGCGACCTGCAACGGCGTGCCGGGGACGTAGCCCTCGCCCACGTCGATCGTCGCGACGACCTGACCGTTCGAGTCGTGCACCTCGACCGCCAGTCCCGGCGTCGAACCGATCTGGCCGTCGCCGGTCGGGATCAGGGTGTAGGTCTCGTCCGACGCGCCCTTGTAGGAGCCGCCGATCTCGACGCCCACGTCGTCGAGCGCGCCCGACACGGTCTGGCCGACGAGACCGTCGAGTCCCAGTCCGTCGAGCGCGGTGCCGCCGTGGAGCGTGATGGCTTCGGTCGTGCCGGGCGCGTTCGACTGGATGAACAGGTGTCCGCCCTCCGCGATCGCGACCGCTCCCGAGGTGGAGAAGCCGGCGTGTCCGTTGAGGACGGCCGCCATCTCCTCGGCGGTCGCGGCGGTGATGTCGCCGAAGTCGGCGGCGGCGAGCGTGATGGTGAAGTTCGACGCGACACCGCCGCTCGTCACGGTCATGTCGATCGTCTGGCCGTTCGCGAGTTCGAACGGCTCCTGCAACTGCGTCCCCACCGAGGCGAACTCGCTGCCGAAGGTGCCCGCGAGGTCGGGGTTCGGGGTGACGACGTTGGAGAAGTCGAACGCGTGCCCGCTCGACGAGGTCATCGTGAAGCGGCCCGCGTCGTCCACGTAGGCGGACACGTCGGGGACCTCGTTGACCGCGTCCAACAGCTGCTGGACGGTCATGTCGGGATCGATCGCGATCTCGTGCTTCGAGATGTCGCCCGTCCCCGAGTCGTGCACGTTGATCGTGAGCTTTCCGTCCGTCACGTCGAAGGGCAGGCCGGAGTCGGCGAGCTTCTGTACCTCGACGACGCTGCCCTGGTAGGCCGGCACGAGCGAGGACGCGCCGACCAACTTGGTGAACGGTCCGCTGCCCGGGACGCCGGTCGAGTGGACGCGGTTGACCTCGAGCACGAGCTCCTTCGCGAGCCCGTCCAGGTCGCCGCTCAGCTCGGTGACGAACTCGTTGCTGACGCCGAGCAGCGCGCCGAGCTTGCCCGAGAGCTGGTTCAGCTGTGTGCTCGATCCGATGACCTCGACGGAGAGGCTCCCGTCGTCCGCCTCCTCGAGATCGAGCTTGAGACTGGTCGCGGAGTCGACGAGCAGCGCACCACCCACGTGGACGCGCAGGCCGCCGACGCCGGTGTCCTTGGCCTGGACGTCCGTCAACTCGGAGAGCTGCTCGAGCTTCTGCTGGCGCTGGTCGCGCAGGCTGTTGGCCGAGACCTGCCCGCCCTCGATCTCCGCGATCTGGACGTTGAGGTCGGCGATCTGCGCGGCGAGGTCGTTGATCTGCATGACGACGATCTCGGCCTGGCTCTTCGTCGAGGTCTGCGCCTCGACGAGACCGGCAGAAACCTCGTTGAAGCGCGCGGTCAGCATCCCCGCGCTCTGCACGACCGAGCTGCGCCGGACCGGATCGCTGGGGTCGATCGACAGGGAGGACAGCTCGTCGAAGAAGCCGTCCATCATCTGGCCGATGCCGACGCCGGAGAGGTCGCCGAAGAGCGACTGGATCTGGTTCGCGCGCTCGAGCTGCTGCTCGAGGCGGCCGACCAGGGACAGCTGTCCGACGATGCGTCGGTTGAGCAGGTCGTCGACGACGCGGTTGAGGTCGCGCGCGACGACACCGGTGCCGATGAGCACGTTGCCGCGGTCGAGGCCGATGCCCGCCGCGAGGTCGACGCGTTGACGCGAGTAGCCCGGCGTCGCGGCGTTGGCGATGTTGTTACCGACGGTGTCCAGCGCGTGCTGCGCCGTGAGCAGCGCCTGGAGTCCGGTGTTGAGGCCGATGGATGACATGTCAGACCCTCGAGTCCACCATCGATCCGCGCTGGCCTTCGAAGCCCTCGCGACCGACGACCGTTTCGAGCGCGAGGCGAACGACCTCGCGCTGTTGCCTGGCGATGAGCGCGACGCGACGCGAGCGCTGCTGCACGTCGGTGCAGGTCTCGCGCAGCGTCGTGCGCAGGCGCGCGAGGCGCGCGCCGTCCTGGCCGAAGCGCTCGGCGACGCTGCCGAGCGTGAGGACGCCCGTCGCGAGGCCCCAGGCCTCGGCGAGCTCGCGCAGGACGGTGTCGAGCTCGCGGCGACGGGCGGCGCCGCGTGCGTCGACGGCGTCGATGGCCGTCAACGACGCGGCGATCGCGTCGGCGTCCCCGCTCCCGAGCTCGCGCTCGTGGACGGCGAGCGCCTCGGCCAGTCGCTGCTGGACGCCGAGCTCCTCCTGGGCCCACGACTCGAGGCGCGGGAGCAGTGCGCGTGCGTTCAAGACGCGGACTCCTCGGCGGCGGCCGCGTTGCGCACGCGCTGCATCGCGAAGTCCTCGAGGATCTCGACCATGCCGAACAACGGCTGCTCGGTCAGCTCGCGCCCGAGGTGCTCGTCGAGCATCCCCGAGAATGTGTCCGCGCCCGGTCCGGACCCGAAGAAGCCCTCTTCGAGCCCCGCGCGCATCTCCTTCACGAGCATGGTCGCGAGCAGCGCCTCGAACTGACGCGCCGCTTCGCGCACCTTCTCGGGCGAGTCGAGCCCGCCGGCCGACTCCGCCAAGCGCTCCATCTTGGTGATGCGCGCCTGTTCGGCCGCGTCGCCGGCCTGCATGGCCGGTGCGCCGATGGATCCGAGTCCGCCGTCCATCACAGCACCACCAGCTCGCCATAGAGCATGCCCTGGTGCGACATCGACTGGAGGATGTCGACCATGTCGCGCGGCGTGACGCCGAGCACGTTGAGCACCTCGACCACCTCTTGGAGGGAGGTCGCGCCGTTGATGATCGAGAGCCGACGGTCCTCCTCCTCGATGAGGAGGTTCGTGCGCGGCAGCGTCTCGGACGATCCACCGCTGAGCGGCGGCGGCTGACTGGCCTCGGGCGACTCGCCGATCGTGAGGGTCAGGTTGCCCTTCGTGATGCCGCCCGCGCCGATGCGAACCTCTTCGCCGAGGATGACGACGCCGGTGCGTTCGTTGATCACGACGCGAGCCGAGGCCTCGGGCGTCACCTCCATCTGGAGGAGCTCGTTGATGAAGATCACGTACTCGTTCGGACCGGCCCACTGCGGGACGGCGACCTTCACGGTCATCGCGTCCATGGGGACGGCCGCGCCCGGGTAGACCTGGTCGATCGCACGCGCGATGCGGACGGCGTTGCCGAACGAACCGTTGGTCGAGTTGAGGTCGAGGTGGACGAAGCCCTGCTCGGTGACGAGCTCGCTGGGGACCTCGCGCTCCACCTTGGCGCCCTGCGCGACCGTGCCCACGGTCGGGTGGTTGCGCTGCGCCGAGGCGCCGTCGCCGGACGCGCTGATCGCGCCGGTCGTGATCGGCCCCGCGACGGTCGCGTACACCTCTTCCGTTCCGGGCGCGACGAGCTCGGCGAAGATGAGCGAGCCGCCGGTGAGGTCTTCGGCGTCGTAGATCGACGACACGCGCGCGTCGATGCGCCGGCCCGGCTTGACGCCGGGAGGCAGCACCGCCTGGACCCAGACGACCGCGGCGTTGTTGCCGGAGATCTGGTTCGGGTCCAGGTTGAAGTTCTGCGTGTGGAGCAGGTTCTTCAGCGCGAAGGTCATCGCGTTGCCCGAATCGCCGGTGCCGTTCAGGCCCGTGACGAGCCCGACGCCCTGGATCACGTTGCGCTCCTGACCGCGCACGGTCGCGAGGTCGCGAATCCGCACGCGGATCTGGCCGTCGCGGCCGGGGACCTCACCGAGCAGCGGACGGCTCACGCGCGTCACCGTCGCCGACGACTGCTGCCAGCTGGGCTGCTGCGGCACTCCGTAGCCGTCGCCGAACACGGGGTACGCGACGGGGACCGGCACGAAGCTGTCGTCCCGCGGGCGTTGCGGGCCGGATCGATCGGCCGACTCACGCGAGTTCGCGGTGCCACCGGCGGGCGCGTCCGCGGTCGGCCAGGCCGAGTCCTGCGGAGCGGGGATCGCCAGCGTGCAGAGGGCGAGGATGGTCTCGAGAAGCATGGTGTTCGTCTCGTGGTGCGTGGATCAGAAGGGCCAGAGCCAGTCCATGACGCCGTGGATCCACGCGCCGAAGCCCGTGCGTTGGGTCGCCTGCGTGGCGGGGCCCATGCCGACGTAGGAGATCCGCGCGTCGGCGACGAGGGCCGACGAGACGGTGTTCGTGCTGGCGATGTCGTAGCGGCGCACGACACCCGAGAACTCGATCAGCTTCACCTGGTTCTCGATGCGCAGCTCGCGCCGGCCGCTGACGACCATGTTCCCGTTCGGCAGCACGTCGACGACCATCGCGGTCAGACGCGCTTCGAAGGAGTCGCGCTTGTCGACCTGCGAAGACCCGGAGAAGGTGTCCGATGAATTGGCGCCGAGCGACGGAAGGAGCGAGAACGCGTCGGGCTGGATGTCGAAGTTGGTGAGCTCGTAGTTGAGCGTCGTCGACTTCGAGGTGTCCGAGGAGTCCTCGCTGCTCACGTCGTTGGTCTCGGAGATCACGACGGTGACCAGGTCCCCGACCCGTCGCGCGGTCTTGTCCTGGATCAGACCGATCGGACCGCGCGAGGGGTTGTAGAGGGAGCCGGGACGCGCCTGCGCCACGGCGTCGCGCGTGAACGCGTCCGCGAAGAGGCCGATCAGTGCGACGGCGATGATGCTGATGGAGCGCATGGAGGGGTTCGGAGTGGTTCGGTTCAACCGCCGAGTTCGACGATGACGAGGCTGCGGCTCTGGACGACGGCGGTCATCTCGTGCTGGCTGTCCACGACGCGGATGCGGATGCGTTCGCCGATCGCTCCGCCCTGGAGCGCGACGGCCGCGGCGCGTGCGCGGATCGCGCCGCTGCGCACCTCGACGAGGACCGACGCCTGCGCCTCGACGGCGAGCGGGCGATGCACGTCGACCTCGAGGATCGCGCGCCCGGGCTCGAGGTTGCGGGCGGCCGCCGCGCCGACGAGCATCGAGCGCGTCAGCGCGCCACCGCGCTGGTGGCCGGGGACGATGACCTCGCGCTGCTCGATCATGTCCGGCGTGATGACGTCGCCGGCGCGAACGGATCGGTTGAGCACGTCGACGGTCTGCCAGACCTGGACGCGGAACTGCACCTGGCGCGTGGCCTGCGGACGGCCGTCGACCTCGATGCGGACCGAGACCGACTGCACGCCGGAGGTGACCTGGCTCGCGTTGAGCGCGGCGCGCACGACGGGCTCGTCCGCTCCCAACGGGACCTTCACGTCCGCGACCGCTTCGAGCAACGACACCGTCACCCGCGCGTCGCGCGCCGCCGTGGTCAGCGCGTCGCGCGCGACCTGGACGATGCGCGAGCCTTCGACCGTCCTGGTCGCCGGTTCGACCTTGCAGGTCGGTGAGCCCGTGACCGTGAAGTCGAGACCCGGGTAGGCGAGCTCGACGGCCTGCGCGACGCGCTCGGCGAAGAGCAGACGCGAGTAGCCGGGCGAGGGCGAGTAGCCCAGGTCGACGGCCTCGAGGTTGGCGATCACGCCCGGCTCGACGCCGCTGATCACGGCGACCTCGCCGAGTTCGATGGCGTTGCCGCTGACGATCGCGTCCTTGGAGAGCACGATCGAAGCGCCGTCGAGGAAGAGTGCACAGAGCATCAGTGAGACTCCGATCAGTTGATGAGCTGGCTGACCTGCTGGAGCATCTCGTCGCCGACGCGGATGGTCCGGCTGTTGACCTCGTAGTTGCGCTGGGCCTGGATGAGCTCGATGAGCTCCTCCACCACGAGGACGTTCGAGCGCTCGAGCGCGCCCTGACGGATGAAGCCCGCGCCCTCGTCGCCGGGCGAACGCTGCACGGCCTGGCCGGAGCTCGCCGTGGTCTGGAAGAGGTTCGCGCCGACGGCCTTCATGCCGGACACGTTCGGCACGACGTAGATGAGGATCTCGTCGAAGCGCGCGGCGTCACCGCCGGGCGTGACGCCCGACACGGTCCCGTCCGCACCGATCGTGAGGCTCGTGATGCCCTCGGGCAGCGTGACCCGCGGCTCGAGGTAGAAGCCGTCGACCGTCACGACGTTGCCATTGGCGTCGCGGCGGAACGAGCCGTCACGCGTGTAGCGGAACTCGCCGTTGCCGAGCGACACCTGGAAGAACCCCGGGCCGTTGATGGCCAGGTCCAGCTCGTTGCCGGTCTGGTCCATGTCGCCCTGCTGGTGCTGCTTGATCGAGCTGCCGATCTCGACGCCGGAGCCGATCTGCAGGCCCGTCGGCGTGGCGTAGTTCTGGCCCGTCAGCGCGCCCGGGTCCTGGTAGGTCCGGTAGAGCAGGGACTTGAACGCGACGTGGTCGCGCTTGAAACCGGCCGTGTTCGCGTTGGCGATGTTGTTCGCCAGGCTGTCGACCTGCATCTGCTGCGCCAGCATGCCGGTCGCAGCGGTTCGCATCGCTCGGATCATTGGAAGCTAGGGAAGGGGGGTGTTCGGAGTCGGGGCGCGATCAGCGCTGGGCCTGGAGGAGGCGCTCGTAGCTGCTGGTGATCAGCGAGACACTTCGTGAAGCCACGTCGTAGGCACGCTGCTGCGCGACCATCTCGACGAGTTGTTCGATGCCGGAGAGGTTCGCGCGTTCGAGCGCGCCCTGGTGGACCTTGGCCGTCGCGTTGATCTCCTCCGCGCCCGCCGGCGCGCGGAAATAGCCGGCGGACAGCGGCTCGAGCACCGAGCGGTCCGGGTAGTCGACGAGACGGAGCGTCCCGATCTCGTCGCCGGCCTGGAAGACGACGCCGTCCTCGCGCACGGTGAGCTCGCCGCCGAACGGATCGATGCGGCCGCCGCGTCGCTCCCACGCCACCGGGAGGCCTTCCGAGCTGGTGAACTCACCGTCCTCGGTCAGCGACATTTGCCCGTAGCGCGAGAGCACCTCGCCGGTCGGGCTCTCGAAGGCGAAGAAGCCGTCGCCCTCGAGCGCGAGTTGGAACGGGTCACCGGTCTCGTCGATCGGTCCCTGCGAGAAGTCGACCGAGCCGACCGTCCCACGCGTCCTAGCGGTGCCGTGGTCGGTCAACGCGATGAACTCCTCGGACACGTTGCGCGTCCGCTTGTAGGCGGGCGTCGACAGGTTGGCGAGGTTGTGGGCGGCGAACTGGATCGAGCGTTCGGAGCCCCGCATGGCCGAGATGGCCGAGTACAGACCGCGATTCATGCACTCCGTTGGAGCAACGCGCGTGCCAAGTCCGGTCCGGCGTCCAGGGCCGCGCGAGCCCGTACCGCGCCCGCCCGGCGCGCGAATCCCCTTCCGACCCGGAAAGTCCTTCCGGTCGCTCCGTTCCGATGTCGACCGGTCTCGGCCGTTCGAGCCGTGCGCCTCGGCCGGCGCGGAACGGAACGCGGCTCGCGCCGGTCGGACCGGACGCGAGCCGCGTTCACGCTGAGGGGGAGGGCCGCGCGGCGCCGCCAGTGAGGCGCCGCGCGAGGATCAGACGATGTTGACCGCCTCTTCCAGGAGCTGGTCCTGGATGGAGATGATCCGAGCGTTGGCCTGGAAGCCTCGCTGCGCCTGGATCAGGCGCACGAACTCCTCCGCGGTCACGACGTTCGACTCCTCGAGCGCGCCGCCGACGACCTCACCGACGCCGGCGAAATCGGCGCTCCCCAGTCGCAGCTGGCCGCTGTTGCCGGACTCCGCGAAGAAGCCGTCACCGACGTCCTTGAGGCCCTGCTGGTTCGGGAACGACGCGACGCCGAACTGTCCGAGCTCGAAGGTCTGACCGTTCGAGTAGAAGCCGGCGACCGAACCGTCGGGGTTGACCGACAGGTTGGAGAGCGAGCCCGCCGGGTAGCCGTCCTGGAAGTCGGCGACGAGGGAGTTCGAGCCGCCGAACTGCGTGACGCCCTGGACCGAGCCGATGCCCGAGAAGGACAGGTCGATCGTCTGCGGCGCCGCGTTGGCGAACTGGATCGTGACCTGCGACGCGCCACCGCCCTCGATGGTCCCGTCGTTCGCGAAGGAGACCACGGCCGCGCCACCGTCGAGGATCGAGTCCCCGTCACCCGGCGCCGTCGTGGTCAGCTGCCAGTTGTCCGCGTCGATCCGCTCGAGTCGGAAGTCGACGATGTGGCCGAGGCCCGCGTCGTCGTAGACCTGGATCGAGGTCTCCACCGTGTCGGGCCCGGTGCCGTCCGTCGTCACCGAGAAGGCGTTCGCGGCCCAGTTGGTGCCGCCCGCGCTCGCCGAACCGTCGGTCAGGACCAGCGACATGTTCGCCTCGCCGCTCGTGACGGAGGTCATCGTGAGCTGACCGCTCGACGCGTCGAAGCTGACGCTGGAACCGGGGTAGGCGGAGTCGATGAAGTTCACCAGGTCGCCCACCGTGGTGCCGTCGTTCGCGGCGCCGTAGGTGAAGGTGATGTCGACGACGTTCCCGTCGGAGTCGGTGCCCGAGATCTCGATCGTGTCACCGGCCACGTAGTCGGTGAGGTTCGACGGCATCGCGTTCAACTCGGTCGCGGTCGTCGCCGTGGTCTGGGTGCCGGCCTGGAGCGTCGTCGACAGACCGAGCACCGAGGTGAGGTCGTTCGTCGAGGACGGCGTGATCAGGATGGTCGACGCTTCGCCGGTGCGATCGTTCGTGAGTTGGAGCTCGCCGCCCGGAGCGACCGAGGCCGTGACGCCGTTCACGTTCGTGTTGACCTCGTTCACCACGTCGGTCATCTGGATCTGACCGGTCGCGTCCGAGGTGACGGCGAGCGACTGGGCCGAGTTGCCGTTCAGCGTGATCGAGAGCGAGTAGGTCGTGTTCGGGCTGAGGCCGGTGAACACGCCGCCGGGAGGCGCGACGGTCCCCGTGAGCGCGGCCGGCGTCCCCTCCTGGAAGCCGTTGGTCGTGCCGAGCACCTCGGCGAGCGGACCGCCGATCTGCGCCGGCACGTTGCCCGCCAGGGCGACCTCGCTGGTCGCCTGCGGCGGCACGGTCGCTTCGGTGTCGACGGTGAACGGCTGCCCGTTGTCGTTGAGCACGCGGAAGCCCGTGCGCAGGTCGACCATGTTGCGATCGGCGTCGAGACCGAAGGTGCCGACGCGCGTGTACAGGTTCCGCGACCCGTCGGTCACGGCGAAGAAGCCGTTGCCGCGCATCGCGAGGTCGAAGGTCCGCCCCGTGAAGCTCAGCGTGCCCTGGGACACGTCGCGGTCGACGACGGCGAGGTTCGTACCCAGACCGATCTGGACCGGGTTCGAGCCGCCGAAGGTGTTGGAGGGCGGCGAGCCCTCGCGGATCGTCTGGCTCAGGATCGAACCGAACAGGGCGCGCGACGACTTGAAGCCGGTGGTGCTGGAGTTCGCCAGGTTGCTACCGATGACGTCGATCCAGTCCTGGTGGGCACGCAGGCCACCGAGGGCGGAGAGAAGGGCTCTGGACATGGGTGTTCGGAGGTGTTCGTGGTCGGGGGGTCGTGTTCGTGATCGGTCAGTTGGCGTCGGCGGTGTTCGCGCCGTCGTCCGTCGTCGTCTCGGCGTCGCCGGCTTCACCAGCGTCGCCCTCGACGACTCCCAGCACCTCGGTGACGGCGTAGAGCGGCACGTCCTGCCCCTCGACCTTGAGGAAGGTCACACCTTCGGCGAGGCGCACGCCCTCGACCGTGCCGGTGCCGGAGGTCCCGATGTCGGGGTCGCTCCAGTTCACGTCCTGGCCGATGAGCGCGGAGCTCTCGGACAGCTGCGAGAGGAGAGCGTTCGACTGCTGGAGCAGAACCATCGTCGTGAGGTTCTCGTTCATCTGCTCCATCTGCTCGAGCGACGAGAACGACGCCAGCTGCGCCGAGAGCTCCTCACCGCCCTGCGGCTCGAGCGGATCCTGGTTCTGCATCTGCGTGACGAGCAGCTGCATGAACGCGTCCTTGTCGAGGTTGTCGTTGCCTTTCGTGGCAACTTGGTTCGCGGTCGAGTCCGCGAATACGCCTTCGAGTTCCATCGGAGTTCGTTGGGTTGACGTCGTGAATCAAGCGAGCGTGTCCACACGCGCGTCGGAGATCGTGTCGGGCCGGCGGACGAACGCGTCCACGGTGTGCGTGTCGTGCGCTGCGTCGGCGCCGGCCGCGTTGGAGGAGCGGGCACCGCGCGCGTCGCGCGAGCCGTCGTTCGGCGCGTCCTGGTTCGGGCCGCCGTGGCTGATGTCGACGCGCGCCACGTCGATGCCGGCGCGCTCGAGGCTCGAGCGCAGCTCGGGCATGTGGCGCTCGAGCGCCTTGTAGGTGTCGGCGGCCTCCACGCGCATGTGCGCGACGAGGCCGTCGCGATCCAGCGCGAGCGTCACGTCGACGCGTCCGAGGTCGAGCGGGGTCAGCGCGATCGTCGCGCGCCGCATGCCCGGCGTGATCGCGACGCGGATCTGTTCGAGCGCCGTCGCCGCGCGTGCGTTGAGCTCCGCCAAGCGCGCCGTGCTGGCGGCCTGCGTACCCTCGGCCCCGGCGGCCGCACCGGGCCGCGCCGACGCGTCGGGGGCGAGCTGGGTCTCGGCACCGCGCGCGTCGAGCACGACCGTCGGCGCGTCCGGTGCGCCCTTGGCCACTCCTTCGCCCGCGGCCTGGGCGCCCGCGACGGGATCGCCGGCGGCGGCGCGCGGGGCGTCCGGCTGGGGCACCTCGCCCGGAGCGGTCGGCGCGCCGGTGGCCCCGGTCGCCCCGGTGGCGGCCGGCGCGGCGGGGACGGCGGGCGTCGCCGCCTGGGCCCCGCGCTCGCCGCGCCCGCCCGGTCCCGTGGCGCGGGCGCCGCCGGCCGGGACCGCGGCCTGGGCGAGGGCGCCCGGGAGCTCGGCACCGTCTCCTGCGGCACCCGGCGCCGTCGATCCGGCACCGACGGCGACGGCGGGGCGCGCCGACTCGTCCGACGGGGTCGGGGGACCCGCGGGCCCGGCGCCCTCCTCGGGCTCCTCGGCCTCGACGGCGCGCCGTCCCGGCCGGTCGTCCGCGGTGGGCTCCGACGCGGCGCGGCGCTCGGCCGCCGCCTCCGCGCCCGCCCGCTCGCTCCGCGCCTCCTCGGCGGCCTCCCGACGGCCCGCACCCAGGGCCTCCTCGGGGCCGCCGTCGGTCCCGGCTCGCTGGCGCGCCTCGCCCAACCGACGCTGGAACGCCTCGGCGTCGCCCGACGGGTCGGACGTAGCGGGGCCCCCGACGCGCGTCCGGCCCACGCGAGTCGGACCGTCGCCGGAGGGGAGCAGGGCCTGGGGGAAGGTCATGCCGACGAAGGGCGCAATCCGGGTGCCAACCTCACCGCATCCGCCCAAGAGCCGCTGGACGCGCGATTTGCAGCGTTGACCCTCCCCTGGTGGCCACCGAGCGCCGTGAAGCCCCTTCCGGGGTCCGGAAGAACTTTGCGGAACCCTGTGCCCCCTCGGACCCCTACATGTCTGCCGGAATCCCCGACCGACCCCGGTCCCCGTCCCGACGGGCGCGTGGGGGCCGGGTAGGCTCGTACGGGTCTTCCGCGCCCATCGCCGGTCCCACGAGGACCGTCGCACGGGCCACCGGAGGGTTCCGCTCGCCGCCCTCTCGCAACGAACGACCTCACGACGACCACCGTGCACCGCCGCCCGACCGGGCCCGCGGCGCGCGTCGTCTCCATCCCTCTTCCTTTCCGCACCGCGATGAATCGCCGCACTCTTCTTCTGGCCCCGCTGGCCCTCGTCGCTGCAGCGACGCCGGCCGTGGCCCAGAGCCAGGTCAAAGGCGTCGCCGTCGACCCCAACGACAGCGACCAGATCTGGACCCTGAACCGCGACAACAACTCCGTCGCACTCGTCGACGCCGCCAGCGGCACGCTGCTCACCCAGATCACCGTTGGTGTCTGGCCGCGCGCGCTGGCCTTCAGCGCCGACGGCACGCGCCTGTTGGTCACGAACCAGCGCGGCAACGTTCCGATCGAGACGAACTTCGTCACGCCGTTCAACGGCACCGAGATCCGCGGCAGCGTCACCGTCATCGACACGGCGAGCAAGACGGTCGTCAACACGCTGACGGACGTCGGCACCGAGCCCTACGGCATCGCGCTCGCTCCGAACGGTGAGTACTTCGTCGTCTCGGCGCAGCGCTCGGGCGAGATGATCGTCCTCGACGGGACGACCTTCGCGGAGATCACGCGCTTCCAGTACGACTGGGACCTCAACTTCCCGCCGGCCGGCTCGACGATCGCGGACCTCGACGAGGACCTCGACGGCATCCCGGACCTCGGCACGCCGCGCGGCTTCACGATCAGCGCCGACTCGAGCGAGATCTACGTCACGCACCTGCGCTCGCCGTGGATCTCGGTCCTCGACGTGACGCTCGACGGCAGCGGCGTCCCGACCGGTCTCTCGCTCGGCGCGAAGATCAACCAGGACGACTACGGCCTGCACCCGATCAACAACCCGATCCCGGTGCAGACGGTCGAGAGTCAGGGCAGCCCGCGCTTCAGCGTGGACATCGCCGTGTCGCCCGACGGCACGCGCGCCCTCGTCCCGTCGTCGCTCCACAACGTGAACCACGACGTGGGTCACAACTTCGGCGGCGCGATCGCGGGCGACTTCGCGAACCGCGTCTACCCGGCGCTGACCACGATCGACCTCGTCAACCAGAGCTACGGCCAGGCGGGCGACGCCTCGGGTCGCCTCGAGCACGAGTGGACCGACACCGACACGCCGGGTGAGTTCGTCCCGGTCGGCGGCGTCCAGAACGGCTCGACGAGCACCGGCATCGCCACGCTCGGCGGTTCGGGCAGCCCGGTCATCGGCGGCAACGCCGACCTGCGCATCTCCGGCGTCCCGGCCAGCGCCGTGATGGTGCCGGTCTGGATGGGCACGCAGCTGCCGGTCCCGATCACCCGCCCGAACATCGACGGCGCGATCGAGATCAGCTTCACGCAGTTCCTCGGTTCGGCGAACCTGGGCGGCGGCGTCTACGGCTCGTCGGTCGCGATCCCGAACAACCCGGCGTTGGTCGGCACGAGCATGTTCGTGCAGGCCGGCATCGTCGAGCCCGGCAACATCGGCGCGGTCACGAACGCGCTCGAGATCGTCATCGGTTCGGAGGGCTACGGCGTCGGCGACATGGGTCGTCGCGCGGGCCTGCCGAACAAGGCGATCTGGAGCCCGGACGGCACGCGCGTCCTGATGCTCAACCGCGGCTCGGAGGACGTCTTCCTCTACGAGACGGTCGGCAGCACCTTCCGCCTGATGGGCACCTTCCCGCCGCGTCACGGCTTCGTGGAGCGCACGGCGCTCGACACGACGACGCCGATGGGCGACCTGCCGCTGGGCTGGACGATGAAGCCGGACACCAGCACGAGCAACGACGACGCGCTGGTCTACATCCAGAACGAAGTGACGCGCAGCCTCTCGGTGCTCCGCGTCGACTGGACCACGGGCGTCATCACCAAGGAGCGCGACCAGATCACGACCCACACGGGCCCGGATCTCAAGACGCTCAGCGAGCGCATCGGTCAGGAACTGTTCGAGGACGCCTCGCGCAGCCAGACCACCGGAAGCTTCAACAACTCGTGCGCCTCGTGCCACTACGAGGGCGGTGAGGACGGCAACGTCTGGCAGCGCCTCGACGGCCCGAAGAGCACGATGCCGGTCTACGGCGGCCCGGGTGCCACCGGCCTCCTCCTGTGGCGCGGCACGCGCATCAACATGGCCGAGACCGGCCCGATGTTCGGCGGCGAGAACGGCGG
>Ga0180430_10000747_pt1 | contig 34410 bp, 19 predicted proteins | sample SS_ome_9_FD_132999 | JGI IMG/M metagenome (GOLD analysis project Ga0180430, IMG submission 132999) | Hypersaline lake sediment archaeal communities from the Salton Sea, California, USA - SS_1_S_2 metaG | ecosystem: Environmental > Aquatic > Non-marine Saline and Alkaline > Hypersaline >... | reverse complement strand
AAGTTCGCGATCCGCAAAGGCCACTGGAAGCTGATCCTGACCAAAGACCGCGGCGGCGGCTGGCGCCTGCCCGGACAGAACGTCAAGACGCCCGCCAAACTCGTCCAACTCTACAATCTCAAGGACGATCCCGGCGAGACGAAGAACTGCGAGGATTCGCATCCGAAGGTCGTCGAGGAGTTAGTCAACGATCTGGCCAAGGCGTTCCGCGACGGGCGAACCACTCCCGGCGCCAAACAGAAAAACGAAGGCTGGCCCTACCGCGACGGACCGACAAGAAAGGCGTTCCCGCAACTCAAGGAGAGTTGATCGGCAGTTGGATTTGAGGCTCGGCATGAACACAACAAGCAGACGTGGTTTTCTTAAGACTGTCTCCGCAGGCGCCGCGGTGTTGGCCGCCGGTCGGATCGCTTCGGCGGCGCCGAAACCCAAGCGACCGTCGAATGTCATTGTGATAATGGTCGACGACATGGGCTTCTCGGATCTCGGCTGCTACGGCAGCGCGATCCGGACGCCGAATATCGACAAACTGGCCGCCGACGGGCTGAAGTTCACGCAGTTTTACAACACCGCCAAGTGCGAACCCACGCGGGCGAGTCTGCTTACCGGCTGCTATCATCGCGAGGTCGGCGGCGGCAGGCTGAAAAACGCCATGACAATCGGCCAGGCAATGCGGCGGGCCGGCTACCGGACGCTGATGACCGGCAAGTGGCACATGTCGTCGAATCCCATTCAAAAAGGGTTCGATCGCTACTTCGGGCACCTCAGCGGAGCGACTAACTTCTTCACCGGCGACAATACGTTCCGCCTGGATGAAGAGAAGTTCACCGTGCCGAAGGAAGGGTTCTACACCACCGACGCCAACACCGACTACGCGATTCAGTTCCTCGACGAAGCGGCGAAGAAGCACGCCGACAAGCCGTTTTTCCTGTACATCGCCCACAACGCGCCGCACTACCCGTTGCAGGCCTGGCCCGAGGACATCGCCAAGTATAAGGGCAAGTTCATGAAAGGGTGGGACGCCCTGCGGCTCGAACGCCACAAGCGGCAACTCAAGATGGGGCTGCTGGATCCGAAGTGGAAACTCGCGCCGCGCGACAAGAAAGTCCCGGCCTGGGATACGCTCTCCGACAAGCAGAAGAAGACCGAGGATCTCACGATGGCGGTCTTCGCGGCCATGATCGATCGGGTCGATCAGAACGTCGGCAAGTTGATGGCCGGACTCAAGAAGCACCGACAGGACAAGAACACCCTGCTGCTGTTCCTCAGCGACAACGGCGGCTGTCCGTTCCAACGGACGCGTACGCCGGACACCCCGCCGGGTCCGGCCAACTCCTACTGGACCTACCACGAAGGATGGGCCCAGGTCTCCAACACGCCGTTCCGCCTCTACAAGCAGAACCAGCACGAAGGCGGCGTCTCGACGCCTCTGATCGCACACTGGCCCGGAGTGGTCAAGCCCGGCTCGCAAACCGATCAGCCGGGGCACATAATCGACATAATGGCCACACTGCTGGACATCACCGGCACGGAGTATCCCGAAACCTTCGGCGGCGACAAGCTCCGCCCATTGCGAGGCAAGAGCCTGCTGCCGATACTCAAGGGCAAGACCCGCAAACCGCACGATGAGTTGTTCTTCGAGTTCGCAAAGTACAAGGCTTTGCGGGCCGGCAAGTGGAAAATTGCTTGGCGGTACGGGCCGTGGGAACTGTACGATATGGAGGCCGATCGAACCGAACTGAACGACCTGGCCGGCAAGATGCCCGAAAAGGTCAAGGAACTCGCCGATCGCTACGAGGCCTGGTCCAAACAGCTCGGAGCAAAACGGCGTAGAAGGAAGAAGAAACAAAAAGGATAAGTCCATGAAAAACCAAATGCGCATCGCCGTCATTACACTCCCCGCGGTCGCCTGCGCGATCGGGTTATTCGCAAGCCTGACGTCCGGCGCGAAAAACAGCGCCGAAAAAACGACAAAAGTCTCGTTCAAAATGATCCGCGTGGGAACGTTCCGCTCGGAGGCCTGCGAGGTCGGCGACTTCAACGGCGACGGCAAGCTCGACATCGTCGCCGGCCCCTACTGGTACGAAGCCCCGACATGGAAGCCTCACAAATACCGCACGCTGAGGGGCAAAGTCGACGACAAGGGCAAAGGCTACTGGGACGACTTCGCCAACATTCCGCTCGACGTCGACCGCGACGGTAAGCTCGACGTGGTGACCTGCTGCTGGTTCGCAAAGCAGATCGACTGGTACCGCAACACCGGCAAGGACGGCGACTGGCCGATGAAGGTGATCGACAAGAGCGGCAACCACGAATGCGGCGACCTGTGGGACATCGACGGCGACGGAAAGAAACTCGAGATACTGCCAATCACCCAGCCGACGAACTGGTACGAAGTCGGCGCCAAGGGCAAAGGGATGGTCAAGCACGTAGTCTCGAAGAAACGCTGTGTCTGGGGCGGCGGCGTGGGAGACGTAAACGGCGACGGACGCCCCGACATCCTCCGCCCCAACGCCTGGTACGAGGCGCCCGCCGACCCGCGAAAAGGCAAGTGGATCGAACATCCGCTGGCTGTCGGCAACATCAAGGAAGGCAAAGCCGAGCACACCCCGCAGATACACGTATACGACGTCAACGCCGACGGACTGAACGACATAATCACCAGCTCGGCCCACAGACACGGGATATTCTGGCACCAGCAGATCCGCAAGGGCAAGGAGATCTCGTGGAAACAGCACCTGATCGACAAGTCCTGGACCCAGGCGCACGCAATCGCCCTCGGCGACCTGGACGAAGACGGCGATCTGGACATGGTCATCGGCAAGCGGATGCTGGCCCACAACGGCGGCGATCCGGGCGCCAAGGACCCGCCCTGCCTGTACTGGTACGAGATCCGGCGGGGAAAGACGCCCAAGTGGACAAGGCATACGATCAGCGAGAATCAGGGCGTCGGGGCGGGGCTGAGCATCCCGCTGGTCGACCTCGACGGCGACGGCGATCTCGATATCGTGGTGACCGGCAAACTCGGCGGGCCGGTGATCTTCGAGAATCTTATGAAATAAATGCAGTGCCTTTTACCACGTACGGCTACGACGACGGCAACGGCTGACGGCGTTTTACCACCGATAGCACCGATGGCACGGAAGTTTACGGCTACGACGACGGCAACGGCTGACGGCTTTTTTTGCCACCGATGGCGCCGATGGCAATAAAGCCGTTAGCCGTAAACTTCCGTGATATCGGTGCTATCGGTGGTAAAACGCCGTTAGTCGTTGCCGTTGCCGTGAATTGATCGGCCAATGACATCCAGGGAGAAACCTGATGATCCGACGCATTGCATTTACAATTTGTCTGGCCCTGTCGCTCACCGGCTGCAGCGACAGGCCGCTGATGCCGACGCCGAATCTCTATCTCGGCCGGGACGACAATCCGTTCGCCGACGTCCCGGTCGAGTTCCGCAGCAACAAGGTCGACGTGCTCTACGTGACCGATCGAACGCCGATTTCGCCAAAGGGCGTACTGCAGTACGGATACAAGCGATCTACGTCGCTGGCGTTCGGATCGAGCGTAATCGAGTTCGGCAAGGACGTGGCCTGGCCGATTCTCGTGGAAAACAGCAGAAAGAAGGATCGCTCACCGCCCCTGTCGCTGAAGACCGCAAAGACAGTGGAGCAGGGCAGATTCCCGGCGACTCCCCTACAGGTGGTGTCGACCGCCGACGGACTGATCGAAGACCCCAGGGAGCTTTGGGCCCAGAAGCAGGCGGCGTCGAAACTGCGGGCCGAAGTCTCCCGGCGGCTGAAGCACACAAAGACCAAAGAGGCGTTCGTATACCTCCACGGCTTCAACAACACGTTTGAAGACACCGTGTTCGTAACGGCCGAATTATGGCACTTCATGGGCCGCCGCGGCGTACCGATCGTCTACTCCTGGCCGGCCAAGCACAGCCTGTTCGGATACGGCTACGATCGCGAATCGAGCGAATTCACCGTATTTCACTTCAAGCAGTTTCTGCGTGCGATCGCCGGCTGCAAGGATCTGGAGAAGATCCACATCCTGGCCCACAGCCGGGGAACTGACGTAGCGGCCTCGGCGTTCCGAGAACTGGTGATCGCCGCCAAGGCCGCTCCGAAGACAAGCAGGCTGCCGGAGGATTCTCCCGGCCAGAGCGCACGAGCGGTTATGGACAAAGTCGGCAACGTAGTCCTCGCCGCGGCCGACATAGACATGCAGGTCGCCTCCCAGCGTCTGGTCGCCGAAATGGCGTTCATCGGGGCCGAGCGGGTTACGATCTACATATCCCACCAGGACAAGGCGCTGAACCTGGCGACGTGGCTGTTCGAGAGCATCGGGCGCCTGGGTGAACTGTCGCTGATGATATTCACGCCGGACGACATGAAGACGCTGGAGACGATCGATCGCATCGATTTCGTCGACGCGCGGGTCGACACCAGCTTCCTGGGCCACGCATACTTCCACTCAAGCCCGGCGGTCAGCTCCGACCTGATCCTGTTGCTCCGCGACAATCTGTCGCCCGGAGCGGGAAGACCGCTTGACTGCGACAAGCGCACCACGCGGTACTGGTCAATCCGCAAGAACTACCCGTTTTTCAACGGCAAGTAAGCACCGCCCCGGGGAATGCAGGAGAGCAATCCGACATGTTGAATGACAGGACTACGACAGAATGTGCGTTGACAGTTCTTCTGTTACTCCTCTTTACGGCTCCCATGACGGATGCCGCCCGGGGCCAGTCGCTTACTCTGAAAGAGCATCTGGGGAGAACGTGGTCCAACGAACTGGTCACCTTTCCCGCGACGCCGCAGCAGCGAGCGAAAGCCGCAAAGGGCCTGGCGCTGATAGGGCCGGGCGGCAAGGAGACCGCGTATCAGTTGACCGGCGGCAAAGCGGTCGGTCGAATCCGCCTCCAGGCCGATCTGGCGGCGTATGCGACAAATGAATACAAGTTCTCGGACAAGCCGACCGTCGCGAAATCTGATCTGAAGATCACCGAATCGGCGAACCTGATTGGCATATCCAACAAACACACGGGCCTGGCGATCCGCAAGAAGCTCACCGGCTCGCAGGGTCCGATAGCGTCGATCCGGCTGCGATCGGGCGCATGGACCGGCGGATCGAATCTGTCCAAGGGCGACAAGATCGCTTCGTACGCCGCTGAGATCACCGCCCGCGGGCCGGTCTTCGCCGAGGTCGTCTGCAAGGCGGCTTTCGCCGACAAGGGGAAGTGGGTGCTGAAATGCCGCATCGAAAACGATGAGCCGGTGATCATCGTTGACGAGCAGTTCGATGCACCGTCGGGAGGAGTATTCCGGGTCTCGCTGGGCGGCAAGGGTTTCACGCCGGGCGACATCCTGTTCAGAAGCGGGAACATGTCCGGATTCGGGCGGGTCATGACGAACAAGATCCCCGTCGAGGGCGCACTGTTCACCTTAGAGCCGTGGCTGCACTGGTGGGAGTCGCAACGGCAGGGAAACTGGTTTGCACTGTACGGCGAAAGCGACATGCTTGCAGTCGGCCTGCTGAATCCGAGCCTGTGGAGAGACCCGGACTGGAAAGGCGCAGCCAGACAGGCCCCGACTCGCGTAAGAGCGGCCTGCGCCGACAGTATCGCCGCGCTGGACTTCCCGGTGTCAGGCGGGCGGCGGAAGTGGATGCTTGCGGCTCCGGACAAAGACGAGAGCATCAAGCCGCTGTCGGGAAAGAAGCTCAACGTCTCGCCGCTTGCCCAGGATTACCTGATCAAGCACGGGGATTTCCCGCTGGATAGAGTCAAGGACTACATCCTGGAATGGGACGGCGATCACGACGACTATCCGCGCCTGTTCATCGGGAGGAAGGACCTGCCTGAACTGCGTAAGACGCTGAAGCCGGACCGCGGCGAGTCGGGCGGGCGTATGCCGCGGCGGCCGATCAACAAGTACGACATCGAAACTCCGATCCGCGAATATTTCGCATCGAGCAATGCGGGGCTCGGCAAGAGGATTGTCGAAACATGCGACAAATGGCTGGACAAGATCGTCAACGACTATCTGCTCGACCAGGACAGTCGCGTGACTCTCGGCGTGGCGCCGCACATGCAGGCTTCGCTGCTGCTGCCGACTATCAACCTGACCGATGCGGCGATGAGCTGCAAGGCTATGAACCCCGAGCTTCGCAAGCGATTCCTGGCGCGGCTGGCGTTTCTGGGGTATGCCCTCAGCAGCGACGACTACTGGTCGCCGCGGCGAGGCTTTTCGGCCAATCCGAACATGACCACGACAGTGGCCCACTACCAGACGGCGATCGGGTCGCTGATCCCCTCGCATCCGCGGGCCAAACAGTGGGCCGCAAAGGGCCTGGGGCAGTTGATCCATCAGCTCAAGTCCTGGTCCGACAAAGACGGCGGATGGCTCGAAGCCCCCCACTACGCGATGGTCTCATACGATCACATGCTCGCTTCGTTTATAATGGCGTCTCGGGCGGGATTCGGCGATTATCTCTACGAGGACCGCATGCGAAAAGTCGCCGAGTGGTTCGCCAAGATCTCCACGCCGCGCGACATCCGCACCCGCGGTTTACGCCACCATCCGCCGATCGGAAACACCTATCACGGCGAGAACACCAGCCTGTTTGGGATCATCGCCGGACTCTGGAAAACACGCGATCCCCAATTCGCAGCCGAGATGGCGTGGATGTCGAAGGAGCACGGAGCGAGCAACCTCGGCATAGGCTGGAGTTTCCCGAGCCTGGCCGGTTACAAGACCCTGCTCGCCGGCGCGATCAAGCCGAAACGTCCGGCGTACGGGAGCAGTTGGTTCGCCAAGACCGGCGTTGTCCTGCGGAACACAATGGGCTCCAATCGCGAAACCTACCTGCACCTGATCGCCGGCGACAATCACGATCATTACGACTATGATTCCGGCTCAATAATCCTCTGGGGCAAGGGCCGGGTGCTGGCCGACGACTGGGGCTATATCGGACGCCACGCACGGAAGCATCACAACCTGCTTTCCTCCAAGACCGCCGGCGGAAACATGCGGATAAGGGAGTTCTCGACCCAGGGGGCGCTGGATTACGTAAGCGGCGTCAAGGGCTCCTGGCGCCGGCAGATCCTCTTGGCCAAAGACTCCGATCCCGGCGGGCCGAACTTCTTCCTGATCCGCGACACGCACAACGCCGACGAGCCGGCGACCTGGCGCCTGTGGCTGACAACGCAGGCCGACATCACCCCCGACAAGAAGAAGACCCGACCCGCATCGTCTATCCGCATTCACGCAGGCGGCGCGACGGTGTCCGGCGCTGATGACGTCGATCTGGACATATTCATCCGCCGGGCCGGCGAACTGAAACTGAAGACCGAAACAGCCGCACAGAAGATGTCGTGCGCTAACCGCAACGGCAAGGTGGGTCCGATGACTATGCAGCAGACCGCCCTGGTCGCCTCGCTGACCAAACGCGGCGCGGTCATCGCACTGCTCTATCCGCGGCTGAAGGCCGACAAGCCCCCCAAGGTCGCCTGGTCAGCCGACGGACGTATCGCCACAGTTGTCTCGAAAGGCGCCGAGGACTACGTCTTCCTCAGCCCTGGAGCATTCAAAGCAAGATCCGGCAAGGTCTCCTTTCAGGGAACTGCAGGCGCCGTACGGATTCGCGGAAAGAAGGCGGCGCTGACACTCGGCGCCGGCGGCGAGATAAGCCTCGGCGACGAAACACTGGTGTCCGACAAGGCCGAAAGCAAAGCAACGCGATAATCGAATCAGGAGAGGTCCGCCCCACCTATCCGCTTATAGTCGCCGCTAGATTCGGCAAGCTGTCGCACGCCGTTTGCCTTCGGTGTTCTGACGCTGCGGTTGCCCTGACATTCATGGTTTCACAGTTGACTGGACCCCCTGCGGGAAAATACAATGCCGAGTCGGACAATAGGCAATCCTGAGAGGCGCACCCCGCCCTCTACACCACAGCGGAGAACTGTAATAATGAAAAACACTGTAAGGCTGCTGCTTTTCGTATCGATTCTGTGTGCGATCGCCTTCAGCGCTCCTCAGTCCGCGTCCGCCGCGGCGTTGACCGCCGAAGGCCGGGTCCAACTCGAAGCCGACTGGCTGGCCCAGTGCGGCAACAAGCCGTCAACCAAACTCATCACCGACGAGATAACATGGGCTCGCGAGTTGGCGGCGCGAATCTTGAAGATCAAGGGCGCCGCATCGCTGAAGACCCATCTGGACAAGCTGACTGAGCTTGAAAAGCAGGTCGACGGGGCCAAGGATCCCGACGCGATCAAGAAGCTCTACTTCGCTGTCCGAACCGCCAAGCGGGCGATAATGTTCGCCAATCCTCTGGTCGACTTCGACAGGATCGTCCTGATCGACAACCCGTTCCCCAACGGCAAGCGAGGAGACGCCACGAACGAATGGCGGCACGAAGCGCGGCACCGCAACGGTTACATGGCCGTCATGGGCGGAAAACTCCTGTCGGTCGGTCTCGATCCCGGCAGCGAAGCCAAGAGCCTCTTCGGCGATCGCGTCGGCAGCTTCTGGCGACCCGACGTCCACTTCAACGGACAGAAGATAGTCGTCAGCTTCCAGCCCGAGGGCCACAAGTCTTTCCACCTGTACGAAGTTGATCGGGAAGGCAAGGAAGTCAAGCAGCTTACGTTCGGCGACTACGACGACCTCGATCCGGTCTACACCCCGGACAACCACATCACATTCTGCTCGTCGCGAGCACACACGTACGTTCGCTGCATGCCGATGACCCATGCGTACGCGGTCTCGCGCTGCGACGCCGATGGAAAGAATATCTACGTCGTATCGCGAAACGGCGAGGCCGAGTACATGCCCTCGGTCCTGAACGACGGGCGCGTAATCTACACCCGCTGGGAGTACACCGAAAAAGCTCTCTGGCGAATCCAGAGCCTCTGGACGATGAACCCCGACGGCACGAACGTGCAGACGTTCTGGGGCAACCAGTCGCGCTGGCCGGACGTGCTGACCGAAGCCCGCTCGATCCCCGGATCCAACCGCGTGATGTTCACCGGAGTCGGACACCACGACTGGTTCAACGGCTCGATCGGCATCATCGACCCGGCCAAGGGCCTGAACTATCCCAACGGCCTGACCAAGGTCACTCCGGAAGTTCGCTGGACGGAAGTCGGCGACGGACCCGCCGAAAAGACTGAATCGAAAACCTATCACAGTTGCAGGGCGTTCCGGGCCTACAAGACCCCGTATCCGCTCAGCGAAGAGGATTTTCTCGCCTCGGCGATCATCAGCGGCGGCAGACGATTCCAGCTTTACCTGATGGACGTGCACGGCAACCGCGAACTGATCCACAAGGGTCAGCACAATGCTTACTACGCGATGCCGCTGAAGGCGCGCAAGGCCCCGCCGGCGCTGCCGGACCGCGTTAAATGGCCCAAGATCGGCGCCAACGAAAAGCCCGCCCCCGGCGTTCTGTACAGCAATGACGTATTCAGCAACGCCCCGGAGATCCTCAAGGGCAAGGGCAAATACATCCGCTCGGTGGTCATGGACCCCAAGAGCTACACGACCTGGCACAAGACCGTCCAGCATGACGGACCGGCGATCAGCGTGTTCCAGGCCGACGGCGTAAAGCGAATCCTCGGCACCACGCCTATCGAAGCCGACGGCAGCATCTGCATGGAGCTTCCCGCCGGCGCGGCGATCTCCTTCCAGATGCTCGATGAGAACAAGCAGTGCATCCACGTCATGCGATCGTTCACCGGCGTTATGCCCGGCGAGATGCGAGGCTGCTTCGGATGCCACGAGTCCAACCTGTCGACGCGCGGAAATCCCGCGGCCGCGTCGAACAGCATCGCGATGAGAAAAGGCCCCAAGAAGCCGGTCGAACCGCCCTGGGGCTACAGGACTTCCATCAGCTACGCCCGCTTCGTCCAGCCGGTGCTCGACAAGCACTGCGCCAAGTGCCACAACGATACCAAGCACAAAGCCTACAAGAAGCTGAACATGACTCACCGTCCGTCGAAGCATCGCTGGCGTGCGAGAGTTCACACCCGCCCGGACGACGTCAGCCCGTTCACCGAGCCGTACCTGACGCTCGTAGGCGGCGGACAGGGCTGGGGCGGACGACAGAAGAAGATGCCGCTGTCGGGCGTCTATGTTGTCGAGTCATACAACAGCGGCGGCGACGGATCGGACCTCAAGACGCTCCCGCCCTACTCGGCGTTCTCGCCCAAGAGCACCCTGATCGAGAACGCCTCCAGCGGCAAACACCACAAGGTCAAGATCCCCCAAGCCGATCTCGAGAAGCTCGTCGCATGGGTCGACCTGAACGGCCCGTACCTCGGCGACGAGGAGATCCGCAGGATGTACGATCCGATCTCATACGCCGCTGAGAACATCTCGGCCGTTCGCCCGCGAGTGGCCACCGCTCCGGTCATCAACCGCTTCAACATCCGCCAGGACGGCGACTCGATGAAGATCTCCGGCCCGCTGAAGCTCGTGAAGAATATCGTCGTAAGAGCCCCCGCTCCCCGCGGCGGAGCCAAACCCATGAAGGCCCGGACGCTTGAGTACTCGAAGATCGTCAAGATCACCTACGGCGCCAAAAAGACCGTCGTCGACGTGACTGCCAAGGTGATCAAGCGGAAGACCAAGAACGGGACGATCACCATTTCCGGCGAGCATAACACTCTGTTCGGCGATCCTGTGCAGGGGACGGTCAAGGAACTGGTCGTAACGTACGAAATCAACGGTAAGACCAAGACCGCCAAGTTCCCCGAAGGCACGCCGCTGATGTTGAAGCCGTCCAAGAAGTAGCCACAAGCACCGAGAGGCGCCGAGATAGTCCGCACGAACGGCCCGGACGCCAGGCATCCGGGCCTTTCTTCTGCGCCTATAGCGGCAGGACGGAACGTCCGCCTATTCACGACGAAGTCGTGACGTCGTTAGCTTACGATGCGTCATCGCCGCGCCCGTCAATCCTCAAGCCGTTCCCGCAAAACAGCGAACTGCCCGGGATCCTCATCGACGGGAATCCGGCAGAAAGGCATGCCGCCGTGGATCTGGTCGACGGGCTCGCCCTCTGCGTCGAACAGTTCGGCCACAACGATCCGCCGATCGCCGTCCGGACGGCAAAGCTCGTAGCCGGCCCCCTTGCGGATCGGATTACGCGGTGCGACTTCCATCATCTTCGCACTCGGATCGTAGAGGCAAACGATCCCCGTGAACCGGTGACTGCCGGCCTGTGAGCCGCTGGAGTCGTATTTCAGACCGGTCGGTCCGGGATCGCCGTGAATGAACCCGGCGGTGAGGCTGCGGTTCGACGTTGCGAAGATGTCGGCCAGATTCCCCGGATCGAAACTCCTTCCCGCCTTCAAATCGTCGATCGCCCGGCGATAGGCCCTGGCGATCATGGCGACATAGTAGACGCTCTTGGTGCGGCCCTCGACCTTGAAACTGTTGACTCCGGCGGCGTGGAGTTCGTCGAGATGTTCGATAACGCACAGGTCGCGGGCGTTCATCAGATACGCTCCGTTTTCATCTTCATCGATCGGCAGAAGCTCGCCCGGCCGCTCGGACTCCTCGATGTAGAACTGATCTTTCAGCGGGACATACTCCTCCTGGGGAGTTTCCTTCCTGAACAACTTGTACCGCCAGCGGCAAGAGTTGGTGCAGGTCCCCTGATTCGGGTCACGACCGGTCAGGTACGTCGATATCAGGCAGCGTCCCGAGTAGGCGATGCAGATCGCTCCGTGAACGAACGCCTCCAGCTCCATCTCGCCTACGGCGCCTCGTATCTCCTTGATTTCACGAACGTTCAGTTCGCGCGACAGGATAATCCGACCGGCGCCCATATCCCGCCAGAACTGCGCCGAAGCGTAGTTGACCGTGTTGGCCTGAACGGAGATATGGATCGCTTCATCGGGATGCTCGGCTCGCATAAGCATGATCAGCCCGGGGTCGGACATGATCCACGCGTCGGGCCTGCAGAGATCGAGCGTCTTGCCGATGTGCTCGATGCACGGGGCGACCTTGCTGTTGTGCGGAAGGATGTTGGCGGTGACGTAGACCTTCTTGCCGATCGCATGGGCGTAATCGATCGCCTCGGCGACCTGGCCGAGCGTCTTGAAACCGTTTTCGCGGGCGCGCAGGGAGAATTTCGGGATGCCCAGGTAGACAGCGTCGGCCCCGAAGGCGAAAGCGTACTTCATCTTCTCTAAGTCGCCGGCGGGCATTAGAAGTTCGTAATCGATCATCTGGAAATTATAGCACAAAACGGCGTGAGAATCGGCGACTGCGACTGCCGTGCATTTTTCCGCCCGAATAGCGGCACGTCCGCCTCATCGCGACGACGACGCAACGCCGTTGATAACTCACAGAACAAACCACCGGTGAGAATTCGCGGAAAGCCGCAACGCCGCAGGTCAGCTCCGGATGACCCGGCGTATTCAGCGAACTTTGTTTTCCGGTTGTTACCGCGGCGATCCGGCTCTATAAGGGACGAGACGTGGTTGTGAAATGAATGGACGTTGGTGTATTCCAACAGGGAAGCAGGCTCAAGAGCACATTGAGCCCCTGCGCCGGCAATGAGACGAGACGTCATACGCGCCGTATTCACGTCAGCCTCGGGCGCAAGGGCCTGTTGCCCGAGGATAACATGAGGAAAGCAAAGAACGCGTGTCCGCCGAAGATCGAGCGGACAATCGGAACAAAAATCCGTGAGGCGAATAATGTCATACGACGCCGCTAAACATCCTGTACTGTCCGGCCGCCTGTTGCTAGGGTTGATGTGCGTCTTCATACTGGCGGCGCCTTCCCGCCGGACGCTGCACGCTCAGACCACTGTGAATGTCTCTTCGCTGGCGGAACTGCAGGCCGCGGTGCGGAAGAGCAATCAAGCGATTGTCATGAAACCGGGGCGATACGCGCTCACCGACCTTCCAAAGCGTTCCAGGAGCATCGCCTGCTCGGGGTCCGGCAACACGATCGAATTGTCGGGGGTCTATGTAAACGCCCCCGTCGGAGCCACGAGAAGAAGCTACATCACCATCTCGGGCGCCGGCAACACTTTCAAAGGCGGCGTCTTCGAAGACACTTACAAGAGCGGCCTGAAGAAGGTGACGGATTTCAGCAGTTACAACAGGAACCGGTCTACTTTGGCCAAGGGTCTGAGAGGCGCCGCGGTGTTTGCGATTACCGGAGACAGCAACAAGGTCGTCGGCGTGAAGCTGACGGTAAGGGGCTCGTTCCCCTACGGGTACGGAAGCATATACGGAATTGGCGCCGACAACGCATACGGCCTGGACAAACGCTGCGGCATACTGATCAAGGGCAAGAGCAACACGATAGACCGCTGCGAAGTTCAGCAAAGAGCGTTTGGTCATGGGATTTACATGCAGCGCCCGGCCGACAAGACGGCGATCAAGAACTGCCTGGTGGAAGGCGTTATGCGAGCGAGCAAGGATCTCTATATCGAGACGGACCCCGGTGATTTGCCCGCCAAGTCCGGGTACAAGTTGCCTCTCAATAGGAACAGACCCATCCCCAGGGACGTCATGCTCCCTCTTTCAGAGGACGGGATCAGGGTCTACAACGGCGGCGGGAGCGTTACGGTCAGCAACTGCACCGTCAAGAAAATGAGAGGCGGCATAAGGCTGTACATGGCCAGCAGTGCGACGGTCTCCAACTCAAGGGCGGTGGATTGCGGACACACGAATTTCAACATGCCCCGCCGGGGGAGAATCACAGGGTCAGTCGGGAATTTCGCCTACGGGCCGTTAAGCGATTTCAGGCTGTCGAGATCACGACAGCGCATCGAATTGACGATACTCCCGTCGCCCAATGCCGTAGGGACCCATAACGTCGCTGACATTCTGGGAGACGATCACAACATCGTATTCCACCGGCCCAAAGGACCGATTGCCGGGAAGCTCCGCCGGATTGTGGTCCATGGCGATGACTCCACGATTAGAAACGAAACGGAATACCCCGTTATTCTTCAATCGTCGGCCGGCGGCAACACCGTCGTTAGTTTCGGGCCGGTCACTGATCTCGGAAAAGGCAACAAGGTCTCGCGCCTGGCCCAACCGAACAGCAAGTAGGGGCGACCGTCGGGCCGCACGTGGGAGCCGTCAAACCGAGTCTTCGCAACCGGCTTCGGCGGACGTACGTAGTCACCCGCCTCCGGCGGGGTCTACGACAACACATTTACATCCATTCAAATTCGACTATAAGAGTCCAGGCTAATAACCCGGGCCTGTTCAGGCTTTCGGCGGGGACAGGAGCCCCGCAATACGACGCTGGCCTGCATGGAGGCTCAGCAAGATCGTCTCCAACAGATCCCCCGAAACACTTGGGCCAAGACAAGGCCTGCAGGCCGTCGGCGAAGACCGGCTTCGAAAACCCGCGAGGAAGCCCGCGACGCCGAAGACGAATACGAAGCGTCCCGCCCAAACTGCGGGGCGCGACAAGAAGGCAAGATCGCGCCTCGGCCCGGCCAGATCCTATCTGGCGTCCGGCAAGACCGACAAGGCTGCCAAGCTCCTGAAATCGATCGTAGCCGACTTCCCCAAGACCGAAGCCGCCGCCGAGGCCCGGAAAGAGCTGGACAAGATGTGACGGAGGGGCGGGCGTTCGGCGCCCGGAGTACGCGAGGGAAAGAAGGTCTTACAGCAGGGCCGCCGGATTCAGACTGAAGTGCTCGGCCAGAATGCGAATGTGCGCCTTGCTTACGTCGCGCTGGCCGCTCAGGATGCGATGTCCAAGGCTGCGATCGCCCAGCAATCGCCCGAGGTCGGATTCGCTCATTTCGTGTTCGGCGACCAGACTCCGCAGCAACTCCACCGGCGTCATCTTCTCGGTTCCAACGGAGTGATGCTCGGCCTCGTATTTCTCGACAAATGTCGCTACGGCCTCGAAGTAGTCCGTTTGGTCCGCGTTCATTTCAAAACCGGCCATCGCGTCCAGTACGCCTAAGGCGTTGCGATAGTCCACCTCGTCATGCAGAGGACGAGGCATCAGCACAGCCGCAAGCTCGGAGTAACTGTCGGGAATGTCGTCGTGCGTGAGTGTCTTGGTTTTCATAGCTGCTCCTTCCAGGCGTCTCGATCGTATTCCCTGTGCGTCAGAATCATCAGCGTGCAAACAATCCGCGTGTTATAGTGAACCGCGGCAATCAGTCGGTATCGGTTGCGCGCGACGTTAAACACCACAACAGCGCGCCCGCTGGCGACTTTAACCATATCGGCGCTTGGGATCGTCTTCCGCAGCTCAACGAAACTCGCCCACTGCGCCGCCCGGGTCTGCTGGACCCACGTTCGCAACGATGCTTCGGCCTGGCGATGGGATTGCCAGAACTCTCTCAACATGCTCGTTTTGATAATCCGCATCCATCGACTATTATCCACAAGCGCTGACAAAATATCAACACTGTTGCTTCAATGTTCACGCCGGAGGTCAATGCGACGCCAGTTTCTGGGCGAACAGCCAGTCCATGAAGCCTTCGGTGAAATATGCGAAATCGTCTATCACGTGGCCCTGCATTTTGTACTCGTGATACTTTACGTCGCGGGCCTTGGCCTTCTTTAGCATTTCGAAGCTCAGCCGCGACCCGCCGACGCCCCTGTCGCCGTCGCCGTTGAATATCCAGATCGGAATGTGCTTGATCTCCGCGGCCTGCTTGACGTTCTGCGGACCGTGCGAGAAGCCCGACAAAGGAGCTGCGGCCGCGAACTTGCGCGGATGCTTGCGGATGAAGGTCCAGGTACCCATCCCGCCCTGCGAAAAGCCGGTCAGGTAGAGTCTGCTCGCGTCGATGTTCGGCGTCCTGGCGTCGGCGTTGAACTCCTTGACCAGATCGTCGAGGGCCTCGATCACCTTGGCCCGGTAAGCGTCATCGGGCCACCTGTCCCTGGTCGTCCTGTGGCGCGGCACAAACAGGATGTGCGGATGGGGCTTCTGCACCAGCGGCAGCGACCAGACGCCTTTGGGGAATCCCCTGTGGGTGTCGATCGTGAGGTCCGTGTAGCCGTGCAGGAATGTGACCATAGGGTATTTCACGCCGGGCTTGAGGCTCTTTGGAACGTATGTGTGATACGGCAGTCCGTTGGCGTGCTTGCGGTCGGTGTAGAGCGACCCGAGATTGGGTATCGATCCGTACGAGTTGCGAATCGCCTTGAGCCTGGCGGTCTGCTTTGGCGCCAGGACCTTGTGTTCACTGCTGGTCGTCCGAGCCCCTTTCGGCCAGGATGACTTGAGTTTCGTCACCCTCAGCCGGCGGACCGTAACGGGGGCGCCTTTGGCGTAGAGCTCCAGGCCGGTGTTGATGTTCTTCGGCACAAACGAGGTCGTCAGCGAGACTTCGCCTTTGTTCACGAACGTCTCCACCGACGCCCGGTCGACGAGGATCCTAAGCGACAGCACACCGTCTACCGGCGCGGCGGCCGCCGATCTGCCGATCGAGTTGACCTTGCCGTCGGCGTATTTGATCGCCGTTTGGTGCAGGCGGACGCCGAACTCCGAGGCCTTGCCAGGAGCAACTTCCATCTCGATGTCGAACAGGTCGCCGGAGATGTCCGACAGCGGATTGTCGCCCGGCTTGAGCGTATGATCGGCCAACTCGATCGACCTTGCGTATATCCCTTCGATCTCCCTGACCGGCCAGCGGAACAGACGCGGCCCGTTTGCGGTCTTGCGGAGGGTGAGGACGCATGGAAAACTCTGCTGCTGGTTGAACGGCATTCCCGGGAAGCGGCCGCCGGCCATCCAGGCGATCTGGACGCGGCGCGAATCGGGCGAATTGGTCCAGGTCTGTGCGGCGTAGAAATTGCCTCCGTAGTCGCCGCGGATCGGACCTATCTCGGGCTTGAACTCCTTGCCGTCGAACGAGCCGATGAAATACCGAAAGCCCGCCCCGTAGAGAATCCACTTGGTCTGCTTCCTGCCTCCCGCTATGGGCAGTTCGAACAGGTCGGGGCATTCATGAATGCTCGGGTGCTTGAAGTCGGAAGCATGCGTCCAGTCCTTGAGGTTCGGCGAGGTGAAGAAGCGAGCGTGTCCCTTGCGGAGATGAAGGCCCATCACCCAGCGCTTCGTGGGAGCGTGCCGGAACACGCGCGGGTCGCGTTCGGCGTTGTCGACCTTCTGGTTGGGGACCACGGGGTTCTTTGCGTAGCGTATCCAGGTCCGCCCGCGGTCGAGGCTGTATGAAAGCGACTGGCTGAACGGAATGCCCGCCGACGTGTAGCACAGCACGATGGCGTTTCTTCCGAAGCCGGCGGTGTTGTTCCTGTCGACAACCCCGGAGCCGGAGAAGATCGCCCCGAGCCTGTCGGGCAGGATAGCGATCGGCAGCTCCTCCCAGTGAACGAAATCCCTGGTAACCGCGTGGCTCCAGCGGGAAGGCGGTTTGGTCGGATGCTTGAGCCTGCCGGGTATGCCGAGCCCGAACGGATTGTGATCGTTGAAGATGTGATACTCGCCGTCGAAATGGACAAGCCCGCACGGATCGTTGATCCAGCCCTTCCTGGTGGTGTAGTGGAACTGGGGTCGATATCGCTCGGAGTATACCGCGGGGGTCTCCTGGGCAAACGCGTTCAACGCCGGCAGCAGAATCGCCAGCAGAGTAGTTGCAGCGGATTTCATGACATGCTCCTTACGCATCGGGGGCTTATTCCCACGCGGATTTCAGTTCGTGAACCCACAGTGAGCGGACCTTGACCCGGCCCTTGCCGCACGTCGCCGACAGCGAGAGATTGTCGTCTTTCGGCGTGATGCATCGCGGGATGTAGAGCCGCCCGTCATTGGCGAACACTTCCAGTGAAGTGCGGTCCAGCAGAATCCTCAGGTTGATCGCGCCATCGACGGCCTCCAGCGGCGAACGGACATTCCCGCTGGACAGCGTCCTGGCCTTGGCGTCGTAGATCACCTTCTCGCCGCGCAGGTCGATAATCGTCCTGGCCTCGGCGCCCGGGGTGAACTCGATCTCAATGTCGTACAGATCGCCCTTGATGTCATCGAGCGGATTGGCGTCGGGGGTCAGCGTGATGTCATCCCACGTGCAGGTCTTCTTGCGGAGCGTCTCGAGCTCCTCGATCGGATTCATCCTCAGGCGCGGGCCTTTCGGCGTCGAGTGCAGCGTAAGCAGCGACGGAACGGTGAACTGCTGATTGAACGGCATGCCGCTGTACCTGCCGCCGCGCATCCAGGTGATCTGGATGCGGCGATCGTCCGGCATGTTGTGCCAGCTCTGGGTGGCGTAGAAGTTGCCGGACTTCACCAGCGTGCGGATCCGGTCGGCGGTCTCGGCGGGCTTGCCGTCGAGCGTCTTGAACACGTGTCCGTCGAACGTGCCGACGATGTAGCTGCCGTCGATCATTATCATGACCCATTTCTTGTTCTTCTTGTCGCCGCCCGCCCTCCGAAGCCTTGGCGAAGGAGGGTCGACGGGCAGTTGGAAGAAGTCCACGCAGCCGCACAGTTCGTCGCCCCACTTCTTCTGCTCGACGCGGCTTTCGTACTTCCAGGTCTTCAGGTCCTTCGAGCTGTAGAAGCCGACCGCACGCATCTTCTTGCCCGCCTTGTTGACGAAGTGGTCGTAAGTCGGGGCGATCCAGCGTTTGGTCGGCTCGTACCAGAATGGGCGCGGAGTGTCGATCCGGGCGCCTTTGTGACTCAGCACGGGATTGCCCTTGTAGTCGGTGAACGTCATGCCGGCGTCATTGGAGGTCGCCATGCACAGACCTCTTTTCGTGCGCAGGTAAAACGCCGCAAGCACGTCTTCTTTGCCGGCCTTGGCTCCGAGCTGGTTCCTCTTGTCGATGAACGCGGCCCCGGAGAAACACGTTCCGTCTTTGTTCGGGAACAGGACGGCGGCCTGCTCTTTCCAACGGATCAGGTCCTTGCTGACGGCGTGTCCCCAGGTCATGTTGCCCCAGTTGGTGCTGACCGGATTGTACTGGTAGTACATGTGGTACAGGCCCTTGTACCAGATCAGTCCGTTGGGATCGTTGATCCAGCCGCGGCGAGTGGAGAAGTGGAACTGCGGGCGATACTTCTCCTTGTACATCGGGACCTTGCCGGGGATCTTGTCGCCGACCTTGATAAGGTCGATCCCCGCTGTCTGGCCTCCGGTCAGGTTGACCGCGGCGGTCTTCCCGGCGAAGCGGCTGACATCGAAAAACGCCCACCACAGGATGTTCTCGGCCTTGGGCGCCACGCGGAGCCAGTACTGGTAGACCGGCTTGCCGTCGATGACGACTTTCAGGAAGTTGGCTTTGGCCTTTGTCCGCGGACCGATCGGCATCAGAATGAACTTCTTCGACAGTTTGATCTCTCGGGTCTTGTCGGCGGCTGACGCAACAGTCGGAGCCGACAGCAATCCGACGAAAAAAAGAGCGGCCAACAGCATGGACAAAGGACGATAACGCATGGTTCTGTTCTCCTTGACTTTCAGACGTTTTATTTCATTTCGCGCGCGGCGGTGAACATGGCTATGATGTTCTCCGGCGGCACGTCGGCCAGTATGTTGTGGACCTGCTGAAAAACGAATCCGCCGCCGGGCGACCAGGTCGATACAAGCTCCCGCACATTCTGGGCGACCTCGTCGGGCGCCGCGTGGGGCAGGACATGCCGCGTGTCGCAGCCGCCGCCCCAGAATGTGAATCGATCGCCGAACTTCGCCTTCAAGTGGGTCGGGTCCATGCCGTCGCAGGTTATCTGGACCGGGTTGGACGATTCAAGCCCCGCGTCGATCAGATCGTCCATCAGCGGCTCGATCCCGCCGCAGCAGTGCAGGTGAACGTTCACGTTCGGCGCCAGTTCCTTGGCCCGCCGCCACAGCTTAGAGTGCCATGGTTTGAAATAGGTTCGGTACATCTCGGGCGACATCAGCGGACCGTTCGTGCCGCCCAGATCGTCGCCGAAGAGCATTACGTCAATATACGGACCGACCGCGCCGAGCCATTTTTCCATGCGCGGCATGTAGAAGCCGCACAGCGCCTCGCTAAGCCTCTGGCACGCCTCGGGATGGAAACCCATGTGCGAGAAATACGTATCGATGCGGTACAGGAACTGCGGCACTTCAAACAGGTTGCCGCCGAACAGGCCGATGATCGCCCGGTCGGTCGATTCGCGGAGCTTTTTCGCCCCCGCCGCCAGTTCGGCAAGACCCTCGCCGCTCAGCGGGATGTGGGCGCCCGGGGTCGGGATGCCGGTCCACATCGTGTACTTGAACGCTTCTTCAATATCTGAATTCGAAAACTCCTGCTGGTCGGGATCGCGCTGCAGCCAGGGCCAGTGGATCTGCTCGAAGTACAGGAAATCCTCCTTTAGGATCGCCAGGTCCACCCCGTCGTCGGATACGAGGAACGAATCGGTCCCGCGTTTCTCGACGTTAATGCAGGCCGGGATCTTGCACGGCGTTCCGTCGGGCAGGGTCCAGTCGCACCAGTCGGCGTCGTCGAGCATGAAGCCGCGCCCGAGTTCGACCGCGTCGGCGCCAACCGCGTCGAGAACTTCCGGCTCAACTATCGCCAGTTGCTGGACCATGTCGTAGACGTATATGTCGCCCGAATCGATCCCGAGCGCTTTTTTCAGTTTCGCGTATCCGATCGCGGCGATGCCCGAAGAGCGGTGGGCTCCGAAGTCGATCGGCGTGCGGTCCGGCTGGGCGTGATTTAGCGCCGCGGCTATCCTTTCGCGTGAGTTCATGATTCCTCTCCGACAGTTTCAAGGGCTTCCTTCGGCAGCCGGCGATACCATGTCAAGTAGAGCGTCGCCGACGCGACGAGCACCACAACGCCCCACGCCGAGGCCTGATAGTACCAGTGTCCGATCAGGTACATCGGGCCGAGGTAGAGCCCCGATACGCCGAGGCAGGCGACGGCGGTGTTGCAGACAGTTCGCCAGGTCGACTCGGCGGGGTCGGACAGTTCGCTATCGGTCAGGCCGCAGGTCTTGCGGATCGGACCCCACGCCCCGAACGGCCGGACCGTCCGGTAGAAGCTCCTCAGCGTCTCCTTGCCGGCCGGAACGGTGGCCAGAGAGGCCGCAATGCATGCGATCAGAGAGCCTATCGAGATAATCGGGAACTGAACGTACATCGGCATCTCCGGGAAGAACAGCACCATCAGCGCCAGCAGTATCCCGCCCAGCGTGCCGGCGGCGTAGCCCCATCCGTTGATCCGCCACCAGTACCAGCGAAGCACGTTCGGCACGATCACCGCCCCTCCCAGGGCCATCATTATCCAGCCCCAGATCGATCTGATCGATTCGGCGTTGAATCCCACCACAATTCCGGCCAGTATAACTCCCACGGTCGCGGCGTAGCTGTACCGCACGAGATGCCGCTCGTCGGCGTTGGGCTTGAACAGGGGCTGCCATATGTCGCGAACGACGTACGAGGCTCCGCTGTTGGCCGTCGAGCTGAACGTCGACATGAACGCCGACAGCAGCCCGGCGATCACCAGGCCTTTGACGCCGATCGGCAGGTATTTCTGCAGCACCATCGGCATGACCATCTCAGGATCGGTAACGTCGCCGATTCCGCTCATCGCAAGGTACGTTATTGCCGCGACCATCGTCCAGCGGACGACGAGGAAGAACGGCCAGGACGCCGCGACCTTGGCCGCATCGCGCGGGCTGCGGGCCGCCAGGTATCGCTGAAAATCGTACAACTGCCCCGGCCCGCCGGCGTTGAGCAGAAATCCCTTGATGCACCATGCGATTGTCAGAAATCCGAACATCTCGTACCCGGCGTTTTTCGTGCCGCCGAACTCGGGAATCCGCCAGACCGGACGCAGAGACTCCCACCCGGCGGGAACCGAGTTGGAGATCGTTTCGGGAGACACCTGGGTGAACGCGACCCATGCGATCATCAGACACGCGATCGACAGGACAATCGTCTGGATGATGTCGGTGATTATCACGCCGAACAGACCGCCGAGGACGACATAGAGCGTGGTGATCGCCAGCACGGCGACGGCGATCGTCTGGGCCTTGTACGTAACCAGGAGCGTTTCGGCCTGCGGGAAAATCTCGACCAGCCATCCGGTCTCCACGTATATCACCGCGAACTTCCCGATGCCCTGGAACGCATATCCGATGAAGCTGACGCAGGTGATTACCGCCACCAGGGCATAGGCCATGCGGGCGGCCTTTCCGCCGAGCCCGTCGCCGAATCGCGTGAGCATCCATTCGGCGCCGGTCAGTACGTTCGAGCGGCGGACCCACTTGGCGACGTACGCCAGGCCGAACGCCGGCAGCATCACGCCCCACATCCAGTGATGCCACCACGACTTCATGCCCAGCAGGTACAGCACGGTGACCATCCACATCGTGCCTGTTATGTCGAAGTTCGACACCGCGCCCGACGCCGCCAGAGCCCACCAGGGGATCTTCTTGCCTCCCAGGAAATAGGAGTCGAGATTCTTCGACGCCAGCTTGCGGAGATAGACGCCCAGAGCGGTCACGAGGATCATGTATCCCGCGATCACACAATAGTCGACAGTCGCCATGCTGAAAAATCTCCCGGCGGCGGTTACGTTAATCGTCTGCAAACATGCCCCCCGCGTCACTCACGACAGCAACAATAGTAAAAGCCCGCCTCAAACACAACCGTGCTTCGATGGCGCCCTGCGCCCAACACGTCAGCGCCGATCGTCACCTGGACCGAAGTCGTTAAGCCTGAAAGGCTCGGGTTCGACAGCCCAGGGCGGAACGCAGCGCCGCCCTGGGTTTAGGATTATGAATAACCCAAGCCCTGCGGGGCGCAACCTCCGTGCGGGTGCGTGTTGCGCCCTGTCAGGGCTTAGGGTTGTATGGGACCCGATACCCAGGGCGGCGCTGCGCTCCGCCCTGGGCTGTCGAATCTCAGCCTTTCAGGCTGACAAACCGGGAGGATTTCAGATCCTTTTCGTTTACGACCAGAAGTCTCACGCCCGGCTCCTATTTCCTGATCTCGGCGGCTCTGACGGTGTTGCCCTCGAACGCCGACTTCATCCGCCAGGCGGTGATCTTGTCGATTACCATGTCCCGCGCGGCCGAGAACAGGACGACTCGATCGTTGATCTTCGTCCCGGCGGCGCGCTTCTTGTCGGCGATAACGGCCTGGACGTCGTTGGCGAACACTTCGACGATCGTGCCGTCTACGAACACGCGCAGCGTCAGCGGCTGGTCGGCCTTGAGCACAAACGGCGCCTTCTCGGTTCCAACCTCCAGCAGGTTCTTAGTTCGGTTTATCGTGACCCTGACGCCGCCGGCGCCCTTTTCATCGCACAGGACGGCCACGCCGAAGTTCTTCCTGCCGGTCTGCTTGACATCGAGCTTCAACTCCAGGTGATCGCCCTTGATCTTATGAAGCACGAGATCCTCGTCGGCTTTGACGGCGATCTTCGCCTGACTCTGCTTGTCGCAGCGCAGCGTCTCCAACTCGCGCAGCGGCTTGATGCGCAGAATGTTGTCATCCGGCAGCTCCAGTTCCCTCGGCAGCGACTGGACGCCCTTGGTCTGGCCGCCGAAGAACCAGGCCCACATGACCCGCCGCCCGTCCTTGGTCACCAGCGATTCGGGAGCGAAGAACCGCTTGGACAGCCCGCCCATCAGCGCGTGCTGTTCGGGGAGATACTGACCGTTCTTGAATTCGCCGATGAAGTACCGGCAGCCCAGTCGGTGGCTGATGCAGACCAGCACCCACTTGTTGCCGAGTTTGAACATGTTGGGGCACGAGATGTCCTCGCCCTTGCGTACGCCGAGTTTTTTTTCGTCGAAGTCAGGATGCAGCAGCGGGCCGGTTTGAGTCCATTTCTTAAGGTCTTTCGAGTGCATGATAAACGGAGGCGTGCTGCTGCTATGTCCGTTCAAACCGTAGTAGGTGTCGCCGTCGAGCCAGATGTCCGGATCGAAGTACTTGGCCTTGTCCAGCAGTTTGCCTTCGGTGTCGTGGGGCAGCATGGTGTGCTCGTCGCCCCATTTGTCGAGCTCATCGTCCAGGCCGTAGCGGATCCAGTTGCGGTTTGAGCCCCAGCCGCAGTAGACCATCGCCGGCCTGCCGTCCTTGGTGAAGAAGCCCGTCCCGCTGAACATGCCGTGCCCGGTAGTCGGCGGCGCCAGGACCGTCGGGTGCCATTTCCAACGCACCATGTCGGTGCTGGAGACGTGCGCGAACGCAAAACCGCAACTCGGGCGGTAGATGTAGTGCATGTGGTAGCGGCCCTTGTAGTAGAACGCCGGATTCGGATCGAACGGCGAGCCGCCGCTGCCCGTGGGATGAGCCAGGTGATAGATCGCCCAGTTGTCCGGCGGGTCCTTTGGCCAGGAGGGAGTCTCCGGGACGTACGGACCCGCGAAGATCCGCCCCCGAACGCCGGACGCGGCGGCCTCTTTGGTTCGGGCGGCGACCATGCGCGCGTTCTTGACGAGCACCAGGGCGCCGTCAACCAGATTGGCGCCGATCATCTTGCTGTGGGGGAACCGCCCGGTGCGGTCGGTGAGTTTCTTGTCCTCGAAGTCCCACCAGGCGTACGGCTTGATCGACGAGGCCTTGTTGGGCTCGAGGGCCTTGATCTGTTCGACGGTCAGCGCCTTGTCGTATATGCGCGCATCGTCAATAGCCCCGGCGATCGACCCGCCGGCGGCGCCGACGTGCCGCATGCCGAACACGACGATATTGCCCTTTCCGCTCAGCAGGTCGATGTTCCTGGTCTTGTATGATGCGTACGGAGCCCCGTTGCGATAGATGGTGATCCGGTCGCCCTTGTAGACGATCGCCATCTGGACGAGCGTCTTGGCGTCGGCGGTCTCGGTCGGCCAGTCGGACTGTTGCTTGTTCGTGCGCGACCAGGTGTCGCTGCCGGCCATCCATTTGCCGCCCGACAGTTCGGCGAACACGATCCCGTCGAACCGGCTTCCGATCTGAACGGTCAGTATCGAACCGGCCCTAACATTCTTATCCGAAAGCCGAACCCACGAGACCAGAGTCTTGTCAACGCCGGCCGAGCAGACTCCGCAAACCGTCGCCAGCAGCACTATCGAAACCAGGATTTTCTTCAAGTTGTTCATGTCACTCACCTTTCCGAAGGGTCATTGAAATTACCGAACTCACCAATCAATACAGTAAACAACGCCGCGGCGGCCAACGCCATTGTAAAATATCGCCCGACTCCTTTCGCCTGAAGAAGCAAGAGCCGAAGGAGTTTGCATCGCCCCTCGGGGCTCGCTTTTCTCGGAACCGAGTCCCGTGGCCTGCCGGCCCGGGTGCGTCGTATGCAAACCTCCTGTTTGTTTCTTACCGCGCTTCAGGGGGTGCGTGTAAAAAGCGGGGCGCGACGCTTCGAGACGATCTTCAGCGACTCGCCCTCAACGGCGCCGGACACGACCAACGCCCTGGGCGCTTTATTCGAGAAATCCCAGTCCACCTTGAGCGGGAAATATTCGCTGCGGAGCCCGTCTTCGCCCTCGGCCCAGATGTAAATGAACTCGTGCTCCTGGATTCGCCATCTCCGCCCTGGAGTGACAGTACCTCGCCAGGTATTCGTTCTTGCGTCGTATCCGATCCCATGCTGGCCCATCCATCCAAACCCGGACTCGAAGAACATCACCTTCGCAATGCCCTTGGGATAATCGGCGAGCTTGACCTCAAACGAAGCCCGGCGATCCCCGCCGACGATCCTGACCTTGCCAAGCATCCTGGCTGACAAGACGACCGGCCCGGCGCCCTTCTGATATCGCAGAGGCGGCGTCGGGTCGAGCGGTTTGGTGTAGATCACCGGCTGGTAAGCGGCTTTCGGCTTTGTCGAAATCTCGGCAGTATTCGCCTCGGCGGGATAGATCAGGAACGGACCCATGAAGCTGTTGGCGATCGTATCTGCGATGTGAAGCTCGATGCGGTTGTCGACGCCGTATTTGACCTGATCGGTGATGTCGGCGTGGATCCACTCGCTGGCGCGGTCGCGCATCCGGTTCGCGACAGCTCGCCCATTCAGGGTAATCTTGACGTCGGTGCGGCGGCAGGTCGGCACGATCAGCCACAAACGATCCGGCCGGCATCCGATGAAGTTGTGGTAGCTCAGATCGTTTGGCTTATTACCCGCCTTGTACCATGATTCGATTTTGGCGCCCATCTCCTCGAAGTTTGCCGGCCTGGCGTCGGCCAGCAGTTTCTTAACTTCCGATCTCATATGGAAACTGCCCCTGAGCGTCAGCCCTTTCGCCCGCGGGTGAAACGGAAAACCGAACAGCGAACCGTCGGGCTTTCGCCACCGATCGAGTTGGCGTTGATACCGCCGCCCGGCGAATTGAATAACGCCTGTTATCTCGTTTTCCGTAGCGGTGAACTTCCGGTTGATTCCGTTTACCGTCAGCATCCTGATCTTCTCGGCGCCGCTCAGGCGTACGGCGAAATTAACCAACTCGCCCGGCCGGCCGGAAACGCCTGTTATCGCAAGCGCCGAACCGCTGCGGACAACCTTCCCTTCGAGCCCGGCGAGAACCGGACCGGCCGTCCCGGCGACCCGCTTGAGCTCAAACAGGAAACACGAATCGGACGGAACGATTACCCTGGCCTTGTCCCCGCGATTGAAAACCGATTTCCCGTCGGCGTCCAGCAGCAGCTTGCCCTTTTCCGAAGGATACAGTTCGCCGAACTGGTATTTCCCGTCGGCCTGCAGGTTGATCTCATCGCCTACTTCAAACGTGATCTCCGCGGGGCGAGGATTGCCGTTGAACAGGAACACAAAGCCATGATCGCCCTTGATTCGCGCGTATCCGTCGACCGCCCCGCAGGCGACCTGCGGCCCGAACGGTTCTGTGCAGTTGACGTATTCGAAATTGTCCCCGGCCCACTTGCCCCACTTCCTGTAGAAATCCGCGTAGCCCGGCACGAGCTTCGTTTCGTAGGGCATGATCGTCGGCATGAACGATCCGGCGATCGCCAGCGACGACATGACCGAGTACTTCCAGCCGCCGTAGTCCCAGGCCTTGATCAGGTCCGGGCGAAATCCGCCTTCGCTTATCCGATGCACCAGCGAGTGGCTCGTGACCGCCGGGGTGAAGCGGAATCGCATCGACCAGTTGTTCTGGAATCGCAGCCCGTCGGCCTGCTGGCGGTCGTCGGAGATCTGCTTGTGCCGCGTCGACACGATGATCGTCTGCTCGTTGTAGACCTCGTGCTGGTCCACGTGCTTCAGGCCCCAGAGCCCGAAGTTCTTGGTCCCGTAGAATCCCTGGATGAACAGGCCGGGATTGCCCGCCTTCAGGCGGCCCATCAGTTCGATGCACCGCCGCCAGCCCTTGTATCCGCCCTTATTGGCGAAATGCCCGTGCGACTCATCGTGACAGTTCATCCCCGATCCGAGGCTCGGGTCCCAGCTCCAGTTGATGAGTTTGTACTTCTTGATCGTATTGTGCTGGACCGCCAGCCACCAGTTGAAGAACCCGTCGCAGGCCATGCAGTTGTCCGAGGCGCGATTGCCTTCGGCGTCGGTCTTCTTCCACTCGGGCTTGTCGGGGCGGAAGTTAAGCCCCGCGGCGTTGCCCTCGCCGCCGTGGGCCGCACAACCCATGTAGAACCCGTAACGGATCCCCTTTTTCGCCGCGTAGTCGCAGATCTTACGGGCCGTGTGCTTCGGATCGTCGGGGACCACGTTCCAGTAAGGCGTATCCTTGTCCGGCTTGCGGTAGCGGTGCAGCGGCTTGAAGATGATCATGTCGCCGCCGATCTCGGCGAACGTGTCGATCGTCTTGTAGAAATAATCGGCCGCCGCGTCAGTCGTCGGCATCTGCGGCAGCGGATGGAAGAACTGGTAGTTGACGTTCAGGAATCGCTTCTGGGCCGGCGCCAGGTAGTCCAGCGCGTAGGCCCGCATGGCCCGGGTCTCGTTGCGGTCCAGCGGCTTGTAGCCCGAGCCGTTTGCGTTGTATCGAAAGGCGCGTCCGCTGTCGGCGATCATCACGCCGGACTTCTTATACACGCCGACAAACTGCGGCTCGGACCGGTAACCTTCGCCGGCTTTCAGGATCAGCGCCGGCTCAAACGACAGCGTCATGCCGCGATCGTCCATCGCGGTCTTGAAGTACGGATTCTCGATGCCGCTGAACATCCCGCCTTTTTCGCATCGGATGAAATTGACGGTCGGCGCGGCGATGAACGTGGTGTAATGAACGGTCTCTTTCGACGGCCGGGCAAATTTCGTACGCCCCAGCACGAGATTCTTCAGCCGCAGCGGCGCCTTATTGTCGATCTGCAAACTCCGCCGAAAGAATCCGTTCGGCCCCTTGATCGTATAGATAAGGCTGACGGCGACCTTGCCGAAATCGAAACGATAAACAACCCGCCCCTTGCGCCGCTCGACGCTGACCGGCTTGACGGAACGATTCGAAAAGACCCCCAGATCGGTGTCCAGTTCGAACTCGTCGGACGTAAAGGAGTATTTCTCCCCCGCCGGCAGATTATCAACCGAGATCAGCTTGCCCGTATTGGAAACAGTGACGCTCAGCTTCTGGTTGGCCAGGCGGACGGTTCCATCCTCCGCGGCGTCGACCCGCCCGGCGGCCGTCACAAGCATCATCGCCACACACGAAGTAAACGCTGCGCAATATCCCATATTCACACTCTCCATATGTTCGCCCATAAACGCCGGCGACATCATAAGCGATATACGAGAATATAACGAGCCGGTTCACCCCCGTCCGGATCGCTTTGGTTAACGCGGCAGGATGCCGCGTCTACGAACGACCGGCATTCGCGGCCGAAGCGTCTTGCCGTCGCCGTCGGCCGTTCACTTGGACATTGGCGCCTGCCTGCCGCAGGCAGTTGTCTTGTTGGCTGCCTGTCCGCCGAAGGCGGATTGAGTGTTGGCCTCTATCAACACGGCTGCAAGCCGCGTCAACGAGCGGCCCGCAGGAGTTTGCTGAGTCTGTCCACCGTCTGTTTCGCTTCGGGACTGGCGGCGATGTTTGTGTTCTCCATCAAGTCGGTCTTATGGTCGAACAGCATTCGATGGGTCACCTTGCCGCCCTTCCGCCATTCGGTGTACAGGTATCGGTCGGTCTTGACCGCCTGGCAGCCGGACCATTTGCAGAAGACCGCTGGTTTCCATTTCCGCCTCGGATCGTTCATAAGCGGAACGAAGCTCCTGCCCTGAACGTGGCCGGGGATCGGGATGCCGGTAAGTTCGCAGAGGGTCGGGTATATGTCGACGAACTCAACCAGACGGTCGGTGCGGTTGGCCTTCCTGGCGCCCGGAGCACAAACGATAAGCGGAGCGTGGAGCGAGTTGTGCAGCGTGTTGTGCTTGCCCCAGAAATCGTGCTCGCCGAGGTTCCAGCCGTGATCGCCCCAGAGAACGATGATCGTGTTGTCCGACAGGCCCAGGGAACCCAGCGCTGCAACCACCCTGCCGATCTGGGCGTCAACGTAACTGACGCATGCGTAGTAGGCGTGGCGGGCCTCTTTGTGAAACTCCTCGGTCAGCTTTCGCTTGCCGGCCAGCGCGTAGCCGTCGATCTCCCTGGACGTGCGGCACGGAGCTTTCAGATCCTTCGGACCGAAGCGATTCGCCGCCGGCGCGACGTCCTTTCGCTTGTACATGTCCCAGTATTTCTTCGGCGCGTTGAACGGCAGATGAGGCCGCCAGAATCCGCACGCCAGAAAAAACGGCTTGCCGGCGTCCTTCAGTCGCTTGAGATCGGCGATGGTCCTGTCGGCGACCTTCCCATCCTGGTAGGCGCTGTCCGGCACGTCAGCCGACTCGCAGTACGGCCCGCGTTTGGTGCGGGGATTGATCTTGTCGACCGACTCGTCATTTTGCCAGACGCCGTAAGCGTTGTAGCCGGCCCAGTCTCCCTTTCCGTGATAGATCTCGACGGATCGCCACGGCGGCTCGCTCCAGTCGTCCTTGCGATCGTCCATATGATGAAGCACCTTGCCGTTTGACAGCGCGTGGTAGCCGTTTTGCTTGAACAGCAGCGGCAGCGTCGTGAACTTCCGTTTAAGGCTGCTGGTCTTCCAGTGGCCCGGGCCGGTGCGTATGCCGGTCAGCACGCCCACTCGCGACGGCCCGCAGACCGGCACATTACAGTAGGCCCGCTCGAAGAGAGTCCCGCCGGCGGCGAGCTTGTCGATGTTCGGAGAAAGCGTTTCAGTGCGCCCGTAGCAGCCAAGCTGCGGTCGAAGGTCATCGACGGCGATGAAGAGCACGTTGGGCTTTTTCGATTCGGCCTTGTCGCCGGTCGGCGCCGCTCGCAGCGCGGTTCCGATAAGCCCCAGCCCCATCGCCGAAAGAAAACTACGCCTGTTGATATGCATGATTCACACATTCCCTTTTCTTGCGCCAGACAACGTCAATTATACGTTATTGTAAGCGATTGACGGGCCGAAACCACCTTTTCTCAACAAGTCAACGATTATCCGCCTCCCGGGCTGCGAGAAACGCTTTTCCCGGCGAAAACATCGAACAATCGATCCGCTCGGTATTGTCGGCGGACCGGGCAGCGGATACAATGCCGCTTTCTCAAGCCAATCAAGGACGATAACACATGATCTATCGCGTTGAAATTCGCTCAAAAGAAAGCTTCGGCGACCCGCATGCGGATATGGTTCACCACCAGATCGGCGAACTGGGCATGGACTCGGTGACCGCCGTGCGCTCGGCGAGGCTGTTTTTCCTTATCGGACAGTTGACTGAAGCACACGCCGCGCGAGTGGCCGACGAACTGCTGACCGACCCGGTGATCGAGGAGTATCTCGTCGGATCTTCGGGCATGCCCCAGGACGCCGCCCTGATCGAAGTGCACCTCAAAGCCGGCGTTATGGACCCGGTGGCGGCGTCTGCGGTCAAGGCGATAACCGACATGGGCCTGCCGATCGAAGGCGTGCGAACCGCCAGGCGGTACGAACTGCTGGGCGACGTAAGCGACGCCGACAAGCAGAAAGTCGCGGTCAAGCTGCTGGCCAACGCCGTGATCGAGGACACGTACTTCGAGGATCACACCCCCCCGGAGATCTTGGCCCACTCGTACGAGTTCGAAGTGATCGAGGTCCCGATCCGCGACCTGGACGACGAGGCGCTGATGAAGCTGTCGGTCGACGGCGACATGTTCCTGAACATCACCGAGATGAAGGCGATCCAGGATTACTTCAAATCTCTCGGCCGCGAGCCGCGCGACGTCGAACTCGAAATGATCGCCCAGACCTGGTCGGAACACTGCGGACACAAGACGTTCCGCTCGGACGTGATCGTGCGAAACAACGCCGGCGAGATCGTCGAAGAGATCCCCAATCTGCTGAAAACCACGGTCTTCGGCTCGACCAGGGAGCTGGACAAGTCCTGGTGCCTGAACGTATTTGAAGACAACGCAGGAGTGATCGAGTTCGACGACGAGCACGCGGTCTGCTTCAAGGTCGAAACTCACAACCATCCCTCGGCGATCGAGCCTTACGGCGGAGCGGCGACGGGAATCGGCGGCGTGGTCCGCGACCCGATGGGCACCGGGCTCGGCGCCAGACCCGTGGCGAACACCGACATCTTCTGCTTCGGGCCGCCCGACATGCCGCTTGACGACGTGCCCAAGGGCGTGCTGCATCCGCGGCGCGTCATGCGCCGCGTGGTCGCCGGAGTGCGGGACTACGGCAACCGAATGGGCATCCCCACGGTCAACGGAGCGGTCTACTTCGACGAGCGTTATCTCGGCAATCCGCTGGTCTACTGCGGGACTGTCGGCATGCTGCCGGCCGACAAATGCACCAAACGCCAGCCCAAACCGGGCGACGCGATCATCTGCGTTGGCGGGCGCACCGGGCGAGACGGCATCCACGGAGCGACGTTCTCCAGCGGCGAACTGACCCACGAACACGAGACCGAATTCTCACACGCGGTCCAGATCGGAAACGCGATCACCGAGAAGAAGGTGCTCGACACGATCCTGCAGGCCCGCGACCTGGGGCTCTATTCGTCGATCACCGACTGCGGAGCCGGGGGACTTTCCAGCGCCGTCGGCGAAATGGGCGAGCTGATCGGGGCCGAAGTGCACGTCGACCGGGTGCCGCTGAAATACGCGGGTCTGACCTACGCCGAGACCTGGATCTCCGAGGCCCAGGAGCGGATGGTGCTGGCGGTCCCGCAGGAAAACGTCGAGCAGGTCCTGGGCATCTTCGCCGCCGAGGACGTTGAAGCCACCGTCATCGGCGCCTACGGAACCGAAAACCGCAAGCTCCGCCTGTTCTACGAGGGGACCGAAGTGCTCGAACTGGACATGGAGTTCCTGCACGACGGACTGCCCCGCCCGACAAAGGAAGCGATCTACGAAAAGGTCGACACCCCCTCGCCGACCCCGCCCCAGCGCGACGACTACACCCAGACGCTGCTGGACATTCTTGCGTGTCCGAACGTGGCGTCGAAGGAGTGGATCATCCGCCAGTACGACCATGAGGTCCAGGGCGGAAGCGTGATCAAGCCGCTGGTCGGCGCAACTGAAGACGGACCCGGCGACGCCGCAGTCGTGCGGCCCGTGCTCGGATCGCCCAAGGGCGTGGTGATCTCGTGCGGAATGAACCCCCACCTCGGCGACCTGGACCCCTACCACAGCGCCCTGCACGCGGTCGACGAAGCGCTGCGAAACTCGATAGCCGTAGGCGGAAACCTCGAACGCACCGCGATTCTCGACAACTTCTGCTGGGGCAACTGCAACAAGCCCGATCGCATGGGCACGTTCGTACAGGCCGCCAAAGCCTGCTACGACGCGGCGATGACATACCAGACCCCGTTCGTATCGGGCAAGGACTCGCTGAACAACGAGTTCCAGACCGACACCGGCGAGACGATCGCCATACCGTCGACACTTCTGGTCTCGGCGATGAGCGTTATCGACGATGCGTCGAAATGCGTAACCGCCGACGCCAAGGAGGCGGGAAACAGCCTGTTCCTCCTCGGCGAGACAAGCGGGAAGCTCGGCGGGAGCCACTATCTGCTGGTCGAAGGGATCGAAACGGGCAACGACGTGCCCGAGGTCGACCCGGCGGCCAATCGCACACTCATGCTTACGCTCCAGAAGGCGATCGAAGGCGGATCGGTGCGAAGCTGCCACGACCTTTCCGAAGGCGGCCTGGCGGTGGCGGCCGCCGAAATGGCCTTCTCCGGCGGGATGGGCGTTGAACTGACCCTGGACGGCGAATCAGCCGCAGGCCGGCAGGCCCAACTGTTCGGCGAAGACGCCGGGCGATTCCTCGTCGAAGTGACCCCGGAAAACCGCGACGCATTCGCCCAGGCGATGAAGGACGTCCCCGCAGCGGAGATCGGCAAAGTAACCGACACCGGTCAAGTGGTGATAAACGGCTCCGCCGGCGCACTGATAAACACCCCGATCGAAGCGGCCAAAAAAGCATGGCAAGGGACGTTTGACTGGTAAGAATAACGGCACGGCGACGGCAACGTCTTTTTGCCACAAAGGACACAAAGATCACAAAGAACGGCCAGAAAAGGCTACGGCGCAAGGACTGCTACGGCGACAACAAACGACCTGGACTAAAGGCAAGGACACAAAGGACTTCTGCCATAACGGCGATATAAGAGAATTGAGAATGCCGAAAGCACCGCTTTCCTTAAGACTTACGGTTAACACTACAGACTTATCGCCGTTGCCGTTCTTTGTGCTCTTTGTGTCCTTTGTGGCAAAAGCCGTTGACGTTGAAACACAGGGCAGCGTGTAGGTGTGAGATAAATCACCGGAACTGACGTGGAAATACTGACGGATGGATAAGGTTGTCAGGAACACTGGGCGTGATTCTATTTCAGCGGAATTGGATGACGCCAGCCATAAGATAATCGGAGCAGCAATTGAGGTGCATCGCCATTTGGGCCCCGGACTGCTGGAGAGCATATACGAGCAAGCTCTCGTCCATGAACTGCAGTTGCGAGGAATGAGCGTGCAGCAGCAGGTTCCGGTGTCAATAATCTACAAGGACTTAACGATTGGCGGACAACGGCTCGATTTGCTTGTCGATCCCGGCGTCATAGTAGAGTTAAAAGCCGTGGAAACAATTAGAGAAATTCATTCCGCCCAGTTGATGGGCTACCTGAAGAGCACCGGCCACCGCTTGGGGCTCTTGATAAACTTCAACAGAACTGTCCTGAGAAAAGGCATAAAGCGGATAGTGTGCTAGTCCAAGCAGCACGGCAAACCCCTTGACGTTGACGTAGCGTCTTAAACGCCGTTGTCGTTTGTCGTCCTTTGTGGCAAATGCCGTTGACGTTGACGTAGCGTCTTAAACGCCGTTGTCGTTTGTCGTCCTTTGTGACCTTTGTGTCCTTTGTGGCAGATGCCGTTGACGTGGACGTAGCGTCTTAAACGCCGTTGTCGTTTGTCGTCCTTTGTGACCTTTGTGTCCTTTGTGGCAGATGCCGTTGACGTTGACGTAGCGTCTTAAACGCCGTTGTCGTTT
>Ga0180430_10000746_pt1 | contig 34412 bp, 72 predicted proteins | sample SS_ome_9_FD_132999 | JGI IMG/M metagenome (GOLD analysis project Ga0180430, IMG submission 132999) | Hypersaline lake sediment archaeal communities from the Salton Sea, California, USA - SS_1_S_2 metaG | ecosystem: Environmental > Aquatic > Non-marine Saline and Alkaline > Hypersaline >... | reverse complement strand
GGTGATCAGCGTGATCTCCCAGGGACAAGATCGAATAAAAATAGAGCGTCCAAGTGAGTGTCCAGTGTGTTCTAGTCCCTCCTTTATTGATGGTGCGTTTACCAAGTGTTCTAATGAGATGTGTCCTGCTCGTAAGAGTATGTCACTATACCATTGGGTCAAGCAACGCAACATTCTCCACCTTGGCAAGAAGATATCTGAAACACTGTCAGAGAAGGGCATCACTGTGCCTGATCTGTATACCATGGATACTGAGAAGCTGGCTGAACTCATTGGTAGTTATGCTATCGCTTCAAAAATAATTCCTGAGATAGAGAAGACACGTCAGTGCACGTTATCCGACTTGTTAGGCAGTGTTGGCATTGCTGGCTTTGGTAAGTCAGAGGCTGAATCTTTAGTTGAGAATGGCTGGGATACTCCTGGCAAGATCTTTGGACTGCAGGTTGGTGACCTCTGTAGCACCGTTGCTGGTTATAAGGAAGCCAAAGACAAGAAGATCATCACCAGCATCCATGCTCACAAGCAGCTGCTCAATGATCTTCTGTCAGTACTCACACTTGTTGATCCTGCAAAGGAAGATGAAGCAGTTGATGGTCCATTAGGTGGTGATTCCTTCTGCCTGACTGGCAAGTTCAGCTGTGTCAAAAAGGACTTGGAGGCAAAGATCAAGGAGAAGGGTGGAGTCATAGGTAGCAAGGTGGCTGATGGCCTCTCCTACCTAGTGCAAGCTGATCCATCATCAACATCTTCAAAGACTAAGAAAGCCCAGAAGCTGGGTATCCAGATAATATCAGAACAAGAACTGTTAGCACTACTATAGGAGGCAGTGTGTCCGAACAACCAGAAGAGAAACCCAAACGTCAAAAACTTACCGAGGAAGAGAAGAAGGAGCGTCGCAAGGCACGTAGAAAGGCACGCAGAGAGCGTCTAAAGGCCGAAGGTAAGTTGCCCAGCAAGAAGAAGTCAGATGGCTCAGCGACTAAGAAGGCCAAGTCTAAGGCTAAGAAGTTCAAGAACTGTTTGGTCGGGGTTGGCTCCAAATCTCTCGGCCAGAAGCACACTATCGATCGTGTTGACTACAACATGTACACGTGTTGTCGTTGTGGTGCAGAGGTAGTGCGAGTACCTGGTGGCGTTATTAGTGTTAATGGTGGTGACTGCACCCCTCCTCCCGAATTCTTTGAGCAGACCAGAACTAAGCCTCTGGACTCCTCCAACTAACATACTGCGGATTTTAGAACCGATTTTGTTCTTAGCTGACTGTTGCTTTAGGTGTCAGTGAGCTAAGGAGCCCATCACAACATGATCAATGAATTAAGAAACAAATTCTTTGACTCTTTGGATACAACTCCAGCGAGTCACCCCCACAAATCATGCAGTCTTACCGAAGTACGGAAGGTGTGCGTGATCCTTACCAGCCCCCGAGGTGGTAGCAGTGTCTTCACAAAAGACATGAAGAACATCAGCAATACCATGCATCTTCAGGGTGAGGAAACTCCCTTCTATGAGGCTGCTGGCTGGAACGACTTCCTCAACCAGGAACTACAACCCAGAGTCAATGTAACTGACACAAACTACCGTCAGTTTGCCCGTGATATGCTATATGATATGGGCACTATCAACACTGGTAATTTCAACAGCAGACACTATGCAGAGCAGATTGTATCTCGCATGATCTTCCAGTTGCCTGATCTCTTCAAGGTCAACAACATCACTGTTGATGTGATGCAGAGGCTCATTGATGTTATTGCTGCAAATGCTGAAGCACGACAGAAGGAAGGGGTGTTTAATCCTGAAGACTTCTACATCGATGTGTTCGTGAAACTAGATGGCTTCATCCGTGGCTTGAAGACCAAGCTGGGCTACTATGATATCAATGAGAACAAACTTGCTGGTATTGTGCCCAAGTCAACCCTCGTTGGTGCCACACCAGCCAATCAGATTCTGGCCGAGGAGGCACCATTTGTTCTGTCAGAGCCCATGAATCCTGTGTCTTCGGAAGACCTTGCAAGCAAGACATTGGTCATTAAGAATCCAACCAATTCCTTCCGCATGGACTTCATCCAATCACTATACCCATCAGCCCAGATCAAGGTGATTCATCTCACCCGTAATCCAGCTGCAGCCATGAATGGTCTATACGATGGCTGGCAACACCGTGGGTTCTATTCGTTCGTGTTGAAGCGACCACTGAATACATCTGACTACAAGCAACGACGTTACTGGTCATTTGATATGCCTCCCAACTATCAGGAGTGCTACAATACTACTGAGCTCATGGATATCTGCTTGTTCCAGTGGGCTGCTGCTCACAAGCATATACTCAGGTATAAGAGGATTGCTGCTGCTAATATGAACATCCAGTATCACACTGTGAGGTTTGAAGATTATATCCAAAACAGAACGTCAGTTATGAACTCAGTTGCCCAATGGCTTGGTGGTTCACTGACTAATTCTATAGAGGTAGGCAATGTGATGTCTACCAGTGCACCCCAGCTTGCTCGTTGGCAGAAAGATCCTGCTCGTCGGGCTAAGATCCTTGAGACTCTTGAAAGAGGTGCACCATCAATACCTAAACATGAAGTTGACGATGTTATTCGTGAGCTTGGATACAACGGAGGAGTTGACACGTGGGTGTAAACACGGCAATTGATAAATCCAAAGTAGCTGCCTATGGTGGTGGCTCGTGGAAGTGGCGAGGTCAGCGTAGCATTGATGAACGCTACTGGAATGGCGGGTATGGGCTGAACAGTGAATACCGAGCGCTAAAACATGTGTTACTACATGTTCCAAACATGACCCGCATGTTTGACCCAGAGGCTTTCCAGATGCTGGAGAAGCCAAATGATCACATCCTCAGTAGAGAGATTGCCGAATACTCCAACATACTCCAGGGCTATGGTGTTGACGTCACTTTCATAGACAGACCAGTAGATAACTATCGACCTAACATGATGTTTGCCCGTGACCTGTTTGCCATGACTCCTCAAGGTGCCATCATAGGTAGACCTGCTAGTGATGTCCGTGCTGGTGAAGAGGTTTATGCCCAGTCAGTTCTTACTGACATTGGTATCCCCTCTATCTACTCTATGCATGACAACCAGCTGTTTGAAGGCTCTGACATGTTGTGGCTCACTCCGAAGCACTGCATAGTTGCTGTCAATAGAACATCACCTAAGGCTGCGCACATCGTAGAAATGATACTGTCTATTCAGAAGGTCTCAGTTGAGATTGTTGCCTTACCCCCAGAGGGTAACCAGCATATTCTGGGGACTTGCAATATTATTAACGATAAGGTTGCATTAGTTCGTCCTGATAAGTGCCCACAGAACTTGATACCTATCCTTGATCTTCATGGTTATACGGTAGTTGAGGTTCCTGAGCATGAGGAAGTTGTTCATAGACAGGCTATGAACTTAGTAACTCTTAAGCCTGGTCATATACTTATGCCCACCAAATGCCCTGTGATGAGATCCTTCTATGAGAAGTGCCCGCACATTACCCAGATCGATGAAGTTGAGATCGATGAGTGCATGAAGGCTGCTGGTGGCTTAGCTTGCATGACTGGCATACTCCAAAGGGAGCTTGTTTAGTGTTCTTTACAGTTGCTGGAACCCATGGGACAGGTAAGTCCCACTTCATGACTTTATTCACGGAAGCCCTCGGCATCAAAGTCCAGACCGAGAAGGTAGGCCGTTCCAAACCAGAGAGCCACTTCAGTGATGATGATCGTTGTGTCCTACTAGCCAAGTATGGCCGGAGAGATGATGGTATCCTAACAGGTGGCATGGATGGTACTGGAACTCAGCAGAGACGCTATGACATGATTGCTGGACAATGGATGAATCCAGAACGTCAGTTAGTCATTGCTGAGAGTCATATGATCTGGTATTTCAAGAGCATATGGAACCCCCTCGCAGAGAATGTTATCCCAGACCACCCACGGAAGATACTCGCGATACACCTTGAGGTGCCTATCGAAGAGATCAAGAAGAGATGGGAGAAGAGATCCAAGGGCAAGCCATTTGATGCTAAGAGGGAGTCTCATCTACTGCAGAAGCGCAATGGCGCTGAGAAGTTCATCAGGAACCTCAAGAGCCATCCTGTGCTGGCACCTCATTCCACTGTGCTTAGGCTCCCCCATATCACTGAGGATGATTCAACTGCTGCTGTGGCCATAGCCATCCAACACATCAAGGATGCCAATGGTTGGGAGCTCAACAAGAAAGGTGACCAGTACGAATGGGCACGGTAGAAAATCAAGAAGTAATCATAGACTTTTCATCATATGTCGATACCCTGATACTGGCTAACGACGTTGATCCTGACTACCCCATCCTTACTCAGTATGCTATCAAGAACAAACTCGATAAGGACAACGAGGTGTTCTTGTACTTCTGGTTCTCCATCGTAGACAACTCAGTACTCGCCATTGACTTCTTCGAGCGTATAGGTGGTTGGCCTGTGACGAAGAGCAACTTCCAGAAGTTTGAAGATTTCTGGATGAACAACAAGCACATGTTCAACTACGGCAAAGAGCGTCTAAGGAACTTTGGCAATACCATTAGGCATCTTCAGCTTTACTTGGATGCAATGGGCTCAAGCCAAGTGAGTGTCCTTAACAACCTAATTAACACCGATGACCCTTATCAGAACTACCGGAACGTTCGTGAGTTCATTTCCACCATCAAGTATTTCGGCACCCTTACCAGGTATGACTATCTTGAGTTGCTCCAACGAGGTGCATGCTTCAACATACTTCCCCCTGACATGTGCACAGTTGTTGGTGGATGCTATGGTCCTGTGAACGCTACCTTGGTGGTACTGTCCGAAGTATCAGGCTCAGACAAAACACAGTTCACTGATGAGAAGTCTCGTAACTGGAACTTCTCTCCATTGGTGCCTCCTTCCTATGATACTAAGACCAAGCCTAAGCGTGCTCAGTTTCTGAACGAGCAGTCTGTGGCGATTGCTGATCGTGTGCAGAGTCATAGAGGGTTTGCTGATGTGGCACTGACTGAGAGTTGCCTGTGCAAGTATCAGAAGATCAAGACTGGCAGTATCAGGTACTTTGCTGGTTGGGAGATCTGTGAGGCTATGGGTGAACTCTACACATACGACCAAAAGAATCCTGGCTTCAACCGGAAACCTATTGAGCAGATTAGGCAGGAAGTATTTGCACCTGCATTCTTGCTTGAGAACAGGATCTCTGACGTTGAAGCACTCAGGAACTATCGTAAGATCAAGCCACATCACTTGGCACGCCACATGAAGGAACTAGAGTCAGGTGTATATGACAAAGACCTCCTAGATGAGTCTCCTTTGGTAGATCAGCTCAGTGCCAAGTCACCCGTTCAACGATACTTTGCAGCTCATAACTACCTAGCACCAGTTGGTGCTACTGGTCTTTGATCACCACATCCATCTTCTGCACTTTCCCTGTTCTAGGGGGGTGACCTAATTGGAGCAGATGTGAATACACCTAATATCGTTGATTTTTTCCCTCATGATGAGGTCCGTGACGCACAGGCCACCATCCTTGACTTTATCCAGAATAGCACTAAAAGAATTGTGGCTGTGGAAGCACCCACTGGCGTTGGTAAGAGTCCAATAGCCATTGCTTTCTGTCGTTGGATTGCAGCGTGCAATGAACGTAGAGATGATTCTATAGCACCCAACATGAACAAAGAAGTTCACCCAGGGTCTTACGTGCTTACTCCTAATAAGATACTACAACAACAGTACTGCGATAGGTACGATGAGTTCCTATACAACTTGAAGGGACGATCCAACTATAGCTGTCACTGTGCTACTAACTGTGATGAGGGCAAGAACAAGTTGGGTATGGTGGATGACGACAAGAAGTCAGAACATCCATGTATCAATGATTGTGCTTACACTAATGCCAAGACAGAGTTTATCAACTCGATGTATGGCACCACCAACTTCCAGTATTTCCTGACAGAGCGCAAGTATGTCGGTGAGCTTGGTCGTAGGTCAGGGCTGGTTATTGATGAGGCACACTGCATTGAGCAGACCTTGATGGGATTCGTGTCAGTAGACTTCAGCAAGGCATCAGTGTTTAATGTCCTTGACGTCTCTGTTCCGGACACTAAGAATATCTGGAACGTCATCGCTTGGTTGGATGAAGACTATCTACCAGCAGTTGATGTTAAACTTGCTGAGTATGATGTCACTCTGGCCAATGCTAAGATGATCAACGACACGAAGTTGTTCCTAAAGACTCAGCAATCTATCAATGCACTGCGGTACAAGAAGAAGTCAGTGGATGATATCCTTGACGAGTTCATGCATGACCCGAAGGCTGCTTGCAAGAAGTGGGTCATCGATCAGAATGATGAACGTATGGCTATGAAGCCTCTGGACATCAGCAAGTTCTGTAACGAGTACCTGTTCTCTTGTGGAGACAAGGTGCTGATCATGAGTGCTACACTTGGTGCTGGTAATCCCAAGACTTTCTTCAGGAATCTTGGGCTTGATATGGATGATATTGATTATCTCCAGGTTGATTGTCCATTCCCAGCAGAGAATAGAGTGGTATACGCCTTTGATGATGTAAGCATGGCCAAGAAGAATGCACCACGGTGCTATGACTACATGGTTGATGCTGTGAACACCATCATTAATCTGTATGATGGGGAGAAGGGAATCATCCACACTCACTCATACCAGATCCAAGATATTATCCGTGAACGTGTTAAGTCAGATCGAATCCTTACTCATGATAGAACAAACAAGGATGACATACTTCAGTATCATATGACTACATCTAAGCCCACAGTGCTTGTGTCACCATCCATGGCAGAGGGTGTTGATTTGTATGATGATTTGTCTCGTTTCCAAATTGTATGCAAGGTGCCATACCCATACCTTGGGGACGCTCAGGTCAATGCTAAGAAGGCTCAAGATGACCTTTGGTATGCTTGGCTAACGTCTGTGACACTAATCCAAGCACTTGGAAGGTCGATTCGATCGATGGAAGATTGGGCAGAGACATTTATTGTCGATGCATCGTTCAATACCTTTCGTGGGTACAACAGGCGGTTGTTCCCTAAATGGATAAATTTTAACAAGGGCAGTCTCAAGGAACTCAAAGAGGCGCTGGAGGAATTAAATGCGTAGCAGCTCTAACATACGAGGGTACTCGTACAACGAACAAGAGAAGACACTGGACATTCAGTTCAACAACGGTGGCACCTACCGTTATAAGGATGTGCCTCAGGAACTCTATGAAGGGTTCAACCAGGCTGAATCCCTTGGTCGCTTCTTGCATGCCAACATCAAGAACAAGTTTGAAACTGTAAAGCTCACGTAGCCCATATGATGTGGTTTGTCTGTGGTGTAGGGCTACTGTGCCTGTTTGTAGGTGCTGGTGTTGCTCTTTACCTTGCTAGGAAGGCTGACACATGTCCAGAGTGTGGCATAGCAGAGTTGGCCTATAACCTGGAAGACAAGGTTGTGAGATGTCCTTACTGTGCGTATTATGTAGATTATCAAAAGAGATATCATGACGAAGAAGATAGTAGTAGAGACGGAAGAAATCCAGCAACTTGAAGGCATAGGTGAGCAACTCGAGGCTGCGATGAAACTTGGCCTTGATGATATGATCAATTCCTTCAAGCAACAGTTCAGGAATGTATGGGCTGTGCTTGAGAATAAGTATGGATTCTCTATCTCTGAGGTCAAGGGCATTCATGAGGAAACTGGTGAGGTGATCTTCTTTACAGATGAAGATGACAAAGCCAAGTATCAGGCAGCAGTAAAGAAGATGAATGAGTTGGAGGAGAAACATGGGCAGCGATGAGCTTATGTTGAAGCACGTCACCGAGGGTGATTACCATATACAACAACCCGTCAACCATGACCTGAGGATTAAAGTACTCAACGATTTGGTGTCATTACCAACTAGGGAACATCTTGCTGCTGGGGTGGACGTTAGTTTTCATAACATCCGATACCATGATGATGAATATGGAACATCTCAGGTGCCATTCACTCCTAACGGGATCTATGATGTATCTCCTGGTTTTACTTACAAGGCTGATACTGGTCTTGCCTTCGACTTTCCAGATGGGTGGTTCGGTCTCATAGACAGCCGTTCCAGTCTAGCTGTGAAGTATGGCATGATGCCTGTGTGTCGTACGATTGACACTGATTACCGTGGTGAGCTTACCATAGTATTCCAGCTTCAACGTCCAGCAAGGTTCCAGATTGGTGAACGCATAGCACAAATGATCTTGCTGCCATTCAGCACACACCATATTACACAGGTGGATGAACTACGTGATACTAAGAGGGGTGATGGTGGTTTTGGGAGTTCAGGCAAATGAGACTTATAGAATCTAAATCGTCTCATGCTTTGGAACTCGAGTGGATCAATATCGATGCTTGTCATGAGTGGTCTATAGGTAGGCACCCGAGTAGTAGCAAGGTGTGCCCCATCTCAGACATCTACAAGTTAGAGTACACCATTGGCCACGAGGTCAATCATCTGTTTACCTTCAAAGGTCAGGAGAGAGCACAGGTAGCCTTGTCGTTGATTGCTGCTGCACCTGCTAATAGCTTCTGTTACTTGAAGGATCTAGCGAAAGCATCTGAGCTCTTCACTCATGACGTAACTGTTACTCATGGCCGGAAGATGGGCACTGTCCGTGTTACCCCATTCAATGTTAACAGGTATCAGACTCAGCGTGGTGCGATGCTCATGGGTACTGGTCCAGTGAAGTACCCAGAGTGCCCTGATATACCACCTGAGGCAGTAACTGATGCTGTGATGGAGTACCTAGATGCAGTAGAGTCTGATCTACAATGCAAGTTACACATGTATATTTCTCCATTTTCTGCCATCAAGAGTGGTAAATTGTTTTGACATAACACCAAGGAGATACCATGGCTGAATCAGCTAAAGAACCCAATCAAGCACCTCAGAATGAGGCACCAGATAGAGAGTCTGTCCAGCAAGAACTCTACTGCCGTAAGTGTGGTGAAGTAGTTTACAAGTGTGGTGGCAAGGATACCGCTGCTATTGGACGTGAGATGGTAGAGATGAGAAAGATCCTCAAGAGCAAGTGTGGGGAGCCTGTTGGGCCACACAAGCCAGAGAACCCCCAACCCTGCCAAGGTGCCCAATACATGCATGCAACCAAAATGAGAGGACGCAGCTAATGGCAACTGAACCAACCGAACTTGATATGGCTGAAGGCACTGTGCTATCAACTGATGATCTCACCATTAAATCAGATGTTGACACACCATCAAACGCCATAGTATTCAGTAACCCAGACAATCCAGTTGGCACCATCTCTATCGATGACATGATGGCTACCTTTACTGGTGATGTCAAGGAGTCAGCCAAGTTACTATTCCAGCAACAAGTGCAGATGATGATTTCCGATTACATCGGTGCTGTTGAGTGGGAAGATCTTAGATTTGGCATTGACAACACTATCAAGTTCAACTATGTTTCTGGAGAGGAATCTCCTCAAGAGATAGTTGTTGTTGAGTTCGCTGATGATGGTAGCCTGGGGTATCATGGTGTTGTTGATGAGAAGGCTGAAGAGTTCTTCGACTACTACACCAACACCTATGGACCAGTGCTTTCGGGACTCAGACAGGGTATCTCTGACGGGACTTCCAGAATCCATCAGAACTGAGTTCATCTTCGTTAGAGGTTAGAACCTTTACTATGAAGATTATTCAGAAGGTTAAAGATTACATCGCTGAGAAACGTATAGAGCATGCTCGTATTTCTAGAGAGAAACGAGTGCTCGAGGCATGCGGATGTATAGTATGGTGTCCTCACTGCAGGGATATTCTCAATGATCAACCACCAATACCAGAGGTCTCATACATAGAGAACAATGATGGTACCACAACTCAGGTCTGTGATGTCTGTGGCACTCAAACTATCTGGGATTACGGTGCACCTGCACCTATACTACTCAAAACAATCAAGCCTGATGAGGTGACTCTCACAAATTCCAGCGATACAGTTCTATCAGTGTAACTTCGTTCAGGTTAGGACGGGAGAAAACGGGTAATGCTCATACCACACCAGGGCATTACCCATTTTTCATGAGAGGAGTTACTGTTGAAAGTACTGTCATTTACCTCAGATACGTGGAGGCAAACTCCTCGTAAGGCTTATGCCAAGTTCACTCTGTACTCTGGCTTCACATGGCTAATCCATGATCCAGGCACGACCAATGATGTTGGTGAACGTGCTGACAACTGGGATCGAATTGTCAACTGGCATGAGCTCACCAACTCATTTGCTTACACAGGCACCAGCCACTACAACAATGCTACCGCAGTGACAAATGATGTAACCACTGTGTTCAGTTACTCAGATGGCTATAGATCAATATACGATAACATGACAACACGTGAGTATCTGAACCAGTCTGCCAGATACTTCTTTGACGAAAAGCTCAGGCCGATCTGCTTCTGTGAGGACGACGATCGTGCATACTATGAGCACCTACTTAAATGGCCCGACATGGCGTTCAGGCAACTCGGCACGGTATTCGTACCCGAGGACAAGAACATCGTCTTAGAGACTGGTGAGTGGGTCGAGATAGGCCATGGATGCACCATAAAGGCATAGACAACACTTCTAAAAATAGGTGTGTGCTTGTTCCATGAAAATAACATGATAGGAGAACCTAATGAGTAGACGAGCCAAGTCAAAGACCCAGTTGTTGGATCGACCCTGGTTGATCCAGACAGGTGTTGTGTATCCAGAACCAGAGCCAGATTGCACATTCATCAAAAGTGTCAGCTGGAACTACATGGGCAGTTCTGAGTTTGAGTTTGGTGCTCTACCAAAGTCAGCAAAAGAGATGTGCAAGCGAATGGGTGACTATGCCATCGTTGATGATGAGTCACTCAAGAACCGTCTGGGTCATACCCTGCATATCTACCTGCCAATGTCTGTTGGTGATAACAACTCTCATGATACGTTAGCTGAGTATCTTACCTATCTGGTCGATCTCAAGGATATGAATCTCCTCACTAAAGAGCGCCATGAATTCGATATGGCATTCAAGGAAGAGTTGTGTGGTCTGTCAGACTTACACCTGTCACATATGGTGTGGTGGGATATCGATAACCACATTGTGTTCTCGTACGATGGTGAGTTCATGAAGCAAATTAGAACACTGCTCAAGCGTTCAGAGAAGGCATTGAAAGAATCAGGTAACTGGTAATGATAGTAGAGATATTAGCAATAGCACTGTCCATCGTTAGTGTTGTACTAACCATCAGGTATTACCAGACGAGTGCTGATAACGAAGAGCTCAACCACATAGTCTCTGTGGTCACTGCTCGAAACGTAGTAACCACCCACACAGTGCAATCAGAGAAGATAGTTCATGATTGTGTCGAGTCAATGAACGTAGCACTCATCAACTGCTTCTGTGAGCAGTACTGCAAGGATAAGGACGCTGAACTGGTCAACTACCTCTATCTCAACGCTGCACACTGTGTAGAGAATGATCTTGATGTAACAGAGTCAGTCATGAGTATACTGGATGCAGTAGAGAGTGGCACACCCAACTTTCCACCAGTAGACAACATGGCTGGCGTTGTGAGCTTGGTTAAGAAGTCACAGGAGCTCAGCATCAAGCAATTAGTCGATGGTGAGGTAATCAATTGCATCTCTGGTTACGCACGATTAGAGGAGCTTGCAGCAACGGAGTTACCAGATGAGTGGCCAAGCTCTTAGTCCAGAGCAAGCACAGGTTGGTGATCTGGTCATAGTACCAGGTAGTAACATTCGTGCATGGATCATCGAGAACGAGAATCTTACCTCACTCACCAGAGATATCAAGGCACCATTAGGTATGTCAGTGGACCATGCGGGGCAAGTGCACATAATCTATATCAACCAATGTCTAACTCTTGAGCTCATCAAGAATGAGCAAGATATCAATAAAGCACTACAATTCATCAAAGGATAACAACAATGAATCCATACAACGACGATGATCATGATTACCAAGGCAACTATGAGTTCAAGGACTTGCCACCCCTCAGCATCATACTAGCTGTAGTAGCAACCACGGTTGCTGCCTTAGTGGTGTTTCTCAATTAGAAGAATTGGAACCATACTCACCATCATGAACAGTGATCACCATTCAGAAAATACCAACAAAACCTCATCACAAAATAGCTGGAGAGCTCAAGAAAATGCAGGTGACCTAAATAGTCACATAGTGATGATGACGATAGAATTGGACGCCATGATATGATTGATCCATCTCACCAGGAGTTTCTCAATCGATCGATCACTATCACTGGAGCTGATCTCTTCGTTGGTGTGTCATTCATGATCGGATCAATCATCATCGCTGGTCTGATCATCTCATTTGTCTGCGCATCAATCATCAAGAGGGTGCATCGGAAGTATGTCCATGCTCTGAGACTGCTCAAACGATCTCAAAAGGCTCACAATCAAGCACTGACCGACATCGCTGTGAGACAACAGATGATCTGCTTCTATGAATGTGCACTATCATCGATCTCAATCTTCATTCTCAAGAACACAGAGCACTGGCGACAGGTCATCGGACCAGATACGTCATCTCATGAAACGATGTCAGACCATGCTGTCAAGTGGATGCAGCTGTTTCTGGTCAAACTCTCAGAGGTGGACTATGTCAGTGATGCAGCAGCTATCCAGGATGTTGTTGATAATATGTTGGTTGGCAACTATGATGCAGATGATCTGGATGTTGTGATGACAACCGGAGCTGATGGTGAGGATGAGGTTGTGACTACTCTCATGAATGTGGATTACTATCAATATCTGTTGGATAAGTTCACCCTCGTTGTTCAACAGAAGATCGAAGAGGAGGAATCATAATGACACACGATTGCGAAAACCCATCCAGTCTGCCATCAGCAATAAGAGGTAGTAGTATTGTGTTCTTACAGCGAGTTGAGGAGGTCACTGACAATGTTATGGCTGGTGTGCATGTCACACTCAACACTAACCCACTCACAGTGGTTGTTGCTCATCTAGATTTTTACGCAAGGTTGAGAGATGCAATGCATGGTGGCCATGTTGCTGATGTTGAAGTCATTCAGGTGAGATCGTGATTGACACCACCAACACTCTGAGATCTATGTTCAAGAGTGTATTCTCTGATGATTCAACAACATCAGAGACACTGCGGTTCAGCTAAGTGGTTCACTACCAACACAATTCAGAGATTTTCAGATATTGTGAGGTTTCATGTTCTATTCAGTGTGATGCTATGATTAAGAGGATGTATGTTTGACCGGAAAGAACCATTGCCAGATTGTCCGAACTGCGGAGCACAGGAAGGTGCCTTCATGGGAGGCAGTAAATACACGCATAATGTGTTAGCGTGTTCTGATACATGCCTTCAAGAGATAGAGGATAAGATTGACGCTAATATGAGTGGCAAGGAATACATCAAGAAGGCCAGACGATTTGAACGCATCAAGAGTGAACTGAGGGAGATGAAGTACCGAGGTGTCGGTACTATAGACATGGGTGATGATTATTTTTAACTATCACTCTGTTTAGTGGAGAACCATAATGCAATTTTATATTAGATCATTTCTTGACCAGATGACCCTTAAGAAGTGGTATGGCGTTGGCATGGTTGCTGCACCTGTTATTGGTATCGTTGGTGGCACATGGCATGCCTGTGGGTTTGTCAAGGGCTCGATGATCATGGTTACTGTATGCATCGCTGCTGTCATGATTGCCAAGGGTGTGTCATTGATCTGTGGAGACTGATGATGGGTATTGATAAACGATTCGGTCCAGTACCAGATGAGTTTAAAGGATCGTACAAGCACACCCTTGGCTCCATATGGCTATGTGGTCAGAAGATAGGGGATGTCCCCGTAATAGATGTTCGTGGTTGGGGCTGGCTAACAGGGGCTGGTGCACTAAACATACCAGCTGATAAAGCAGCACAGATACAAGATCAGTTCGGTGACTGGATAGCAGAGACCCTCACTAAAGCAGCAAATGAGCAATCCAGCACAGAAGATAAGTGAGTGTCCATGGTGTTACGGCACTGGCAAGAACGTCAAGCGTCATGAGACCACAGTCTGTGATCATTGCGGTGGTGTTGGCAAGATCCAAGGTGAGATCCCAGAGGTGAAGATGCAGTTCAAACACCCACCCATGAGTGATGTGTCAGTGATGATGAGCTGTGTGCCTGTTATTGAGAAGGATGACTGAATGATACAAGCGCAAGGTCTTCTGCTCATCAAGAATGATGTTATCATCCACAGGCCAATCAATTGGGATGAGTTGGTTGCTGTTCTTGATATCTCTATCACTGACAAAGGGTGGGTAATCTTTGAGGGTGAGAAGATGAACCCACAGTACACAATGAAGTCAGTTGATGATATAAACGGTTGGTTGCCTCATGATGCTATGAAGGACTGGGTGAAATGTTACTTTCGGAAGCAAACCAACTATGAGCTTTTGAAGTGGGGGTACTGATGGCTGAACACATTGATATAGAAGAGTTCAAGAGCAGACTTCAGGCTATCATTTCCAAGAAGTTAGAGAGACAACCATGCACACCAAATACTGTACAACATGCTACAGATGAAGCACTCGATGAACTCAGAGATGAGTTTGATATAGAGAGTTTCATGCAGGACTCTGTCATTGTTTCATCGAAGCACACAGGTGTGTCTATGTCGAGTAGACTGAAGGATGCCTGAGCTCCATCAACTGCTGGGAGTTGAGAAGTCAACTCGATGGCGCCCAATCAACCATCGTCTGGTGCTCTCCGGACTCAGGGAGCATGTGATTGTGAAGAACACTCATCATGTTCATATACCATGTGGTCGTGGTGAGGTAATGATTGGACCGTATGGTGAGATGGTGTGCATGAAGTGTGGTGATGAGTTTCAGTATAAGGAGCTGAGGGGTGTGTCAGACAACTAGTGTAGAGAAGCAATGCAAGCATTGTGAGCGTGTGTTAGTTGCTGGTCAGTGGTTGCTCTTCAAGAATCACACAACACTACCTGATGTTGATCAAGTAGCTTGCCCTGTATGTGAGCTTAGATATGAACATCGATCATTATACCTATAGCTGTATCTTATACCATGATCGATGAAGCTATAGCTCTACTAAAAGAGGCAATCACGTTGACTGGGTATCATGGCACACAAGATACCATAGATGAGTTTAGACTACCAGCATGGTTCAGCAATACACACGAGCATGCAGATATGTTCTCGGCTGACTGGGGGCACACTGGTGGGCGTTCTGATGATTCTAAGGTGTACACTGTGGAGCTAACCTTCGATAACCCATATTATACTGAAGATTGGTCTGTCACTGAACCTCACGATGCGAAGAAAATGATGAATGATCTCATAGCACAAGGTTATGACAGTGTTATCTTCACATCACCAGATGATCCTGGCGAACGTGAGTACATAGCGTTCAAATCTTCACAGATAAAATTCAGAGACTGACACCACTCTCACAATATCTCAGGTGTGCGTTGATACAATGCATGTCGTTAGGTCGTAAGAAATTCACTGCAAAAGTCGAGGTCTCACTCTACATCGAGGCAGAGACTCAAGAAGAAGCAGATAGAGCTGCTAAAGAGTGGAGTGGCCACTATAGCACCATATCTGGATCATACCATCTTCAGAAAATGAAGAAGACCAAGGTGTTGTCTGTTGAACCAAGAAAGAGTGCCTATGTCCCAGACTGAGCACCCAGCCAAGGGTGATGTCAAAGAAGGTGACACCATCATCTTCAAGCGCCCATCAATGAACGGATACACCAACCACTATGATGGAGATGTGCTCGGTGTGGCTGAAGATGGTGTTGATGTCTGCTATCTGGAAGGATACAAGTCTCGTAATGATCGAGTACCTTGGGAGAATGTTCTGGCCAAGTTAGATAGAAGTCTGCCTTGGATTCAGCTCAAGTGTGGTGTGTTCAACGGCAACTTCAAGGAGTACGAATGACCACCGAGCAAGTCCTCAAGAACCACCTGCGTAGGCTGCAATCCGAGAACACGGAACTAAGGTCGATAATTGCTGAAGAGCGGTTGCTACGACAGAGAGCCTATGCCTGGCACCAGAAACGGCTGGCAAAAAGGTTCACCTGGTTCTTCGATGCCTTTCTCATGACCAAGGGATTCAAGACTAAGGACGCAGCATGAAGTCAATACCAGTAGTAGCAGTAGGATCACCCCAGATACCGCAAGGCACTCCAGAGAGTGAGTGGGATGATTGGTACAGTATGCATGCAATTGGGCATCTTAAACTCAGAGAAGATGCATATGACATGCTTGTTCGTCAGATGCAAGAAGGTGCGAAGACTAGTTCTCCTCTTCATATGAACTATGTGATCATCAGAGGCCCTGGTAAGCCTCTAGCAGTATCAATTGGGTTACCAGAGGCTAAACCAAAATGAGCTGGGTTGAACGAACATGTGAGCACTATGGTAGCTGTTCACACAGTCCCATCAGCTGAGGAGATTCACTAATGTCAGCGCATGATTTAGAAAAGATCAACGATCTCAAGTTAGGTGAGGTGCATGAGTTCACTGGCACCATCTATTGTGCAGTGCCAGGAGGGTGGTTGGTGAAGACACCGTATACTGCCACAGCAGTGTTCGTACCAAAGACTCCAGAGGAGAAGATCCACCTTCGTGAAGGTCTGTACGAAGCAGTCATCGACATGATCAAGAGTGAGATCTGGGGTGCTGAGTTCATGGTATCTCGACAAGGGTGCTTCTGGCAAGTGCAAGTCAACCAGGGTGATTGTCATGCTATTGATGGTCATACTGGCCTGCATGCAGCAGCAGCACTTGAACAGAGGTTCATCAGAGAAGGGTTCTTCTTCAGGTTCTTTATTGGACGTGATGACTACCCAGTATTCGATGATCCAGATGCTGTATCATACAAGGACTATGAGTTCCATCATGATTAGCTTTCACATCACAGAAGATGAACGAGAGAAGTTCAGGGTATGGCGTGAAGAGCATGAGCTCTCCTGCACTCGAAAGTCAGCTGCAATTGGTGGTGCCTACACATACTGCTTCACACCAACTGGTCTTGGTGATATCAAAGTGGTGAAGTGTGTCTGCGGTACTGAGGTCACCCTGACTGATTTCGAGAACTGGTAACTCAGATTGTATGTCAAGGTGATAGATAACTAATAGACCTTGTTTGAGGATTCATTAATGACTACATTACCTAAAGGGTACTCGCGAATAAGTTACGCATCAGAGCCAGACATCAGTTCTGGTGCAGATGCAGATGATATTATTGTTGTGTATAAGGGTACTAAAGGAGTGATTCCTCTCGCCCATCATGCAGATATGTCAAAGATTAATATTGGTGGGCACACAACAAAGAAGTTACCTGCTGAGATGTGGGATGCTTACATGGACTATGCCGATGCTGGTCTAGGTGGATCCAAACCAGAGCCATCATCTCTCAGAGCTCTATCATCAGGATCAGACCAGCTGTTCTCATCTCCATACTATGGTGAGTCATCAATCCAAAAGGCAGTTGGTCTTCTCCTTGGTGAAACTTATAGACCCAGAAAAAGACCCAAGAAGACACGTAGGGATAAACAATACCCAGACACCCTGGAGGGTGCATTTGCTTATTTGAAGGATGATGCCCCTCCCAGTATCACAGGATATCTTGAAGGTGCTACAGGGTTTCCTGACCCTGGAGTGCAAGGTGTGTGGGCTGTAGACCTCCCTGATGAAGATGAAACACGGGTGCTTGTATATCTTGCTGGATATGAAGGGCCAATGGGTGACATCAGAATGACTAACGACTTTGAACTAGAGCAATGAGGTAAAACGATATGAACCCAATAGATGAAGCAGTTGAGTTGTTGAGCGAGGACGATAGCGCACCATCCTTGGACATCAATGGACTGTTCCAAGACATCACCAGTAACCTGAAGTCTCTTGGCCTATATGTGAGCCGACCAAGATCTCGCAACCATTCATGGGGTGTTGAGTACGATGTGTTTGCATCCAATAAAGAAGATGCAGAGAACTACATAGGTATCACACCAAACGAAGAAGGTGAGACTGGTGTCACAATAACAGTATACCACAACACCTCAACTGATGAAATTAAATTCCAGTTCTATGCAATAACAAGCTCAGAGCCAGGTATGGGGTCCAAGATGGTGGATGCTGTGATGTCTGCTATTGAACCTTATAGTGATTCTTTGCTGACAGACTCATCAGGCAAGGGAACCATTAGTGTTCATCATGATTGGTCTGGTGGGTTTTGGGATAAGATTCAATCCAGGTATAGTCAATACACTTGGAATTTGAGTTGAGATCAAGACATTCCTTTATGTAGGCTGGGTTTTCACGAGCTCAGCCTATTTTCATGCAGTGAAATTCATGTTCTGATAGATCATCGTTGTTACTCATCATAAGGAGAATACATGAGCAACAGTGAAGAAGAACATGAAGATCTAGCGCGACACTTGCTAGACTTACTGTCAGGGATCTCAGCACTTTCAGAATAATCTACATAGGTGTTCTATACTTGTGGCCTTTTAATCTCCGGCCAAAGAACAGTGGCACTCATCACTTCGGTGGTGGATGCCATTACTAATTGTGAGAAAAGATGAAGATCAATATCAATCATACTGTCAGGGTAAAGTTGACCGACAAGGGAAAAGAGATCATGGAAGATCAACGCCAGCCATTACCTAAGCTGGATGAAGATGGTTACTGCCACTTTCAGCTCTGGGTGCTAATGGCTATTTTTGGTCAACACATGTATGCTGGTATAGTTGACATGCCCTTCGAGACAACCATCCTGTATGACAAGCCAACAGACCCACTAGGGAGAGCAGATGATGATCACGGGTGACATCATCGTACCAGTAGAGCACGGCACTGATCTCTGGGATGGAGGGCATGTCTGATGTTCTCACCTGCTCAGAAGGAAGTCTGCAAGTGGCTAATCATTCTCATGACATTACTCGCATCGTTCTGCATACTTGTAGGGAGTATCGTGATGATCGCTGAGGCTCTGTCTGATGATCCTCCAGTTATGCAGTGTTCTTGTTCATGTAATACCAATGACTCAGAAAGACAACCTCAACAAGATCATTAAGAAGGTGCTCACGCACGAGATCCCTACAGCAGTGTTTGCTGCTGCGATTGAACAGGCTGACCTACCAGACGAATCAACCAAGAAGATAGTTGCCTACGTTGAGAAGGTAATGCCTGACTACAACACCACTGTCTGTGGCAACATGAAGAAGAGTGGTGTTGTCTTCAAGGACTACAAGCCATGAAGTTAGCTGTCATAGGCAGTCGTACATTCTCGTACTATACGTTCATGTGTAGTGTACTCGATCAGTATGAGATCACCATGATCATCAGTGGTGGTGCAAGAGGTGCTGACACACTCGCTGAGAAGTATGCTAAGGATCATGACATCCCAATCATGACCTATTCTGCTGACTGGAAGAGGTTTGGAAGATCAGCAGGGAATCAACGCAACTTTCAGATCATTGATGATTGTGATGAGGTTGTTGCATTCTGGGATGGTGAGTCCAAAGGCACTGATCACTCGATCGGGTATGCTGAACAATGCAATAAGAAGGTGAGAATAGAATGGCCACATTAGATGAGTTGACAGATAAGGGTCTGGAGTACGTTAGACTCGAGAACTTTGCTGGTGACACACTAGAGAAGATAGAGTCTCTGTTGAAGATCAAGTACCCTCACGCTCTACATGCTCATCTGCATTCCATCAAGACATCGTTGATGTGCTTGCAAGCTGTCACTGATGATGCTATTCAAGAGACCATGAAACCTGTTGATAAGATTCAGACATCAGAGAAAGGATACCGTGAGTAAGCTATTACAACGTGGAGACATCATCGTATTGGAAGAGGGTGATTCAGTGTATGCTGAACTCCCTAAGCACTTCCTCTATGATAATACCAAGGGTGACTGGACACTAGCCCATAGTAGCGTGACCATTACTAAAGACCTTGCGTGGATGGCTGGCAGTTACATCGTTATGGAAACTAAGAAGGATGGTGGTGGTACTGGTCATGGTCCACATGATGTATATCCAGATGGTCACCATGTGTTCTGCCAGAAGTACAACGACCAGATTGGTAATCGAGCAAAGCCTCTCAAAGTAGACTTCTACCAGACAGGGTGCTTTACCTGCATGTTGCCTGACATCAAGCCAATTGCCCAGGCTCAGTTCGAAGAGAAGTTCACCTTGTCAGCTGCTGCTCGAAAGAAGGTGAACGCTGTCAATATGAGTATGAACACATGAGCGTTATTCATTGCATTGTGTGTCATGAACATCTTACTTCATACATCATCGATGCTGGTGATGTGTTGTGCAAGAAGTGTAGAGAGTACCGTGATGAGCGCAATAAGATAGAGGCTGAAGCAACCAAGGTTAGTGTAGAGGATGGCTTTGGTTCATGCTGGAGTAAGAAGTGTCCAGAGTGTGGATGCTACACCATTCACGTTGTCAGACCAGGAAAGGCACAATGCTCAAACTGCGGATAAGGAAACCCACTCTCTTTCGGATCAACTTTGACCCTGAGTACTTTGCCATTGGTGTTATCATTCAGCATACCTTCGCTAAGACAGATGAGGGTCCAAAGAAGATGTTTACTATGGTGCGTATCTGCATCTTGCCGTGTGTTCACATCAGGATGGACTTCATCAGAGACTTCGAGATAAGGTTCTGTTTTCAGGTGAGTGACATGATGGGTGCTATGCTTCAGAAGATTTTGATGATTATTCAGAAGGCCACAGCAGATCTAGAAACTATGATCCATATTATTACTTCACCAAGTTTGATGATGAGCACATAGCACTTACCGAAGATGATGTCAATCACTATGTCATGACATTTTATGTTGATCATGATTGGTGTATTACCATAGAGGAGCTTCATGAGGACACAATACCTCTCAGGATACCTAAGAAGATTGTTAAGTTTGATCATGGTGGCTGTTACATCCACACCAAGATATTTAATGACATAAAGAACAAAGCAGTGGCAGCACTGAGAGCTGTGCTATATGGCGAACAAGTACAAGAATTTCTCGAAAGCAACAGGCCGGAGTGAGTTGAGATCCTGCAAGCGCAAGATTCGGTATGAGACAGAAGGGTCTGTGCCTGAATTCTTGAGAGCTTACCCATGCACATACTGTGGTGGCTGGCACGGTGCAAGTAAGAGAAAGACCAAACGTAGATCGTGACAACATCAGATAGTGTTGGTTATGTGTGGCACAGCTCTATAGTTGATGTATACACTATACCGCGAGGAGTGACGATGTTCAAGGAGCTTAGGGAAGCAATTGTTGATGGCTGGAAAGAGGGGTTAGCCCGTGCCAAGGCTGACCAGGAGGCTAAGAGGGTCGCTGCACTCGGTGTAATAGCCCCTGAGCCAACGAAATCCCCTGAACCACCACCGTTGCCCCAAGCACCACCAGCTATCCCTGCAGACCGTTCAGCTCATCTTGAGAAGGTCCGACAAGCCATGGCTCGACGCCAGCGTGGTGAGAGTAAGGTTCGACTTGACAACATTGAAGAGATGGCCCCAGATCGTAAGGCATATCTTGAGAAGACTCAGGTTGACGATGTCACAGTTGGTATACCTACTACGCCGATGTTCGAAAACACTGGCACAATTCTTGACACTTTAATGGAACCAATAGAGAGGTACCCATATCCAGCTGCCGAGTTTGGTAGCAAAGTAACGTCACTCTAGCGAGGAGAGAACAATGAACAGAGCACAAGAGCTTCAAGACAAGTATCGACGAGAGGCAGACCAACTGGAGCAGGTCACCAAGAACTGACAAGCTGATCTTGCCAGGACACATGACCAATTCTTGAAACGAGAGTTGGGAGGCCGGATGTTGGAGGCACAAGCACGCAAGGAAGTGTATGAGCGTGCCATTGATGATCTTGAAGACCTAGCTAAGATGCTGGATTGATCATCACCCTCACAATCTGATGGGAATGTGTTCTCATAGTCTATGATACTATATTACACACTAATCTCCCTGTCAATACTGCTGACTGCTCTAGCATTCTCCAGATTTATTGGTTTGCTCCCAAGTGAATGGGGTCTGGACAGTACAGGAATTCTACTGATCATCATTCTCGTTTGGCCTGTCCTAGTGCCATTGACTGTAATACTGCTCTGCACATGGTATCTCTTTGAGGTTGTTGACCCATCCTTGTGGCCCATGATGTTGAGGAAACTCAGGAAGTTCTGGGAGTGGCTTACGAGGGAGCGTAAACTCAGAAACACGGATGATCTCGATGTCGGATAAATGTCTCGTAGACAGAGGTGCTTTGAAGATGGCACTCAATGTTCTTCGACGTAATGGTAGGGTTGAAGTTGCCCAAGCATTAGCAGGCACCATAGAGGATCATCCAGATGACCAAGAAGTTAAGCACTTCAGCAAAGCGTTGAAGATGTCTGAGGATACTGGCATGCCTCTCGGTGCAGTGCTGGAGGAGATGGAGTAATGTGGAAGCGCATAAAGGTCACTGACATTCCCAGCTTTAGGTTGTGTGACTTGGTTCTGGATGACATGAACATCACAGTCCATATCCATGACAGTTGGCAACCAAAGACCTATCTCACTGTGAAGACATCCACTACAATGAGCAAGGATGAGGTGATAGTGTTTAAAGGCAAACGACCGCTCAATACCGTGACTCAGTGTCTAGCTCAGATGACACCAGACGAGATACTATCGTGGTGCATGCACTGTGAGGATCGTGCTCGGAAGGCTGGAAGAGAGGATCTTCAGGAAGATATTAAGAGGTTACTTGGATGTTCATAAAACTAACAAAGATGCAAACTGGCAAGCCCTGGCTTGTTAACACCAGGCATGTTGCTGAGATTGAAGAAGGTGATGATGGTGTTGTTAGAGTGACTCAGTACAAAGGTGGCACATCCTATGCAGTAACACAGACGATCACTGAAGTTTGCTATCTTCTTGGTGGTAATGTAACGGTGATGAATCATGGATAGAAAGTCATTTCTGAAGTCATTGTTCGGTGTTGCAGTCGCTGCTCCTGCTCTCATCAAAGAGGTTGAGGCAGCACCCAAGGAGCTCAAGGTACCAGAGAAGAAGTTCTACAATCCCAATGGTGATGATGGTTCAACTCAGCTATCAGGTAAACCTGCATACAACACATCCTCTGACCCACGGCTCATGCATCCACTGACTATCAAGGATGATGGTGTTATTGTTGGCACATCATGCATACCAGATGGTGCAATGCAGTTCAAGGTTAACTCAGATGGAAGTGGAAGCACTATCTGACGTCATCACTGTAACTTAGGTAAATCACTATCGGAGTTACTATGACACTGTCGCCAGTTGACCTTCTTGTTGAGGGTTATTCTATTGAAACTGTTGTAACCACTCATCTCGCTGAGAACATCACCAAGAAAGAAAAGTACATCACACCAGTGCTGTCCGAGCTTGGTATACCAGAAGATGAACATGATGATTACATCAAGTGGTTATCAGACACAGATCCAGTATCTAGAAAATCTAAAGGTAAGAAAACACCATATGTCAATCTGGTAATTGAGTGGTTGAAGAACGGTTCAATCAAGTTCCCAGAAGATGTTGATACAACTCATAATGCTATGAACAAGTATCTTAAGAATCACAAGAAGATACCTGATCTTAAGAACACACCAATCACTGATTACGATTCACCAGGCAAGGCAATGAAGGCTATTGATGCCTATGTGTCTGATGGTCCAGATGATGACCAAGGGTTGAAGTATGATAACCTCGCTGAGAAGGTTGGGTCAGAGAATGGTTACACTATGTACCGTATAGACAACTATGACCAAGGTAGAGTCTGTTTTGCTGACTCTGGCTGGTGCGTTCAGGATGAGCTTTATTTTGATGATTACGGTCCTCCCTACTTCATGATCACAAGAGGAAACAAGAGAGTTGCTCTATTGCATGCTGATTCAATGCAAGCTATGGATGTTCATGACAATCCACTGACTTATGAAGTTGTGAAACCCTTTGAGAAGCTGTTTAACCAGGTGATGTTCGCTGAGCTGAACAACAACGAGATGAAGACTACATCATGGTACCACCAATTCTTTGACGATTTTCTTGAGGGTGTAGAAGGTCCATGGCCCCCTATCGAACACATAATAGCACAGATCCCTGAGGTTGCAATTAAGTATGCTGGCTCTAGCCTCAAGGGTAGGTTTCTTGCAGCAGAGGAGCACATATTTGCTCCTGGTTCTGATCGACAGGTGAAGTACCTGAGGTCTTTGACTGAGCCATCATCATTCTATGGTGACATGTCAAACATGAAGCATTCTAAGATTGAAGATGTGTTTGGTGATGACTTACCAAGAGTAACTGATCTCGTAGATGCAAGTACCTGGGTAGATTTTGGCAAGTACTATGGTAGATTCCCAGCTGTCATCGAGGAGAAGATCTTTGCTGAAGCTGAGATGCATGATCTCATATTCTATGCTGCTGAAGTTGCTGGCTATAGACTACCAGAGGTTGAGCAACGATTACTCGGCTATGATGGTGATCCATATGATCAATCCAGGTTCATTGTTGAATACAACAAGAGAGTGATGAAGCGAAGGTGGCCAGCAGCTGAGAGACTGCTCTCTGAGATAGCACATGAACCTGATGAAGAACGCTGGTACGGAGCTATTATGGACTACATGATAGCGAGAGGTTTGGCACCAGACAACCACACAGATGCTATGAAGCTGGCTGTAGACTTCGCTACTCACTATGAGATGTCTGCTGCCCCATGGAAGCAAAAGTCAGTGAATTCAGTAGCATGGGAAGAAGACTGACACTATCTGCATGATCTGAATGGGTGACGTTCAGTGGTGTGATGAAAATTAGAGTACTAAGTGATCTCCACTTTGAGTCCAATGGCATACTGCAGTTTGATGAAGTAGACTGTGATGTGGTTGTTCTCGCAGGAGACATATTTAATCGCCACAAGATTCTGAACACCCACACTATTCATGCCCTAGAATCATTCAAGCAACCTATCATCGCTGTCGCTGGTAATCATGAGTTCTACCACGGTTGGTTTCCCAATGACTACATGTCAATAAAGAGAGTTGTCAACCAGGCTGGTGGTTACTTTCTCGAGTTGGACTCCATGCAATTAGGGGATACTCTGTTCCTTGGATGCACACTCTGGACAGACTATCAGTTGTATGGTGATGATGTATCAGAGAAAATTTGCAATGGTTTGATGGTTGACCACAAGCTCATCTACTGTGATGGTGTGGGTAAAGAACCTATCCCTGCCACACCCACCAACTTTAAGAGCATGCATGAATACTCTGTCAATTGGCTTGAGCGTGAACTCATTCAAGCAAAGAACAAGGTAGTCATCATCACTCATCATGCACCTTCAGAGCATTCCATTCACAGAGATGTTAAGGGTCATCAAATCAATCCAGCGTTTGCTTCTAATTTGGATTGGCTGATTGAGAAGTACCAACCAGTGCTATGGATCCATGGTCATACACATTATAGTTGCAACTATTACATCAAGAAGACACAAGTTGTGTGTAACCCGTACGGTAATAAATCAAAGAACCCATTCTTTGATCCTAATCTCGTTGTAGACGTGTAATGCCTAGCAGTCTATCACCATCAGGGTACTACAAGCTCATCAAGGAAGACATCGATGAGGTAATGAAGTGCATGGCTGAGGATACTCTCGAGCGTAGACACATTATCCATGTTCTCAAGGATAGCGTTGAGTGTTATTATCCAAAGCGTACCTATGATAGTCTAGAGGCTGAGTCAGTTGAGGAATTACGTATGAGAGAACAATACTATGGAGGTGCCCATGACGGGCCCAAGTCACCAGAAAGTCCCTGAGGAATATCATTACGCATTTGTTCGTAACATGCCATCTGGTGTGATAGCGGACGATGTGTTTGTCAGTGTCACTGGTCATGTTATCATCCATGCTCAAGGTAGATCATTTGAGTCTCAGGTTGGTGCTGAGTTTAATATCAAGAATAACTTTCTGATCTACAAACGAGAGACAGTAGTTGAGACTACTGGTGGTGGTGATCGTATGCCCACTATGGATATGGAGGCTATTGTAGCCTTCCCTGAGTAATGCCTGGTTGTCCTCATGCCCACATAGTTCCAGCTGATGTTGCTGGTATTGATGCTGTCTGCACTGACTGTGGTGCCAAGTTCATGGAGGTCACAGACGAAGCACCTCCTGTCATTGTAAAGCGCATCTGTGATGTGTGCAACAAGGAATTCATCGTGACGATGTCACCAGTAGGAGATAGTCAAGCTGTGACCCTATGTAGGTGCACCCATTGCAATGTTGTGAATCATATTTGGATCAACGTCACAGTGAAGGGTAAAGCACAGGTCAGTAATTCTTGATATCACCAACATGCATTTAATGTTGTGATCTGTCTTCTGATTTACTAAACTATACATCTTTGCGAGGAGTCAGAATGCCTACCACACCTACTGACGAAGACTTTGAAGCTCATATCTACACCCGTAGTATGCTCAAGGACACTGTTAGCTATCCAGCCGACGTTAAAGTCTTACACGACACATTACCACCTAACCACCAGAAGGCCATAGAGACAGCCATTAAAGCTGCTTTCAAGGCTGGTGCTAAATCTGCCAAGAAGACTCCAGGCATACGTATCACGACAACTGGTGATGATTACTCAACACTTAGACAACTCCATGGTGATCGAGGATTTCTTGATAATGCACTCAACATGCTCATGAAAGACCAGTCAATGACCCTTGCGGATCTTCACAAGAAGAAGATTGTCATCGAGGTGACGGATGAATAATCGGCACCTATCTATGTAACTTTGGTTATTCACTATAAGAGGTAACTATGAATCATGCTAACAACATAAATCGAGCTATCAAGATCATAGCTGAATCTGCCACCCCACCAGCTGACATTGAAGCACTTATGGGTGAACTACAGGCTGTGCTACCTGATTGTCAACTTGAGTACTTCTATAATGACACCAGGAAACAGATGGGTGACTTCAACAACCACATTGTTCAGGTGGCTCAGACTATGGGTGATGATGACTATGGGTTGCTGGATACACTCACAAGAAAAGTTGAACAAGCTACCCAAGAGAACATGCCACCTGGGTTTGAGATGAGCATTGATAGTGACATTGATGATGGCTTAGGCCATGTTGACCTCTTTTTATACCCCAGACCAGGAACACAACAATGAGCACAATTGATGAAGCTGTGTCACTTTTAGGTGGTGATGATGTAAGACAGGACTTTGTTGTCATGTTCCCAACATCAGATCTTGATCTGCACAACACCATCGACCTCAGCACTAACAGAGTGTACAATGATCCAGACGTTGAGCACTTGTATGATAAAGGTAAGACCTACTACAAGATCGGTGATCAATACTACTTTGTGCTGTTGTTCAACGCTTATGAACTTGATGTTGATGAACTTGTTGATACACTGACTGGGTTAGGGTTCAAGGATGTTACATCCTTTCAATCAAGCGTTCCATTCGACAGTGTGAAAGACATCAATGATCTGTGCCGTTCACTTGATCTGGAGAGCAGAGTGTAATGGGTATGGTAGAGCATACGTTGACATTTCACTTACCGATTTAGATAGGAACATGTAATGGAAGACTCAATTGACCAAGCAATCCAAACACTCTCCGAAGGCAAAGAACTTGCTGAATTGAAGAGCATGACCACCACTGATGCAATAACTCGTCTATGGGATTACACTGCAGAGCGTCTTCTTGTTGGTATTGGTGATGATGATGGTCAGGTTGATCGACATGATATCATGGACCTTATGGCATTATACATTCTCGCAAAGAAGTATGGATCACCTGGTCAGGTTGAAGGAACCATCACTGATAGCTACGGTTATAATTTCACAACCCAGCAGAGTAGAAACCTCCCCCTGAGATCAGAGTATGGTGACCAAGCATGGGTAGATGCATTCAGGCAGCTAATTGGTGACAGCATATCCAAAGACAGTGTTCGATGGAAAGTACACAACAAAGAGACTGATCAATGGTGGTCTAAAGACGGTTGGGTAGATGATACTGATTCAGCACTTGAACTGACTCCAGCAGCTCGTAAGAAGACAATGAGAAAATTCCGCAAGTTAGGTGTGTCTGATGAGTACGAATGGGTTAAGGTGTAACAATGGCACAACATATTGACCGCGCAATAAAAACAGTAACTGAAGCAAAAGCTAAACTTAGCATGGCAACGGCACGAGACAAAGTGTGGGCTATGGGATTTCAAGTTGCAATGTCTATCTTAGATGATAGTGATGATGGTCTCATGCCTTACCAGGCTCAAGACATTCTCTCACTCATTATGGTGTCAGATCCTCATGATCTCAAGGATATTAAGGAATACATTTCAAACTTAGGTCACACCCTCACAGGGTATGACGACGAAGCTCAAACATATGTAGATAGTATATACTCCTACTTTGAGAAGAGTGAAGACGAAAGCAAGGGTAAGTGGTTGCTGACTCTCTCTGATGGCTCTAAAGCATGGGGTGGTGATGCTGGCTGGATTGACAACTTGGATGATGCGGTACTCCTCAGTGATTTACAGAAGAAGAAATTTGTACGGCAAGCTCGTAGGAAGGGCACACTTGCCTCCTATGAGTGGAGGTTAGAAGATTATGGGTGAGTCTGAAGAGACTGAATACGAGATAGGTGACACCATCATCACATTCGAGGATGATTCAGAATATGCAGTGTCAAGACTGCGTGTGGATGAGTTCCTACCAGAAGGTGAAAAGGGTCATTGGAATTGGAAGCCCATCAGACAACTCAAACCAGGAATGTCAGTGACTATCAACTCTCTTGATGATGGCCATGTGTCTGGTGTGGTTTCAAGCGTAACCAAGGTGAAAATGGACAAGGCTCTTCAGGGTGAGCTTGATGCTGATGTACTCAGGCTTATCCAAAAGAAGCCACGTGACCTGAACAGTCTTGATGTTATGCTTGGGCACAAGTATAATCTTTTAACGCAACAGCCGATCAAAGCTGCTCTCAAGAGGCTTATGCGTGCTGGTAAAATATCCAAGAGGATCGACACTAGGTATGATAACCAGGCATACAGAAGTAACCTCAAGATGAAACGGAGATCTGCTGTGTATACAGCTGAAAGTAAAGGAGGAGTAACCATGAATAACATAGACAAAACAATAAGTCACCTCCTTGGTGAGAACAATGTCAATGAAATGCTTTTATCCCAGACCATTGTCGTTACAGATGTAACTGACATGGAGAAGCTCAAAGAGATTGGTGAAGACGAAGGCATGTCTGATGTCAAGATCACTGGCAACACCTATAAAGCATCCAACTCAGATAAAGAAGGGTTTAAGGATTTCAAGATGGCAGCTAAGCACCTGGGTAACATTGAGTCAACCAAAAACCACTGGTGGTAGGAGTAACCATGAGTTCAATAGATGAAGCAATCAAGCTTGTAGTAGAGTCAAAAGAGAAACTTGATCTCTATGCACTTGCTGATCACTTGAAGAAGAACTATAAGGTTGTCCTGGACTCATCTGGGTCGATAGGTGGTTCATTGAAGGTGTTCATTGGAAATCGTCCTGCAGCGAGTATTGGCCAGAATGGTTCTGTTCGAAAATCTGGATCACCTGATGCTAATTGGTTGTCTGGACTAAAGTCAGCTGTGTCTTCATTCAAGACACAGGGGTAATTCATGGTGCACATCGACGACCTCGAACTAGAACAGCAACGACAGGCCTATGAGCTGTTCCAAGGCATGGCTGATCATCAGCGCTATAAAGGCCCTGAGTCTGCCATGTCTGCCTTCCAAAAACATTACTCCGGGCTGTGGGGTTGGTTCTTGGAGCACTTGGGCGACCTGACCCATAGAATGGGCGACAGAGCCCTCCAATTTGACTACGGGTACGAGTGGGTCAAAGAGAAGGTCGACAAGGCTCACAATAGGCTCAAGCCCAAATCAGGGTGGCTCTCCGTTGCTGAAGACGTTATGCAGCAAACTGACTCCAACGGCAAGTTTCATGAAGAGCGTGGCAACATGACAGCGAGTGAATATGAAGACAAAGCATACTCACTAGCATTAGACTATGCCAAGGAACACTACAGGGTGCCTGTGTACAACAAGGTTCATGAGCTTGGCAGAAGAGCTGCCACAGCTGCTGGTAACAGCAATTGGGACCTTGCCTATACTGCCATCAGTGACCTCAAGAAGATCACTGACCAAGGCAGAGATCATTACGTCAGCCAAGTCGGATTGATCGATCCAAAACATCTAAATTAGCTCACTGCCACAGGGTGTTCTTGATTAATTTCTTGAGCACCCTGTTTTACATCACCACCTTCATGTTTTCCAATCATCACGTTCTATGGTGCCATGACTACTAATGAGAAACCAGCAGACAGCTGGCATGGAACTGTCTCCAGAATAGCCCCTAGCAACGGACTCGACATGTTCCGATAATGAATTTTTGTCAATCATGAAGAGTGTTTACCACCAACCAGAAGTTGTGCATTGTAAGAAAGAACAATGCACAGTGTACATTGGTAGAGGATCTAAATGGGGTAATCCATTTAAGATAGGTCCAGATGGATCCAGGTACCAAGTTATTGAGAAGTACAGACAGTGGATTCAACTACCAGAACAGCAGCATCTCATAGATTCACTTGATGAACTGACTGGTCAACTATTGGGTTGTTATTGCTCACCTGATGATTGCCACGGTGATGTATTAGTAGAATTATGGAGAACTCATGTCAATAACTAAGAAGTTTAACTACGATATCCCTGGTTGTGAGCAACCAACGGAGCCCATTAAGGGTGATGATTCAGAGGACATCATGACCCTCGAGGAGTTCAAGGAATGCTGCCAGGGTGGTTTATTTATTGATAGTGATGGCACTGGTGTGTTTGCTACCAACACCCACAAGGTCAAAATACACTGCAACATGCCATGGGATGTCAAGGACTACAACGCATACCCAAGTAGTGTTGTTGCTGGTGACATACCAGAGCGGGCAACTCACGTTGTCTGGTACAACAAGTGACAGAGCTCAACTACCTATCAGAGTCAGCTTGTGAGACATTAGAGGTTGCCATACAGATTCATTGCCCATTCTGTAGATATGATTTCACTGGCGATGAGGCACCCATTGGTGTGCTGTATGTGGGACTGCTCCCTACCCTGGCTGAATTCGTTGAGATGGCAGAGAAGCGGATGAATCGTGACTATCCTAACGCTAATGAAGAAGTCAACAAAATAATCAACGATCCATCCTTATTTTGTAGTGGTCAGTACGAAAATACAGACAAGGAGTGAGATTCTGTTTACTTCCACCACTGATTCCAGTATACTAATGTAAATTCTTTTTTTGCGAGGAGAAAACAATGGGTAGAGCCATTAGGAAGAATGGCAGAGCTGTTATCAAGAATTCAGCGTTTGTCAGGGTTGACGAGAAATACCAATCACTGCGTGGTTTGGTTGGTAAGGCGATCTCTGGTAGTGAACAGAGTGACGAGTTACGGGTGATGGAGTTCAAGGTCCCTGGTCAGGACGAACCAACTCACGTTACAATCTCTCGGGATGATTTGATACCCATCAACCTAGAAGAGTTGACCTCCCGTCACAATGAATTTGCTATCCATGGCAAACGACGTCAGGGAGTGACGTTTTCAGGTGAGGAGGGCGTAGACATTCCAGAGGTCCATGACATGGGTCATCTAGTGAACGCACTGTTACGGACAGTGTGGTTGATGTCTGACCATGCTTCAGTTGATGATATAGATTCTGACCTTGGTGATGTTTTAAAGACCAGCTATCCAGCATGGGTGTTTCAACTGATTAATGAATGCAATTCTTGTGATTCAAGCGATGATGTGTATGATCTTGTTCAACACAGCTTGACTGCAGGCATTGGTGACGAAGCTATTGAGTATAGCAACACGGTTCACGAAATGCTGAGTGTTGATCGTGGGCAAGACAAACCAACCACCACTGCTGCTGACATGGCTGATCGTTACCTTGAGCAACTTGATCGTGTTGAGGAAAACAAGTGTTTAGTGATGGCCCATGCCCGGAAGGGTGATCCTATGTGGCCACAGGTTGCTGAAATCCTGGAGAGTAAAGGTCACCAGTCAGAGCTTATAGGTGATAGCGAACATGGTGATGATTATCTAACATTCGGCATTGGGCTCAGGGATCCCTTTGTTGATAGAGAGCATTTTATACCATCGTATAAGCCTGAAGCAGATGCTAATGCCTTCTTTAAGCACGCATTGACCCTGTCAGTGAATAAGTATAACGCTGGGATCCATGTTGTGCCTCATGTTTATCATGGGTTCCTATCTGCTCTTGACAAGAGAGCATCTATCTCAGGGTATAGAGCAGTATGGAAACTGATGGATAATGGGCACTGTCTTATTGTCTTTGCCCCTCCTTATTGTGCTAGTGTATGCAAGCAAATCATAGAAAATCATGGTGACAACATACGGTTATGCGCTGCCAAGGTATTCAATCATGTTGCTGCCAGCGTTGATGGTCATGTTGATGACAAGAAGTCCAAGGCAAAGCGTACTCAATCCAAGAAGTCCAAACGACGTAACCGTCGGAAGAAGTGAGGTAGCATGATTGTCCTAGAATGTGTTAAGTGTGGTCAACACTGCGCATGTACCCCACAAGAAAAGCTGGCACGTGTTGAGGCATTGATGCCAGACGCTGACAAGTTCAAGCACAAAAGGAAGAACAGTGACCAGAGTTAACATCGGTATACTGCCTCGGGAGCTCTGTGATCAACACCTAATAACTGAGTATCGTGAACTACCCAGAGTGTTCAACTGTAAGTATCGCAGTAAGCCACCTGACCAGTTCAAGCTAGGCAAGGGCCACATGGTGTGGTGTGCCTACAGACTTGGCCACATGTATGACAAGTACCTCAGTATCGTAGAGGAGATGCGTTATCGTGGAATAACTGTCAATTACCCAGAGCCACCCCATCGCCAGCTCGAGTCCTGGTGCGATAGACCAGTGACCTCAGAGGACATTCTAATAGGCCGTGAGCTCCTCATTGAACGAATCAATGAACGATTAGGGGAGATGGTGAGAGTCCCTGTCTGGACTGGCAGAGAGTTGCCAGATTGGGTTCAGGTATACTAGGAGAAATAATATGTCAACACCCCCAATTCAAGGTCAACTAGCATTTGACCAGCGACAGCGTCTGGATACACTGAAGCGTCAATTTGAATCTGATTGTCATGAAGTTGAGAAGATGATCTACTCACAGTTCGTTGCCAGACTCATGACTATGTCTGATGAGGAAGCCATAGGCATCCTAGGAATCAGTGACCCTGCTGGTGTCATGAGACAACGTATGCGCACCTTTAAGGAGTATTCAGTAAGCTATGCTTGGATGAGGCTCAGTGAAGAAGATCAGCAGTTTCTCAAGAAACATGGGGTCTTTGATCCTAAAGAATTCTTCAAAGAAAACGAAGAAGCTCAGGAAGACTCAGATTCTGTTGGTTCTTAGTTCATATTCTCTATCATAAAGTAGTTTTGTTGCGAGGAGAAAATATGTCAACAACTGTAGTTCCTAAGGAACAACGAGCTCTCTTGAAAAGAGCATTCATTGCTGGTGCAACTGCTGCTACCTGCTTCCATGTAGACCCTGTCAAGATGAAGGAAGCTATAAAAATTTAGGATATCACTGCAAAAATTGCGGGCAGAAACCCGAATTCGTCGTACATCTTCTAAAGGATGATGACTCAAGGATTTGGAGAGAAGCAATCCCAGGTAGTGAGCACTCATACCAGCAAAAAAAATCTCGCCAGCAGACCATTGATATGGGGGGCAATGAGGAGGGGGGGCGACTTCTCGTACCAGTCACTAGTCCCCGATGAAATCGTCATTCAAGCCGATGAAGCAACCCAAGATTGGGCCTTATTTCGAACTACCCTCGAGGACCGATTCTCCCCCGAGCAGATCGCAACCTTAGAAAATGCTTTCAAGCAGAGGGGTGTGAGTTGTGGGAACAGAGGGAAGTTGATGGGATAATTGATTGCTGTTAAAAACTCACCGTTATGGTACGTAGATAGCGAGGGCAATCTGTTCGATTATACGCTCTCAATTTATAAAATAGCCCGTTGCCCCGGTGCCGTGATGATGAAGGAGAAATTAGTTAAGGAGTTGAAAGACAATGAAAACAGTAGGATTTTTTGAAGATTACAAAGGAATGGCTGTATTGTTACGTGGAGAGGGGGTATCACCTTTATGTATGGTTGAGGCGTCTAAATACGCTGGATGCTGGAAG
>Ga0180430_10000745_pt1 | contig 34421 bp, 28 predicted proteins | sample SS_ome_9_FD_132999 | JGI IMG/M metagenome (GOLD analysis project Ga0180430, IMG submission 132999) | Hypersaline lake sediment archaeal communities from the Salton Sea, California, USA - SS_1_S_2 metaG | ecosystem: Environmental > Aquatic > Non-marine Saline and Alkaline > Hypersaline >... | reverse complement strand
TAGCGCACTCTCGATATTCCCATTCATCCACTCAATGCTGTCCCCACCCACGAGGAATTTAGTCTTTCGAAGTCCAATATCCGGTTCTACACCGGTAGTGTCGCAGTCCATCATGAGGGCGATAGTACCCGTTGGGGCTAGTAATGTGACCTGGCAGTTGCGGAATCCAGGTCCCGCGCCTTCGACAGATTTACGTCGGCCGAATCCAATGCCCATAACACTTCTCCAGGTCGCCACAGCAGACGACGCGACACCCAAAGAATCCTTACCTATTTTTTTCGTGTCGGCGAAGTGTTGGTCCAACACACTTTCCATATGGCGGCGGTTCGGTGCGTAGTTTTTGAACGCACCTTTCACGCCCGCTATTTCCGCACTCGTGAGATACGCGTGGCCTGTCATGAGGCTCGTTATTGCCTTGGCTATTTCCCGCCCTTCGTCGCTATCGTAAGGGACACCGAGAGTCATCAGGAGACCACCAAGATTGGCGTAGCCTAGCCCCAGCGGACGGAACTCGTGGCTGTTTTTCTGTATCTTCTTCGTGGGGTAGCTTCCGATGTCGACCAGGATATCTTGTGCAGTCAGCATGACCCGTACGACATGTTTGAATTTCTTCACGTCGAACTTGTTGTCTTTGGTCAGGAATTTACAGAGATTGATACTGGCGAGATTACAGGCACTGTTGTTGTGCCACATGAATTCGCTACACGGATTACTGGCTACGATTTCGCCGTGTTCCGGACAGGTGTTCATCTTGTTGACTGTATCGTGGAACTGGAGTCCTGGGTCTCCACATTTATGGGCGGCCTCGGCGATTTGACGGAATAAGTCCGTCACCGATTTCGCATCTGCTATCTGTTTGTCTTTCCGGTTTACCAGGGCCCAAAGAGAGTCTTGTTTGTAGTAAACGGCCGCGCGCACTTTCTCCATGAAGGCATCTGTGACACGGACCGAATTGTTTCCGGACTGGTGCTTGACCTGGGTGTACGCACTGTTTGGGTCTGTGAAATCCGCCGGCATTCCACCCTTCACCAACAGCTCTACAACGTCTTCCTGGGTAGCTTTGCAGTTGATGAATTTCTCGATATCTGGGTGGTCGATGTCCAGGATGCACATACGTGCAGCGCGCCGCGAACGGCCGCCGCTCAAGATGATGTTCGCTTGTGCGTCGTAACCCTCCATGAAGGACACCGGTCCCGAGGCTTGCCCACCGCCCTTAATGGTCTCTTTGGCGCCTCGCAAGGGTGAAAGATTGGTCCCACTACCACTGCCCTCTTTGAAAATCAATCCAGCAACGGTTCCAAGGTCCAGGATGCTCTTCATGTTGTCGTGTACTTCGTTAATGAAGCACGCCGAGACCTGCGGCCTGTCATTCCCGGGGATTCCCAGGTTGAACCACACGGGACTATTGAACGAGGCCATCTGGTGTACCAGGATATGCATGAGTTCTGACGAAAAATTAACACCATCTCGTACCAGGAAATACTTCTGGTCCACACCGGCAGTCGTAATGGCCGTAGCTACCCGTTCAATAATCTGGGCAACGGATGTTTCTCGTTCTTCGCTCTTACGTGATGCTCGAAAGTACTTCTGGGCGGTAATCCGTCGTGCATTGGAAGACCAGAAGGCAGGAAACTGTGCATTGTCGCACTCGTAGATGACTTTATCGTCTTTTCCGAGAACTTTGATTGGCTCACTTTCCCACTCGATTTTGTCAAACGGGTCCCTGTCCGGGTCTGTGAAGACCCTTTCAAATTTCAACATCTTCTCCTCCTCTACAAATTGAAACTGCTTAGTTTAGCAGCGTGGGTTTTTTGGAATGTCATTTTTCTTATACCGTCAATCGCTTCTATTTGTTTTCGGGAAAGTTTTCTTTTTTCGGATAGGGCCCAAGCTATTTCGGCTAGCCACGCAGCATCCGCCTCGTCTTCTGTAAGGCGCCCCCACCCACACTCTTCTGCTTTTTTGACGATAGCGTCTTTTTTGGCGTGCCCGTTTCCTGCGGCGAATTTTTTGAGGGATGCTGGAGGGATGGTGTGCGGTAGGTTCTTGCTACCGTCTGCCAGGACTACTTTGAGTACGCCGCGCACTTGGCCGAGGTCGTCGGACTTATTTACACTGTAAAGAGAGGGGCCTTCAATAGCGGAGCCCGTAAGCAATTCCCAATTTGCTTTCTTCTTGAAAAACATGTCCACGTCATTCCGAAGATGTAACAGTAATTGTATATCATCCAATTCTTTTGGCGCAATAACCAATGACGTGTATTTGTGGATTTCTTTATCACGAAGCGTGATTAAGGCTACACCGGTTTTTCGTTTAGATGGGTCGATGCCCGCGTAGTGCCTAATCCTTGCTTTATTCGGACCCATAGCTTACTATTTTTGACAGAAACAAAACGAAAGGTCAATGGACTATGAGCCGAGCTCGCCTAGAGATTACATACGAAAAAACCCGACAAGGTGTTGGGCCCGCGTAGGACTATCTTATGCGCACGACGGTCAACACCGTGGTTACGCGGCCCGCGTCTATTTACAAAGCGCTAGTGGTACACAAAGGAGACAAGCTAGCCGATGAATTCCTACACCGTGTGGGGACCCGGGACGATATCGTGGTGACTCCGCTGGAGGATTTACCGGAATTAGTTAATCGTTTCAGCGCGGATTCGTTAACCGCCATAAGCGGCTTAGTCAATGGCGATATCATTAAGATTGCCGCCAATAATTTGCCAGTTATTTGGACTCGCTTTTTTAGCCAAGTGTCGGAGGTTCAGGCTGTAGTCATTGACGATACCGACCCATACGATGTTGTGGTTGACGCACCCGGATTTCCTGCATTCGCCCGGCTCCTCGCGTTCTCCGTAGAGCGGGCGTCCGTTACGATTCACACTGCCGATGATGGTGTAGCAAACAGAGATTACACGGGACTTACCGGGACTGATTTCATTACTACAGACCATGCGGACGGTTGGACCAACTTCGAAGATGCGAATAACAAATACGAGTCGCTGCGAACAGAGGCACAGTCCTTAGTGGACGCCATGAACGCAGATAATTTCAGCGGAGTGGACCAGGAGCGTTACGAATGAGCGTTCGAATAGAAGTACACCAAAGTCGCACAGTAGATGAAGGACCGGTATTCAAGGTCGACACGAAAGTTACGTACGCTTCGGGAATTGCCCGAGAGATTTTTGTATTCAAGACAGATACGCAGGACTTCTCTCACGTTGCAACCGTATACGATATGGAGACATACCCGGCGGATTACGACACAGCGGTTGGAGATGCGGTTGACTACTACCGCAAGGACCAGGCGATTGTGGGATACTCCTCGGAACAGACTGCGGTGGACGCGGCAGACTACACGCTCTCCCGTATCGATTCCTTGGCGCGACAGTATAACACATTCAAGACGGAGTTTGAAGGAAGTTTGGACTACGTCTTCGTAGGGGACTAAATGGAATACACACACATCGAACAGGACTGCTACGGTGTTTCGTTGGGGTCGGAGGAAGAGGCGTACCATATGGAGACGTCCGTCACACAGGCCGGAGAGCTCCCGCACACTCAGATATTCGTTTACTCCATCGGGAAAGAGGCAGACCCTGCAACAGATACTTTCTCCCGGGTTGGGAGTCCCCAGGATATCCAGGACTTGAAGCTCAATCGAGATGATGCAATCGCGGCTGAGGAGACTGAATACCTGACCAGTTTCTCTTCCCTGGTGTACCCCGAACTGACGGTAGCAGTTCAGGCAAAAAAAGCGCTGCGCACACGCATAAATCAGCTTATTCGTAATTGGGTTGCGTACCGGGATAATTTCGAAGACCGTACCGGTGAAGTACAGGTCTTTCCCACGGTTGACCCGGATTTGGAGGATTCCCTTAAAGAGGCGTATGTGGCAGCTCGTGACGCGCGCATTGAGGCAGAGAGCGCTGTAGAGGACGCAGAAGAAGCGCTGGAAGATGCGAAGACGGAACTCGACCACGTGCTAACCCTGTTGTCCGTGTACGATAATGAACTCATTTTCTGTGGGAACCTCACAACGACGTTCGCAAATTACGTGAGCCAGATAGACACCGAAGGTTCTGCTGCCACCAATTACAGGACCGGGACATTGGAACCGCTGATTACCGCGTTCTGCACGGCGGCGCAGGCGTCGCATACAACTACTTCGAATCAAGTCGCAACCCAAAGAAAAGCTGTGGAGGATGCGACTACCGCCAAGGCTGAAGCGGAGTCAGCCCTGGCGGCAGCGCAGGCAGCGGAGGACGCTGCTCTTGCGGCGGTTCGAGATGCGTGTCCGGAGTTTGACCCCACAACCGTGTAAGGCTACCAGTAGTGATAGCGCCGCTCATTATGTGGCGTTTTCGCTAAACACTTAAAGCGGCCTTTTTCGTGATATATTCGAGAGAGCGCTTGCACTTCGGTGTGCCGGTATACGTGTCGTCCGGAACCGTTAACGTAATTCAAGTCAAAGTATAGTTCACGGTAGGTGTGTGGGAAGATGTAGAAGGGTAGGTATGTTGCTCCCCCGAATGCCCAGGAATTATACCGGGGCGACTCCTGGATTGCGGCGGTTTCTACCAACAGCGCCTGCGCTCTTTTCGTGATATTTCCGGGCTTTACCTGGTGGTAGTGTGGGTCTCCGTACTCGTCCATAAACGTTTTCGCGTATTGGAAGGAGTCGAAGGGTGTGAACTTCCATGGCTTTGTTTTTCTCCGTAATCCGAATTGGAGCTCCCGGGTTCCGTCCGTAAGCATCCCAAATGTCGCAGCGTATTTGCAGCGATTGTAGCGCTTTTCAAGTGGGCCACTACGGTTTAACAGGTAGGCTATCTGATTCTTTGTATAGGGAATAGTCGCCGTCTCAAGTATCTCATCGTACGCGGCTTCTTCCGTTTTGGGGTACGCACCGGAGCACCTACGAATGCGCCACGCACCATCGTATGTATAGTTTCCGTGACACCATTCCTGCATGAAGCATTCCGGGCACGCACTCTTTTTGAATCGGTTGAACCGTGCGCGTTCCTTAAGCCCGGCTGCAACGATGTCGGACTTTTGTTCTATCACATCGAAGTCATGGTCGTACTCGTCCCGGTAGTACTTCGCGAAGTGCTTCGTTCCCGTGAGTTTGGGACTCACGTAGGTAAACCCCGCTATCTTGTCCTGTTTACTGCGTAATCGCGTCTTGAGTCTTTCCGGAGTAAACGGCACGAAGTCCTGCTCCTGTTGTTTGGAAACGATGCGTTTCAGGACACAATCACGAGGATTGTCATCGCTCTTATCCACGCAGTCACAGCAACCGACAACGGTTTTATGGGGGCGCGTGCACTGGTAGTAGAGCTTGTAGATATCGAGGTTCTGGCGACGTAGCTCCCCGTTGTTATCTTTCTGAAACAGAATCACCGTCTCATCTTCGTTGGAATGTCCGAGTAGAGGAATTGCGTGTTCTTCTACGTCGTGTGTCGCCAGAAGGACGGGATACTCGTAGTGGTCGTCCATGCGCGCCAGCATCACTTCCGTGTCCCCCATCAGCTCCTTGAACAAAGGGTCCATAACAATCGCGTCCATCGTTTCGTAGCTCAGTATCGTTTCGTCTCTGTTGCGGGACACGAATAGCAGGTGGGGAGCCCCGTCGCCGTCGTCTTCCGATGATGCGAAGGTGAACACTCGGTCCAATATTTTCTGCACCATATCAGCCTCCTTCCTGCGCTTCGTGTTTTGCCAGCGCCTGGTCGAACTCATTAAGAAGTTTTCGTCCCTTGGTCTTGTTTATCTGGTTCACCCAGTTGATGTTGCCCCGCAACCAGGGAATCATGGCGTCGGCGCTAATCTGCCCGGCTTTTTCGTACTCGTGCTCAAACCCGTTAACTACGCAGTTATGGACGATAGCGCGTAAACGCAGGTACTCGTCTTTTTGGTAGTTTGCGTCGCGGTTGAAAACCACGCCAAGTAGCTTTCGGCGATGGTAGTCCTGGCTTATTTTGGTCTTGGAACCGTTAACCGCGTATCCGGATTTTCCGATGATGTCTGCGATATCGTCTACGATTTTACGGTGCTTTTCCTTCGAGAATGATTTACCACAAGTGAAGGATAAGTCGTCGCTGTACCGCGTGTACCTCCAGGCCCATTCACCGCTGACTTTATCCTCTTTGTTCCGTTGTTTCACGTACCGGAGGATGTGTTTGTCGAGCCGTGCGTTTGCGACGAGATTACAGATTGCACCGGAGGTCGGGGCCCCTTGCGGTACGCCGGCCAGGAATTTCCTTGCGGGATAGCCGTAGCGGTCCTTCGCGCCTTTCTTGTATTTGGGGTTCGGAATATCTGCAACAACCATCAGACTCGCCATGTAACCGGCCACCTGATGGCTGTATCCTACGCTCTGTAGGTACTCACGAATCCAGGCGCGGGATGTGTGCGGGAAGAAGTCACGGAGGTCCATGTGGATGTAAACACCCCTTTTGGGGCAATCATGGGGTGCCGGCGTAATGGCTTTGTCTATGTTGTCGCACACGTCGCATTTTCTGATGTGCTGGTGCACTGCGTCAATGGTGCTGATGTTCTTTCGGTAGGCGGTAACGTGAGGTCCTAGTTCGTCTTGCAGGGGTGCTAGAAATTTCACATGGAGCCGTTCCAGCAGTGCGCGCATCGTGTCTGAGGGGTCGTGGATTATACGGTATTGACCGCGCTTCCTCTTGGGGATGCGGAAGACTTTGTACTGCGCTTTCGTGTCGTGCAGGATGTACCACAGAATCTTATTTCGAAATCCCAAGTGGAACGCGAGGGAGAAGTCATCGATAGCGTACGGTAACGACTCCGGGATATCCGGGAGGTCGATGATATCGATGGTTGTTGTTTCATAACCGATGGACATTACTCACCTCCTAACTCTTCTCGGGACTCATTGTTGGTGCGTTTGAAGTAACGGTCTTCCGCGAGCCGGATGGTGTGGTTCTGCTGACATTTGTAGGTGCCAGGAGTACATTCATTGGCGTAGAACGAAGGGGTGTTTTTGCAGATGGCACAGGCGACTGGAATAGTTCTTTCGGGCGTATGGAACGTGATTCGCGGCATGCGAACATGGGAGTTTTGCTGGTGCGGGTTTATTGCTTGTGTGAAGAAGTACTGAACGGTCGAGACCGTATGTTGGAGACCCTCTTCTGTCTCGCTTGTTCCGTTTTTCAAATACTTCACGGACTTCACATGTGTCGGAGCCACCAAGGTCCAGTTTTTCGGAGTGGGTACCAACTTCTTGAAGTTGTCCTCAGGTTTACCTGTATGGCCCTCCAGGGCTACGTCGTCTCGGTACCGCTTGACGGACCTAATTGTCGCAACATCCATGCGGTTCAAGGCGGCCAATAGCCGCTTATCCAGGGGCATGGAGAAGTAGTACCGGAAAGACCGGGTGAATTTTGGAAGGAGGTAGTTCTTTACGAGGTAGACGCGGTCGTATGGGAAGACGTGGTACGGATTGGTGATGGCGTTTTTACCATAGTAGGTCAATACCCGCTGCGCGACTTTAACGCAGATAATGTGCTGTCGTTTAGCCATGTCGTTCCTCCTAATCTTTTATCCGCAGAACCCGAGGTTGCATCAGGTCGTGCTCTTGCCCGGAGGGGGTCAATACCCATATCAGCGGGCACGGGGGTAGGTAATCCGGGATGGGCCCACTAGGGCTCTCCACGGGTGCGTAGCCATCGGTAAACATCACAACGAGGTCCGGAGGCTCCATGAGCCGCTGATTTGCGCGCTCGGAGCTCTCTTCCCAATCCGCATCGGTGTCTTCTCCTACAACGTATTTCAGCGGGGGGATAAAGGATGTTCCGCCGTAGCCGTAGCGGTGTGTTGCGAATTCGCGCAGACTCACGGTGTCGCCGTCCTCAAGTACCTTCTCATGCTGGATGCCCGCATCGAACATGAGTAGCCACGCGGTCACGTCATCTTCTTCCCGGAGCAGTCCCTGCATCTCGGCCATGAAATCCTGGAACTCGCTGTCACTGACACTCCCGGACGTATCTGCCGCAAGCACCATACGGAACGCGAAGTTGTGCTGGTATCCTGGGTACGGAGCGATTCCGTCTTTCATGAGATGGAAGTAGCAGGGGTTGGGCTGAGACGTACTCTCGTCCAGTTTGGATGAGATTTCAGACTTGATGAGCCCCATCAGGACAGTTTGCCAGGGAATGGTGTGCTCTTGCAGGAGCTCCTCGATGATATTCCCCAGCGCGCCTGGGATGGTCCCACGGTTCTTCTGTGTCTGTTCCACAGCCGTTTTTACGATTTTACGGGCTTCTTTATTGGCACGGCTGATGGCGCGCTCAACTTCAGCGTCGTTCATGTCATCGAAGTCTTTTTCCCAATCGACGTGTTTGTTGGCTTTGCTGCGTAGGTCGAGTACCCAGTCGGGAAGGTCGGAGTTTTCTCCTCCGCCATCACCATCACCACTTCCGGATTGCGGTTGTTTGTCGTCGTTCTCTCCTTCCCCTCCTCCGGCACTGTCACCGTCGGTAAGAACGGCTATCTTCTGGGGCTCAGGTTCGGCGTCGGGGTCCCAACCCTCATCCCGAAGGTCTTTCAGGAGGAGGGCCAGATAGGTCTCGAATGACTTCCCTGGGGGGTACTGACGCTCTTCCGGCCACACGAGGCGTTTCTCGTGTGCAGCGAATGCGGCTGAGGATGAAATCAGCGGACGAATCGCCACGTCGTTTACCGCCATGTCTCCTGCGATGTAGATGAGGTCCTTTATCCGGGCGTACTTGCGGTCGTCATTCATGTCGAGCTTCAGCTTCAACTGACGCTCCAGGTGCTGGAGAATCAGATGTCCGGCTTCGTGGAAGATGCCGATAAGCTGAAATGCTTTGTCTTGTTTGGCGAACCATTCCGGGTCCCAGACAAAGTGGTAACGGCCCCTACGGTCCAGGGTTACCGCAAGGGTACCCAGGCCAGGTTTTGCTTGGCGCCCACATCCGTTAAGTGTGCGTCCGTACAGGTTATTTCCACCACGGGGATTACACGCCCATTGAAGACACGCGGCTAACGCGTCCGTGGGAGATGTATCAGGAGTGGCTTCAACAGAATTCTCTTTCATTCTTCTCCTCCTCTCTCTATACTTATAGAAACGTTGGGTACGAGGTGTTTTTATGAAAAATATTACAGACCAAACGAGTGACTCCGGGTTCGCAACGCTCCGCGTTGTAGTGGAACGTTTTCCGGAATTGAAGACCATGGCCAAGACTGCGAATCTCGATGACTCCGAATTCTCGGAGTTGCCCGATGAGTCGTTTGCGTGGCCTGGTATTCGCCGATTTCCTATCCATAATGCTCAGCATGCTGCGCTTTCATATGGGTACAGTAAGCTCGCCGCGATGTTGCCGTCTGACGTTCAGCAGATGCTCGAAAAGGCAGCGGACCTGTACCAGATTGACCGCACCGTTTTTGAGCAGTCCATGGAGATTACGAAAACAGCGTCGGACGGTCAGTACCTTTTACCAGAAAAAAAGCGGTTTCGTGTAGACTCCCCGAGTGCTGTAGCCGATGTGGAGCGTGTATATCACGAAAAGTACGCGGAGCTCACGGTCGCGGACCGCGCAGAAGCAGGTTACCGCTTGGTGAAAATCGCCGAGCAGCATAGCGTTCCATTGAAGCCTGAGACCAAGAAGCTGGCCGGGTTTACCATTACCAGTACGCGGATTCTCCGTGACTGGATTGGTGCCCGCCACGCGGCGGCCACTAAACTGGGGTCGTCATTGGCGAATGTCTTTGACAAAATTGACAACGAGTTCAAGAGCTCGGACGCATACATTGCTGACCGTGCGTACCAGATAAAGCTGGCACAGGCCATCAGTGACCTAGACAAGAAAGCCGGTCTCACGCAGTTTTACGGGAAGCAGTTGCCGGACCCGATTCAGACCGTCTTCAATACGACCGAGGACCCGCAGGACTACATCAAGTTCGGGTCTGCGCTACAGAACAAGGCGCTCTTGGCGCAGCTCCCCCTCTCCTTTTGGGAAGACACCTTAGGCCCGGACATTGCCAAAGAGGTGGCTCCGGAGGGTCAGGTGGATATCACGGCGCTGGAGCAGGTTCTTGCTACGCTGCCGGCAGACCTCAAGTCAGCCCTGGAAACGCAACTGGCCGCGTACAGTCAGTAAATGCTTCAGAGCTTGGCCAGATTTGCGGACGTTGTGCCGCAACTACAGAATTACAGTGTAAAAACCGCGTCACGGGAGCAGGTAGCCCGGGGATTTCTATTGGAATCCGATGGACGTAGTGCAACGGTTCTGTTGATGGCGTCTCGTAATCTCTACGGCATAGAGCTTCTGTATTGGGAGCCTGAGACTATCTGGCTCACCCTGGAGAAAGACGGCATAGACCTCCCTGTGGAGGCGCGAGACAAGCTGCAGGGCGCCATAACGCTTATCAGGAACCCGGCCTTCTACTGGGACAATCTGGTCTTTCAGCGTACGGTACAGTCCTTCAATGGGGAGCTGTATGACCCTGAGGCGCTCCAGGAGTGCCATCCTGCACACATGTCCTGGGCGACGTACGAGGCGTCCCTGATTCGAGGTATGGACCCCGAGGAGCAGGAGGTTCCGGAGTTCGACGAGGACGTACAGCAATATGTCGCCGTGTGCTTGAAACGTGCGGGGTATATCTATCCGCCGCCGTACATCACATTCGCAGCTGAGAACCTCCTGAAAATGCTCCCGGAAGACAAGCACGCATTCGCCGCTACCGTGAAAAAAGCGTGGGAGCACCTCGACAAGGAGGCCCTCCAGGAACGCTCGTTCCCGGAGGACCCCCAGAATGTCCAGCTAGCCAAGCTAGCTTCCTGTTACGACTACACCACAGGACAGGCGGAGAGCATGGCCAATGACGTGCTCTCCTTGGAGAAGGGCGTCAATCCCCTTTCTTGAGACTCTCGTCGATTGACCGATAATCCTTGTCAATCCGAGTCTGTAGATTAATCCATTTGTCATCTTCCTGAAGCTCATCCAGGAAGTCGTACATGTACTTTTCGGCCTGGTTCTCCTGGGCAATTTTCTTCATACCGAAGAGCATGTTGGACGACAGCTCCAGTGGCAACGCGTCGCAGAACAGGATGAAGTTCTGTGACGTTTTATCGATGTCCGGGGTGGTCGCGAACAGCAGTTTCATGACGTTCAGGCTGAGGTCCATCAGCTGCTCGTGCATGGAGTTTTTCACCATGTTCTTGATGGCACGCTTCACCTTCTTGAAGTTCGTCAGAACATCATCCGCGCTGAGGGTGACGGAGCTGTCCTTCAGGTGCGCGATGACTTCCGCTGCCATGGCCATGCCGATGGTGGACCCGATACGATTCAAAGCGAACTCACCGTGGATGGGGATTTCGTGGGCTTCCATGTTGTAAACGTCCTCGGAAACGGTTTCGATGGACGCCGGACAACAGAAGAGCTTCCCTTCGTCCTTCGCTTTTACATCGTAGATGTTCTTCGGTTTGGCGCGGTAATAGGACAGCACGGCGGGATGACAGGGTTTGTCCTTTGCGACGCCTCGGGAGTTGGCGTGAAAGGCCTCGGTTTCCGCGTGCTTCAGCCAGCCCTTGAAGTCGGGACTGATGAAGAACCACTTCATCCTACGCCGGAAAGCGACTTCGTTTTCGAGTTCCGTAACGGAGTACTGGCCGGTGGAGGGATTCATGGTTGCGGCGACGATGCAGCCTTCCGGGAGCGTGTAGTTGAATATCTTCTGGTCTTCCATGAGCGTGAAGAACATGTTGACCACGTACTTTGCTCCGCGATTGATTTCATCGAAAAGGATGATGCGTTTGGTTCCGTTTGACGGAAAGATGGACGGCAGGGCGATATCGAAGAACTCCTTCTCGGTCGGCACGGGAATGCCGGCGCCCATGAGTCCGTAGTGGGCGGTGTGGATGGCGGTGAGACCCATTCCGGTCTCTTTTGCGATTGAGCTCCAAATCTGCGTCTTTCCGATGCCGCTTTCTCCGACGAAAAGCGGACAGCCTCTCGTCTGGCCACTTTTGATTTGCAGGATGACCTGCTCCTTGGCTTCGGATAAACTCACGTGCGCCATGTCGTAGCGGTCCACGTAGTTGAGTTTGCCTTCTTCGGCTTTGTTGGATGACATTGCTTCTCCTCCTTTTTCCTTTTATAGTGGGTGTATGGCTAAGATATCTGCAACTTTGAGTGTAGTCGCAGAAGCGTGGCTTCGTTTAGATGGCAAAAAGTTCTCCCTGAAGGACTGGCCCATGCATCGTGATATTTACGATTGCCAGTTCCAACGCACACTATTAAAAACAGGCCGCCAAGTCGCTAAGAGCACGACCTGTAGTAATTTCTCCATTATCGAATGCAGTGTGATACCGCACTTTTCAACAATGTTCGTAAGTCCAACTAAGGAGCAAACCGTACGGTTTTCAAATACTCGCGTCAACAAGACGATGCGCTATTCCCCGGTTATCAACAAGCGTTTTTTGGACCCGGACTTGTCAGACCGTGTGTTTCACAAGCAGTTCACCAACGGCTCGGAAATGCTATTCACGTACGGTAGCGATGCAGCGGACCGTTTGCGGGGTCCCTCTACGGACCGCAATATGTACGATGAAGTACAAGACATGTTGTTCGACCCCATTATTACGGTCGGCAATGAGACTCTCGCCCAATCCGATTATCAATACGAAACATATGCTGGTACCCCAAAAACGATGGAAAATACCATCCAGTACCTTTGGGAAATCAGCACACAGACCGAGTGGGTGATGAAGTGCGGCGCTTGTGGTGTGCACCAGTATGTGGACAGTGAAAAGTCTATCGGCAAAGACGGCCCCGTCTGTGTGAAATGTGGCGCGTACCTTAATCCTTTCACAGGACAATGGATTGATATTAATCCGCCGGCAGACAAAGACGACGCCGATATGATGTTAAAGGGTTTTCATTTCAGCCAGGTTATCATGCCCTTCAACGTCCCTCTGGCTATGCAGTACACCAACAGTAATGAGATTATGGATATTGCGCGCAGACGTTGGCGGCGTATCGTTAGAAAGTATGAAGAGAGCCCTATCTCTGTTTTTCGTAATGAGGTTCTTGGCGTTTCTGATGCTATAGGAACGCGGATGATTTCGAAGGAGGAATTGGAATCGCTGTGTACATCGCGTGAAGGGCGCGAGGCCCCGGATGGGAATACCATGCAAGGTATCAGCATGACGGTGGCGGGAATAGACTGGTCGGGTGGCGGGACTACCGGCATTTCTCGAACCGTGTTGTGGATATGGGGATGGCACCGGGAAAGACAGAAACTTGTGTGCATGTTCTACAAAGTTTTTCCCGGGGTAAATCCGATACACATCATCGATAAGATTGGTCAGATATGCACCAATTACCGTGTGGAGATGGTGGTGGGAGATGCCGGTGAGGGGCATACGGCGAATAATCAGCTACGTACCGTTCTTGGACACCATCGGGTGCACCAAGTACAGTACGGCTCGCAAGTAGAGGCCTTGAAGTGGAATAAGAAAGACCGGTTTACCGCTGACCGCACAACCCTCATCGACAACTACTTCATGTTTTTGAAAAATAAAGGTGTAGAGTTCTTGAACGCGGAAGAGTCGAAGATAGCCATCGACGACATGCTTAACGAGTACGAAGAGATAACCACTACGGGTAAAAAAGTGTGGAGGCACTCACCCCAGAAACCGGATGACTGCCTCCACGCAGGTCTGTTCGGTTGGATTGCCTTCAAGATAACCCAGAACGACCTGAAATTTTACCAGTAATCTCTGTTGCTAAACGTGGCGTATTTCCGCGCCATGTGGCGGAAAGACGGCCTTAATGCGCCGCAGGATTGCGTCGCATGCTGTTGTTCGAATTCTTTCAGGGACGTAACGTCCCCTGCACCCAACAGAAGAGAAGCGCCAACAGAAATTTTTCGTACTGCTTTCTTTCCGTTGATATCTGAGGCCCGACGGGCACAAACAGGCGTTTGAGCCCCCGGGCCGAAAGATATCACCGGATGACGTACTGCTATCTTCGTATTGTCTGCACGGGCCGCGCTCTGGAAGCGAAGTCTCCAGGCGCAGCCCTGCATGACCATAACGAGCCGTACTGCTTGATTCACGGTGACTTGTCCATGTTGGCGAACAGCGACGGTGTGAAACACCAGCGCTTTTGGCGACATGGGCTTGTCTCCTGAGTCTATAGCGCACACTGCATTACGCACGGGAAAGTTGCTTTCCCTATCCTCACAGTTAAAGGATGCCAGTACAGCTTCTTTTACCTGCTTATCCGCCTAAATTTGCTAAGTCCTGACGGATGTCCATGTCTATGTAATCATCACCTTCTTCGATGATGCGGGGGTGGTCTTTGAGGTAATCGTCAACATCCTGGAGTTCCCCGTATGACGGCCCCACCTCTACGTCCCATTTAAACGGGACAGGAAGCCATGGGTACTTCTCCGCAACGCGCCGTACGCCATACTCTTCCATGAAGTCGGAAAGTTGCCCCGCATATTTCTTCGGGGTCTCAAAGACGACGGAGTCATGAACGGTGATGAGCAACCGCGATTCCAGGTCACGTAGCGGGCCATCGATGTCGGTGAGGACACCAAGCACAATGTCCGACGATGTACTTTGGATTTTGAAATTAACGGATTGACGCTCGGCTTTCGCTTTCAGGTACTGCGTCATGTTCTTTATCATGAATCGGCGGCGTCTGCCGAGGAAGGTTTCAACAACACCCAGGAGATGTATTTGGTCTTTGGTGGTGCGCATGTATCTAGGAATCGTCGGGAACATACGGAACAGTACGTCGATGATAGCCTGTGCCTGCTCCAGAGGGATTCCAGCGGTCTCTGCTATCTTCCGTTTACCTGCGCCATACAGAATACCAAAGACCACGCGCTTGATGTTGGTCCGCAGCTTGTCCAGTTGGCGGTAATACGGGCCATCCGTTTTCTTGAATGTGTAGCGATTCTGGAAATCGCTGTAGTTCCACGCGTGGTTCTCGTCAATTCCTATGAGCGACAGCGTATTCTTCTGTTCCGATTGGGGGACGCCGGAGAGCACCACGGACGGGTCATAAACCTTCGAGGCAAAGAAGCTGTGCGGGTCCAGGCCCTCGTTCAATGCCTGTATCAGGTTTTTGTCCCTACTGTAGGCCGCGTACACACGCACCTCAGCGGCTTTGGCATCCGCGTTTACGATAATTTGATTCTCCGGGTCTGTTGGGATGAATATCTTTTTGATGTTGTGTTCGCCGATGAATTTGGGGATGTTCTGCATATTCTCATTGGATGACGATAGCCGGCCAGTTGCGGTACCTACGACGTGAAACGACGTATGCATTCGGCCATCTTCCTTACTGAGCGCCTGTATATTGTTGATAAACGTAGACTGCGCCTTAACCAACGCGCGGTATTTCAAGAGTACTTTAGAGAACGCACACTCGTGTTGCTGGACAAGGTACCGCAAGAAATTCTTGTTAGTAGAGATTTGCCCCGTTGGTGTTTTGGCGATGCTGTCGCTGTCCAATAAGTGTGTGTATGTAATAACGCGTCGCGAGTCGTCCGGGTGGTGGTAACCACTGCCAAATAACACGCGTCGAAGATGTGGTGAGCTGTTCGGATTGAAGTCCTCGCCTTCAAAAAGCCCCTGCGGCGTCATGAGGTATAACTCATTACGTAATATCATGATGGATTTAGTCATCGCCGTGTTGAGCTCTTCAGCGTATTCACGGTCGACACGCATCCCTCGTAGCTCCATGTTGGCTAGTGCCTTTGTCGCAGGTATAACCAGGTTCCACAACAGGTTCGTGGTGGGGTTAGGTACGCCAATTCCGGGCTTCGCTGCGTTTTGGAAATCCTCGTGACGATTTCTCCGCAACGTTTTTCTGGCGTAGTTCAGGGTGTTGTTTTCGTCTCGTATCCTAACCCACTGCTGGTCAAACAACTGCCGCGTGACATCGGCGTCGATAGCGGCGTATTCGTTCAACACCTTTAGTGGGATGCTGATATACCCATCGTCCTCCGCCAGCTTCTTCTCAGCACCCTTCAGCGCTTCCTTGGGTTTTGTTTTTTCCGTTTCTTCTTTATCGTCTTTCGGCACCTCCTTATCTATGCGTGCTTTTATCTCCTGTAGCTGGTCCTCGTATCCCGCGTATTGCGGGAGCATCATTTTGGTCATAGCTTTCAGGCTATAGAAGCCGCGCTTGTCCTCGGCCAGTAAATGCTCGACTAGCATCGTATCCCAGCCGTAATTGTTTACAGACCAGCCTTTCTGTTTCAGTACTTTGATATCGAATTGTCCATTGTGAAATACCTTTGGCTTGCGACACTTCAACAGCGGTGCAATACACGGATACACCTCGTCCAACGTCCAGGGAGATTCCGGGTGTTCAACCGGAATCGCAGCGGCCTTCCCTGGAGCCCACGCAACAACCAGGTTCAGTAGCTTCAGTTTTTCACGGTGAGGGTTGACGGTGTTCGTCTCTGTGTCCAATGCGATAGGGTGTTTGTGCGCAGGAGCACCGTCGAATGAGAAGTCGACAACCATCTCTACCAGTTCACGAACTTCTTTCAGTGTTTTCGGAAAGACGTATTGTTTGATGAGTGTTTCAAAAGGCACCTCCGTTTGTACCGGGATGTTTTTATCCAGCCCGTAAACGGTAGAGAGGAATTGGTCGACATGCCGTTGCATTACTTCAACGAATCCGGATTTGGTTAAGAGTTGACGCTTCGACATTGACGGGAATGCAACCACCCGCCGACCGTCTATCGTGGTTTCCAGGAACTTGCCTTGGACGTTAGCGTATTTTCGGAACTTGAAACCCAGCGCTTTAAGCGCGAGAGGCCCCGCCGCGAAAACCATTATCGGCTTATCCTTGCGGGCGTAGGTTAACAGTTCTTTTTTGAGGAGTGGGTAGCAATAGTCCATCGTCTTCTTCGTGGGCTTTTTGTCCGCTTGTGAGTCCGTGTTCGTATTAACATCACAATGTATTGCGAACGTGTACCGCCCACGAACTTTAGCGTAGTTCTTTATGCGGCTCTTCGCGTCGAGAAACGCGTCCTTAATCATCTTCTCCGCGTCATAGGCCCACGTTTGATGACTGGTCACATTGCCGGAAGGCCCTCGTAGGTCCGGCCACTCAGCGACACAGAAATAGGCGACATTCTCGGTATCCCCGGTTCCTTCTGCGTAGTGCTTTTGTTTAAAAAGACGACATTTCTGGCACAGCGGTCCTTTCCACGCTGTGTTCTCCTGGCAGAGATTACATTGTAACGGTTTAGGCTTCTTCGGGGAAGTCGTAGTTGAGGTTGTTTCCTGGGGCATCGCTGACGTCCTCCTCTCTGGCCTCTTCTGCGTCTTCCATGGCGGCTTGCATAGACTCTTCAGCGGAGTCCAACCAGGCCTTCGCCCGCAGGACTACAACGTCCTGCAAGTGAATACCGGCGCCGAGGTGAGGCCCTACACGGCGTAAGATACCGGATTTCAGTACCTCTTGTGGGTTTAGTGCCGCTTTGTGGCGGTCCAGCGTTTCCTTCATTCGTATCGTAGATAGGCCGGGATACTTCATGTGGTACGGTAGCAGTTTAGGGACTGCCTGGTCGAGTAGGAACAGCAACAGTTGGCCCTGTTCGTCGTAGTACACACCGCAGGAGGCGGTATTAATTTCCGGTCTTCGTTCCGGCGAATTCAACAATTGTGCAACCGACACAGGAGGGAGGTCGCGTTGATGAATCGCAGCATGGCGCAGCATCGCGTTCAAGTACGTCTCCGATTCCGATATGGTACTGGCACGCGTTATCAGGGCTTCATTCGTTTGGACGTACTCCTTGAAAAAGCCCTTCCAGTCCAGCCCGATGTGGCGCATCACGGCCAGGGGGCTGAATAAGGACGACGCCATACGCCACTCTACATCAAAGGGGAGCTCTGCTTGCAGTTCCTGAAAGTTCCCGATGATGTCTTGTTCGAGTTGCGCTAATTCCAGCGCATGGGGATACATACCGAGGTTTACACCTTGACGGAGTTTACGCAGCTTGTCGATTCCTATCTCTTTATGGAGGACGTTCAAGGGACTCATCTTGCCTTCGATTTTGTGCATTTCGATGTGCAACATCCGGTTGAGGTCCTGCGGGCGTTCGGCACCTTGAATAGCCGAGAAGATGACAGGGCACTTTAATGGGGTCTCGTAGTATGACCCGTCAGGGCGCCCACGAGTTCTCGTTGTTGCGCCACCGATGAGCGACCGGAACATCTCGAAGATGCGGCGTGCGTTGTCGCGCTTTGTGGGGTCAGAGCTTTCGAACTCGTCAATACAGATAACCAGACTGGAGCTGTCAGCCATGCTCGCCACGGAGGCGGCCGTGAAATCTTCGGTACCGTGACCGGCGTAGAGAATCTGCATTTTCTTGTAGCTCACACCGGCGAACGTAGCTGCAAGATGTGACTTTCCTGAATGGGTGTCGCCTGTGATAAACATCAACAACGGCCGCTCAAACACGTCCATGATGGGGAGCACCATCATGAGAGAGGCCAATAGTTTTGACGTAACCTCGTGGTGCTTGAAATTGAATGCGGAGCTGTAGAGTGTGTAGAGGGTTTCGTACAAGTTGCGCAAGTCGGTGTTCTTATGGCGGTTCAGTACGTCCGTCGTCATACCTCTAGGGTACCAGGGGGTGCGAACCATACTCTTGAATCCGATGTCAAAGAGTACCCCCTCGTCCGACGGCCCCTCCAATTCCGTGTATGTCACATCTTTTTCAGTACGGTCTAATCGGATTACGTCCGGGCCACACACGATGTATTCGCGCTGCTCCAGATTGGGGGTGTTAATAACATGATAACCTTGTTTGTATTTGAAGGTTGTTAACGCGTCGGGAGAACCCTGGGCCATATTCTGCACCGCTTCCTTTAGGTAGAATTTTAGCTTCTTATCCACGGATTCCCGTACGAGCCCATCTTCTCCCGGCATTTGTAAAAACGTCGGGTAGCCCACCTTGTCGTTTACGAAATCGTACAGCGTACCTACAATAGGGGCGAGCTCTTGCGACAGGGACTGCGGGCTATCCAAGCGGATGTTATTGAATCGTTTGCGTACTTTGTCGTACAGAATGAGAATCCGTTGCCCCCGAACCAAATCGGTACTTACGGGGAATAGGATGCTCTTTAAGGCGTCTGTACAACGCAGAATGAATCCGTCTTCTGTATTTTCACGGGTTGAGATTTCACGTTTCAGGATATCGGAATTGATGTTGTACGCTGTGGCAATCTGTTCAGCGTAGTGTTCGCATTCGATTTTGTTATTCAGGTAAGTTCCGTGATTCGCGGCGGTTTCCATTAATGCACGGTAGTCGTGTTCATCAATAGCGGCCATCTCCCGGTCTGCGCGGGTATACGCCCACTGCGAAGGTGTGGTGAAGTTGTCGTCGAACTTGTTGTAGAGGACCTTGGTCACTGCTTTCTCGCCAAGCATGATAACTGCTTCGTCGATATCGTCGGTACTCTGTAGCTTATCCCAACCGTTGAAGATGCGGACATGGAGGTCCGTGACCTGCTTCATCCACTCCTCTACAACGCCTTCGCCTTTTGCGGCGAGGGAGTCTCCGACCATGAAGCCTCGACTGATTCCCGATGCCGAAAGTGCCGGCTCGATATAAGGGGCGCCACTTTTCCCACCTACGGAAACCACAGGATAGAGGGCCTTGCCGTGCTGCTGCATGAAACGTGACATCAGGGATAGCGCGTCTATCTCGCCTTCCAATAGGTAGATAAAGTCCACTTTGGACTTGGCGTCCTGGAATATTTTGTATTGTTCCCACCCCAAACCGAATAATCCAAGGGAGTCTTCGAAGGGGTCATCTATGAACAGGAATTCCTTGGACCGTGCGGCGCGCAGTTTTATGCGCCCTATCTCCCGAATATTAGCGTGTAGTGGAAATAGAATTCCGCCTATGAACGTGCTGCCTTTGATGTAGTCTTTGAGGTAATTGAAAACGGGCGTGGTTAAATCGACAGGTTCTGGCTTATCTTGTGGACCATTTTGCCATGCCGCCTTCTTTACATTGTAACGGTCGAATACCGCACCTTGAAGGCGAGCAAGCTCCGGCATCACACCTATTGGAAGAAGGTGTAATGTGTCTTTCGGTATTTTGCGGTCATTTACGAGCCAGTCCACACCTTTCACCGCGAACGCATTTTCGTTCTTTGTGGGGTCCGCGATACCGTCACACATCATTTGATGTGTCGTCTGATATATCTCCTCCTTTATTTTAGAATTCAGTCGTTGTTCTTCGAGTTCGGCAAGAGCTTTAGTGGGGAGAAAATTGATACCGTACTTGTCTTGAATCTGTTGGAGCGCTTCGGAATCCGGCAAGTCCAATATCCAGGAAAGGACTGTGAGCGGATTGGAAGTGTATGTGTCACATCCGTAGCATTTAACAAAACCCTTCTCTACGTTCAGGAAGAACGAAGGTACGGAGTCATCGTGCTCTGGATTGATGCATAGCCCCTTAAGTATCCCTTGGCCTGCGGGTACGAAATTGTGATTCCGCTTATGTGTGTTGAGGATATCGAGCCAGTTTTGGTATCCGAGTCTTTTCCATATTTTCCGTAGCTGTTGCCGCGTTACTTTATTCCTAGGTTTTTGTTTGGCCATTTCTGTCCCCTCTCGCAAAGGCCGGACAATGCTGCTGCTGGTAATCGCACCAATTACATAGTGGTCCCTGTTTTACCAGTGAAGACTTATGCGTTTCTTTTGTGCAGTCATTCAGGAAGCTCACAACTCTGTCTATTACGGGCTGGATGTCCCTCACATCCTGCAAGCTTCCTAAAACGATAGAGTCAGTCTTCAAAAAGTTCAGACCAACACGCACTCTTTCTAGGTTAGGTTCTTTCGCCTTCAATAACAAGGTGTAAATATCAAACTGGTCAGAGAAGAATTTTAAATCCCGCTCCTTCCCGGTTTTATGGTCGAGGATTAATGCGTCAGGGCGTTTCCTAAAAAGCATGTATACGTCGATAACGCCGCGCAATAAACCGGAGTTGTCAAAGAAAGTTTTGGGTTCCCCGTCAAATCCCACACTGAAACGCTGTTCCAACTTGGGGTCGTATGACGGATATTTCTTACGGTAAGCGTCAAATCGTTTAATGAATTTCTTCGCGGAAGGAATGAATCCTTCAATACGCTCTATTTCATTAGTCGTAAGTCGGTCGTCTTCCTTAATCGCTATTTCGAAACACGGACTGACCGGACGGCCGGTCATGGCGTACTCCAATGCTTTGTGAACGGCCTGTCCAACTAGGGCGTCCGCATTGGGATACGTTTTTGTCTTCTTTTTGTATTGTAAATGGAACTTGTAAGGACACTGCTTCGCGACAGATGCTTTGCTGTAGGACCAGGGAGCATACTCACGCACAAATGTTGTGGGTTTTATCTGAGACATAGTTCTCCTCGCTTCTGAAAAAAAACGGAGCAAGGGAATTATATCCCTTGCTCCCTGGTTTAGCTAAACGTTGTCGTCTTCTGGTGCTTCCGGCATGTCGCCGTAATCATCACCTTCACCCTGGAGAGGTTTTACGTCACCTCCCCCTTCTTCCTCCTCTTCAATCTCTTCTTCACCGTCGAGGACTTTGCGCGCCGAGTTGTAGGTATCCGCCATCTTGGGCAGAATAATGGACGCTTCCAGCAGCGTACACATTGCTTCACAGAACGGGTAGACTTCTTCCTGTACCAGGTTGTCGTCTCCCTCGGCGGGCTCGACTTGCATAACGTACCAGCGCCAGTTCTTGTCTTGCTGACTCGTACGGGAATCGCTGGTAATGCTGTACCACTTGGACCACAGCTCGATATCGCGCTTGGCCATGCGGAGGAGGCGGCGTCCTGCCGGCTCCGAGGTTTTCGAGAAGCGCACCAAGACCAACTCGGTGAGGTCTTTGGTCAACATAAACGCAACGACGTCATCACTGCATTTCTGTTTCTCGCCGTCTCTCCAGGGGCGGTGCGGGCAGCTCTGGCAGGTTCCGTACGTGCTTCCCACCGACCGGTTCATGGACTGGCAGATGGGCATCCCACTGGCGTCCCCACTGTCGCGGTCGCCCCACATCGTGCGCCCTTCCCAGATGGCCAGAACAGCACCCACGAACTCCTGCCCGACGTTCTCTTTTGTGTTCAGGTAGAAGTGACCGGGCACCATGTTCTCCGGGCGATTGGGGTCGTTACCGCTTCCGTGGAACAGCCGCAGTTCCGGGAAGTCCGGACGGTTGTCGTCGGTGTAAACACCGCGCTTCTTTCCGGAAGTCTTTTTGATGATGTCGCTGACATTCCCTTGGATATCTTCGGGTAGCGCCTGAAGAATTTTTTGCAGTTCTACCGGGGACGGTAACGTCTGCGATACGCGTGTGAGGTCTTCCTTGTATTTGGTCAGGAAGAGCGGGTGGCTGTCTTCCAGAGGAGCCAACGGGCCCTCCAGCGCTTTGACGATAGCGGTCTCGTCAGAGGCAGGTTTCTCTTGGGTCTCTTTCTTTTTACTCATGCCGTCTCCTTAAAGGTTGTGGGTTTCGAGGTGTCGTTTATGTTAATGAAAAATGGTTGCAATGTCTATATATTTCGATACGATGTTTATTTAAAGAAAGGTTTAAATATGTTATCGGATTTCTTTACGGACAAAGTGTACGATTTGTACTACCAAGAAGTAGGAAAGCATCCAATACTATCACCGAAAGAAGAGCGGGAACTGTTAACACGATACCACACGTGTCCTCTCTGTAATATAAACCTTCCCTCCACCATACGTGCTACGAACTGTCCGCATTGCGGAGCGATTGCTCCGGATGATACGGCGAAACGTGTGCTCTCTTGTACCTCCTGTTCGCGTAAATTTGACACGTCCATTGTGCCAAAACGTTGCCCTGATTGCGGGTCTCCCAGAGACATGGACGCGCGGCAACGCGTTGTTGTGGCTAATCTTCGTTTTGTTGTTCGGCGTGCGAAGAGTATTACGACAAATCCGGAACACGTTAAGAAATTAATCTCTGCCGGCAATGTAGGATTGATGATAGCGGTAGACAAGTTCAAGTTGAAGCAGAACACGCGATTTCTCACCTACGCCGAATGGTGGATACGGAAAGAGATGCTCGATGAAATACGTGCGTCTAAGCTCGTTCATGTTCCTACTCACCGGCAGAAATCCCTTCGTAAGAATATAAAGGAAGGCAAGTACCTCTGTAAGCATTGCGGCATGCGTACGGACTACCCAGACGAAGAAGAGTCATTGCCTCCCTGTTCGGAATCCGTTCACGAATTCGAATTGCCTTTAAACAATTACGCCGCAGTTATGCACGATGCGCTCCCATTGGATAATCTGTCCATAGATTCGAACCAGGATGTGGAAGAAGATGTTATCGAGTTGGACACAGAAAATCTCCTTAGAAAAACGCTAAGGAGAATGCACCTAAGCGAGCGCGACTTATTCATCTTCATGGCTTATTTCGGTGTGCCGCAAAACGACCGTAAAACAGAACCTAAGAGTCTCCATCAACTGGCGGCACTCACTGGAATAACACCGGAGCGCGTGCGCCAAATTAAAGAGATGAAATTAAAATCTATACGGTCGGAACTGAAGAAGAACAATATAACGGAATTGTCTGAGGTGTGTCTGTAATCAGTCTTCCTCGGCTAAGCCGACACTGAGTTCCAGGCCCAGAAGAACCCCTCGATAGTACTCCCGCTTCGTTTTCAGAGACGTGCTCTCTACCACCTTGGCGTAGTGCTCCAGGTACTTGAGAGCCTTGTCTTTTGACACGGGCCTGGCGTTTTTAGTAATCACCGGGTCCGAGTAATCGAGCACCTTGACCTTCGGACCGGCCTTCTTTTTGGGCTTCGTCTTCTTGGACTTGTCGGTCGCCGCCTGCTTGTCCTTGTAGACGCCGATTTTCTCCCCGATGTCTTGTGCGGTCACATTGCCCTTGAGAACCAGGTCGACCATCTTGTCGTAGAACTTTTTGTCCTTGTCGTCTTCGCGGTCGAGCTTCGTGAAGTAGCGGAAAAGAGACACGTTAACCTTCCCCTTCTGAAGCGCCATCTGCAACCGCTGGTCCGCTTTGAGTACCGCAAGATGCTGGCTGACATAACCCGGCGTCTTGCCGCAGGACTTCGCAATCTCTTCGCTGGACATTCCGGCCTCTACCAGGAAGCCAAATCCCTCGGCGATTTCATAGGACGTGTTGTTCTTGCGGTTCAGGTTGGTCACCAGAGACAGCAGGAACGCCTCGATATCATCCTTGGCATTGACGATGGACACCAGTGCGTGACTTTGGCCTAGGTCCTGTAGGACCGCCAGACGACGACGCCCTTCCACCAACTCCACTTTCGTGGGCTTGTCCGTCATGCGGACCTGCAAGGGGACCAACTGACCCCGAGCGCGGATGGACGCGGTGAGCTCCGCGAGGTCATTCTTCTGCATCTCCTGGCGGTTCCACTTCTTGGGAAGCACGATGTTGGAGATTGCCCATTTGACAACCGGCACACCGGCGTCCTTGGCTTTAGGTGCCGCCGCTTTGGTCACGGGCTTCTTAGCCGGTGACTTCTTCGGTGGTACTTTTTTCGGCGCCGGCTTCTTGGCACTGCTCTTCTTCGGTGCCGTTGTCTTCTTTTTCTTCTTGTCTGCCATCTTTTTCACCTCTTCTTCTCTTCGGTTTTTTCACCTCGGTTTTTTGTGTCAATTCATTATACGTGTCTAGGAAAGTTGGTTTGGGAATACGATGTAGAGGAAGCTCTTCCGGAGGTGTTCCCTCCAAGATTTCCCCGATGGTGTGAAACAGCTCCGTAGCTAAGGGGATGAGACTTTCTTCTGCGTTGAAGACGATTATATAGAGCGCGCGTATCATGCGCACTTTCTGGCTATCGTCGTTGATAAACCGTAAGCGACTTATCTTTCTTCGAACGGCCTTGAACCGCACTTCTTGCATAGCAGTACTCCCGTCTCATCCGCTGGCCGTAAATCTGCGCCGCAATCAGGACATTTGTTATCCTTTTTCGGCTCCGCAGTTTTTTCCTGAGTCTCCTCTACACCGTACTTTTCCATCTTACTTTTTCCCGTTGTTTGGTTTCTTCTTCTGCGTCTGTGCCGGCGGGTCCTGCGGCGGGGGGTCTTTGGGCTTCTTTGGTGTGGCGGGCTTCTTGGGGTTCTGGAGGAAAATCTCCTTTACGAGGTAATCCACACGAGACTTGCAGCCCTTGTTCCGCTTCGCGTCCGGCGTGGAGCACATGTCAGACAGCTGCCTGATTTCGTATCCAGTGTCAGTCCGCTGCATCACGATGACTTCGGGGCCGCTTTCCTGATAGCCGACGGTCCCGACGACCTCTTTCACTCCAGCGGTGAAGTCTCCAAATTTACGGTCGGCGTCCAGCTGCGCCTCGTCCATCTCCGCAGCTCCTTCAAGCGTAACGGTTTTTTCCTCTGATTTCGAGCAACGCCCGCACTTCACTTGCACTTTCACATCCATGATGTCCTCCTTGCCTGTCAGTAGCTTTTGAGTTTTGCGCAGGTATTCGGCCCTGCTTTGCCGTCAACCTTTAAAAGGTCGCGTGGGTTTTTTCTGTTCCAGGTAATTTGAAAGTCCTTGATGGCCGCGCTCGTTTTAGGTCCGGGCAGGCCATCAATATCTACAGGAAAGCCGTGTTGTACGAGAAGTTCCTGTACGTCACGGGTTCGGAGTATGGTAGCTTCGTCGTCATCGTCATCATCGTCATGTGTGGGCGTGAGCTCACCGTACGACGGATTGTCCGACTCATCGTGCTCATCCCATCCTTCGACCTCATCCCAAATATCCCCCACGTCATCCAGGAAATCCTCGTACTGCTGTACAAAGTCCAGCTCGGGAATAGGGTCTGAGGCGAACGCGGCGGAATTACACTCCTCAAAAGGCCACAGAACACCCATGTCTGTCTTGCCTTCCCGCCAGTCAGTGTGCTGACTCATGCGGCACGGGTCGAGCAACTCAGGAAGTGCGGCGATAACGATACGTTTCAGCTTCACACTTTGGATAACCTGCTCTTGTGTGTACGGCTGCATGACGGACAAGCCTCGGAATTTCTTGTCGAGCAGAACCGGCGGCAACTCCAAAACGAGGGGGTGGGGAATGGGGCCGGCCCAGTAATGCCATCTGTCCGTCTTTTTGTTTTGATGAATCCCTCCAGCGTTTACGTGCTCGATGCTGATAGAGTCTTTGTTACGGCGCGGCTCATGCCATGCTCCATGCATCAAGGGTATGATGTAAAACGGTGCGTCATGGTAGCCCAGGACGAAGTGCGTAGATGCACCCGCCAAACCCATCTTACCGTTTTTCTTCTTCCTTTTTTGCGCGGAGAACCAGTTCAATGTACTCCACCGGCTGATGCCTGCCGTAAAGTGGTCGGTCCACCATAGGTGCTCTCGATTTTTCAATCTATTTTTGGAGAATTGTTTTGTGGGGTAGTTCTTGGCGAGTTTGGGGCTGTGGTCGCGGATTCGCCGGTGACTGTGGATAAACAAATCATCCAGGCAGGTCACAGCTTCTTCGTGTGACAGGAGTTCCTCATCGGCCTTCGCCCATAGTTGTTTAAACTCCTCGGATGCAGACTCCCCTAACTTCTCGACCATCTCCCAAAATTCTTTTTTGCTGAATTTAAAGAAGTCTGTGAGTTTCATTTGGGCCCCATACATCTGGTGTAGTAACCACACCATTTAGGGGAACAGTTCCAGGCTGTGGGGTCACAGCGGGGAAATATTCCTTGTTTTATTTGATAAACCACGGATTCCAGGTCCTCTATCAAACGCTTTTTTATGTAAACGTCTCTTAATGCTCTCCTTGGTTTGTAAAACGTTCCCTTTTTCTGGTCAAGCAAAATATCGACACGCACACGGTCAACATCTTCAACCATAGAGTACGCTGTGAGTTGCGGGTCTTCGTTAACGCGTTGGTCACTCCAATTCTTTCCTGTGAGCTTCAGGTCGGACACGACTTCAACCAGCGGTGGCGGCTCTTCCGGGTCATCGTCTACGGTGTAATCTCCGGGGACCTGGTCGATTAAGTCAATAACCCCGCGCATCGGAACCGTTCCGAACTTTTTCGCAAAAGTTTTCTCTGCAGCTACCGGTTTGATAAGGGGAACTGCCTGTCGGTAGTACTCGCGGAAATGAGCCAACGTCTCGTCTTTTACACGTCCCGCCTTTTTGTCCTCCCAATCTTCGACGTCCTCTTTGTCATTGTCGAATTTATCTGACACTTCCTGGAGTGCCGACTCTAAGGCCAGGGGGGTGCCATGCTCGATAGTGTGTTTGTGCACCACCTCCGCGCCCTTGTGTACAGCCTTACCTTTGGTCATGGCGATTCCCGGCGGGTTAATCACACCTAATACATAAGCGTAATCGAACTGTTTAGGGCACCTCCGCATCGTGTTAAATCCCGAGATAGACAGCACCCCCTTGGGGATGCCATCGTCGAAGAAGTTATCCGGGTACGTAAATGTGGGTCTATCGCTCTTCTTTTTAGTCACGGTACCTCCTTGCCGCCGTCATCTCTTCCTCTGTAATCGGTGGCGGCTCGTCCGTCTCTTGGGGTCCAAGAGGGCGAGGAGCAGCTGCGCCACCCATCGCCTCGTTTTGTTTCAGAATGTCCGTCATGGTGAGCACAGTGCTCTCCGGGTCGTCGCCTTTTGAGGACGGTGTTTCAATAACCGGGGCATCCTCTTCGGACGGCTCTGGCGCCGTTTGCTGCTTCGCCAACTCGTTAACGTTTACTTGTTGGATATGTACTTCAAACGGTTCAGCACAAACCTCCACGTCGGCGTCTTCGATTCGATAGCCTAAGGCGCTGCTTAGGATACGTATCAAATCAGCTCTTTCTAGGGTTACTTTCATCAGGTCCTCCTATATCATTTCAGCACGCGCAACGGTGCGTTCCGCTTCGGTACTGAGTACGCACTTTGGAGCCCAGGGCTCTATATTATTACCGCGACAATCAGAATATTTCGCACACAGCGTACATCGGATACGTCGCGTTAAGAGTTTCGCGATGTCGTCCTTGTTTTGTAGCGCGTTTAATTGCTGCACCTCAAGCGTTTTTTCCGCACAAAGGTCGTAAACGACTGTTTTCTTGTCCTGCCCGATACGGCGATTACGTCCTAGGGATTGAATACGGTCATCCAGAGACCAGCTACGACTGTAGTAGATTGCGTACTTTGCAGCATTTAGCGTAATAGTGATGCCGGTGCTTATCTGTGCCAGGTAGACCGCGCAGGATGCGTCTGTATTAAATTGTTTGGCCAGCGCTCGGATATTCTTGGTCGTCTTGCCGTCAACGCGCACATAGCCCCAACCACGTCGTTTCAGCATTTTTTCGATAACGTCGAGCTCCTCTTCGAAAACAGCCCAGATAATAACCTTGTCGGACTGTACGATGTCTTCCACCTTATCCTCCAGGTACTTCAACTTTGGGTTGTCAGCGTACGTGAGCGCCTTCCGTGTCACCATGTTTTTAGCTGCGGGGTTAGTGCATTTCTTAGTCCCGGGAGTGACTCCCTCGGAGACGCATGTGTACACGTGGTCGCATGTGTCGCAGATATCGTCATTCTCTGGAACGTAGACAAATCCACTACATAGTTGCAGCAGCTTCATGAGTCGCACAGCACCGTTGGCTAGTTCTAGGGGGTCCTCATTGGGCCGCTCTATTGCCCATTGATTTACAATGTAATTGTAGTCCTTGCGTTGGGAGTTTGTCAGTGGAAAATGGATAGGTTCAAAACGCCTGGGGGGGATGTCCACGCAGTCATCCAGCTTCTTCTCACTGGAAACACTGGCGATGCGCGCATTCAGGATATGGATTTTCTTGTACCCCACAACCAGGTGTGGATTTCCCCGCGCTGTAACGATGTACTCTTGTCCGAATGTTCGGCTGTCCTCTGGCATGAAATAGGGTGCGAGGAAGCGTCCTTGCGGATACAAATCCCAAGGATTGCCTTGCGATAACGTCGCGGTAAGCAAATACCTTCGTGTAGCAGGCTTGGACAACTCCAGGCATATTTTCGTTCTCTGACTCTTTCGATTTTTTAGTCTGTGTGATTCATCGGCCGTGATGGTGTCGTAGGGAAAATCGATAAGCCATTGGGGTTTATTATGTATACGTTCTGAGACCTCCTTGTTGATGTCGGCAGGTTTGCGTCCACCCACCCAATCCGCAGCTAATCGGGATTGGACCTCCGAGTCGTTAATGCGTTTTAAAATGCGTAGCACTCCCTGATGCGGTACGCGGTGTGTCGCCGCCTTGAATACGGAACGTGTTTTCTGGTGTAATTTTGGAATACCGTGACGCTTAGCAAAATCAAAAGTAACGACCATTACGTCGGCTTCGAGCGCCTCGCTTATTCGCCGTAGCTTTCGTTCCCTGCTGTATCCTTTTAGCGCCACCGCTTTGAGTGTTTTGTCTGTGTACCACTCACACTCGTCTACCCAGTTGTCTAAGGCCACCAATGGACACAGCACAAGCATTTTACAATGTAATTGCTGCGCTGCGTCTATTACGGGTTTGGTTTTACCTGTTCCCGTGTCCCACTGGAGTATCCACCGATAATTGTAAAGTAGCTCAGCGGTACCGACGAGCTGATGGTCGTAGCTCTTTAACGGCAGCGTTTTTTCCCGCATATGCTGCAACCACTCGTCTTGTGTCTTCTGGGATTTCAGCCAGTTCGTGACCTCATCAGTTAATGTGGCGTGTTTATAGACTTTTGGTAGGTCATGTAGTACGTTTTGAACGAAGGGAGGGAACGCGGGAAAAACCCAACGGTTCTGTTTTTTCTGTAAAGTAGCTCCGTAAACACGCGACCCTTGAGACCAGGTACCAGCAACGGTAAGCACAGGAGTTCCATTTATTTTAGCGAATTCAATTTCCATGTTATCCCTCCTGTACTATTATTTTGGTTGGACCGAACGGTTAAGGAGTAACTGATGAGTACGAACACTTACGGGATAATTGACCCGTCTACGATGGTTCAGCGGAGAAATGTCCAATCGCATCCTAATCCCTACTACAACTACACACAGGTCTTTACTCCCCGTAGACTCAAAGAGCTCTTCAAGTGGTGTGAGTTCATCTTCTACAACAGCCCGCACATCTTTTCAGCGCTACGAAAATTCGGTGAATACCCTATCACCACCCTTACCTACGATACCACAAATGAATCGCTGAAAAATAAACACCAGTACCTTTTGGAAAAAGTCCTGAAAGCGCGGGAACTACTTATCATGGCTACCCTCGATAAGTACGTTTATGGAAACGCTCTTTTATCCATGTACCAACCTTTCATCCGCTATTTGAAATGTCCTAAGTGCAAAACACAGACGAATATTAAGAATCTGGATTACTCCGTTAATATGCGGGCGTTGCGTTTTTCGTACAAGTGCGAGAACTGTCATGCCCAGGTTAACGTCGGCGAAGAGGCGATTATAGACCGTAAAGTCATGTTGAGTCGGAAAGTCAACTTCATCCGCTGGGACCCCAAGATGATTGATATCGACCACAACGACATTACGGGGGAGTCAACGTACTACTTCACGATTCCACCGTCCTTGATTCAGCGCATTAACGCCGGACACAAGAGCCTGATTGACACATTGCCGTTAGGGTTCCTGAAAGCGGTGAAGGCCAACAAAAAATTCCGGTTTACGGACAACGCCATCTTCCACATGAAGATGTCTGGACCGGCAGGAATCAATCCTCAGTGGGGCCTCCCGCCGTTACTGTCTGTCTTGCAGCTATTCCACTACACGGCGATTCTGCGTAAAGCCAACGAGGCTATCGCGCTGGACCATCTGACGCCTTTCAGAGTTATTCATCCAGCCCAGGCGTCGGCGCAGGCCGACCCGACGGTACAGATAAGCCTCCAGAAGTGGCAGGAAAGCGTCCAGTACAATATGAAGCAGTGGCGGCTTGACCCCCTGCATATCATGTTTGCCCCTATTCCTATGGGCATGACTCAAGTCGGCGGCCAGGGCCGCGCGCTTCTCACGCTGGGCGAGGTGCAGGAGGCGGAAAAGAATATCGTGTCTGCTCTGGGTGTACCCATCGAGTTCATTTACGGTGGACTCACCGGAAAGGGCATGGAAGCCACCCTGCGGCTCATCGAGAATCAACTGGAAACACACATCAATGACCTCTTGGACTTGTTGCAGTGGGTTGATGACCGATGTGCCAAATTCCTCGGATGGGACACCATCCCCGTTGGAATGACCAAGTTCCGCATGATTGATGACCAGATGACCAAGCAGGTCATTTTCAATATGTGGATGGCAGGTCAGCAGGGGGGAGGCCCGCAGGTAATTTCGGACAGCACGATGGCGGAGATGTACGAGATAGACCTCAACAAAGAGAAGGACAAAATCAAGCAGGAAACGCTGGACCGTGTACGGGACCAGCAGACGCTGGAGCAGGAAATCAACGATATCCAGAACAGCATGGCTCGCCAGGTGCAAATGGAAGCTCAGCGAGGTGGTGCACAGGGCTACAATCAACAGCAGGTTATCGCAGAAGCTGACCAGATTGTAGCACAGTTGCTTTCCCTCGATGAAGGCACTCGGAAGAGCCAACTACATCAGCTCCAGATGGAAGATATGGTGATGTACTCGGTTGTTATTCAGCGTCTTGAGCAACAACAAACAACCATGACCCAGCAGGCTAAGAGCCAGATGGGCCAGATGGGAGCGTAGTATGAAAGGTGACCAATCCGGATTTAACTATTCCGAGCTGGCACAGAAAGCCCGCACACTTCCTGATACTAAGGAAGGCGCCCCAAGTAATGTAGTAGAGCTTGCGCCAGTTTTTAAGCCCCCCAAGAATGCCGACAGCCCGTACATAGAGACGGACGTTCCGGACGACAAACCGGCGTTGCAAATGCACTACCTGTCGTTCACGAAGGTTTTCGTTCTGTGGCGTCCGTGGGAGAAGTGTAAGCGGTGCATCACGGCCATCGACCAAGGCACGGTTACACTACCCGAGCAAAGCGATTACTCCTGCCCGCACACACAGAAAGTAGCGTACAAAGAGATTATTGACCGGGGACTCAAAGGGAATGCTGTTTTAACCGCCAAAGAGCCGTTCAATCTTCCGAACGGTACGCGCTGTGTTCACGTCGAATGGATGGAGCCGGACCCGGAACAGAAAAAGAAGATTGAAAAAGAGATGGAAGAGCGAAAGAAAAATCGGGTCTATCCGCCTGATGTCGCCGGGTTTATGGCTGGAAAAAAATAGCCTCCCCTCGAAAAGAGAGGAGGCTGGGCGGGTCATCTCCTACCGCACCGTACCTTGCCCGGCTTGAACAACCCTAAATTTCGTATCCGCATAGTACCTCCTCTCGGTGTTGTAAGAATGATGAAAAACCCACATTCTCCACATTCTTATACCAAGAGAGTCCTTACATATTGTATAGTCCTAACGTATACTTGAGACATGGCTGGAGGGTATTAAGATGCCGGAAGAGCTATTCCCGATTATGACGAGCGCCGATGAGCGCCGAAAAATGATACGACAGAAGGTGCTGGAAGGTCTTGGAGAGTCCTTCCCTATCAGTTCCCGAAACAAGACGTTGGAGCTGAAGAACCTCAAAATCCAGGAAAAAGATTTTTCGTCGAACGACCAGAAGACGGCCATTTTGCGTGGAGACACGCTGTCCGAGGTTGTAAAGGGTACCATCCGGATGCGAGACAAGGACGGTAAGGTTCTGGACGAAGTGTCCAACTTCACCGTGGCGCGTGTGCCCTGGTACACACCCCGACATACCGTAATCGTTGGGGGTAATGAGTACTCTATTGCAAACCAAGTCCGACCGAAACCTGGTGTCTATGCACGCAAGCGCGCAAACGGGATTCTCGAAGCCAGCTTCAACCTGAAGGGCGGCACGAACTTCAACGTGAGTATGGACCCTGCCAAGGGCGAGCCTCAAATGGAGTACGGTGCGAGCAAGATTCCGCTTTATCCTGTTTTGAGAAAGGCCGGGCTGAGTCATGATAAAATATCACGCGTGTGGGGCAAGAAGCTCGCGGATAAGAATGCCGAAAAGCTTCTTCCGAAAACAGACAGAACAGTAGACAAGCTCTATAAGAAAGTAGTTCCCACCTACTACCAGAAACCCGATGCCCCCACGGACGCAAAAGTGTCAGATGTCTTCCGTCGATACACAAGCGCACAGATGGACCCCGAAGTGAATAAGCGCACATTAGGGCGCCCCTACGCCAACGTCACTCCGGATAGTCTTTTAGACGCATCGGGGAAGGTCCTGCAGATTTTTAAAAATCCGGAAGCTGTCGATGACCGGGATAACCTGGACTTCAAGGCTCTCAATTCCGCTGATGACTTTTTCAAAGAGGTCATTACGTTGAATGCTCGGGACATAGCTCGGAAGACGGCCATTAAGATGGAGGGTACGCCATCGCTCCGTAAAGCGCTTCCTTCAGGCCCCTTCACCGCAGGGCTCATCAAGTTCATCAATACGTCCCAGTTGGTCGCAGTTCCTACCCAAACGAACCCTATGGAGCTCGTGGACTCCGCGACGCGTGTGACTTCTCTGGGGGAAGGTGGAATAAAGACGGACCGCGCAATTCCCATGGAGGCACGACAGGTTCACGTAACGCAGATAGGTGCGCTGGACCCCTTCAGGACCCCTGAGTCGTTTCGTGCGGGTGTCGATATCCGCGCCGCATTGGAAGTTCGTAAGGATAAAAAGGGCAACATTTATGTCCCAGTGCGGGATGTTAAATCCAACCGGAATAAGTTTGTTCGTGCCGGCGAGATGAAGGAATCGGTGGTTGCATTTCCGGGTCAGAAGTTGTCTGGGACCGTGGACGCTCTCGTTGACGGCTCTCTGCGTCAGGTCCCCGCATCGCGAGTACAGTACCAGATTCCACACCCCTCGTTTATGTACAGCCCAACAACCAATTTGGTACCTTTTATCGAGTCCATGCAGGGCAACCGTACCGTGATGGGCTCTAAGATGCAGGTGCAGGCGTTGTCCCTGGTAGACCGAGAAGCGCCCCTCGTTCAGGTGGAGGCCCCCGACGGTAAGTCCTTCGAACACCATATGGCGGGTCTTATTAACCCTAGTGCTCCGGCCAGTGGAACTGTTGCGAAGGTGGACGCAGACTACATTTATCTCAAGCCGGATAAAGTGAAGACCGCAGCGCCGAAGACGTATGTGAAAATACCTTATGAGCAGAACTTCCCACTGGCTGCGAAGACGATGCTTCATCACGATGTAAAAGTGAAGAAAGGTGATTCTGTACGTAAGGGACAACAGTTGGCGGAATCAAACTTTACCCGGAACGGTACTCTGGCCTTGGGCAAAAATCTCAGTGTAGCCTATATGCCGTACTACGGCGCCAACTCGAATGACGCCGTGGTTATCAGTGAGG
>Ga0180430_10000742_pt1 | contig 34505 bp, 33 predicted proteins | sample SS_ome_9_FD_132999 | JGI IMG/M metagenome (GOLD analysis project Ga0180430, IMG submission 132999) | Hypersaline lake sediment archaeal communities from the Salton Sea, California, USA - SS_1_S_2 metaG | ecosystem: Environmental > Aquatic > Non-marine Saline and Alkaline > Hypersaline >... | reverse complement strand
TACGACCCAACCGACCGAATGGGCTTTTTTGAATTCGGCATCCAGATCCCAATCCTTGACAGCAAGGTCACCCGGACGTTCGAAACCCTTCTGCAAGACCCGGCGCTCGGACCACGGGTAGCGGACTGGCATATCGCCCGGATAGACGAAAATCTTATCCAAGAAGATCTGCAGCGGGTGCACAGCCGCGGCTATGTCGATCGCCTGTATTCCGATCGGCTGGAAAAGGAAATTATCCGCACCTACGAGTTGATCGACGCTCAGGGCCGCTACTACCGCTATGCCCCGGCGGAGGCGACCCTGCCGCTGCCGCGCCTTTTCGACCGCATTCTGCAGCGCGTGGCCGGGAGCACCCGGTGCTACCGGACGGCGCTGGAAACCGGATTCTGCTTTTATTTCGGCGGCGGCATGCACCATGCTCAGTATGATCACGGCAATGGCTTCTGCCTGCTGAATGACATTGTCATCGGCCTGCGCAAACTGCAGGCTGAAAAGAAGGTCCAAACCGCATGGGTGCTCGATGTCGACGCCCACAAGGGCGACGGGACCGCCGCCCTGACCCATGACGACGATACCATCCGCACCCTCAGCGTTCACATGGCCCGGGGCTGGCCCCTGGACGGCGCGCCCATCGATGCCGACGGCCGTCCAAACCCATCGTTTATCCCCAGTGACATCGACATCCCCATCGCGCCCGGGGAGGAACCGACCTATAACGACCGCTTGCGGGAAGGGCTGCATCAACTGGATGCACTCTCCCGACCCGATCTGGCCGTTGTCGTTTCCGGGGCCGACCCGTACGAAAAAGATGCGTTGCCCTCCACCCAGGGACTGCGCCTGCCCTTGTCGCAGATGCTCGAGCGCGACCAGCTAGTCTATCGTTTTCTCAGCGAACGCCGGATTCCATATGCCGGCTTGATGTCCGGCGGCTACGGCCCCGACGTCTGGGAAGTCTATGCCGAATTTCTTTTGTGGGCCCTTCGGGACCGTTTACGATCTGCTATTCACTGATCGACCCCCGAAAGGCGGCACAAGAAACCGCCACCGATGAGTTGACGTCAACCCGTTACCTTTGCTAAGGCTCAATTAGGGCATTATCTTAGTTCCAGGCCCATTTCACGGTGCCGCCGCTTCCCACCTGCCTGTTCGCTTTTATCTCGATTCGGCCCCCGCCCACCGCCAGGCAACGGCACCCTCAAGGAAAGGAGGACGCCCATGCTGGTCAAAATCTTCATCAAAAGACGCTTCAAGAAGGGCAAAGTCAAAGAAATAAACGCGTTGCTCAGGGATTTCCGTTCGGGGGCCATGACCCAATCCGGCTATATTTCCGGCGAAACCCTGGTGTCCCACGACGATCCACAGGATGTTCTGGTCATCGGAACATGGCAGGACATGGAAAGCTGGCTGGCCTGGAGGGGCAACCAACGCCGGATAGACTTCGAGACCATGCTCGCCATTTACCAGGAGGGTCCTACCCAGTATGAGGCTTACGTTCTGGGGGTCCCGCCGCAGCCGTAAACCACACGAAGCACAGGGCGGTCCGGCGAGACGAAAAAGGCCGGCCCGGCCGGCTATAACCCTTATGGATGGCCTGCAAATCCACCGCTGAGCAGTGTTTTACATTGCATTTCCCGATAGAACGCCTATTGTAATCGGAATTCTTTTCGTTATCCACACCATCGGGAGCAGGGCTCGGCCATGGACGCCCTCAGCCACCATATTGAAAAAATTGTTCTCCAATTCAACACCCGGGGGATGGTGCCGCTTTCCCGCAAAATGGCCCCCGGCTACTGTCGGCGGGCCGCCCGGCTGATCCATACCAACAAGGGCACCGTGCTGATCGGTACGGGGTTTCCCGTCAAAGGAAGTTTCGAAACGGACGGCCCCATCGGCGCGGTGGCCATTTACCATGTATTGGACCACCTGGGCTACAACCCGGTATTTGTCTGCGGCCCCCCCCTCTCACGCATCTTTGGCAACCGGTTCCGTTCCTATGAAATTCCCATCCTGGAATGGCCGGACAGCGTGCCTGTCGTGAAGGAAGCGTTGCACCAATTAAAACCGGCTCTGATGCTTTCCGTGGAAAGGCCCGGCATTACCGCCGATGGCCGTTACTGCAACATGCGCGGGCAGGATATTTCCGCTTTCACGGCCAAATTCGACTTGTTTTTTAATCTCGGTACCTGTCCGACAATCGCTTTTGGCGATGGCGGCAATGAAATCGGCATGGGGAACGTCCTGCATCTGCTGACGGACTTGCCCATCAAACCATCGGTCACGACCTGCGACGAACTGGTGATCGCCACGGTCTCCAACTGGGGGGTCTATGGCGTTATCGCCGAATTGAGCGATCTTCTCGGTCAGGACCTGTTCACCTGCTTCGATCCGCACGCCATCGTTTCCTATCTTATGTCGAACGGCAGCCTGGATGGCGTCACGACGGAAGCAACGCCCTCGGAGGACGGTTTTCCCATGGCTGTCGGAGACCAGATCATCCGCCAATTGAAAGGAGCTTTGTCTATTTCTCAAGAAGTCCCGGTGCCTGATCAGGAGAGATAAACGATGCGATGCACAATACCGTTTAGGATGACCGACACGAACCAACCGCCAAAGGACCTTGGACCGTCGAGGTTGACATGATCGAAAAAAGTGCCTTCGGATCCATCCAGATCAAGGGAAAGCGGTTTACGACCGATATTCTCATCTACCCGGACGGGCGTATCGTTGAAAACTGGTGGCGTCGTCACGGCCACCAATTGGCGTTCGAGGATCTTGAGAAACTGGTGTCAACCGAACCCGAGGTCATCGTTATCGGCACGGGGGTCTATGGCCGCATGCAGCCGGAACCCGGGCTGGAAAAGGCCTTGAAGACACGCGGCATCACATTGCTGATGGACGTCACCGCCGAAGCGGTGGCCCACTTCAACCGCCTTCGAACCTCTCGCAGAACAGGCGCTGGTTTTCACCTGACCTGTTGATCCCCAAGCATTCTCTTCTCATTGACACAGCCGCCGCATCACGCCGAAGAGGGCCCGCCCCCAATATCTGAAGCCCGTTTATGATTTATAGACATCTCTTTTTTAATGTTGACATGCGTCAAAAATATCTTTAGTAATGGTCGAACCATTATAAAAACCCATTTCCGACGGACATCATGTTTAAAGCCGCCAAGCAAAACCGCATCTTTCAAGACGTCGTCGACCAGATTGAAGACGCCATTGTTTCGGGACGGCTGCAGCAGGGTGACACCCTGCCGTCGGAAAGAGACCTGAAAGAGCTTTTTCAGACCAGCCGCGGTACCTTGCGGGAAGCCCTTCGCGTACTGGAGCAGAAAGGCCTGATCGAAATCAAGCTGGGCGTGGGCGGCGGTTCGGTGGTCAAGGCCGCGCCCATGGAGCAGGTTTGTGACAGCCTGGACCTGCTGGTGCGCTTTCAGCAGATCTCGCTGCAGCATCTGGCGGAGTTCCGGGAAGGTGTCGAGGGCAACGTTGCGGCAACAGCCGCCCAGCGTGCAACCCCGCGTGACATCACCGAGCTGGAAAACTTGCTCGAAAAAGCGCGCCGCTACGTGGCTAAAGGGGTTTCGGAATGGCGCCACTTCGTCGAAATCGACGGCCGCGTTCATCAGGCCCTGGCCCAAATCACCGGCAACCCCATGTACATTGTCATCCACCAGATGGTGCATGACAATATCCAGCGCTACTATGAACTGTTTCTCCCCTGGACCGAGACCAGGCTCCAGGAAAATCTGGACGACCTCTGCAGCATCGTAACCCTGATCAAGGCGGGAGACGCGGATAGGGCCAGTGCCAGGGCCCGACGGCACGTCCAGCGTTTCGGGGAATATATGATCGAAAAAGAAAGGGAGGGTAACGCTGCCGGCAAAAGCGGCTAAATACGGACAGCGACAGCACATTGACAGTGTTTCGCCGTCTCTGTTAAGAGCACACCGTTTCACGCGCATTCCCGATAAACCAGAGTACACCAACATTTCCAAAAGGAGGCTTACATGAAAAAGGTTCTGTTTTTTGCACTCGCACTATGCTTGATGGCTGGAACGGCCGTTGCGGCCGACACGATCAAAATCGGTCTGATGGCACCGCTTACCGGCGCCTGGGCCAGTGAAGGTCAGGACATGCAGCAGATTGTCGAATTGCTGGCCGACGAAATCAACATGGCCGGCGGTATCAATGGTCAGGAAATCGAAATCGTGACCGAAGACGACGGCGGCGATCCGCGCACCGCTGCGCTGGCCGCCCAGCGCCTTTCGACCCAGGGACTCGTGGCCGTCATCGGCACCTATGGCTCCGCCGTGACCGAGGCCTCCCAGGGCATTTATGACGAAGCCGGCCTCATTCAGGTCGCCAACGGCTCCACCGCCATCCGCCTGTCGGAAAAGGGCCTCAAGTACTTCCTGCGCACCTGCCCGCGCGACGATGAGCAGGGCCTGGTCGCCTACAAGGCTCTCAAGAGTGGCGGCTACAAGAGCATCGCCATCCTGCATGACAACTCCAGCTATGCCAAAGGACTCGCCGATGAAGCCAAGGCGCTGCTGGAAAAAGACGGCGCCAACATCGTATTTTACGATGCCCTGACCCCCAAAGAAAACGACTACTCGGCGATCCTGACCAAAATGAAAGCCGCCAATCCGGATGTGGTCTTCTTCACCGGTTATTATGGTGAAGCCGGCCTGTTGCTGCGCCAGAAAATGGAAATGAACTGGAACGTGCCCTTCCTGGGCGGCGACGCCACCAACAATCCCGACCTGGTGAAAATTGCCGGCAAAGAAGCCGCTGCCGGTTTCATGTTCCTCAGCCCCCCGGTGCCTCAGGATCTGGATTCCAAGGAAGCCATGGCCTTCATGACCGCCTACAAGAAAAAATACAACGCCGAACCGGGTTCGGTCTGGGCAGTGCTCTCCGGCGACGGACTGCGGGTCGTGGCCGAAGCGATCCGGGCCACCGGGTCCACCGATCAGGACAAACTGGTCGCTTATATGAAAAACGATCTGGATAATTTCCCCGGGCTTACCGGCCAGATTTCATTTAACGACAAGGGTGACCGGGTCGGCGATCTGTACCGGGTTTACAAGGTGAGTGCCGACGGCAAGTTCATGTTGCAGCCCTAATCGGTGCTTTGCCGCAGGATGCACTAACTTCCAGACAAGGCGCTGGTCGCCGTGGGTATGCCAGAGACGCCCGGCGTCTTGTCTGTGATCTGCCATCGAAACGGAGAGCCAGATGGAGCTCTTTATCCAGCAGCTGACCAACGGACTGGCGGTGGGCGGCATCTACGCCCTGATCGCCCTTGGCTACACCATGGTCTATGGTGTCCTCAAACTCATCAACTTCGCCCATGGGGACCTCTTTACCATCGGCGCTTATCTGGGACTGACCCTCCTGACCACCCTGGGCCTGACCAATTATTTAGGGCCTTTCGGAGTTGTGATCGTGCTGGCCCTCATGGTCATGGGCCTGGTGGCCATTGTGGGGGCTGCCCTGGAACGCGTGGCCTATCGTCCGCTGCGGCAGTCCCACCGCCTGTCCGCGGTGGTCTCGGCCCTGGGCGCTTCTATCTTTTTCCAGAACGCCGTTATGCTGATCTACGGGGCTCGCTACAAAGTCTATCCCCACGATATCCTGCCACGCACGGCCATCAATATTTTCGGGCTCGATATTCCCCTGATCCGCCTGCTGATGCTGCTGACATCGATCGTCATGATGATCGGCCTCTACCTCTTTATCCAGCGCACCAAAATCGGCACGGCCATCCGGGCGGCCGCCATCGACCAGGGCGCCGCCAAGCTGATGGGCATCAATGTCGACCGCGTGATCATGATCGTCTTTCTGATCGGCCCGGCCCTTGGTGGTGCGGCCGGTCTGATGGTGGGCCTTTACTACGGCCAGATCAATTTCACCATGGGATGGCTTTACGGGCTTAAAGCGTTTACGGCCGCCATCCTGGGAGGAATTGGCAACATACCCGGTGCCATGGTCGGCGGCTTGCTGTTAGGGGTCATCGAGGCCATGGGGGCCGCCTATATCTCCATCGCCTGGAAGGACGCCATCGCCTTTTGCGTCCTGATTATCATCCTCATAGTTCGCCCCACCGGTCTTCTGGGTGAACGGGTAGCGGAAAAAATATGAAAGATAAACGTCTTGTCATCTATGCCGTTATCAGCGTCGTTCTCCTGCTGTCACCGCTTTTTCTAAACGCCTATTGGGTGGATGTGCTGAACAATGTCGGCCTTTACACCATTCTGGCGCTCAGCCTGAACATCATTCTGGGACATGCCGGGTTGTTCCACATGGGGCATGCCGCGTTCTACGCCCTGGGCGCCTACACCACGGCGATCATCAACACCACTTATCACATCCCGATTCTCTGGCTGTTGCCGGTCAGCGGCCTGGTGGCCGGCCTGGCCGCCCTGGTGGTGGCCCGCCCGATCATCCACCTGCGGGGCGACTATCTGCTGATCGTTACCATTGGGTTCGTTGAAATCGTCCGCATCGCCCTGGTCAACAATGTCTTCGGCATCACCGGCGGCAGCAACGGGATCTTCGGCATCAACCGCCCCATCCTTTTTGGCTGGAAGATCAACAAGCCCTGGGAATTTTTCTACCTGATCTGGGGGTTTGCCGCCGTAACGATCTTTCTGTTCAACCGGCTGGAAAACTCCCGCTTCGGCCGTGCCTTGAATTTTTCGCGGGAAGACGATGTGGCAGCCGAAGGCAGCGGCATCAACACGGCCCACTACAAACTGATCGCCTTTGTCATCGGGGCCTTCTGGGCGGGCATGGTGGGCAATATATTTGCGGCCAAAATGACCATTATTGCACCGGAATCGTTTAATTTCTGGGAATCCGTCGTTCTTTTCATGATCGTCCTGCTGGGCGGACGAGGCAGTATTCGGGGGGTCATTCTGGGTGCGTTTCTGGTCTTGGGGCTGCCCGAGATCTTTCGTCAGTTCGCTACGGCCCGCATGCTGATTTTCGGCGCATTCATGGTTGCCATGATGATCTTCCGGACGGAAGGCATTCTGCCACCGCTGCCGCGGAAATATCCCATCGCCAAAATGCTCCGCCGGGAGGGAAGCGCATGACCACTTTACTCAGCCTGAAAAACCTGACCAAACGGTTCGGCGGTCTGGTGGCCGTGGATCATGTCACCTTCGATGTCGAGGCCGGCGCCATCGTCGGCCTGATCGGGCCCAACGGCGCCGGTAAAACCACGGTCTTCAATTTGATCACCGGCAACTATCGCCCGGATGAGGGCGACGTCATTTTTGACAACCAGTCCATCAAGACGCTGCCGACGCATAAGATTGTTTCGCTTGGGATTGCCCGCACCTTTCAGACCATTCGCCTTTTTCATAAACTTGCGGCGATCGAGAACGTCCTGGCCGGCTGCCACTGCCGGATGCAATCCGGCTCCCTGGCGGCCATGTTTCGCACCCCCGCCCAGCGCCACGAAGAGCACCAGGCCCTGCAAACCGCCCTGCAGGAACTGGAATTCGTCGGCCTGCAATCCCAGGCGGACCAGTTGGCTGAAAATCTTTCCTACGGCAATCAGCGTCTGCTTGAAATCGCGCGTGCCTTGGCCACCCAGCCCCGCTTCATCATTCTGGACGAACCGGCCGGCGGCATGAACAATCAGGAAACCGCAGCCCTGATCCAGACCATTCGCAACATCCGTGACCGGGGCATCACCGTGCTGTTGATCGAACATGACATGAGCCTCGTAATGGAGGCCTGCGAACAGCTCGTGGTGATCGAAAACGGGGCTAAAATTGCCGAAGGCGACCCCCAGGCCATCCAGTCCGACCCAAAAGTAATCGAAGCCTACCTGGGAACCGATGAGGAATAGCCCATGATTCTGAATGTGGAAAATCTGCACGTCAAGTACGGCAATGTGGAGGCCCTGCACGGTATCGACATCCATGTGCAAGAAGGTGAAATCGTGACGATTTTAGGCGCCAATGGTGCCGGAAAATCCACGACCCTGATGGCCATCAGCGGCCTGGTCAAAGCTTCCCAGGGCAAAATCGAGTTCGAAGGGGAGGCCGTTCACAAGCTGCCCGCCCACACTATCGTCACCCGCGGCATCGCCCAGGTGCCGGAAGGAAGACGCGTATTCAGCACCCTGACCGTTCAGGAAAACCTTAACCTGGGGGCCTATACGTCCAACGATCCCGATCGCAACCGTAAAAACCTGAAATGGATCTTCGATCTTTTCCCCCGCCTGGAAGAGCGCTCGGGGCAATTGGCCGGCACCCTCAGCGGCGGGGAACAGCAAATGCTGGCCATTGCACGGGCCCTCATGGCAACGCCGAAAATCCTTTTGCTGGATGAACCCAGTCTGGGCTTGGCGCCCATCCTGGTCAAAGCCATCTTCGATACCATTCGCGAAATCAACCAGGCCGGCCTCACCGTCGTACTGGTGGAACAAAATGCACGGGCCGCACTCAAGCTGGCCCATCGCGGATATGTAATGGAAGTGGGCAACATCGTATTGGAAGACGCTGCTGCCAACCTGCTGTCCAATCCCGAGGTGCAAAATGCGTATCTCGGAGGAACCCACTGAACTTTATCGGCCCGGGTCAGTGGTGACGGCAGCGATCAGCACGTTTATTCCGGCCTGACCCGGACGGCCCTCCTTCGCTGTTTAGACAGGAGCACCGTCTGTTATGAGGCCGGAATAAATTGGAACTTAATGGTTTAACCATTACAATAGCGTGCGGCACCTGTGGCCGGATATATCCGGTCGCCACAAGAAACCCCTTTGACACATCGCTCTCTCCCGAGGCGTGTGGATCGAACAATCTGTTTGGGAAAGGAAGAACACCATGCAAACGGCCACGGATGAAACCCTGCAACATGAAGCGATCCAACTTGCCGAGGCCTGGCAAAACCGGGCCGATGCGTTGTATAAAAATGAAGAAAAACAGTACCAGAAACAGATCAAACATCTGCTGACCCACCCCGAAGACAAGATTACCCTGACCAAGCTGATCGATCAGAGCTTTCGCAGTGAAAACTACCACCGCGTGGCGGACCAGGTCACCAGTTTGCTCAAGCAGCGCGGCATCCCGGGCTTTTTTTCACCAACCGAAAAAATCCTGATGCACCTTTTTCTTTCGGTCGGACGCCTGATTCCCCGCCTGTCCGTACCGAAGATGATCGAAAAAATGCGCGCCGACAGCAACCGCGCCATTGTCCCCGGGGAGCCGGACGTTTTGCTGGCCCACCTGCAAAAGCGAAAAACCCAGGGTATTCGTATGAATATCAACCATCTCGGCGAAGCCTTGCTGGGGGAGGAAGAAGCCCTTCATCGCCTGCAGACCTACATCGACGATTTGAAAAATCCGAATATCGAATACATCTCCGTTAAAATTTCGACCATTTACTCCCAGATTCAATCTCTGGCCTTCGACCATACCGTCAGCGTGATCGTCGAGCGGCTGTCCGCGCTCTACCGGGCGGCGGCCGCGCATGAATTTGTCCATTCCGATGGCCGGCGGGTCCCCAAGTTCGTTAACCTCGACATGGAAGAATACCGCGATCTGGAAATCACCACGGCCGCCTTTACCCGCGCGCTCGATCAGGAAGAATTCAAGCAGCATGCCGCTGGCATCGTCCTGCAGGCCTATCTGCCGGATTCTTTTGCCATCCAGCAGTCGCTGACCGATTGGGCCCGTAAACGCGTGGCCGGGGGCGGGGCCCCCATCAAGATCAGGATCGTCAAGGGTGCCAACCTGGAAATGGAGCTGGTGGAATCGGCGCTTTTCAACTGGCCCCTGGCCACCTATGACAACAAATTGGATGTCGATGCCAACTACAAGCGCATGGTGCACTTCGGCATGCAGCCCGAGAACATGCGTGCCGTCCATCTGGGCATCGCTTCCCACAATCTGTTCGAACTGGCCTATGCCTACAAGCTCGCCGAACATAACGGCGTGATTGACGGCTTCTCGTTTGAAATGCTGGAGGGCATGGCCAACCACGTGCGTCGCGCCATTTCGGAAATGACCGGTGAAGTCCTTCTCTATGCCCCCGTAGCGGCCCGGGCCGAATTCATCAACGCCATCGCCTACCTGGTGCGACGCCTGGATGAAAACACCGGTGAAGAGAATTTCCTGCGGTATTCCCCCGATCTGAAAACCGGATCAGAGGAATGGCGCTTTCTGAAAAAACAGTTCGAGGCGTCCTGCGCCCACCGGGACCAGGCGCCGAGCACCCCCAGCCGGGTGCAAGACCGCAACCAGGAAAAATTTCCCGCTGAAATGGGCACCTTCCATGACGGCGAATTCAACAATGAACCTGACACGGACTGGTCGCTGGCCGCAAACCGCAAATGGGCCGAAGCCATCCGGGACCGCTGGCAGAAATCGGCCGACGAGGCCCCCATCCAAATCCCCCTGGTCATCGGCAACGAGGAAATTTTGGAAGACCGGGATGTCCGGACCTGCCTGGACCCCAACCAGGCACCCACCGAAGTTGCCGTGGCCGTCTATCGCCTGGCCACGACCGCCGATGCGGAACGGGCCGTGGCCGTTGCCAAAGCCGACCCGGATGGCTGGCGGCGTCTTGCACCGGCCGAACGCCATGCCGCCCTTTCCCGGGCCGCCATGGAATTGCGCAAAACACGGGGCGACCTCATCGGGGCGGCCGCGGCCAATACCGGCAAGGTCTTCACCGAAGCAGACGTAGAGGTCTCGGAAGCCATCGACTTTGCCGAATACTATCCCTATTCGGCCCGTACTTTTGCCGAATTGGAAACCATAACCGCCACCGGCAAGGGGGTGGGAGCGGTGGTGTCGCCCTGGAATTTTCCCATCGCCATCCCCTGCGGCGGGATCGTGGGTTCCCTGGCAGCCGGCAACACGGTCATTTTCAAACCGGCCTCGGATGCCGTTATAGTGGCCTGGGTGCTGTGTCAGGCGATCTGGCGCGCCGGTATTTCCCGCAATACCCTCCAATTTTTGCCCTGTTCCGGTGGCAGCACCGGGGCGCACCTGATCAACCACGACGATGTAGACTTTGTCATTTTGACGGGCGGCACCGAAACCGGCATGGAAATGCTGCGCCGCAAGCCTTCCCTGAATCTGTCGGCCGAAACCGGCGGGAAAAATGCCACCATCGTTACGGCCATGGCCGACCGGGATCAGGCCTGTAAAAACATTATCTACTCCGCCTTCGGTAACAGCGGTCAGAAATGCTCCGCAACGTCGCTGCTGATTCTTGAACGGGAAATTTACAATGACGAAAATTTCAAGCGCCAGCTGGTGGATGCGGCCCGCAGTTTCCAGGTGGGTTCGGCCTGGAATTTCGCCAACAAGATGGGGGCCCTGATTCATCCGCCGCAAGGCGACCTGCAAAAAGCCATGACCACCCTGGAACCCGGCGAGAGCTGGGCCCTGCAGCCGGAGATGGTCGATGGCAATCCCCACATGTGGACCCCCGGGATCAAGTACGGCGTCCAGCCCGGTTCGTACACCCACAACACCGAATTTTTTGGCGCCCTGCTGGCGGTCATGCCGGCAGACAACCTCGAACAGGCCATTGAAATGGTCAACATGACCGGATTCGGTCTCACCAGCGGCCTCGAGAGCCTCGACCCTCGCGAACACACCCTCTGGAAGAAAAACGTCAAGGCCGGCAATCTCTATGTCAATCGCGGCACCACGGGCGCCATCACCCTGCGTCAGCCCTTTGGCGGCATGGGCAAATCCGCCCTGGGGCCCGCCATCAAGGCCGGTGGCCCCAACTATGTGGCCCAGTTCATGAATTTTGAAGAAACGGGCCTTCCGCGTATCAACGCTCTTCAGGGGGAACACGCCCTGCTGCGCATGGCTCTGGAATGGCGTCGGAAACTGTTATGGGGAAAATTGGACACGTATAAAGCGGATCTGGAAAAGACCATCCGGGCCATCAAAAGCTATCTCTACCATACCGAACGGGAATTCGGGCGGGCCAAAGACTACTTTCATCTGCGGGGGCAGGACAATATCCACCGCTACTTGCCCCTGGGCACCATCGCCATCCGACTGCACGCAGAAGACAGCCTGTTCGATGTCCTGGCCCGCCTGGCAGCCACCCGCATCGCCGGCAACCTGCCAGTAGTCAGCATCCCGGAAGCGCTGAACAATACGGTCACCGCCTTTATCACCTCCATGGAAGGCCGCCAGATTGTGGGAAAGGCCATTGTGCGCCGCCAGTCCGATGAAGCGCTGATCGCGTCCATGGCCGTTGTCCAGCGCATCCGCTACGCCGCACCCGACCGGGTGCCGGAAGCGGTTCTGGCCGCCGCGGCGAAAAAGGGCTTCTATATTGCCCGGGCACCGGTCCTCATGGAGGGCCGCATCGAAATGCTGCACTACTGCCAGAACCAGAGTATCTGCGACACCTACCACCGCTACGGCAACCTGGGAGATCGATCGATCCTCTGAGGCCCGCAAACAACTGCGTGGGAGATTGGATAACCACTGACCTGCTCCGGGGAACACCGGAGCAGGTTATTTTACAACAGAAACCATATCGAACCGGCTGTTTATGAAGCAAGAGGGGGGGATTCCGGGGGCCTTAAGACTGCCGCCGATGCGCTAGAACAGGAACCCCACGGCGTTGTGTTCGATGAGAATCTTGACCCCGATGGCCAGCAGGACCACCCCCCCCAAGACCCCTGCCATCGGACTCAAACGCTCCGCCGACCCCACAGACTTGCCCAAATGCAGCCCCACGACGGTAAAAACACCCGCCACCAGACCGATCACCAGCGCCGGAAACCAGATCGAAACCTGGAGCATGGAAATCGTCAAGCCCACGGCCAGAGCGTCGATACTGGTGGCCACGGATAGCATGACAAGGGTCAGACCCCGGGTAGGATCTTGCTTTTGCCGCGCGTCCTCCTCCATTTTGAAGGCTTCCCGAATCATATTGATCCCCACAAAGGCCAGGAGCCCGAAGGCAATCCAGTGATCGTAGCGCTCGATGCTCGCGCGCACCGTCAGGCCGGCGGCCCAGCCCATCACCGGCATCATGGCCTGGAAGAGACCGAAGTGCCAGGCCAGCCGGAAAAACTGGCGCAACGACACGCGTTTCAAGCGTACGCCGGTGGCAATGGCCACGGCAAAGGCATCCATGGCCAGGGCGATGGCCAGGGCAATGATATTGAGCAAATCCATCCTAATTGTCCCGATCGGATAGGGCCATCAAATATGGCAAAGGCAATGATGGTAAGCGGCAACGGTATGGATGTCAAAAAAAAACGACCATTTCACAAGGCCGCTTGTCTTTTGCGCATTGACAGGCTGCGGGATATTCACCATAAAAGAAAGGTTTCGGCAACCGCATCACATAACATATTCGACGATAGGATCGTCAGACGTCGCCATGGCCGATGCAACGCTCCCCATACCGTCTTTTTTTGAGTCCCAGGCCATCGATGCCCTATGGCGGGTCCCTTACCAGCAGCGCGCTTCCGAAGCGGCCGCTTGGGCCCACCGGCACCGTATCCCCGCTGCGGCCAACGATGCGTTCCGGGCGGCACTTCTGCTGATCGATGTCCAGAACACGTTCTGTATGCCGGATTTCGAGCTCTTCGTCGGGGGACGCAGCGGAACGGCGGCGGTGGATGACAACCGACGATTATGCCGGTTTATCTATCGCAACCTTCACCGGTTGACCGAAATCTGTCCGACAATGGATACCCATCAAATCTACCAGATTTTCCACAGCATCTTTCTGGTGGACGGGAAAGGACACCACCCCGCACCCTACACCACCATCTCGGCAGGCGATCTTGAAAAGGGTGTCTGGCGATTCAATGCCGCGCTCTCGCCCCGCCTAAAGTTGTCCGCCGATGAAGGCCAGCGCTATCTCCAACATTACGCCCGGGAGCTTGAACGCCGCGGCAAATATGAGTTGACCATCTGGCCCTACCACGCCATGCTGGGCGGCCTCGGCCACGCCCTCGTGCCGGCCGTTGAAGAGGCGGTGTTCTTTCACGGCATCAGCCGGCTGAGCCCTCCCGATTTCCAAATCAAGGGGCACAACCCCCTGACGGAAAACTATTCGGTTCTGCGCCCCGAAATCACAACCGACGCCGCGGGCAACCCGATTGATGACAAAAACCGTACGCTCATCGATAAACTTCTCACTTTCGATGCCGTCCTCATTGCCGGACAGGCCAAAAGTCACTGCGTGGCCTGGACCATCGAAGATCTATTGACGGAAATTCAGGCCCGGGACCCATCCTTGGCCAGGAAGGTCTACCTGCTGGAGGATTGTACGTCGCCGGTCGTGATCCCGAACGTCCTCGACTACACCGCACCCGCCGACCGTGCCTTTCAGAAGTTTGCCGATGCCGGCATGCATCGCGTAAACACCGCTATCCCGCTCAGCGAGTGGCCGGGCTTCGGCCAATGAGCCACATGCCCAGCGGTTTTTTCCCCATCGGGGCACCAGTGCCATGACGTCATCCTATCTTGCCGGTCCATTGTTGACCGATCTCTACGAAATCACCATGGCGGCGGGCTATTGGCGGCACAACCTCAACGATAAGGCCACTTTTTCCGTTTTCGTACGGAACCCCGACCAAAAGCGTAATTATTTTGTGGCCGCCGGCCTGGCAACCCTTCTCACCGAACTGGAAGCCTACCGCTTCCGTCAGGAAGATATCCACTATCTGCATCAGCTGAAATTGTTCGACGCCAACTTCCTTGACGCCCTCCGGCGATTGCGATTCACCGGCGATATTCACGCGCTGCCGGAGGGAACCCTCTTTTTCCCGGATGAACCCATCCTGGAAATCAGCGCGCCGCTGATCGAAGCGCAACTGATCGAAACCCTCGTACTGAACACCATCGGGATCGCCACCCTGATTACCACCAAAGCGGCGCGCTGCGTTCACGCTGCTGCCGGACGTCCGCTTGTCGATTTTGCCCTGCGCCGCACCCACGGTTCGGAGGCCGGTGACCAGGTCGCCCGCAGCACCTACATCGCCGGATTCTCGGCGACCAGTAATGTGCGCGCCGGCCAACGGTTTGGCATTCCCGTTGCCGGCACTATGGCCCATGCCTTTGTCTCCGCCTTCGCATCGGAGCTGGATGCTTTCCGGGCCTATGCCGCGACCTTTCCCCAGCACGCGATTTTTTTGATCGATACGTACGATACGCTGGCGGGAGCCCGCAACGCCGCAACCGTGGCATTGGAAATGCGGGCCCGAGACCAAAGGGCCCTCGGGGTGCGTCTGGACAGTGGGGACATGGTTGCCTTGAGTCGTGATGTGCGACACATTCTGGATGACGCCGGGCTGCCGGAAATGAAAATCTACGCCAGCAGCAGCTTCGACGAATTCAAAATCGCCGAAATCGTTCAACGCGGCGCGCCCATCGACGCCTTTGGCATCGGCACCAAGGTGGGCGTTTCGGCCGATGCCCCTTATCTGGACATCGTATACAAACTGGTTCAACTGGGAAAACGCCCGGTCCGCAAGCTGAGCAGCGACAAAGTCACGCTGGCCGGTCGCAAGCAAATTTTTCGCCATGACGACCCTCATGGCGTTTTTCAGGAAGACATCCTGGCCTGCCGGGAAGAAAAGCGGGCGGCCGGAGAGCCGCTGCTCGAACCGGTCATGCTCAACGGTCAACGGCACATGCCCGAAGCCACCCTCGTGGACATCCGCGAGCACTTTGCCAAACAATTCGGGTGCCTGGACCGGGACTACAAAACCATCGATGCCCACATCGTCTATCCTGTCCGGCTTAGTACGCGACTCACGGCACTTCAGAAATAAGCGGAAAGCGGGAATTCGGATACCGGAATCAAGTCCGGCATGATCATCGGGAGTCCTTTGGCGCGAGGATGGCTGTTAAACCGGATAAGGAAGGGACGATCCCGGAACGGAAGACCGGTATCGATGCAAGACCGCTAGATGCCGAGATAGGCTTTGCGGACATCCTCATTGACCATGAGTTTGTCCGCGGCATCCGCCATGATAATCCGACCGTTTTCCATGACATAGCCCCGGTGGGCTGTTTTCAAAGCCAGGTTGGCATTCTGCTCCACCAGAAAAACCGTCGTGTTGTTCTCGCTGTTGATCTTCTTGACGATTTCGAAAATCCGCTTGACCACCAGTGGCGCCAGCCCCAGGGACGGTTCGTCCAACAGGAGAAGGCGCGGCCGGGCCATCAGGGCGCGGGATATGGCCAGCATCTGCTGTTCGCCGCCGCTGAGGGTGCCGCCGGCCTGGTGCCGCCGTTCGGCCAGGATAGGAAACAACTCAAAAATATAGTCGAGATCGCTTTTGATTGCGGGTTTGTCGTCCCGCAGAAAAGCGCCCATATCCAGGTTTTCAAGAACGGTCAGGTAAGGGAAAATCCGCCGCCCTTCGGGCACCTGGGAAATACCCATGGACACGATGGCATTGGGCGGAAGCCCTTGGATCGGTTTCCCCTCAAATCGAATTTCACCCGTGCGCGGCGGCACAATCCCTGAGATGGACATCAGGGTCGTGGATTTCCCGGCGCCATTGGCACCAATCAGGGTAACGATTTCACCCTGGGCGATTTCCATGCTGATGGATTTCAGCGCCTGGATATTGCCATAAAACGTTTCGACGTTGTGCAGCTCAAGCATCGATATCTTCTCCGAGGTACGCCTTGATAACTGCCGGGTTACTCTTGATTTCTTCGGGGTTTCCCTCGGCAATCTTTTTTCCATAATCCACCACATAGATCCGATCGGACAAACTCATGACGAGCTTCATGTCGTGCTCGATGAGCAGGATCGACACCTGCATGTCGGAACGAAGACGCAGGATGAGCTCATCCAACGCCTTGGTTTCCTGGGCATTCATCCCGGCCGCCGGTTCATCGAGTAAAAGCAGAAACGGCTCGGTGGCCAAGGCCCGCGCAATTTCCAGCCGCCGCTGGGCACCGTAGGGCAGGTTCTTGGCAAACTCGTTGACATAGCGAGTCAATCCGATTTTCTCCAGCATGGCATAGCTGTCAGCGACAACTTCTTTTTCTTCCCGGCGGCAGGCGGGCGGGCGAAAAATTGCTCCCGGAATACCGGAATGCAGACGGCAATGGCGTCCGATCATGACATTTTCCAGCACCGTCATGTTCTGGAAGAGTCGGATGTTCTGGAAGGTGCGGGCCATGCCGCGCTCGGTCACCCGGTTGGGCTTAAGCCCATTGAGACGTTGCGGTTCGCCCTGGGGCCGTGTCAGAAACATATCGCCCTTGGTGGGGGCATAGATCCCGGTGATGCAATTGAAAAAGGTGGTCTTACCCGCCCCGTTGGGACCGATCAGTGCGACGATCTCGCCCGGATGCACCTGAAGATCGATATGATCCAGGGCTCGCAGGCCGCCAAAATCCTTGGTCAGTTGATTGACATCTAAAACCGGTTTCATACGCTATTGTTTTCCGCCGTCGTTTGTCAGTCCTTCAAATTTGTAGATCCGTCGCACCCCGCTGACGATTCCTCCCGGCCGGAAGACCATCATCATCACCAGGAGCGCGCCAAAAACCAGCATGCGATATTCCGAAAAGGCCCGCAGGTATTCCGGCAGGAGAATCAACACCAGGGCACCGATGATGACACCCAGGATGGAGCCCATGCCGCCCAGCACCACCACACACAGAATGATAACCGATTCCCAGATGGTAAAGCTGGTGGGGTTGATAAAGGTGGTTTTAGCCGCAAAGACGACCCCGCCCATGCCGGCCCAGGTGGCCCCCATGGCAAAGGCCGACAGCTTGGTGCGGGTCTTGTCGATGCCCATGGCCTGGCAGGCCACTTCATCTTCGCGCAACGCAATCCAGGCCCGACCGATCCGTGAGTCCTGCAGGCGCCGGACAACGAAGATGGTCATCAGGGCCAGTCCGATCATCACAAAATAGATAAAAATGGAGGACTGCTGAAGGGATAACTTCAATCCAAAAAAGCCGGGTTTGGGAATGTTGGCAATACCGCTGGGTCCAAAGGAAAACGCATTCCAGTTTTCCAACACCAGCCGGATGATCTCCCCGAACCCCAGCGTGACGATCGCCAGGTAATCGCCCCGCAACCGCAGGACGGGGAAGCCCAGCATGATACCGAACAGAAAAGCCAGCAGGGCACCGATGGGCAGCGCCATCCAGAAGGTTACCCCGAAATGGTAATTCAGCAGGGCGTAACTGTACGCGCCCACCGCGTAGAAGGCCACATAGCCGAGGTCCAGCAGTCCCGCCAGGCCGACAACGATATTCAGTCCCAATCCGACAACGACATAGATCAGCGCCGTAATCAGAATATTAGTCTGGTACATGCTGAAGACAAACGGGAAAATCACCACTAAAGCGACGGTTGCCACTAGGCCCGGAATATAAAAGCGGGGATTGCTCATCAATCGCGGAATCAACGGGATCTTCTCTTCGCCGCTGACTTCCGCCTTCTTCTTCCCGGCTTCCTTGCGCGCAATGGCAATCCGCCAGAAAAAGGAAAGCACGAAGGCCCCCAGCCCGACCGCAGCCATCCACCACCAGCGCCACTCGATGGTTTGCTCGATGGTGTTCACTTTGATCACCATGATGGGAAAGGTGAGAAACATGAACCAGAGCGATACCAGGAAAGACTTCTTGATTTCTTGCAATGTTATCATAGTGCGCTGTTTCAACCTCTAACTGCCGCGACCCGCAAGTGCTTTGCCGGCCGGCGCTGCCCGGTGAGAGCTGCTCGGTATCAAACCTTGTCCGTATCCGACCGTCCAAGAAGGCCGGCCGGCCGGAATATCAAAATCAGGACCAGAAATAAAAAGGCAAAAACATCTTCGTAGTCACTGGAAATGTAGCCCGTAAAAAAACTCTCCGTCCATCCCAGCACGAGGCTGCCCAGAACAGCGCCGGGCATGCTGCCGATGCCTCCCAGAACGGCGGCCACGAAGGCCTTGATGCCGACAATGAAGCCGACATAAAAATTAACCTGCCCGATGTGGGACGCCACCAGGACGCCCCCCAGGGCAGCGATGGAGGACCCGATGATAAACGTAAAGGAAATCACCCGGTTCACATCGACCCCCACCAGCATGGACATGTCGCGGTCCTGGGCCACTGCCCGCATGGCTTTGCCCATCCGGGTAAATTTGATCAGATAGGTCAGCAAGACCATCACCAGGGCGGTCGCAATATAAATGACCATTTCCGTTGAGCGAACGATGTGCTCGTAGGGTTTTAAAAAGTCCCAGGTCGGAACCAGGTTGGGATAGGGTAGAAAATTGGAGGTCTGGGCCAACAGAACGTAGTTCTGAAGAAAAAGGGACATCCCGATTGCGCTGATCAGGGCCGACAAGCGCTGGGAGCCGCGCAGGGGCTTGTAGGCGATTTTTTCAATGGTGAACCCGTAGGCCGCGGAATAAAGCATGGCGATCAGGGCGGCCAGGATGATGATCGCAACTGAATTCAAGCCCAGCATGGTCAATACGCTGATGACAATCAGGCCTGTAAAAGCGCCGATCATGTAGATTTCACCATGGGCGAAATTGATGAGCTCGATAATCCCGTAGACCATCGTATACCCCAGAGCGATCAGGGCATAAATGCTGCCCCGCGTCAGACCTCCGAGGAACAGTTCAAGAAAATAATCCATCGGAAATGATTCCCAATCCCGCACACAAGAAAGCGGTTGTTAAAGATCTCGGCAAGAAAGAACCGACCGCAATGGTCCATCGTCTCCTGTCGGGGCCTTCAACTAAAGTCATTCCTAAAGTTTTGTCGGCCCAAAACACATCAGGGGCCATCGCCTGGCGGCGCGACCCCTGATGTCATCCTCGATTTACAGTTAGAATTCCACGGTCACATACTGACCGTTTTGAACTTGGTATACGGCGAAGCCAACACCGATGGCATCGCCTTTTTCATCGAACTTGATGATCCCCAGCGGTGTGGCAACCCACTCCGACTGCAGGGTCTTGGTCAACACGTCATAGTCCGTGGAGCCGCTCTTTTCGATGGCATTCAGCAGCGCCAGGGTGGCGGCATAGGCATTCAGGAAGAAGGCGCCCGGCTCTTCACCGTATTCTTTCTTGTGGAGTTCCACCGCGTCCACCGCGATGGGATTGCTGGAGGTGTCCACCGGTCCGGTGGCATAGACGCCTTCGGCAAATTCACCGGCGACTTTGATAAACGTGTCGTCTTTCACCCCGTCATCGGAGATAAAGACCGTGTCCATGGCCTTATTGCGCATCTGCTGAACGAGCTTGGAGGCCTCCGGATGGTAGCCGCCGAAAATAACGGCTTCCGCCTCGGATTGTTTGATTTTCTGTACGACCGCGGAGTAATCCACGGCACCCGGCGTAATGCCTTCGTAGAGAACCACTTCGGCACGGCTGTCGGCTTCCAGGAACCCCTTGGCGAATTCAGCCAACCCCTTGCCGTAGTCGCCCTTGTCATGCAGCACCGCGATCTTCTTCAGCTTGAGAACATCCAGGGCGAAGTCCACTTCCAGACGGGCCTGGGCATCGTCGGAAGCAATGGTGCGATAAAAGTTCGGATAATCACCGCTCTGCGTCAGGGCCGGGTTGGTGGCGGACGGGCTCATGGCAATAACGCCGGACTCCTTGTAAATGCCCAACGCGGCTTTGGTGGCCCCGCTGCAGATGTGGCCCACCACGACATTCGCGCCATCCGTGACCAGCTTGGTGGCTGTATTTGTGGCCACTTCCGGTTTACAGACGTCGTCTTCCACCAGCAGTTCGATCTGACGGCCGCAGATGCCTGTCATGGCATTTCGTTTTTTAACGATCAGTTCGGCGGCCCGTACCGTCGGAATACCGTAAGACGCCAAGTCACCACTGTGAGCACCGGCAACACCCAACTTGATGGGCTCCACCGCTTTTTCCACCGGGGCGGCTTCTTTGGTAGCCTCGGCCGGTTGTTCCTGCTGCTGACCACAGGCAAAAAGAACCATTCCGGCCAGCGTAACCAGCGCGATCAGGGCAAAATATCTTCCAAAGCGTTTCTTCATCATCCCTTCCTCCTTGAAAAAGTGACAAAATACAAAGCGTATCCCTTGAAAACCCTGTATTTATAGTCTTAGAGGGTAGTTGAGTCAAGATAGAAATTCCCTTTGGCAGACGCTATCCGGACTTTGACGCTTGACCATGCGATCCGGATGCAGTAGTCAACGCTTCAGACGACGTTCCATTCTGAACACCATATCGGCCCACGAGCCACAGGGAGCCAACGAACACCGTGCCGACCATCGGGCTCATCGTTAAGCCGGTCCCGGAAGCCCAGCAGACAGCGGATCGGTTTGAAAAATGGCTACAAACACGTCGGATTGGTGTCGCGCGAATCACGCCGCCGCTTTCCGGCAACGCCTCCCGTTCTCCGGCACCGTCCAGCCTGGCATGTCTTTTTGTCCTTGGCGGTGACGGCACCTTTCTCAGCGCCGTGCGATGGATCGGCGACACGCCCCTGCCGGTTCTGGGCGTCAAGTTCGGTCAGGTCGGTTTTTTGGCCGAAATCGCTGCGGATGATCTCTATGCCGCCGCGGAAGCTGTGCTCCAAAAAAAGTTCACGATCCAAAAGCGTATGCGCCTGACCGTTTCCGTCATTAAAAACAGCCAGGAGCGCTGCCGTGAAATCATTTTAAACGATGTGGTCGTGACCAAAAGCACATTGGCGCGACTGGCCCATATCGAAGCCTTCATCGACAATCATTACCTGACGACCTTCCGCGCCGACGGTCTGATCGTGAGCACCCCGACCGGCTCAACGGCCTACTCGCTGGCCGCCGGCGGGCCGGTCATTCACCCCGCGGTGCCCGGCATCATCATGACGCCGATTTGCCCCTTCACCCTGACGAACCGCCCGCTGGTTATTCCGGACCGCGCCCGCATCCAAATGTCGCTCGAGATAGACTCCTCCAACATGATTTTGACCTTTGACGGCCAGGCCGGCATGGAAATCAACCACGGCGACACGATCCAGATTGAAAAAAGCCCCCACCCGGTGCACATGATCAAAGTCCCCGGCAGCGAATACTTTGACATTCTGAAAGCCAAACTGAGCTGGAGCGGCGGCCGGGTGTAGCCCCTGCCCACAGGATTTAAACCCATCAAAAGAAAGGGCCGGCAGATCTTGTCGATCCACCGGCCCTAAGAATTTAGCCGCATCAAATTTTCGGCGGGCTGATCAGCTTGTTTTAAATTCCAATGTCCGGTTTAGTAGCGATAATGATCCGGCTTAAACGGGCCCTCGACCGGCACACCGATGTAATCGGCCTGCTCCTGTGTCAATTCCGTCAGACGAACCCCGAGTTTAGCCAGGTGCAGCCGGGCCACCTCCTCGTCCAGTTTCTTCGGCAGCGTGTAGACCTGCTTTTCAAGCGGGTCGGAAGCCAATTTGAGTTGTGCCAGACACTGGTTGGTAAAACTGTTGCTCATCACAAAACTGGGATGGCCCGTGGCACATCCCAGATTGACCAGGCGCCCTTCCGCCAAAACGATGATCGACCGGCCGGAAGCCAATGTCCATTTGTCCACCTGGGGCTTTATGGTAACTTTGGTGCAGGCTGGACTTTTTTCCAGATAGGCCATATCGATCTCGTTGTCGAAATGGCCGATATTGCAGATGATCGCCTCGTTCTTCATCTGTTCCATGTGCGATCCCGCAATCACATGATAGTTCCCCGTGGCCGCGACGAAAATATCGCCCAAAGGGGCGGCATCGGCCATGGTCATCACTTCAAAGCCTTCCATCGCCGCCTGCAGGGCGCAGATGGGGTCAATTTCCGTCACCAGCACCCGGGAACCGTATCCGCGCATGGAACGGGCACAGCCCTTGCCCACATCGCCATAGCCACAGACCACCACGACCTTGCCGGCCATCATGATGTCCGTGGCCCGCTTGATGCCGTCCGCCAAGGATTCACGGCAGCCATAGAGGTTGTCGAATTTTGATTTGGTGACCGAATCGTTGACATTGATGGCCGGGAAAAGCAGTTCGCCATCGCGGGCCAGCTGGTAAAGGCGGTGAACACCCGTGGTGGTTTCTTCCGAAACCCCGCGAACGTTGGCCGCCACGGTCGTCCAATGCTGGGGATCATTGGCATAACCGGCTTTCAGCCGCTCCATGAGATAGTGCACATCCGGATTATCGTAAACCTTATCCAGCAGCCCGGGATCCTCGGCCACCTTGACCCCCTGATGAATCATCAGCGTGGCATCCCCGCCGTCATCGACGATCAGGTCGGGACCGCTGCCGTCCGGCCATGTCAGGGCCATTTCCGTGCACCACCAGTATTCTTCCAGGGTTTCCTCTTTCCAGGCAAAAACGGCCGCCGAACCATTGTGGGCTATGGCCGCCGCCGCATGATCCTGAGTGGAAAAAATGTTGCAGCTGGCCCAACGAATATCGGCGCCCAGGGCTTTAAGCGTTTCGATCAACATGGCGGTCTGGATGGTCATGTGAAGGCTGCCCGTAACTTTCAACCCTTTGAGGGGCTGCTGGGGGCCGTATTTTTCACGCACCGCCATCAGGCCCGGCATTTCGTTTTCCGCCAACTGCATTTCCTTGTTGCCGAAATCCGCCAGCGAAAGATCGGCAACCTTATAGGGTAAAGAAAGATCCAGCGCCATAAAACCAGGGGCCGCATCTTTCATGGGGATCAGCGTCATTTATAACTCCTTTATTGTTGTCAATTCATTGCCCTGATTCGAAACGGTTCTTTGTCACCTACCCTATCAACATAGGGCTCGAAACCGTACCTGTCAGGGCATCATTCGGAAAAAAACGGCCGCGATTGACGGTTTTGCGAATTAAATGCCTGCCAGATTGCGGATTTCATCCACGCGGTTTGTCTTTTCCCAGGAAAAAGTGGCTTCGGTGCGCCCAAAATGGCCATAGGCCGCCGTGGGGCGGTAAATCGGCCGCAACAAGTCCAGATAATCGATAATGGCCGCCGGCCGCAGGTCAAACACCTCTCTGATAATCTCTTTGACCTGCTTTTTGGGAATCACACCGGTGCCCATCAAATCCACCATAACGGAAACCGGCTCCGCCACGCCGATGGCATAGGCCACCTGGACTTCACACTTCTTGGCCAACCCGGCCGCAACAACATTTTTAGCGATATGGCGCCCCATATAGGAGGCACTCCGGTCGACCTTGGAGGGATCCTTGCCGGAGAAGCATCCCCCGCCGTGACTGCCCTGACCACCATAGGTGTCGACGATAATTTTGCGTCCAGTGAGACCGCAATCCCCCATCGGGCCGCCCACGACGAATTTGCCGGTAGGATTGATAAAATATTTGGTGTCCCCGTCAATCATCTCGCGGGGAATGACCTTCTTGATCACTTCCTCGATGACCGCTTCACGAAGCGTTTCATGGGTCACATCCGGTTTGTGCTGGGTGGACACGACGATGGTGTCGACCCGCTTCGGCGAGCCGTTTTCATACTCGATGGTCACCTGGGATTTGCCGTCCGGGCGCAGAAAATCAAGCGCACCGTTTTTACGCACCTTGGACAGACGCCGGGTCAGTTTATGGGCATACATGATCGGCATCGGCATCAGTTCCGGCGTCTCGTCGGTCGCAAAACCGAACATGAGCCCCTGGTCACCGGCGCCCTGGTCTTTATAGAGGCCCTGGCCCACATTGACGCCCTGGGCGATATCAGGCGATTGCTGGTCGATGCTGGTGACCACCGAACAGGTTTGAAAATCGAACCCCATCTGGGAGGAGCAGTAACCGATTTCGTGGATGGTATCCCGCACGATCTGGGGAATGTCGACGTAGCACTCGGTCGTAATTTCGCCGGCCACAAAAGCAAGGCCGGTGGTGACGAGGGTTTCGCAGGCCACCCGGCAGCCCTTGTCCTGTCCGATGATGGCATCCAGGATGGCATCTGAAATCTGGTCGGCGACTTTGTCGGGATGTCCTTCGGTTACGGATTCCGAGGTGAAAAAAAACTGTTCGTTACCCATGTTGCTTCCTTTCCTTAATTCTATTCGTCACCCAGCGCGGGGCCTGCAGCAGGTCATGGCACCAGGGGCATGTTGTCGATCAGTCGCGTCGTACCGACCGCGACGGCCATCGCCATCCGAACCGGTCGATCGATCACGGCGACCTCTTCAAGGGTCTCAGGGTCCACGATCACAATATAATCGATCGCAGTTTCGGGGTGCGCGCCAATCCTGGCTCTGGCCCCGGCCACGATCTGCTCCGCCTGGATCAGGCCCGCGGCAACCTGGGCCTGGGCCTCACGCAGGGACTGGCTGAGGCTCAACGCGGCCGGTCGCTGCTCGGGCTTCAGATAAGCATTGCGGGAACTCATGGCCAGGCCGTCGGGTTCCCGCACCGTAGCGGCGCCAATGATTTTTATGTCAAAATTGAGATCCTTCACCATTCGACGAATGATGGTGAGCTGTTGAAAATCTTTTTCGCCAAACACCGCCACTTGGGGATTGACGATATGAAAAAGCTTGGCCACCACGGTTGCCACACCCTGGAAAAAAACCGGGCGTGAAAGGCCGCACATGCGTTTCGCAAGGGCCTGGGGCGTTACAAAGGTCTGGCAGCCGTCCGCATAAATCGCCTGCTCATCCGGCGTAAAAAGAATATCCACCGGAACCTTCTCGGTGAGACGGCGATCTTGTTCCATGTTGCGGGGGTAGGTTGCGAAATCCTCACCAGGGGCGAACTGGGTCGGATTGACAAAGATGCTGACCACCAGGATATCAGCCAACTGCCGCCCTTCGCGCATCAACGACAAGTGCCCTTCGTGCAGAAATCCCATCGTAGGGACGAACGCAATGGAGCGCCCATCCTGTCGCAGCATCTGTGAACGGCGCTGCATTTCCTCAACTGTAGAAATAATATCGATTGGTTAGCCCCCTTTAACGGAAATCAGGCACACCGTCTCTTATGGTAGCCCTTTTTAAAAGTCAACCGAGATTTGGTTAATGCCGGCAACGCCCCGGGGATGCGGGCGATGGCCATGGCAATGCTGGGATTGCTTGCCGAACGGATGCGCCCGGCGAAATAGGGGGGCCACCGCACCGAATGATCCGGCCGTTTCCGGGCGTATGGCCGCGGCATGAAACCAGATCAGCGGGGCGGTGACGTGTTGATCAGCGTACCGCTTCCCGTGACGGACGTTAATATGCAACAGCGCGGATTTTTGGTGTCATTGGCACGCGAACGAACGGACCGGGGCCCTTGCGGATGATACACATCCTTCAGGTGTCAGGGAACAAGGCACGATACCATCGCCTCAAATAAGGCTTTCAATATCCGGATGGTTTCGCAATACCGTCACAAACTGGCTGGTGCGGTGATCCAACCGATTTTTTATGATCCACATGAGACGCTTGTGAAAATGAAAGGCCATTTCATGATCGCTATTGAGAAGATTGCAGATTTTTTCCGCTCGAATGGAATACACTTGACAGGGTTCCGCACACACCGTCATGGAGGAATACGCCGCATCCTCGCCCATGACCGCTGACCATCCGAACGAAAACCCCGGTTTCACCGCTCCGATAGCAAAGGAAATTTTATCGGAAATCCGTTTCTCGAGCAGGATCTTGCCCCGCTTTAGAAAAAACATACGTTCGGCCGGGTCACCCTCCTGGAAGATAATGTCTTCCTCTTCATAATGCATGATATCGAGATGCGGTATCACCTTGTCCAGCATCTCGTCGGTGAAATTACTAAAGATGATAATATCTCTCACGTTATCGTAGGAAAGCATGTCTCACCTCTGGATAGCGATATCCCCTAAGTGTCAAATCGACAGGAAGGCTAATTAAGAAAAAAAAGCAGCAACACAAAAAGTCCGGAGACAGCCGCACTCAGTCCGATCGGAACAACACCGTTTTCAAGGGCCGCCTGAATGCTTTGGGCGTAGCGCCGGGAATTTTCAGCGGAGTGTTTCCCCATGCGATAGAACGGCATCAGCAACCACCAACTGATACGCACCGGCGCATTGCGGCAGAACCGATTGATTCCTCCCGTCACCCCCTTGGCCAGCCACTGGTCGCAGACCCGGTTCACGTTGTTGAAAACGGTATTCATCAGACCGTAAAAGAGGCGGCCGCCCTTGCGATAAAACCAATCGGCATCCAGATTGACACAGCGAATCTCGGCCGGATAAATACCGGAGAGGAGCAGCAGGGCAAACGCCAGGGCCGAAAAAAACAGGATCTGGGTTTGGGCCAGCACGTGCGGTACGGTGTAGGGCTCGTAGCCCACCGGCTGGTAGGGCAAAATGCTGTATAAATATTGCGGGAAGGATCCGATGAAAATACACAGGAATGCGGCCAGACCCATGGCCAACAACATATGGAAGGGCGCTTCTTTGGGTCTGAGGCCGGAATCATGGGAAAAAAAGGCGAAATAGGGGATCTTGATGCCGGCGTGGTGAAAGACGCCGGCCGAGGCAAACAACAGGATAAACCAGACCCACCGCAAGTGCTCACCGCCGGCCGCATCCATCACCATGGATTTGCTGACAAAACCGCTGAACAACGGGAAGGCCGAAATGGAAGCCGCCCCGATGATGCAGAAAATGCAGGTCAGCGGCATGGTCCGATAGAGTCCCCCTATATCCGTGGCATTGATCTTGCCGGTGCGGTGCATCACCGCGCCCATGGTCATGAACAAGAGGCCTTTGAACAACACATCGTTGAAGGCATGCGCCACGGCACCGTTGATCGCCAGCTGGGTGCCGATGCCGATGCCGCAGACCATGAACCCCACCTGGTTGATCAGGCTGTAGGCCAGGACGCGCCGCAGGTCGTTTTCGATCACGGCGAAGAAAATCGGGAATCCGGCCATGGCGGCCCCGATATAAATCAAGGCCTCTGTCCCGGGATAAGACCGGGCCAGCGCATAGACGGCGGCTTTGGTCGTAAAGGCGCTTAAAAATATGGTGCCGGTAATCGTTGCTTCGGGGTAAGCGTCCGAAAGCCACGTGTGCACGAATGGCCAGGCGCAGTTGATTCCCAGGCCCAGAAAAATCAAAAGGGTCCCGGGACCGTTCAACCCGATCAGGCCAAACTCGATCGAGCCGGTATGGTGGACGCGCAGAACGATACCGGCCAGCAGAATCAATCCCCCGGCGGCATGAAACAGGAGGTAGCGATACCCGGCCCCCATGGACAAGCGGGTTCGGCGGGCCCAGATCAGTTGCACACAGAAAACCGTCAGCAACTCCCAAAAAATGAAAAAGCTGAAAAAGTCGCCGGCGAATACCACCCCCAACGCACTGCCGGTGTAGAGCGCACCTGCGACATTCTGCAGCGTTTCCTCCACGTGCAGGGCATAGATGGTGGAGATCAGACCGATCAGGATGAAAATATAGCCGAACACGAGCGACAGGCGATCGATGCGGGCCAACACCAATTCCTGTCCCAGAAAGGGCACCACCCAGCTGTCGCCTAACGGCAGATGAATCAGATTGATAAACGCCAGAACCGGCAGGGCCAGCATCACGGCACGCCGCAGATGCCCTTTGAAAAAAGGGATCAGCAGAGCGCCAAGGATAAAGACAGCCGCGGGAGGCAGCGGACTAATCATAATAGTCCTCCCGGCGTTTGACGATCGGCCTTAAAATGTATTTGGCCACCAGCACCAGCAACACGCAGGCCACAAAACCGTATACCGCATAAAACCCCCACCATTGCTCCCAGGGAAAATGCGGATGCTTATGGACAAAAAATTCCGCGATCAACAGCACAACCAAGGTGGAATAGAAAAATATGAAGACCCGTCTGACGTTTTTTGGCTTGTCGAACAGGTAGGTTTTTTTGTCCGGCGTCTTTGTGTCCATAGTGACGACCTTTCAAGCAGCTGGCGATCCGATGGTCCGGCGCCGCACGGCTCAACGCCCGGGGCGCAGCACCATTTATAAGGTATTGAAGAGGATGACGCCCATGTAAACGAGCCCCACCGCTATGGCCACGAAAAAAATAGGCCGGTAGCCCGGTACGGGATCATGCTTCAGTTCCATCAATTCTTCATGCTCTTCGTGCATGGTTTATATTCCCGTGAACTTGGCGGCCGCCATGACGGCCAGGTTCATAAATGGCTGGGGATAAAACAGCAGCACAATGGATATCACAGCCGTTATGACCAGCGGCACGACGCAGCAAAGCGGTGCCTCCTGCACGCGGTCCTCGAACAGGGCCTCTTCCGGGGGGCAGAAAAAGGCCCGGTACACCACCGGCATGAAATAACCGGCGTTCAACAGCGAACTAAACAGCAGAACCACCAGGATGGCGATCTTATCGGCCTCCAGCGCTCCCAGCACCAGATACCACTTGCTGAGAAACCCGCCGCAAGGCGGCATCCCGATGATGCTAAGGGCGCCGATGAAAAAGGCCGTCATGGTCACCGGCATCCGCCGTCCGATACCGGTCATTTCACCGATGTTTTTCTTACCCGTGGCCACGAAAATCGCGCCCGCACAAAAAAAGAGGGTAATTTTACCGAAGGCGTGCATCGCAATGTGCACCATGCCGCCGGTGACCCCCTTCGGGGACAGCAAAGCCGCGCCCAGAACGATGTACGACAGCTGCGCGATCGTGGAAAAGGCCAGCATCCGTTTGAGATTGTCCTGGGACAGGGCAATGAACGACCCCACCAGGATGGTGGTCGACGCCACCAACAACAGCGGTATGCTCAAATCAAACGTCTGAAGCAGATCCGTTCCAAAAATGGCGGTGATGACCCGTACGATGCTGAACACGCCAACCTTGACGACCGCCACCGCGTGCAGCAGGGCGCTGACCGGTGTCGGGGCCACCATCGCCGCCGGCAGCCAGGAGTGAAAGGGCATGATCGCGGCTTTGGCGAAACCGAAAACAAACATGAACAGCAAAAGCGCCACCGTTCCGCGGGAAGCCGTGCCGGCCAGAATCCCCTGGGGGCTGAAATCGAGGCTGCCGGTCAGGTGGTAGGTCAGCAGCATGGCCGGCAGCACCAGGCCGATGGAAGCACCCACCGTGTAAAGCAGATATTTGCGGCCGGACGTCCGGGCCTCCTGATCCTGATGGTGCGTGACCAGAGGGTAAGTGGCCAGTGAGAGCATTTCATAGAAAAGGTACAGGGTCAGCAGGTTGGCGGAAAAAGCTACGCCAACGGCGGCGCTGAGAGAAATGGCGAAAAAACAAAAATAGCGGGTCTGCGCATGTTCGTCCAGCCCGCGCATATAGCCGATCGAGTAGACCGAGGTGATAATCCACAGAAAAGACGCCACCAAAGCGAACAGCATGCCGAACGCATCCACACGGAAAGCGATGCTCAGGCCCGGCAGCACCTCGACCAGCACGCAGGAGATTTCCATACCGTTTAGGACGGCCGGCAGCATGGCGGCCACGATCCCAAACTTCACGATAGCGGCCAGGAATGTCCAGCCTTCGCGAACATTGGGGGAACGGCTGTAAGCGATAAAAGGGATCGCCAGCAGGGAAACGAGGACGGCAAGCAGCGGCTTTATCGAAATCAAGGTATCCATAGGTCAGACGATCCCCACCGGTATGGCCTTGTCAATGATCAGACTGACGATGTCGCCCGCATAAATCCCTAGCGCAAAGAGCAACGCGGCGGTCGCCACCAGCGGCACCAGCAACTCCAGAGGGGCCTCCTGCACGGCGGAAAGGACCCGCCCGTGTCCCGTCGGATGCTCTGCGTGATGGTCCTCGAACGGCTCGAAATAGGCTATTTCGAAAATACGGAAAAACAGCACCAGATTGATGAGGCTGCTCAGCAGAAGAGCAGCCATAAATCCGTATTGGCCAGCAGCAATAGCGCCGGAAATCAGGTACCATTTGCTGAAAAAACCACAGGTCGGCGGCACCCCGATGATGGACAGCCCGGCGATGACAAAAACGGCCATGGTGACCGGCATTTTCTTGAACAGGCCCTGCATGTCATCGATGGCATCGCTGCCGGTGCGGGCGATGAGGGCTGCCGCGGCCAGAAATACGCACAAGGTCATGGCGGCATCATTGATGATATGCAGAATCGCGCCGGATATCCCCAAACGATTGCCTAACCAGAACCCGCCGACCATATAGCCCACCTCGGCGACGATGATATAGGTCAGCATGCGTTTGAGGCGCCGCGTCGACAGGGCCAAAAATGAACCGGACACGATGGCGACGATCGCCAGCCATACCATCGGTTCGCCGATGCGCATCACATCGAAGGCAAAGGCCGGCGTGAAAACGAACAGCATGACCCGCACCATGACGTAGATCATGACCTTGGTGACGAGCGGTGCTACCAGGCTGCTGACAGGATCCGGCGCATGGGAATAGGCGTTGGGCAACCAAGCGTGCAGCGGGAAAAAGCCCATCTTGATGCACAGGCCGGCCAGGCAGATGACGAAGGCTGACACCACCACCCGGGAGTTGTAGAGTTCCGGCACACGCACCGCCAGGTCGGCCATATTCAACGTGCCGGTAACCAGATACAGATAGCCGACCCCCAGCAGATACAAACTGGCCCCCACGGTACCGATGAAAAGATAGTTGAGACTGGAGAGGGGCGCCCGGCCTTCCCCCATACCCAACAGGGCGTAGCCGGTAAGGGCGGCAATTTCAACAAGAACGTACAGGTTAAACGCATCGCCGGTCACCACAATTTTCAGCAGGCCGGTGACTAGCAAGATGTAAAGCGTGTAAAAGGGGCCGATCCGGTCACTGAAAGCTTCCGCCACCAGCGACCGGGTGCCCAGCAGGTTAATAAAGGCCACCGCCGACACCACAACGAGCACGAGGCTGTTCAGGTGATCCACCCGGTAGGCGATACCCACCGGGGGCGGCCATCCGGCCAGATAGTATTCCACCACCCCGACCTGCATGACTTTGATCAGCAAGGTGATGGCCGTGAGCGTCGAGCCAAGAAGGGCCAGGGCCGCCAGTGGAAAAGCAAAGCGTTTGTCGACCAAGGCAGCGATCAGCACTAAAAAAGCCGCCACGAGTGGGATGACAATGACCAGTTCGGGATAGTGCGCACTCATGGTTCGTTTATCCGCAAAGCGATTTCGTCTTCCTCCAGCGTGCCGTATTGACGGTAGATCTTTATGGCCAAGGCCAGCGCAACGCCCAATGTCGCCACCGAGACAACGATCGCCGTCAGCATGAGCACGTGGGGCAGGGGACTAATATAATCCATGGCTTGCGCCGCATGATGACCGGCCTCTTCGTGTCCATGGGCGATAATCGGAATAGTTTTGCCCTGTTTGGCGCCGATGGAGACATAAAAAAGAATCACCGCCGTCTGCACGATATTCATGCCGATGATTTTTTTCACCAGGTTGCGCTTGGCGATCATGGCATACATGCCGATCATGACCAGACCGATATAGACCCAGTAATTATACTTGGCTAAAAAATTGCTCAGCAGGCTTTCCATGGCTTACAGTCCTTCGTCATGTCGGCCGGCGGATGACAAATTGTAATAAAGCGATACCATGACCGCCATGACCGCCAGACCCACGCCAATTTCCACAATAAGGATGCCATGGGACCGCGCCATGACGGCATCGGTATGCAGGATCACCGCCAATCGGCTGTAGTCAAGAAAATTACCGCCCAATACCATACACAGCAGCCCGGTGCCGGCGTAGATCAATACACCCACCGCGCTGGCCAGCAAGGCGGCTTTCTCCGATAGCCGTCGAAAGGCACGGCGCAAATCATTGGACAGGGCATAGAGAATTATCGCCGCGCCGAAAATAACGCCGCCCTGGAACCCACCGCCGGGGCTGTGATGGCCATGGGCGATCACATACAGAGCAAACAGTTGGATAAATGGCACGGTCAAACGACTGGTTACCTTGATGATCATGTCATAAGGCACCCATACGGAATCGATGCGCTCGAACTCGGCCGACCCCTCCGGCAATTTGCCGCCCTTGGCGATACGCAGGGTGACACCGGTGAGGTTGTGACGGTAAAGCCGCGTGCGGGCCGACTTGCGGCGATACACCCGCAGCAGAAAAAGGCAGGCGATGCCGGCCGAAAAGATCACCGCGGTTTCGAACATGGTGTCGTAGCCCCGGTAATCGGCCAGAACGGCCGTGACAATGTTGGGTACCGCCGTATCTTCGACGGCATGCTCGATGTAATAGGGCGACACATGCAGGCTGGCGGGGGATGCGGGATCGCCCCAGCCCGGAAAATCCGGTGTTCCGTAAAACAACAACCCCCCGAGAAGCAAAACCGTTATCAAGGCAAACGTTTTCAATCTTTGGTCCTCCGGGAGGTCCGAAACACCGCAGCCACGAAAAACACCGCGCTGACCCCCGCTCCCACGGACGCTTCCGTGAAGGCCACGTCCACCGCGCCCATAATCGCCTGAAGCAGGCACATCATGAAGCTGTAGGCACCGAACAGAATAGCGGCTCCCAGCAGGTCGCGCACCATGATGGCCCCGATACCGCAGATCATGACGAGGACCATGATAATGAAATCCACCGGCCAGATCATTTGGAATCCCTTCGATTTTCTTTGACCCAAGGCAGCAGCCCGGCCCGCACACCTGCATCGACAATGGCGTGGGTGGCCGTCGGGCTGGTAATAAAGACGAAGGCCACGATCAGCAGGATTTTAAGCGCCGTCAAAACGGCACCCAATGTCCACTCGTGAACAACCCACAGGGCCATGGCCGTCATCGTGGTAAACAGGCCCATGGTGTCCAGTTTGCCCGCCGGATGCAGACGGGAATAGAAGTCCGGAAAACGCAGAATCCCCACTGCGCCGGCAAAAAAGAAAAAAAGCCCGCTGAACAGTAGAAAGATGACGAGCAGATTATAAACTCCCATAACGATCTCCTCGAAGCCGGGTCAGCAGCCGATCGGCTCCCCGGCATACGGCTGCCGCCGAAAAAAGGCTATTTATCGCCCATCTCGTCGTAAAGCCCTTTCCGCTTTTGAAAATAACGGGAAGCTGCCAGAACCGCGATGAAGTTCAGGGTGGCATAGGCCAGGGCGATATCGACAAACATGTCGACACGATCATAGATCAGGCCGATCAGGATCAAAAGTGCGGTGGTTTTGCTGCCGATGGCATTGACACCAATCAGGCGGTCCAGCACGGTGGGGCCAAAAACCGCCCGATACAACGAAAGGGCCATGACACCGCACAAAAAAACACTGGCATATAAAAAAACATCGTGCATCGTTTACTCTCTGAAAATGGCCGCCACCCGTGCTTCCATCTCGCCCGGCAACCCTTCGGCCGAAACATCGTCGATGGCATGGACGGTGTATACGCCATAGAGGGACACATAGACCGTAATCGTTCCAGGGGTCAGGGTGATAGAATTGGCATAGACGAAACGTGCCATTTCACTCGTCAGGCGGCTGTTGAACTTGATCATCTGAGGGTTGATCAGGTCCATCATCCGTGGATGAAAAACCAGCCGCATCACATGCATGTTGGCGCGAAATATCTGATAGAGAAGCCATGGCACATAGGTGGCGAAACGCAGCCATTGGCCCGGC
>Ga0180430_10000741_pt1 | contig 34558 bp, 43 predicted proteins | sample SS_ome_9_FD_132999 | JGI IMG/M metagenome (GOLD analysis project Ga0180430, IMG submission 132999) | Hypersaline lake sediment archaeal communities from the Salton Sea, California, USA - SS_1_S_2 metaG | ecosystem: Environmental > Aquatic > Non-marine Saline and Alkaline > Hypersaline >... | reverse complement strand
TTGACTTACATATATATTAATGATAATATCGTGATGTGTCAATATTAAATCTATTACTGAAGGGTCAAACGATGAGCAACAATATAGATACCGAATATATGGATATGCTAAAAGAGATCGAAGATAACGATATTATGCTGTCGTTGGAGGAAGTATTAACTACACTTAATGGAACACAATTTGATGATATAGTTGACCTTCCAAATGGAAATCATAACTATACCAACAAAGAGCGTGAAGCAATATTAAATGCAATCGGAAATGCTATTGTATTGTCATTCTATAAAAACATTCAAAACCCAAAGGGCTAACATGTTTGTACGAATTAAATTCACTATGACAGATACCGATCCACTATATATTTATACACAGGTTAAAGAAGATTATAAAAACGATCCTCCCATAGAATTATTGGTAGATGAAATTAAGGCGGTAGAAGACGCATGCAGAGATATTAAATCAAATCTAAACGGTATTGATCCATTTATAGTTCTTCCGATTGTGTGTATGGACGGATATGATGTTTGGGCAAACCAAGAAACTGATCATCAGACAATCAAAAAGGTAATAACTATCAATACAAAATACATATCATCCATAACTTTTGGTATACATAAATAAAGGTCAAAAATGAACAGTGACTTTCTAAGACTTGTTATTGAAAACTCAATGCCATGGGAAAAACTGCTTGAATTGCTCTCAGAATTCAATACATCATTATGCACATGCCAAAAGGAATTTAGCTCAATTGGAAAAAACACCAACGCTTACAATTTTAAATATGCCAAATTCGAAGAAATCCGAGAAGCGACAAAAGATGTTCTTTCAGACAACCAGCTGTTTATTGAACAATGGCTAGCCGGAACCCATGAATCACCTGAACTTCACACAAAGCTTCGCCATAACAATGGTTATTTTGAACTTCACAAAACACCAATGATATTGAGCGAAGAGCGAACCTCGAAGCTCCAGGCAGAGCAAGAGGTTGGAAAGGCATTAAGTTATTATAAGCGCTATATATATTGCTCTTTGCTAGGAATTATAACAAAAGAAGCAGACATTGATGATGATCAACCAAAACAACAAATACCGGAAGGCGAATTGCCCCCATGCCCAAAATGCAATAAACCACTAAGAGAGCGTAAGGGGCCAAGCGGTATCTTTTATGGATGCTCCGGATATCCCGAATGTAAATTTACTCTTAGAAGTTAACGAACTGATTTTCTTTCACCACGTGCATGCAACACAAATTTTCTGACTTGGGTTATTGCATGACTGAACTTTGATTTTGGCATAGCATCCAAACTATTGATGTTATACGCATTCATCAATTCCTCAGCAATGTCCGGAAATCCATTCAGTTCAGACTCAAGCTCGTCAAGCTGTTCCTTTGTAATTGCATCATATGATTCTTTCTTTCGGACTAACTTCTTTTGCAAGGGAACGGCAATCTCATCAAATATCGCATCACTTGCAGCATCTCCATCATCATCCTTGGGATCACCTTCAAGAGTAACGCCCAACATAGACAAAGCCTGCTGTCTGCGCAAATCAGCCATCGTACTGTCAAATGTCATAAGATCATTGCGTAACGGAATCACCCGTATAATAGACCCCTTCCATTGACCACTTGAATGCAAAACTTCTGTATGCAATAACGTCCCACCACTATCAGTTATCTCAGTCCACTGATTTAAAGCCAATTCATACTTTGCAAGTATAGGCCTTATATGTCTCATCACGATATCAAGATCACTATAGTCATCATTCCATGTAGCACTTGTTCTATTGTAGGGAATAGCAGGAAACTCGCCCTGAGCGGCAGATAAAGACTTGGCAAGCTCATTTATCGAGGAGCTACTATAACGTGGCTCCTCGACCGTTCTTATTCGCTTAACAACCTCTTGTTCGATATAGTCGTTAAGTTCTTTTAATTCTTCAAGCTTAGTTTTAAATGTCAGTTCGTCAGCCATGAATATATTGCCACTCCTGTTGCAGCTATAAAGCACCCCAAAAAGATATAAAATAACATTTCAGGTATCATCATTTCTTGTCCTTGGGTTCCGGCGTGTCGGGGGAAAGATCGATATCCACGCCGGTCTTGGCTTTTATTATCTCCTCTACGGACTCCTCTATTACATTATCAGTTTTCAATCCCGGAATCCAGCGGGATGCAATCCCACCAAGACCTAACAACACTAAACCACCATATATAACATAACTCCAATCCATATCACTCCTTTGGCATTTTAGTCAATAACAACGAAACCTGCTCCTCAAGAATACGTATACGATCCTTTAAATTCTTAATCAATAATTTCATATCTTCATGTTCATCAATTAACGCAGCTATAATCTCAGACGGTTTTTTGTTTTCTGTCATAAAACTCCTAATACAATCTACGTCCAAAGAAATAGGTAAAACATTTAACAGCTTCTCCGTAAACAGTATTTATATCAGCACCCTCACCATTAGTTCTTGTTCTAAATATTGCTGTTGAAGCCGCCGGCATATAAGCAATTATCGTTATATTATAATGCGTTAATCCTGAAACGTTTTGTACCGCAACTGGTGAATTGGTTCCACCATAATACTCAACACCGTTTGCTAGAATGCTAACATTACCCTGTGTTGCAGCTACAATACCCCCAATCTCTGCAATGCCAGAAAGCATGTAATACCCGTCAGCCGGCGATGTAAACGTTCCCGTTGCGTTATTGTAGACGCCACCAACGTCATACAACTCGGAATCACAAATGATCGTATATGTAGTACCGTTTCCGGTAACTCCGCCTGTTGTTGCACTTAAACGAGCAAAAAATCCTGATGTACCTGTAAGACCCCCTGTTGTTCCGACTTTATGAGTACTATCAATAAGCACCGGAACTGCATCCGCAGCAACAGCAGCATCTCTTATTCCTGCAATATAAGTTGCATCCTGTTGTCCCGCTCCTGCACCATCCGTACCTATTCTTATTGTATTTGCATCTGCTACAGTACCCGGATTGCCGATTATTATATTGCTGCTTTCTGTTGTTGTATAATCAGTACCAGCCTTATAGCCAATCAAAATATTATAACTTGTATCGCCGACTATTAAATCCCCAGTATATGCCCCCAGCAACGTATTATAGCTTGACGAGCCGGTACTTGCTCGCAGTGCGCCCTTTCCACATATGGTTGTATATATTGCGGAGGTAACATCGGGTGCACTACCGTGTCCTATAACCGTGTTTCTTGAAGAACCAACTGTAACGCTAGACAGAGATCCATTTCCGGCGGCTACATTCGCAATACCATCAACCAAATCTCTCATAACGTCGGTTCCAATGGCCGTATTTTGAGTGCCGGTAGTAGCAGAATTTAATGCAAGCGATCCGATCGCTTGGGATGCATAGGCTGTTGCAGTACAATTTTGGAGAGCTTTATATCCAATTGCAACATGACCTGATGGTTGCGCCATTGGTCCGGTAAGATTTTCTCCTGCATACGCCCCAACAGCAACATGTCCAATCGCAGTGTTATCAGCAGATAAAAGTGCATTATAACCTATTGCAACACAACCCGATGTATTTGTTGTAACTGTTGCTAGAGCATTTGAACCTATTGCAACGTTTTCGATTACCGTTCCATCTAAAACTAAGTTTCCAGAAGAAGACCCCAAGAAAGTGTTGTCAGTGCCATAGTTATGTAGAAACAATACTCCACCAGCAAGTGGTGTTCCAGCTGCTCCAAGATAAATTACACCTTCAGTTCCCGCAGCGTTCGTATCCGGCCAATGTATAGTGTTATTTAAGTTTACATAAATTGTATTATTGGCAGCATCTCCAACCGAATTGGTATTGTCATAACCAGAAACATTGATCGTATCTGCTACTGTTGGCAATACCGGGTTAGTCCCTGCTTCACCGGTTAATGACTCAAGGGCCGATGCACCTGTGAAATTTCGCACCCAGGTTGCAACTTTATTCTCTTTTTTTACTAATGTATAAATCTCAGGATTTCCCGCAGGACTTTGATCTATCCACCTAGCACCAATAAACCAATTATGAAAATCATTCACTGTAGGCGCTCTGTTGCACCAATATACCTGATTTGAGCCGGCATTCGGACTGGCATCAGACCATCCATTTGGATAAAACCCCGACAGATTACTATTGGGGTTCTTTACAAATCTCGTTGCCATTACTCCTCCTTTTGTTTCATTTTCTCATTATTTTCAATTTCTCGCGATTTACGGTCTTTGTAATTCGGCTGACTAAATACTAGCTCTGCATACGCATCCGGATTTGTCGGAACCGACTCAACTCCATTAGTAATTAATTTTTGATCCCACTCTTTTTTAAGTCTTTCAAAACAACGCTCATATTTATGCATAAGAATATATTTCAATCTTCGCTTCATATCTTCTTCAAAATTATCTGAGTGAATGTCATTTTTAATAACTTTCTTTTGTGTTTCTGAAAGCTCAAACAAATCAACATTATCAACTTTTATTTTCATAATCATCCTTATTTTAATAATGCACCATATATATATGTATACGTTAACGATGAACCTTTAATATCCACTACTGTTGATCCACCATTACATGAGACGGCAAAATATGCTGTATCGCCTTCATCCATATACACGTACCACACTTGACTTGTTCCGGCAGCGTCTACTGCTCTTATTTGAAACGCGGACATGTGCGTTGAGATGTAGGTATTATCTGTAGTTATTAAATAACTTCTATACTGATTTTGTGATGAGCTGCTAAGACCGGCAATACCAGCATGCATTCCAAATATAAAATAGCCATCTACTGGAGCTGTGTAAGTCCAAGTAGTATTATCGTAATCGCCACCGGTATCATATAATTCGCTATCAGCCTTTATAGTTGCAACCTCGCTACTGCCTGTAACGTTATTATCATCAGAAGATAGGTATGCAAAAAATTCACTAGCCGGTAACGTTCCGACCTTATAATTACTGTCTATAGTCATTATCTCATGAGTTGCACCAACAGTAGTTTGATACACTCCTGCCATATAGGTCGTGTCTATTTGCGCATTACCACTACCTTGGTCTCCTAAGCGCATTGTATTCGATTCACCAACAGCGCCAACTGATTGCAGATATATATTGCTGGATGCAGCTACAGTTGTGTTTGAAACGCCCGAGTTTTGTCCTAGCATCAGATTATAAGATCCGGTTGTTTGCCTATTCATTGCTGCATAACCAAGCGCCGTATTATAATCTCCAGAGGTTAAATTTTCTCCTGCAAAATTGAGCGCGCTGTTATAACTCCCTCCCTGCAAAGACGTTAATGACGCACGACCTACTGCCACATTACGGGTGCCAGAAGTGAGTGAAAGCAAGCAACCATGGCCTAGTCCCGTGTTCCGTGTCCCTGATAACGTGAAATTGCCCGAATCGTGGCCTGCAAACGTGTTATAACTACCATACCCATGAACAAAAGCACTTCCATTTATCGTCAACTGACCAGCTGCTGCTGCCGTACTAGGAAGCGTTACATTACCAGCCGTACAAACTATATTTCCTGTTGTTGCGGTTATTCCTGTGCCACCGGTAACTGTGCCAGAAAAAGATGGGCTTCCTGTCCAGCTTGGATCAGCGCCGGTGTTGCCCATAAGGCCTTGGCCAGTGGCTCCGACTGCAATTTCATTAAGAGCATTAGTTCCATCGCCAACCACAAGAGCATGTGCGGTTATTGAACCAACCCCTGTACCACCTGACCCCACCGGTAAATAACCGGTTACATCTGTAGTTAAGTCAACTGCACCCCAACTTGGGTCAGCACCGGTATTGCCTTTTAGAACTTGCGCCGTCAAACCAACACCAAGGACCGTTACAGCACCAACTCCTGATCCTACCAAAACGCCATGATCTGTAAGAGTTGTCGCTCCTGTTCCTCCATTGGCAACCGGCAATGTTCCGGTTACACCATTAGCCAAATTAACCTGATCCCATGTTGGTGTTGTGCCACCATCACCCGTGTTTGCAAGATATCTTGTAGCTGTTGCATCAAACGCACGCATCGATAACGTATTTGCAGCAGATGCATATATAATATCACCGGTCGCTGCCGTAGTTGGAAACGCAGATGTTGTCCATGTAGGATCTGATCCGGCACCCTGAGAGACAAGCAGTTGTCCGGCCGACCCCAAAGCCAAAGAACTTAGACTGTTTGTTGCATTTCCCAGCTGAATTGCATGGTCAGTTGTTCCATTAACGTTAATTGTAACAGTAGATCCGGCTGCTGCAGTTCCAATATTATTGCCGCCTGCAAGTGTAAACACAGCTGATGCCGCTTGTGCATCAGTTGGACCATCTGCGCGTAAGACAAGATCATCTATGGTATCCAATGCTGCTTGAACTGTAGTATCTGTAGCGCTTAAAATATGATTAAAATTTGTTGTGTAAGTTGGCAGCATTATAGCGTCACGCTTGCTTGTGCCTATGGGAAAAGCATCGACCGATTCGCGATCAACAACAACCCTACTAATATTGCCTGTTGCCTGTGATATAACAATATAGCCAAGGCGAGCCATGCCAATGCGACCGAGTCCTCCAATCGTATCAATATCTTCCCGTGAGATAGCAAACAAAGCTTCCTGCTCTGTCGCATATTCAGTTCTGTCCATTACAGCAAAATATTGCACATTAGCAGTATTACTGTCGGGAACTGTAACCCATAATGAATACACGCCGAAATATCCCGCTGTAAGTGCAGTCGATCCCACTCCAAAATTATTATAAACAGCGGTAAACGTATCTGTACTTGCAGCAGTTGCCATCCCTCCGGCAACTTGATACATAACATTCCATGTCAGAGCAACACCCCCCGGATCTGCTATTGCTAATTGATAAAATGGAGTCTGTAAAATCATTCCCTCGGAAAGCGTTATTTTGTTGCCACCGGTAGCCTCTATATATCCCTCTGATCCGGAGGTGAGAGTAATCTTGAAACCTAAATAATCAGATATTATTTGCGCATTTCCTGCAGAAGCAGTTGGATCTTGCCAGATTTGCGTACAATATTGTTCGTTAACTCCAGGCGTTGCATCTCTGTAGACAGCATAAAGAACCGCGCCGGAAGTAGCAGAAAAGATTGTTGTTGAGATATCAGCTTTTTGCAGAGTTCCCGTGTTATCTACGTATATCCAATATGCATTCCCTGTTGTCAAGCCGGTTACTGATTGTGGAGCTGTAAATGAAACCGGCGCACTGCCAACCCAACAGTCGGCATCTACAATGACATCAACTTGGCCAATTGTACTCGTATAATCTAAATATGGAGCTCCAGCAGCAAAAGCCTCTAAACCAAACCCCATTTTATTCGGTCCGGTAAGATCAAAATAAACAGTATTTGCAGCATCACCCAAAACAACCGTAAGTGTCGGACTTTCAAAATAAACCCCACCTGCGCCATCAGGAGTTACATTAGTTCCGTCAATATCTATAAACTCTATCGGAGCAGCACCGGTTCCAAGGTTTGTTCTTGTAATCTGTGACATAACTATTCTCCATAAAAGACGGTGAAGTAAACATTACCCGTTGTAGGAACACCTAACTGCTTGCAATAAAGTTTTTTACCCTCTCCAAGATAAAACCCCTCAGAAAATGTTTTATTTGCCGTGATATCTTGAATCAATAAGGCGTTAGGTAAGAGCGGGAAATTGTCAACCACACCATTAAACGAGAACCATAATGTTGCATCTGTATAATTTTGCAATAAAATCTGTCGAGCCGGATGCTCAAGTGCTGTTCCAACTGCAGTGTATGCAGCACCTGCTGCGGCTATTGTTGCTGCATCAAGAATGCGACATGCTTCGGCATTCAGGCGAAGTGTTAAAGCTTGAACCATAATCATTCCTTATATTTCAAAATAACTTATTACATAAATATCGCCCGCTTTACCGGGATTAACCTCAGCAGCCACCCATACTTTTGTGTATCGAGGCAACAATAATATATCAGATGGATATTCAGCGTTCGATTCAAAATTTAATTCATAATCGCTGTACTCACGAATTATATCTTGTGGATCAATTCCATCAAAACTAATTAAAACGTTAACATCACTTGTATTTACAATGCGCAAGATGTTAACAGGTTCCGGAATTCCGGGATCACACAACTGAAAATCATTTGTTAACAATGTTGCATCAAATGATGTGTACGTATTTGCAAAGGCTCTATCTGTTGAAGGCATTATCGTATCTCATTATAATAACCAACCAAATATACAAATCCGACGCCCGCCGGCCCACTGATCCAAATACGTTGCCCCTTAGGCAAGAGATTCTTTTTTCCTCTAGGCTGAGAATTAGTCTGGAAATTATAACTGACCTCACGACCTGCGGGAACAACATCATTTAACTGTGTTCCATTGTAACTGATCGCTATGTTTTGATTGCAAACATTTACTATGCGAATCAAAAAACATGCCTGCTCAAGCGAATCGACAAAGACATCATAGCCACCTGTAAGTGTTGCACTGTCGAGCGATGTCATATGAACTGCAGCTACTCTATTTGTTGTCATGCATATCTCCTAATTTCCCTCCCCAAGCACAATCACCTGGGGAGGGCTTGTAATTATTCTTTTTCAGCTGGTTCTTCAGCTTTTTCTTGTTGCGCTTTCTCCATACGTTCAATTTCAGCCTTAAATTCATCAAGTGACTCATAAATAGCTGAAAACGGTGAACCCATTGGAATTACAAAGTCAAAGCGCAATGTTACATCAACATCTTTTTCCTCGATTTTTCCGTCTATCTCTTCCTTTTGTTTCCCTTTCAGTGTCTTATAGTTTTCCAATGAAAGTTTGCCAACTTGAGATATCATAAGGACTCCTTAAGTTAAATGTTTAACCAGGTTCTGTTTTTGACAACGTCGTCAATCGTAGAACGACTTCTTTTATATTTAACACATAAATCCACAAGCCGCATACCCCTTGCATAATCAATTCGAATTGAATTAACTAGCTCCCTCGTCATCACAATGCAATGCGTACGTGTTTTTTTTACAGATTTTGGTCTTGTTATATGCGACCAACTAACTCCTCTCCTTATTGATGAAATTGCATTAGGGCTAACTCCAAATCTTTCAGAAATCACCTTATTTTGCACCCCTTCAGCAAGATCTTTTACAATTAACTTCACTTCAGTTTCTGTCAGTTTAGATAGATTGCTCTCTCCTCCTTTCAAAGTGACTTTTCTCCCTTTTTTTTGCATATCTTGCATGTTGTCTTTATGAGTACCTAAGAACAAGTGGTCAGGGTTACAACACGAGCGATTATCGCATGCATGGCAAACAATAAGACCCTCCGGAATTTTTCCCTTATGAATAATCCATGAAACTCTATGTGCATTTGTATGCACCCCATTTATCGTCATAGCTCCATATCCATGCCTTGTAATTTCACCACGCCAATCCCAGCAATCATTTTTTTTAACAACCTTTTTATCAAATTTTTGTTTAATTGTTAGTCTTGGATACCTACACTTCTTACAATTCGACCCCCGCCTTCCACCTCTAACTTTTGGAAAGCTTTGCACATGAAGCTCTCTCAAACATTTAACACATTTTTTTGTTCCCATATATAATCCTTTCATTGTTATATATGGGAACATTATATCAAATCAATTAATCAATTCAATACTATAAATGAAATTATAATCGAGCTATTAACAGCCTGTGTGCCATCGTTAATAACATCAACGACAAATGACCCGGCTCCTGGAGTTACACGCTGTATAGTCAATCGTGCATCGTTTGCGCCTAATGTTGAAACGCTAACAAGAATCCCCGATGTTGCGCTTACAAGGGTATTATTAACTGTAAATCCTTGAGTTGCAGCAGCCGCAGTTGTAAAACCTGTGAAGGTAGCAACACCCACGTTTACATTGGATGTAACTGCTGCAGCAGGTGAAGCTGCTGTCTGAGTGTCAGGAGTCAAATCAAGAAGACCACCCGAAACAATAGCACAACCACCTGTTCCTGCATTGATTGTTGTTGTAGATGCGCCTGTTGTTGATCCGACCGTTGTTGCATGGGCTGTTGCAGTTGCACCAATGTCACAGTTTCCTGTTCCACAATCAATAACGACTGAAGTTGCTCCAGTATTGTTACCTACGGTAATTGTACGTGCTGCAGCACCAGTACCGATGTTAATATTTTGCGCATCAGCGTCTTCACCAATACCAAGCGTTCCACCGGTTGAATCTATTGTTACGTTGCCTGTTGCATTGAGATCAAATACACCACCTGCAGTACATGTAAATGCACCTGTTCCTGCTTGAAGATCAAGAGTTGATGTTCCTGTTACAGATCCGACAGTTGTATTGTGATCGGTAGCATTAGAAGCAATGGCAACTGCACCCGTTCCTGCATTTAATGTAAGAGCCGTTGCACCTGTAGCATTACCTATTGTTATTGTACGTGCTGCTGCCCCAGTTCCTATATTTATGTTTTGAGCATTAGCATCGACACCAATTCCAATTGTGCCGCCAGTTGAGTCGATTGTTATATTACCTGTGCCGTTAACATCAAAAATGCCGCCAGCGGTGAACGTCATTGCTCCTGTACCTGCCTGAACTGTCATTGCAGACGTGCCGGTTACTGAACCGAAGGTTGTGCTGTGATCTGTAGCGTTTGAAAGAATAGTGCAAGCACCGGTTCCAGCATCTATATCAACTGCTGTTGCTCCGGTTGCATTACCTATACTGATTGTTCGAGCGGCTGCTCCGGTTCCTATATTGATGTTTTGAGCATCAGCTCCAGCACCAATCGAAAGAGCGCCACCAGTTGAATCTATTGTTACTGCGCCGGTTGCGTTAACATCAACTATGCCACCTGCTGTAATCGTAGTAGCGCCTGTTCCTGCTTGAAGTGTAAGGGTAGCTGCTCCAGTTGTTGAACCTACAGTAACATCATGAGCTACTGCATCAACACCAACATTAACAGCGCCAGTTCCGGATTCAATATTTACCGGACCGTTTGCAGCAACCATTGAAATGCCTGCGGTTCCTGCATCAACATCAATACCACCTGCCGCATTTGATGCATAGATGCGAATAGCGTTAGCAGCAGCTAAGCCTGACGTTACATCAGCACCGCCAACATCAGAGTGCAGGTAAATAGACTGCGCACTTGTTCCCTGGTCAACATGCAATTCATACGTCTCATTTACCCCACCATCAAGATGGAAATAAACAGCTTGTGCTGCGTTGGTATCCGAAGTTACCGTTGTAGTTCCTGCCGATTGTGTAAATCCAGCCTGCGCTGTTACTAATCCAGAAAAAGTAGGAGCATTGTCAACATTGATTGTAACTGTATTGGCGATAGCAGCCGTTGTTCCAACATTGGTTCCCCCCAGAATATTAACGTTGCCAACGCCATCAGGAATCACCGTATTGGCGTCATCGGCAGTATATTGTACAGCAGTTGCCCCTGTTGCGGTAACCGTAATTGCGCCGGCCGCATTACCTATATTTATGCCTGCGCCAGCTGTAAGCGTTGCAGCTACGGGATCCAATCCTGTTGATCCAATAAGAACTTGCCCGTCTGTTAACGCTTGCGTTGCAAGAACGCCTGTTGCATCATTTACCACAATTCCTGCTGCTGCAAAATCACTGATCGTAACATTACCTGTAGTAACTGTTAATCCCGTGCCAGCAGTGATTGTAGTACCTGCATTTACAAAAGTGGTCGAAGTTACTGAGTCAAATACCCCAGCTCCGGCTCCAATTGCAATCCACGAAGATGTTCCTGCCGCTATTTCAAGCAGTATATAAACATCATTACCGACTTGATCAAGCCATAATGTTCCAATTTCAGCTTGATCTGCTGTTGTTGGAGCACGTTGTGCAATAATTGGTAGCGGTGTTAACGCTACTATGCCACCTTGAGCACCATACGCTTCTCTTTGTCCTTGATTTCTTGTTGCCATAATTAATCCTAAAAATAAAGGTCATACTATTAACACCCTTACTTTAGAACATGAAATCAAACCGACACAAGCACCCGTTTGCAATATAAAAAACATTGGTCTATACTTTTCTTATAGGAGACAATATGAATACTGAAAAAAGAAAACTATACAACCTGAAGCAATTAAACGTAGAAATCCCCATTGATATGCACAATAAAATAAAGTTTGCTGCTAAAAGAAGAAATATACCAATGAGGACATGGATTTTGAGAAGCCTTTACAAAACACTCACAGAGGAAACATGATGTTGGGACCATTAGTTTTATTAAGTTTATTAATTACTTCTATATATTTAATGATCCTCTTAATAATATTCGCAGGCTTATTATTCTTTGGGATTATATTAAAAATCAAAGAAAAAATTGTTCACTAATATGGAACTCCATTTTTAAAATTTACAATACTATTCGCAAGACTTCCTTTCCCTTTAACAATCGAATCAACCATTCCATCCAACAAAACCTTAGATAATTCTTGTGGGCTTTTAAACAGAAATTTTCCATATGGTGTTAATGTTCGTGCATAATTACCTAAAAGTAATTCAGGAATTTTTAACGGAGACCTTGCAATTGTTCCTATTGCCCCTCTTTTTACTACGCCATCAAGAGCGGATTTTAAATTTCCTGTCTCTGCGATATTTTTGATCGCAGACTCAAAATCCCTGATTGCGCCGGTTAAATCTTCAGCTTTACCATAAGTATTTTTAAAGGCTGGATTTTTTTCACCAAATTCGTTTAGTGCAGACTTCACTTTATAATTAATTCGTCTCAACGCATTCTTTATGTCAGGATGCGTTTTTGCCCTATATGCCTCCTTGCTCCAATCCTTCTTAAGTTTCATAAGATCAGACATCTTTACTTTATTGGAACTCAATACAGATTCTCCCTCGGCAAGGTGCTTAATAACTTTTTGATTAATGTCACTTTTATACTCAAATTCTTTAGCGAAATCCCTTATTTCGGCGCGAATTGTCTTAACCATAGACTCTGGAGCCTTAACAGTTCCAAATAATTTATTAGCATTTCTATAGTTATCATTTATAGTTCGCTGAACTTTGCTGATAAAATTCTTAGGATTCATTTTAGAAATTCCACCTAGAATCCACTGTGTCGCCAAGTTTCCACCTTTAGCAGTAACATCTGACGTTCCGGCATCTTTAAGAAGTTTTTCAACTGATTCACCTGCTGCGCCACCCACTACATTCCACGCTAATGTTGCCGCGGGTCCCCCCAGCGCAGCATACATCGGAACCGATCCAACTACATTATCAAGAACTTGTTCCCATCCCCCTCGTGGCTCTCTCCATTCTTCGGGCAATACCTTCTCACGTAGTTGACCAACAACCCCAGGCGCATTATATGATTTATGCGCGTCTCTTAATCTATTCTTTAATGCATCAGGAATATTTAAATTGTTTATATCTTCTAAGCTCATACTTTCAGGACGACCAATAGGCGCTTGCAATAAGCCGCCTATTGACTCGGGAATATCAAGAATGGCAGGAATATTTGTTGCTGATCGCGCTAAATTTCGTTTTGTTGCTCCAAAAAAACCTTCTGGCTCATATTCCACTTTTTGTTGTGGAATGTTTTCTACACGATACTGCTCTGTTCCTGACTGCACAGGGTTATTCTGGGCAATTGAATCATCAAACGAAAGAATCCGAAATTTTTCCTGTTCCATGTTATACCTTTCGCTTTACAAACTTCCCGTTCAAAATATAACCTCGTTCACCCTTTGAATTAACAACAGGTTGTCCCTCTATTAAATCAATTTGGTCTGCCGATACAGTTTTTCCTGCCAACCCCTTGTTTTGTTTTCGTGTTTTTTCATCAACATAACCTTGACTCTTAGCGTAATTTATTGCGTCTTTCATTGCTGTGCCAATATCTTCATTCAAGTTTGATCGTAATTTAGCAGCTCTATCACGTGTTAACTTTTTCAAGTTTCGCGGTGGAATGTTGTCATGCTTTTCTATTATTTGATATGCCGCCTGATCTAAAAGCTTGTCACCTTCTGCTGTTTTTTTTATCACATTTAATATTTTTTGCGCGCCATCAGGAGAATTTTTAAGCGTTGGAAATGTCTTCATAAACATTTTAACGACTTCCTGGGCTGGTCTTGAACCGAAAACCGTAGGCAATTGTTTCAAAAAACTTTTTCCTAAAGATTCCATAACTTCAGCATCACCGCCGAATATTGTTGCTGCATTGTCTATGCCAAATAATTTTCCAAATGCTTCAGTTGCTGCATATAACATGGGGCTTGGAAGTTGGCCACGAGCAAGAACATCTTCCATTTTAGCAGCCGTTGTGAGAATTTCATCTGCTGACGTTGCTTTTTCATCAAGTCTGTCCAGATATTTTTGTTGAAACGCCCATGCATCTTTTTCTCGTTGAAGTTTATTTTTCTCTGCTGCAGTACGTGCCCGACCCTGTTCCTTTGAAATATTATCTAATGAGCGTGAAACAACAGACGGTTTACTACTAGCTGCTGCAGCAGCTAGGGATAACTTCTGTTGTTGTGATAATGGCGCTTGGCCAGATTGAACCTCTGGGGGCTGTAGATTCTGTTGCGGTTTAATTTCTTCTGGCTGTTGATTTATCATTTTTATGACTTCATCCATAAATGGTTTAATTCCAGCAGACTCAGAGTTGCTTTTTATATATTGTGCGCGTTCTTGAGGGCTTAACTTAGCTAAGGTTCCTGGAAGCCCCATTTTTTCATATGTAGCTGCAAGATCTTTCTGCTGAAAGCCTTCAGCCATTCCTGTGCCCAAACCACCTAAAACTTGGCCTAATGTACCACCAATAGTTTCACCCCATGATGGCGCTGAAGGCAATACCCTAACCCCTTGGCCTGGGGTTGATCTCTGCCACGGTAGCAAATCGTATATATTTGCCATAATAATTCCTTATTTTATTGGTGTTTGATCCTTGTTAAAATAATTTTTAGCCATGTTGCCAGCTACGGCCGCACCAGCTGGAGCTAATGCGCCAAGCAACGATTGCCACAAGGATGGTCGTGGTTGCTCAAAGTAATTTTCGTAACGGGGAGCAAGTCCGGCTTGAAGCATGCTCATCAACCTGCCTATCTCGCTTTCTCTGTTCTGCATATTAAATTGTTGCTGCATTCCGGCAAGATTTTGCGCTAATCCTGCACCTGCTCCGCCCAAGGCATTTTGAAAGGCAGACGATCTCATGCCGCCCATTCCCGCAAATTGTTCTGATAACTCGGGAACTGTTTGCTCCTGAAACTGAGTTTTATACACGTCCGCAATTGGTTCAAAATCCGCTGATGGAAGGTTTTGCATCCCCCCCATTCCCTGCGATAATAATTGCTGCAATGCTTGTTGCTGTTGTGGATCAAACCGACCCATTTGGGTTACTGAACCACCGGTTGGTAATTTCATATTTCTTATGCCATTCATGCCGTCATAATTCATCACTTGACCGGCACTTGATCGGCCACCAGACATGAGGCTTTTCAGTGAATTCACTGCGCCTAATCCGCCTCCAATCATGGACATAATTGATATTGGATCCATATTATTCTCCTAGGAGTTAGAAAACTTTTACTATACTATTTGAGATCTCATGTTCAGCATAAAACAGAAAATCTAAAAATAGGTAGTATTATGGCAAATCCAAACGAATTAAAACAGGGTCAATTTCTCGGAACTACGCAGATATATGACCTTGATGTTAAAGCACAAGATGCAGCTGATTTTAATGTCAGACTTCGTCAAAATCTTAATAATATGGTTATCTCATTAAATGCAAAAGTTGCTGGTTACTACTCACAAGAGGAATATATAAATGGAAAACTCTTCTATCCTGATTATACTCGGGTTGATGGCTATAATGATGCTCCTCCGACTTTCCGTCAAGTTTACTCAAAAACCATTCCAATAGGTGCACTTCCCGGAGGCGGTCCGTATCCACAAACAAAAAGCACAGCGCACAATATATCGGGATTCCCGGCAGCCGGACCGACAACTTTTATTGGTGTAACGGTAACAGGCTGCGCAACAGATCCCGCCAACTTAAGATTTATTCCATTGCCGTATTCTTCATCTGTGCTTGCAGATAATATTGCTGTTGAATTGAATGGTGCAAACATAGATATCATCGTTGGAGCTGATTACTCAGCTTTTACTAATGCATATGTACTTGTAGAATACATAAAGTACTAAACTGAACTTCTGGTTCCTGCTCGTTCAACATAGAATGTCATTGAGTTAATAGAAAACGGGGCAAAAATCACCTCTTTTTCATAAATGTACTCTTCGCGCACGCTAAGCTCCATTTGTATGCACTCACCATATCCATGAATGTAAACCTCACGATACAGTCGATTTCTGTTCGCCTCAAATGGTAATGTTGGTAGTGGATACATTTCTATAATGTTGTCACCAAGTATCGTATTTGATGAAGTAGCCTCATCTGTCATACTTTCACTATTAGTGTCACAGTAATAATCGAATGTTAAAATACCCGAAGAAGATTTATCTACATCAAATGCAACCTGATTGATTTTTAACATGGCCGCATCAGGATAAAAATTGTACTCCTTCGTCTTTATATACGGAATACTCACCAATGCTATAGTTCCACTGCCCGTATAAACGCCAACAGGAACGGCCGCTAAGGGATCTGCCATTACATTTACTTCATCTTCACTGACAATTTCAGTAACTTTATAGATTATGTCGTTAAAACCGCTTGTAAACCCTTCAGCATTTTCCAAGATGACATAAGAATCCAGAGATAAGTTGTGATTTATTGCAGTTATTGCAACAGTTGGCCATGCGCTTGTATCAGCCTCAGTTATTTGTAGCGCAGCTGCATTTCGTGATATTTCACGGTCCATTATAAACGTAAAACCCTCCTGGTTTCCTGCAATAATATTCTGAAAGAGTGATTGCCCAGTCCCTTCATTCCAACGACCTGTATCTTCTGACCATACAGATGTGTCTTCACCCCATGTAATATCATCGTTATTCTGATAATATCCAAAAGCGGTAATAGAATCATCAAATTTGGCCCACGCTGCATTCATATAGTTATAAACTAATATCTTATTGGGGAATGTCGGATTGCTAATCTGATCAGGATATGACCACATAGCGATCTCGTTGAAATAATCTCGCACACCGGAAATTCGCTCTACACCGCTATTGCCATTATGTAACTGATTAACAAAATCAGGTATTTTCTCATCTATTCTTTTAACCAGCAGACCGTCACATGCATGAACACCAGTTTGCCCCACGCCAAGAACAACCTTATCAAGTAAGACACTTGAGAATGTAGATTCAGCGCCAATCGAATCATCAATTGTTTGCCATACAAATGGAATTGCATAATTTCCTGTGTATACAAGTTCCCATGTGCTTCTTTCAAAGTAAACTATAAGCCTGTCTTTTAATATCCGTGCGCTAATAATGGCCTGTTTAGTTGGCGCATCTGCCCATCCACCGACTCCGGGGACTTCTTCATACCATGAACCAAGGCATGAAATTGCAGCACCGCTTGAATAAATAGGCGATCTACTCCATGACCATCGTGCACGCTGTGTGAAATTTGCATTCTGTGGGTTTCCGGCTCCATTATCAACGGTTTCTAGCGTATTTAAGCAAACCAGCCTGCCTTTAAAGGGAAGAATTATCCTGGCTGACTGTAATGTATAATTCGCAGGTAACGCAGCACCGGTTGCCGTCTGTCTTGTTTGTGGCTGTATTGCATTCCATGTACCACCGGTCCAATATTGAATTAAATCGTCTCGATTGTAGTTTACCACGAAAAAAGTGTAATCGTCGTTTGCAGCTCCCCGATAATTGCAAGCCCAAAAGAATTGAGCATCAGTTGCTGACCAGGCACCAAGTCCAAGTCTATCCCAACCGACACCATCTCGCTTATAGGCAAACTGAGTATCAAAGCCAATAGTTGACTCATTATTAATTGCTTCGCTCTCATAATAATGTATTCCCATAACCGGATCGGCTGGATAAAAATAAATCTGCGTATTTAATGCAGCTCCAGTAAATGTAAATTGCCCCGTATCCGTGTCAAATGTTCCCGTTCCTGCTCCGGTTGACATTAAAGCTTGTGGCCCTAACCCTCCACTAGCAGTAATGACGGTAAATATCTCATCACCAATTGAAAATGCCTGTCCTACTTCAAATATAGATCCCGGAACAATTCCAGCCGCAGCTCCTGCACCATCAGTAGTTCCGCCACCTGCACCGTCCGGATAAAAGTATATTTGTGTTGTAATTGCAGCTCCTGCAAATACGTATGCTCCTGTAGTCGTATCATATGTGTATGTTGTAGCAGCTCCTGTGGTTGTCATAGTCCCCGGAGTTCCATACTCAACAACAGTGAAGATTTCATTTGCTATAGAAAATTTCTGCCCAACCCGATAATCAGTGCCGGGAACATTACCTGCTGCGCCGCCAACACCGTCAGTTATACCAACACCTGCACCTCCACCAAGAGCAACTTCAGAGCTTGGCAAAGCAATTCTTAGGCGTGATCCCAGAGGAATAGCATTGCCTGTATATGTTGTTGGAAACAACCGACTTCCTATACGCTTTCTTACTAGCTCACGCCATACAAAAGCATTCTCTAAGTCCTCAAAGGCGTTTTCAGGCAACAACCATGGTTGTCTATCTGTTTCTATACCCTGATTATATGGTCCTATAAAAAATGCTTTTTTTGGCATATTAATATCCCATTATTATAAACGTACAAGCAGTATTATAATCTGCGCCTGTTGATTCGTTCTTACCTTCAATTCTTAATGTCGCAGTTGTTGGAAATGCTCCGGTGGCAGTACAGCTGACAAAGCGTGCTACAGAACGTGCAAAAGTATTTTTAGTAGAAACAAGCGCCCAATTAAAGACTGCTGTTGTGAAATCTGGCCCCCAATTTACAACTAAATCTTGTGCTCCTGTAAATGAATTAGACCCCCATTTTACAAGCAATCCTGAAGGTAAATAAGTCCAGCCAATGGCAGCTTTTCCAGCTTCAGTCATTGGAATTGCTGAACCACCATTTTCCCGCTGAAAGAATAATTCGGTTACACTAGAGGTGGCACCTTCTTTGGTGTAAACTGTACCTTCATTTACTGCAGTTCCCGGATCTGCCCCTTGTTCAGGAAGTTGAATAATTTTATGCTTTCCATCATTAGCAACACCATCACCAAGCGCATAATGATTAGTATCCCATGCAGTTTTAATTGTCGCAAGATTCTGTCTTATTGGAGCTTGTGTAATATTTCTTTGTTGAGGAGCTAAAGGCGTATCATTCCATGCCATAATTTATCCTTTAATAAAAACCGTTTCCCCACCACCTGTTGGGGGTCTTGGTATTGTAAATTGTAGCTGCTTCTTTTTCCTGGTTTTGAACAAGCGTTCTGCGCTGAACCAAGTTCTCTTGTTCTTTAAACATAGGCATAATTTGAGCTAATGTGTCAGTATCTACCCGATCTTCCAGTATTCTTTTTGCAGCACCCCAGGCTATATAGCTCCAATGTTGCTCAAGCTCAGGGTAATCTGCATCATTTTCAAGCGCATCAGGACGAACATAGGCATCCATGGTAATGCTGTAAACCGCATCAGGAACCGGTCGTAATACAAATTTATTTTCATAATATAAGACAGATTGTGGCTTTCCCAATGTGGATGGAATTGCATGTGCATAAATCTTTGCCTCTGCATCTGGAGCTTGAGGAAATGTAAATGAATATACACCTGTTTTATAATTTATTGATCCGTATGCTGCTGCGCCCTCTGGCCAGACAAGATCGCCACCAATTAAAAATTGGCCGGTAGTTGCACTTCTTTGTGGAACATCTGTTATCACCAGTTGTTCACCATTCGCATCGTACGAGCTAAATAAGACCGAATATGGAACAACAGGAGCACTTGATAAGGTATCTGCATAAAGAACTGTCGCTCCATCTCCTGTTGCTATCTGTATTCGCTGTTGTGTTGGCGGATACATACTATAAAATTCATCACGTGATTGGCTTAAATATATTTTTGTTCCATCACAAAATATCGGTGTGCTTTCAGTGATATAGGCGTTCTTAAAGTTATATAATGGATCTTCTTCACGTATGGGCGCACCGGGCCCGGACGTTGTCTCATATATATCTATGTACGGTGTTGTATAAAAAGTAAGCGTCTTTTTAAATGTAAATAGCCTTAGATTCTCAGGCATGTCATAAATAAGAAAGTTATTTATATAACTGAGCAGTTCAGCTTCAGTAATTTGTGACGTAGAAGGCGCCTTAATTATTCTTCTTACTTTAGTTTTTATATCCGCTAATGTTGCCATAATTCTCCTTAACTTACATTTCTAAGACCGAGATTTGTCTTTGACGTTATATTACCAATGGGAATCACTAATGCAGTAGAATAATTATAAGGCGGTTCTATTGGGGCTAAAAAGGAATCGTAGTTAGTAGTGTCAATATCCATACTGAAAGTGTCATCACTCAATACGGAAATTTTTCCTATCTTATCGTTAATCTGGCTCATGCCAAAACTATCAGGCACCAAGATCCTTACAATAATATCAGATTCATAATCATGGTCTATAGTCGTTTGGATAATCACCGGATTAGATTTTGATATTGTCAGTATTTGCCTCATTGCCGGTTGAAATCGTGGATCAGGATCTGTATACCAAATAGTCATGATTAACCTATTTTTTTCTTAATGGAGGTAGTTCTACTGATTTAACTTCATCAATATGCGTTGTTCCCAGATCTTGCATGTCTATAAACTCAAGACTCTCCAACATAAACCTTCTTTTCCTGCTTTGTACGGTCATAGTTGGCCTACCACTTGAATCCAGAAGATATTTATGTTCAATCTGTCCGACATTATTATTCAAATGCTTTATAAGATGAACCGGCAATTCATAATCTTTACCATCTTCAAGCTCATATTGCATAAGTGGATCTTGCTCATATTTTCTGTAAGGAAATGACACCTTTCCACCTGGCATCTCAAGGTTTCTGAATCTTACTTTAACCCGCTGGCTTTCCTTTTTATACAATGCATCTAAATCTGCCGGTGCTTTTTTAACCCGTTTTCCGGTTTGAATTAATATTTTCTCACTCTGACTCATAAAACTCCTTAAAAAGGGGAGGGAAATCCCTCCCTATTATTATTCAGCTAAGTTAGAAAACGATTTTCCTGCTACCCAGTAGATTTCATCATTGTTGCTTCCTGCAGGGTTTACAGTTCCGGCAACAAGTCTCATTCCAACATATGCTGTATTGCTTACTGCATCTGCAAGTAAATCAACAGCACCAAGCAACGCTGTTCCTGTATCCATCCCAACTGGGTGTAAAGTTGCAAATCCAACCGGATAAGATATAGGAAGCGCAAATGTAAACGCATCAAAAGCAGTTGAGTTGATATTAGTTGTAATTGTGGAATCCGTCACAGCCGTAACAATACCCTCAACTCCATCTATTTGACTCATACCAAATCGTACATCCGTATTGTCTACTCGAATTCGCTGACCTACTGTATAACCATGCGGAACAGATGTAGTTATAACAGCATTTGCTGCTTGCGAAATGTTTACGATATATCTCCAGCGTGGATAGAAAATTGGATCGTAAGGAATCCTCCTCCAGAATCCAGCTGTTCCAGCTGCACCAGGAGCATTTGCCATCGCATAAGCCATTCTAAAGCTCGTATTTGCCACTAGTGTGTCAATAGAGAAATCCCAACCGCCAAGTGTTTCAGCAGCTGTTACACCTGAAAGACGAACAATGTCACCATTAGACAGGCCCGCAGTACTCCCGGTAGCGACTACTGGTTGTGCCGCATTTGTTGTGCCTGTAACTGCAACTGCTGCAGATGGGTCTGTATTTGAAGTGTCAACTAAAAAGAATCCACCACTTGCAGCAATTTGATCTACTGCGACCGTCTGATCTGCTGCCGGATGATAATAAACAATTCCGCGACCGTCTGTCATACCACGTTGCCAATAGAATTCAAATCCATGGCCATTGTTTGCAGCATCGGCCTCTGTAAGGTTTATTACGCGCATCCAGTCAACACCGGCAGGAAGTACAATATTTTTTGCATTTCCGTCCGCAGTAAATGAACCTTGTATCAATATTGTGTTATCCATATTTATTCCTTAAATATTGCGGGTTGCGCGCATGTTAATAACCCATGCATCATTTACAATTCGTGATGCAAATGCCATCTTCCATGCGATAGATGCATTTTGAGCTAACGGATCTGAATAAATTGGAGGTCTGTATATAAACTGACTTCTATAACGATCCTGCTCAACCATCATTACACCTTCTGTTGCAACACAGAAAATATTTAAGACATCTGCGCCATTTGCTGAGGCATTTGGAGTAATCGAACCATCACTAGATACAAAGAATCGAAGATTCTGGATTGAACCCCACTCTGAAGGTAACAATGAAGCTTGTGACGAATATTTAGATGCGTGCAAGAAATCATTAACGGCATTAAGATCAGCTGTAATAGAGGTATGCGCTAAAGCCATGTATGCCGATCTGATTGGACCTGTGCCGAACTTATCCGTTCCCTCAATATTATCAGCCAATGTTTTTGCATCATTTCCAAGCAATGCTTGAACTACAAATGAAACGTCAGAAGTACTGATGTTTGTTGGGTTATCACCGTTTGTTCCACCAAGACAGTTGATCATAGCTGCAGTTGCTGCCATCATATCGCGAACCAAATTGTCTTCAGTTTCTCTCATCTGAAAACCAGCGCGTACTGAGTGATTGGTTAAAACTTTGTCCTGATTTTGTAACACTCAATCTATTACTTTAGTGACCTATTTCTAGGCGGGGAAACCTCTTCGGATCTCCCTCTGAATCTTTCGATCCAGTTTAGACTATCGCTTTACGATCTCTCGTATCCATCCGCTTTAGTCGTTTACGGTGGCGATTATCTTCTTTATACTGTAATGCAACTGTAACATTCATAACTAGGAGTTTTTATGCGAACAAAATATATTCGAAAAAATTATTCACCTGAGGTTTGTGCTTATTTAGCCGGTATTCTAGACGGTGAAGGATGTATTCATGTAGGCTGCTTCAGAAAGATTACAAGCTATCGAAAGAGTCCTCACTTTCAAACATATATTAACGTTTCAAACACTTCTGAAGTTTTAATTGATTGGTTGCACAATACTTTTGGTGGTGCTAAACGAAAATATACGCCTCGACAAACTCCTTTGAATTCTCGCAAACCTGTTTATTTGTGGTGTGTGTGGAGTGAACAACTTGAACATATTTGCGAACTAGTTTTGCCTTACGTTGTAATCAAAAAAAGGGAGGTTGAGCTCATGTTGGAAATGCGTGCAACCTTTAAAGGATTACGTTGGCGTAAAAAAGCCTGTGGTATTTTGCCCGTACGTGAAGAAATTCTTGCTCGTCGTGAAGAAATTCTTCAGGAACTTAAATCGCTACATCAAAGAAAATAAATTGCCTTCCGCAGTGTCGCCCTCGACTTTACGTTAGGGGGTCCACCTCAATTAGGACGGATTTATAACAGGCAAGTTACAAAACCAAGAAAATTTCAAAGATCAATATGGTACGAAATCGTTAATTTACCTGTTCGTTTATTTCATACCATGCGCCATAAAATTGCATTTCAACATCAATATCTACGCGGTCAAGATTGGTTGATGGAGGTGTAACACCTGTATTTCCCAATGGAACCAATGCAGGATCAGGTTTTGAATATCTGCTGAAACGTGCTGTATTACCGCCATTTGCAGGCATTAATACTTTTTCGGCAGGTAATGTATGAATTAAATTAGGTGTTGGTGTGCTGAGCATTCTCTCAATAAAAGTTTGTTGGACTTGAGATGGCATCAGCGTAGTGGTTGTTATTGCCATAATTATTCCTGTTTTATTAAATAAACAAAACAATACTGTGAACTGGCGAGGTTCAATACGGCCCGGGTTGGCGAATCCCACTACAGCCTGGGTGAGCGAATCCCAATACAGCTCAAATTATGTATAACAACAGAAATCAGAAATACACAAGAAAAAAGGCTGCACTTTTACATGCAGCCCAAAAGGAGAGTAGTTAATGAGGAATTTAATAACCCTTCAAAATGGCCTGTGTTTCAGCCCAAATCTCCTTTTTGCGCTTATCAGATAGGCCGTGTGCGAACGCATTAGCTTGAGATAATGGGCTATCTGATTCAGATGGTCCAATTGATGAAGCAGGCCGTGGCTTTGCCATATTCTTATCTATAGTCTCTTTTTGTCGTGAATAATCAGGCTTTGATAATCCATAACGTTTAATCATTTTATACGTTGCAACTGCTTTACTATAAAAATCAGGGTTTACGGCCAAGGTTGCATATACTTCAGGCTCAGAGTCCTTAAGCATTTCTATAGTTTCTTTTGTTACAACTTCTGAAAAGTCAGGAAACCGTGAGCGGACTTCAGACTCAACCATCTTTGATTCTATCTGAGCCATGCGCTGTTCATTGCGTTGACGTTCTTTTTTAAGATGGCGAGCCTCTATAAGGTCATCATCGCTCAGATTTTCTTCTTCTGGCTCTTGTTGTGGTTGTTCTGGTTTGTACGAGCTGAGTTTTTTGATGAGCTCATCCCGTTCACGTTCTGCTCGTTCTTTTTGTTCTCTGAGCACACGCCAGTTTTTGACTGATTCGGTGTATTCTTTTTCTTCCGGGGTTTGCGTGGCTTGCGTTTCTTCGGTTTTGGTTTCCTCTTGAACAGATTCAGCAGGCTCCTGAGTAATTTCATTAACATTCTCCATGGTATCTGTATTCTCAACCATATAACTCCTCTACATGTTTATCACTCTTCTTAACTATTTCCAATGCCCTGTGCAACAATGTTCCATCATTAAAATCCAAGGCTATTTGTGTCATTTCAGGTGCTCTTGAGTAATACTCAATTGGATTTTCAACAATTGCTTGGACGGTATGCTTTTCCGGAATTGACCAAAGGCACTCTATTTCATCTTTTTGACGATTATATGCATAAACCGTCTGATCATAATGTGGCGTAGGGCAACTAAGCCTGTGAAAAATATAATTTCTGACAACATTTGGCATTAACCGTTCACGTTTTGATTCAATTACCACAAAGAAATTTCCTATATAAGTTTTAACACCATCAAGAACGATATTTTCCAGTTTTTTGGTAATATCTTTAAATTCTTCCGGAATAATATCATTAACTTCGTGCTTATCTGTGCTTTGTGCCAATTCTTGTGACAACTGTCCTGCTGTTTTGTTACTATTTTTTGTCATTTCTCTCCTATACTGTAAGAAACGAAGGAGTATTTATGAAAAAAACACTGCTATTGTTCTGTACCATACCACTTTTTTGCATGGAACAAGAAGAAAAAAATCGTGACCGCAAAGGCTCTATTACAGTTACTATTGATAGGGGCTACAAGAAAAAACATCCGGTTGCATATAAATTAGCACATTCAGCATTAAACGGTCACACTGATGAACACATCGTTAATGCTATTGGCTATGCTCTGGAAAAAGACAAAGAGGGCCTTCTCTATCAAAACATGTCTCAAAAAAGAGATAAGGCGAAAAAGGCGGTTGGTAATAAAGCCATTAATCATGAAAAGGCTGTTCGCTATATTATAAAAGAACTGCTTGAACAGAAAGAAGAGAAAGAAAAAGAAGCTGCAAGCCAATCAAAACAGAAATACATTGTTGCCTTAATCGGTGCAGCTACAACATTAATAAGTACAATAACCACAGCTATCGCCATGTATTTCAATCAGGATTCTGACGCATAACGCGCTCTGATAGATGCTTCTGCTTTTTGTTTACTATCGGAATAGCCTACTATCTTCCAACTATTTCCTTCTTTTTTTAGTATCTGCCATCCCTTTTTTGTTTTTCTTCCTGTTTTCCATGGCATTTTTAGACCTTTCCATCTTTTTTTCCATCTTAGCAAGCTCTTTATAATAATTTTTAGATTCCAGCAAGTGGGCTTCAGCAATTTTAGCTGTCTTACTCAGGCTTCCCTTAGTGACATTGGTCTTATTTGATATTCCGCCCTTACTTTTAGGCCCATGTTCAAGCTCTACAACTATCCCCTTATGAAACTCTTTTAAGGGAATCTTATTAGTGTTAATTTTTAGCTCTTTAGCAAGCTTTTTGGCTTCAGCCATTGTTGTCTTTACCATTACTTTTTCTTTCGCTTACGAGACATCTTTTTTAATGTTTCAGCTAAATGGGCACGCTTGCGTGTCTTTGGACTCTTACTTTTCTCTGCTTTTTTAATCTTGCTCATTGGAATGTTTTCTTCTTCAGGAACACCAAGAGTTTTTGAAAGAGCTCCAGGTTTTTTAATTGCGCCAGCTATCCAATTCTTCTTTTTTGTCTTAGACTTTTTTGAGGTCATTTTAATCCTTTAGGAGTTATAATGTTACATCTTTATCTCTATATTTTATTATTAATTCAGCCGATAGAAATATATGACTTTATCATATGGAAAGAAAGCAATGTCGCTATAATCCATGAAGAGATCAAGCTCGCTTTCAATGTCGAAGATGTCTGCGATATAGTCGCTACTAAAAAGCGGACCATTTCTGATCCGCTCTGAATTGAACAATCACTTATTCATATCTTCTATCTTTTTCCGAGAGTTCTTAATAAGTGTTTACCACTTACCTACTTTGTTTTTTCTATTGAAAAACTTAATATCCTCCCTCATTTGCTGATCAGCTGATTCTAATGTATCACCATACACATAACCTTCTCCTCCATAAGGACATTCAGGAAACATCCCCATCTTCTTTTCTCGTGGAAGATTTGCAGGAGCTGACTCATCATTCATGACGAATGCAGTCTTGTTATAATAGCGCTTTGCCATCATACACCTCTTGTAGAAACTGCGGTTTTACCCGCAAGGATTATATCCTCTATCTACCCTAACTCTTCCTGAGTTAGACTAGGTGATATTGGATTATTTTGTTCTACCATAGTTTCTTGTTGAGGAGAAACAGTTTGTGGCTGTCTAACCTCTCCAAGATTTTGAGCCTCTTCTTGTTTTGCCTCAACTTTAGCACCAAGCTCTTGTGCTTGTAATACTTTTGTAAGTTCAATAAGTGTTCGCAAATTACCTAAATCAATTGACTCAAGTTCTTTGAGCGACTTTACTATATCAAGCACCCCAGACATACGATCTTTAGCTGCTTCAGCTCTATTTTCTATTGCAGCACTGATATTCTCGTCTACACGTGATGCTCTTTCAAGTCCTAAACCTCTATCAGCCATTGCCCGTGATTGAGCCAATTCTGTTCTAGCCTGTGCTTCTTGCATCTGCACCTGCTGAGCCATCTGCTGCTGTTGCTGCTGGGCCTGTTGCTGTTGTTGCATCATCTGTATAAGCTCTGTTTTATTTTGTAGCGTTGTATTTTCAATAATAAATTCATCAGGTATTGGTATACCAACTTCACGCAAGTGCAATGCTTGAGCAAGTGCCTGCTGTCTTTGTGTTGTTGTATTTATTCCGTCTTCTATCGCACAATCAAACTTACCAAAATGCTTGTTATAAAATTGTTGCGATGGCTCCTGTTCAATAATTCTTTTTACTTTTCCCGGAGAGAAATTATTCTGGACTACTTTAAGCATGATTCTTCCAAGAAGCTTTTGACTGTAATCGAGCTTATCAAAAAGAGATTGCAAGGTAGTGAGTGCTGCACCCTGACGAAGCATACTGAGGATTCCTGCTTTATCATCGGTTGCAGCACCAAGGAGTTCCTCACTTACACCAGATATTTGATTAAGTTCTTCACCAAGAATACGTGATAATTCAATTGTAGTAGGCGGAATAGCCGGGGCTTCAATTCGTTGAATATCACCCATCTGTGCAGTTGCTTTAAGCGCAATACCTTTCCCTTCTCCGGTCATAAACACATCATTAGGATCTACAAGTGCATCTTCTTTGTATACCCATCCCGAATTGACTTGTGATTCCAATGTGGCAAGTTCTATAACTTTTCTTCTGTTATACAGGAATTGTGCATCACGAAGGCCACGAACTACACCTTGTAGACGCAATGAATACGAAGGGAGTTGTGGGTTATAATAAGCAACTACAGGAACAAACGGATAAGTATCTATTCCTAAAGGATTAGGACCATCATAAAATACTCTTCCCTCAATAACGATAGCCATATTGACTGTAGGAATAGTTGTTTTTTGGAGTTTAACTTGTGGATATTGCATTAAAAAACGATCAAGCGTATCTTTATCGTCAAATGTCCACTCAAGCGTTTCACCTGATTCCATATCTACAAGGACCTTTTGCTTGCGATAGGTTCGGTAATAAAACTCATCATAAGCAAGCAACCGGGCACTATCTACACCATAATTCTCCGGCATGTACATAAACTTGCCGTCTTTGCCGTTTGATGACCCTCTGACTTGATATATCTCTTCTTTATGCTGTGGCATAAGTGAGGCTGCATCAGCTGGAGAAAGATAAGATCTCTTCCAAATGTAGTTACAATCGGAGAGATCTTGTTTTCTCCAGTAAGGGTCCATTAAGAAAGAGTTATATGCGCAGTTATCGACTTTGATATCACCTGAAATGGGATCATTGCGATAGTCAATCCAGACATGTAAAAGACTAAGACCCGTTACAATAGCTCCATGAAATGCATCAGAAACAGTCTCTAAAACTCCTTCTTGCTGATTGAGCCACATCATAATTTTTGTGAACTGATCGGCTGTCAATTCATCATTATTCTCAACCGGAATAACGATCATTGATTTTCTATTACGTCTCTGATGACCCGAAATCATCTCAACGATACGTCTTACCCGATTAAAATTAAATTGTTTTCTCTGAAAAGCGGTCAATTGATAACGTTCTGGCCATATTGTTTGATCTCCCGCTTCAACACGAGTGTCAAATGCAGCCTCTGCCCAATAAGCCTGGTTATATGAAACACTATCAATATAGCATTGCTCCATATGCTTCAATAAGGAGGAGTACCTGCCATCTTGATTAAAACTTGTTTTTGGGAATATCATGAACATCCTTACTGTATGGATTTTTTCTAATCTACACAGCAAGTCTATTCAAGCAAATCAGATAATAACAAGAAAAAACTACGCCCAGCTATCTGGTTTTCTGGGCTTTAAGTATATAATGACTGTATAACGCCTCATTTATGAGAGATCTAATAGTCTTATTTTCTGTCACAGACATCAACCTTATTATCTGATAAAGGTCTTTGTTAATCTCAACCGTTATTTTCACTTTGTCTATTTTATTTTCTTTATTTTCCACGCTTGACTCCCTTGTTCTGTATGGTAATATGGTTTTATGGTAGTTGTTCGAGCTCGAATTGTCAATTAATAAACAAAGGATCATTATGAAGTTGAATATGCCTTATATCTTAAATAAACTTCCGTATTTTATAATATTAGTTCTTACTGCAATGGGGTTTAATGCAGTTAATGGAATACCGTTATTGTCCAATTGGTTATTGATTTTATCATTTTCTATAGCGGCGATAACATTTCCAACATCTTGTTTAATACAGGAAAAGCAAGGGTTGGCTTCAATACTAACCAAATATGCGTCTGTTGCGGGCATGGTTATAGTATATGGATATTTATTATATAGTGGCACATGCAGCTTTAAAGTTGGTATCCCAATGATGTGTCTAAGCATACTGGTAATACTGACAATTCTTAAAGCTGCACGAACTCCGTGATGATTAAACACTGCTGGAGCGGGTCTTTAGGGCCCGCTTTTTAATGGGCTTATATCATAATAGCTGATTGTAAAAATACTATTTACTTTATCCCACTAAAAAACTTCTTTAAATGGAGACCCAAAATCTTTATTTCCATATACAGCTTTCTGATAACGATCTTGCAGCTGCTCCGGCGTAGATTCTTTTGATAATTTATTCAAAGATATACAAGCCATTCTCCATGCATCATTTGCGTGTGAAAACTGATCATGAATTGGACGATCATGATAAACTTTTCTTAAGTTATCAAACTCTTTTCTATAGTTTTCCAAAGCCTTAATGAATTGTCCACATTTAGACTCATCAATCCAACAGCGAGGCAAAACAGTTCTGACTGCCTCTATACCATCATTAATTGATAATCGTGGTGCTACGATGAAATTTATGCCCAGGTTGCGGGCTTTCTCTAGACGTGACATCCCTGATCCCCATTCTCTTACTTCTATATCATGGGGAGCGATATATTTCCCATAAATATACTCTTTATCATTGAGAACTTGGACATAATGCTCTAGCCCTTGTGAATGATTTTCATAGTAATCAATTATATGAATAACTGTTCCAATAACCTGAAAGAATATAAGCACGGTTGAATCTCTCATGCCAATATCACACGTAACATGTACAGGAAACCCAGGCTCCCATGGAACATCACCTATTTTTCCTTCAAGTCTCATCTTGTCAATATACTTACCATAATACGAGCCTTCAATTCCCATATCAAACGAAGTCCAGTATTCCTGCTGTGCAAGCTCCTCTGAAATCTCTCCCAAGACTATATCTTTTTTTATCGATTCAATGGGAATATGCCCCGTATCATTAATCGTAAGATGCTCACAATACCAGTCAGCGCTATTTTTTGCTATCTGATAAAGATCGTAAAATGAATTTCGACCCCTTGGCGTCGATAAAATTACTACAGTCCCATCATTTGCATTAAGAATTGGCCGCACAAACTTATATGCCCTGTCATCAGCAAGAGCAAACTCAGAAAATACAACCATGACGGGATTAGTTCCCACAAGAGAGGTATCATAAGTGTCCGACCCAATAAGCCTGATTATTGATCCGTTAATTAATTCTATTAACATTTCCTGAGAATTCTTTCTCTTGATCAATTCAGTCGGAATACAGTCCAGAAAGCGAATTCCCGAATTGGTCATCGCCTCGAAAATTACAAGTCTTGCTTGTTTAAACGTGGGAAGACAATAATAATACGAGCCAACTTTTCTTAATGCACAACGCAAAACCATGTTAAACGCAATAAAATCTTTCCCGGCTCTCCGAGGAAAAACCAAGAGAAACTTTTTATATTTTCCCTCATCCAAAGCCTCACAAAATGGCATTTGATATGATCGCGGAACAAATTTATTGAGTTTTACTTGCGTTTCGATTTTCATGCTCTCTCATTCGAAAACTTACGCCATTTCATTCTTCACTCTTAAGTTTGTCTATAATAACAACAGTATGCTTATCTTCATCACCATGCTCAGATTTTTTAAGATCAGACCAATAAGAATTTACATCTTTCCAGCGGTCAGAATAACAGTGAAGAGAGCGCAAAATGGGGCCATCACGGTATTGTCCCTTAAGCATGCCTTTTTCTCTGCGCGCAGTAAGAAGTGTGCGTATATGCCTATAGGTATCTGCCAAAATTTCGTGTTTCTTTACCCAGCGATGAAACGACATCTCTTGAATTCCCTCTTTTGAGTAAAACTCTTCCATGGTTAGCGTATCAGGATCATCAAAAAACTCCAAAAGACGGGCACACAGCATCTCTATAAATGTCTTTGAGACTTCTCGCTGATTCCATGAGTTCTTAAACTTAAAATCTAAAAGACGCTCCTGTTGTTCGGGTGTATCATACTTTATTACTTTTTTTTTCTTTTTCATGTTTGTCCAATTCAATAACGAGAAACTCGGTCCGTGGTATACGGCCGTATAGCTTCTTACATTCAAATTCGGCTATTATGCAGTCCTCTTTCCACAGAATTCCCGTCCCCAGGTCCATTATCAGTTTAAGCAAATTATCCCCGTCTGGGCGATATATGTGGTGATCTCCAGGGTGCGTGGTCCTGTGGGTCTTGGGTATATGGAAATAGAATAGTGCTTCAAGGCGAAGAGGTCCTTTATAGTAAGGGTTCTCTCCATGTTGATGTTTGAGTGTTAGTTGAGATACGAGCTTGAGAGTCTTTTGCGGGTCGAATACTGATCGTGTGTGTTTTGCGTATCTGCAGCGGGCTAGGGGTATTGGATCTCCTTCGAGGATATAGAGAATATCATCCATGGTTATCTCCTTTGGTTTGCTTCTTTATACCATGTGGATGATGGTTCGTATAGTATTATCCATTTTTATGGTGAATATTGGGGCTGTGTTATGATGGTGGGCTTCCAACAAGGGAAGGGATTCTCTCATTGTTGGTGGTTATGTGCATTCCCCTTTTGGGGTATTCATATTACAGATAGTAAGTTTATTTTTTTTCTTGACACGATTTTCAAGTGATTGTTATACTGGAATTGGCCGCTAGTCATTTCTAAAGATCGTTAAGCCATGCTTGATCGCCGCGCGATAGCCATAGCGGCACGCGCGAAAAGCGATCGCATGGCGCTTAACTTGAAACTATCACCGCGGCCAAAAATCCGTAACAAGACAATAAATTGTTACATATGGTAAAGAGCGCTTATAGCTGCGCTCTATTTTTTCCTGTAGTAATAGTTTTGTTTAAGGGAGCCTTTTGTGGAGGTAATCAGGTTATTTAGCTCTAGATCATCCAGGATCTGATCAAGTTGTTTGCTTGTAATTCTGGGCCTAAGGTTTCTAAGTAATTTAAACCGCTTAATGCCTCGTCCATGATTATCACCGCCTTCATCAATTATTCGCGCCAACACTTTTTTCTTTAGCATGTCCTGATCAACCTGTTTATAATTCCCTGCCGCAGAGATAGCGCTTTTATTTAAAAGCTGAGTAATGACAAGGTGAAGTTCAAGCGCAATTTTGCTAAGACGTCTATGCATATCCAGACACACTGGAAGGGAAGTTTTCTTGTTTTTTTTACGCATATAAAACCCTATTTTATTTATAAGTCTTAATTAACACCTCTTGTTTGTCGCTTTATATTGCAATAAATCCTGGAGAATCCTGGTAGGGCGAATTCGCCCTTTTTCTCCAAGCGATAGGGCGAATTGCATGAAATTCCGTGAAAAGCCTTTATTCTATTATATTTTATATATTATATATTATATATATATATATATATGTATATGTATGTATACCTGGATACAACTCCATTCGCCTTTTCGCCCTTATCTACGCTTATCTATTTTTGTGAAAATATTTTTACTTATAAAAATATTTCTATTTGTCGTGAGATTGTGGGGAGTACAAGTAAATAGAATTGAAATAGGGCGAATTGGCGGGCGGATGTTAAAATTTCATGAATATGCTGATCCATAAGTTATTATCGCGTTCGCCATCCATAGGGCGAATTGATGGCGGCTTTTGCGCCTTTCGCCTTTCAGGTAACAAAAATACTCCCGCAAGGGAGTATTTACAAAAAAAACAATTAATGCAATTTTATATATTAAATTTAACTCTCTTTTTCTAGATAGGGTTGATAACGGTAATCGCCTTTGAGCGTTCCCTTTATCACAGCAATAAGTTTGGATTCTTCAAGATTTTGTAATATCTCGTCAAGTTGTTTGCTTGTCAGTTTGGGGCGATAATTTTTTAAAATTTGAAACCGTGGAACACCTTGCATTTTATGTTCTTTATTGTGTTCAATTATATACTTGTAAACACGGTCCATCTTTTTATGAAATTCGTCTTTACTAAGGGTTCCTGCAAATAAATGCATAAGAGAGTCAATAGAAGGCTTAAGAATTGAATATGAGGCAATTATAGCCGCGGGCGTAGTATCATCCCTTTTTATGGTGGGTATTGGGGCTGTGTTATGATTGATAATTTCCCAAAAAAGGGAAAACACAAATAAAGAAAAAGCCAAGAAAGGGCTAAGATATTACATTTTTCAGAGGTGGTACACAAGCAAATAGTAGGTGGTACACAAGCTTTGTTATGATTGATGGTTTCCAAAAAGAGAAGGGATTGTTTGATTGTTGGTGGTTATGTGCATTCCCCTTTTTGGGTATTAATTTGAGGCATCTTTATAAAATGATCTCACTCTGTTTACAGTTTGTTCCAAGTCGCTGATACCATTTGATCTTTCTTTATTGTATTTCCATAAAGCGTTACACAAATCTAGTAAACGCGAAAGATTCTCCATAATTATTTTGTCACACATTAAGCTGTTGCAATTGATTGTTGAAACTCTTCCACCGGTTTCGATTTGTGCAGTTCAGCAAGTTCGTTAGTATACGCTTCAAGTTCTTTTTCACAATACTTTATGCTGTACTCACGACAAAAATTATCAAAGTTTTTATGGAGATGTGCGAGGTTTTTTTCACAATTTTGTATTTCTTGTATGAGAAACTTTTCCCGTTCTACAGGATCTACAACCTCTTTTACGTACAGATCGTAACATGAATGGCCGATATTTTTTGTACGTTGTTTAAATTTCACAACAAGAGGCCTAGGTTCTTCGTTTTCTACAAGGGAAGGGATTTTAGTAATCTCGCAAAGCTTGTAATAAAAGTTCCAGTCTGGCTCAATGTGTCGCTGTTTACAGTAGTTTAAAAGCATAGACATAAGCCATCCCATGCGGTCGCGAATTGGTTCTTTTGTTTTCTTTGTGCCT
>Ga0180430_10000740_pt1 | contig 34591 bp, 33 predicted proteins | sample SS_ome_9_FD_132999 | JGI IMG/M metagenome (GOLD analysis project Ga0180430, IMG submission 132999) | Hypersaline lake sediment archaeal communities from the Salton Sea, California, USA - SS_1_S_2 metaG | ecosystem: Environmental > Aquatic > Non-marine Saline and Alkaline > Hypersaline >... | reverse complement strand
TCCAGATCAACGGCAAGCTGCGTGCGAAGATTCAGGTTCCGAACGGAGCCGACGCCGCCACGATGCAGGCCGCCGCCGAAGCCGACGAAACAATTCAGCAGCAACTGGAAGGTAAGAACGTCGTGAAGGTCATCGCCGTTCCGGGCCGCATGGTGAACTTCGTAGCGAAGTAGCGGCCAGAGTCGAGAGACAAGAGCGGAAAGGCCAGAACTACGTCACAGGCGAGCAGCGCGACGTCAGTCCGCTTCGTGCTGATCGATGATCTGAATCGCAATGTTTAAACACTCACGACAGATACTCTGACCTTGAGAATTGACAAGCATCGGCGTGAGTTGGACGTGCTGCCCGCAGAGGGCGCAATGTGACCTCTCGTACCAGTCCTGCGCAGGTGCCCGATAAGGATCGTTGGGTGTGACGTTGAGTCTCGACTCATCAAGCCCGCCAGGTTGCAATTGGCCTGGCGCAATTGATCTGAGGCACCGCCCACAGATTAGTGCACCGGAGATTCCTTCAACAAACGGCCCGGCGATCCGATATGACCGATCGCACCAACCGCAATTCGGAGGCTGGCTTCTTTCCGGATACAAAAACCGGTTGATCCAGCTGAAACGGCTCAGGAACTGTTGGATAGCCTGAAGCATCCGTGTCTCATGGAGTAAAGAATGGGGCAATATACGATACTTAAACCTCCTCAACCATCTCCAGCAGTTTGCTCACGGTTCTGAAGTTGCGAGCCGTCGTGGATACTCCCAGCAGTTTCTCTGCTCTTGCGGCCAGCTTCGATCGTCCCAGTCCGTCCGGAGCGTGCAGATAGAAGACCTGGTCCGTGAGTTGGTATTGCTCTGACCCGGATTGGGCGGCAGTGAGCCCCTGGATATCAGCGGAAAACGCGGGTTGGGACAGGAAGAAGAAGTGAAGCGTCTTCAGAAGTTGCTCAGCATCCGGGAATGGGGTGTCATCAATTGCCATCTGAAGATCAGGCCCGGTCAGCACGATGACTGTTGGGCGAAATCCGTGTGAGGAATCGACCTGCAATGCGATCTTCTTCGCCAACGGTTCCGGCCGCCGCGCTGAAGACTCAAACACCACGTTGCCGCTTTGAATATATGTTCGGACGTTTGTGCATCCCATTGACTTCAGTTCGTTTCGCAGCTCGGCCATCGGCAGGATGTTATTTCCTCCGACGTTGATACCTCGAAACAATGCTATCCATGTGTTCATTGGAGTGGCCAGCGTAAGTGCGAAGCGGCTGAGAGCATTCTACTTTTTGATGTGGGCGTTCTGGCTCGTGGGGTTGCCTGATTCACAGGCTTGTTCACGTCCAACGCGGCCACAAGTCAGCGTCATACGCTGTAAGTTGCAAGCATGCAACAGCTTCTATTCAGCGCGGACGCAACATCTCAGATACGAACACGTCGCCAGATCAAAGCAGCGGTCACCACGGTATTCAGCATCACCACCACGCAGGACCGAAAACAAAGGTCGCGTTCGGCCGGCTCCATTTCCTGCGAATCCTCGCAAGAAATGGTTCGTCTGACGAACTTTTGTCGCAACAGGAGTCAACCAGTGACACTCTTTCATGTCCACCACAGGCTCAACCATCCCCTGAACCGGTTGTGGAGAAGGTGGCGCTACCTGTCCCTACCTTCTCCGACCTACAGCATTCGCGGCATTTACTCAATTCGCTAACAGTGCATTCATGATTCATTTCTAACGTTCCTCGCCATGAGCAAGCCAGGAGCAGAAACGACAATCACTGAAGGTGGAACCAAACTGTCGCAAGGCAAGGTCGTCATCGTGATCGCAACTGCTGCCACGATGATTGTCGCATGGTACAGTTTTTCTGGTCCCGCAAACGGCCTGAACGCTCCGGCGATAGCCGTGACTTCTGCCGAGCAGGGTACAATCGAGACACTCCGGCAGATTGCGTCAGTGTCGTTCGAGACGAACGAGAATGGCAATATCGTTCAACTGTCAGCCACCGGCCCGGATGTCGGCGATGCAGAGCTTGCCGGTATCAGCAAGTTGTCCCGATTGCAGAAGCTGACTCTTAACGAAAGCCGTGTCACGAATGAGTCTCTCAAGGTCATCGGAGAACTTACGGACCTCAAGACTCTGCTGCTGGAGAAAACAGCAATCACCGCCGAGGGGTTGGAATCACTGACCAGCCTGAAGTCGCTGGAACACGTTTCCCTGGCTGGGTGTTCGCTGGGCGACGATGGCGCCGCAGCCATCGGCCGAATGACTTCACTTCTGTTCCTTGATCTTCGCCAGTCGGACATCTCGGACGCCGGGCTCCGGTCACTGACTGGCCTGAACCGGCTTCAACGACTGTACCTCAATGGTACGAATGTTTCAGGCGAGGGGCTGAGTGAATGGGGGTCTCACCCGAGTCTGCAGCTGCTGAACCTTTCCGGTGTCGGACTCACGAAAGATACCATCCGCAATCTGGCCGGGTTTCCTGAACTTGGGCAGCTGTATCTGGATGGGGTGTCCATCGACGATGAGTTCCTGAGCACACTGGTCGACACCGTCGTAACTTCCCTGCCAAAGCTCGAGTTCCTGTCACTGGCTGATACGAACATCTCGGACTCTTCAGTTGAGATGATGAAACGGCTCAGCACGGCAAAGGAACTTTTCAATGTCAGCCTTACTGGAACCCCCCTCAGCCTGGAGGCATACAGAGTCCTGGCGGCTGCCACGAGCAACATTAGCTATTCGGTCGATTACAACTAGTTGTTTCCGTTTTCGTTTCACTATGCACATGGAGAGATATTTATGAAAGTCGAGAGGACGAATAATCGTCAGCGTGGGTTCACGCTCATTGAGCTGCTGGTCGTGATTGCCATCATTGCGATCCTGATTTCACTGTTGCTGCCGGCTGTTCAGCAGGCTCGCGAAGCGGCCAGGCGAACACAGTGCAAGAACAATCTCAAGCAGATTGGACTTGGCCTGCACAACTACCACGATGTCTATGGGATGTTCCCTGCCGGGGCCATCTATGGTGACGACAGTTACGGTTGGGGAACGATGATTTTGCCCTACATTGATCAGGCCAATATCTACAATGCAATGTCGACCAACATGAGTTCGCAAACGCCGGACGATTACATGGACCCCATCCCCGCCGGCAAGGGTCTGACTTGCGCGGACGGCACTTATACACTCCAGCTACAGCCTGGTGTCAATGACATCGCGTTGCCGGTGTTCCTGTGTCCAACAAATTCAATGTCACTGACAACCAGTCCTATTCGGCCAGGAGTCGGAGATTGTGCCGAGGGTCTTGGTGGGTTTGGACGAAACGACTACAAGGGCTGCCTCGGGACCGGTGGTGGCTCAATGACTGGGATGTTCGGAAAGCTCTCTGGCGTGCGCACCCCAACGCGCGTTCGTGACTGCCTCGATGGGACCAGCAATACCATTGCAGTTGGTGAGGGCTACACAGAACAAATGCGAGCGATTGATGGTCCGACGCATCCTAACGTCGGTGACTTTTCAGTCTGGATTGGCACCAACAACCAGCACCAGAACGTTGTGGCAGAAACCAGAATCGGGGACGTCATTAACGGCGATCAGGACGACAGTTTCGCCAGTGAACACATTGGCGGCGCCCAGTTTGTGTTTGGTGATGGATCGGTTCGCTTTATCTCCGAAAACATTGACATGGTGACCTTCGGAAACCTTGGCGATAAGGCAGACGGAAACATCGTTGGTGAGTTCTAAGACTGTCCTGTCCTGACGGTCAATTTCGCCTGAGTCCGGCGAGGTGACGAATCGTCATCTCGCTGGGTTTTTGTTAGAGCAGTTTACCTGTGATATCGCGCTCGCTCGTGGAGATTCCCTGTTGTCAGGATCTTTCGCGTCCAGCGCATCGCGAGGGCAGCGTATTTCGCTGTCGTTGCTGATCCCCCTGTTTAGATGTTCTCTGTTGAAGGAGTCTTTTTGTGGCCAGAGTCTGGATTGGTTGGATTCTCGTGTTGATCGCCGGGGTCGTCGGTTGCGGTGGTGAGGACTACAAGATGGTTGTGGCACCGGTCACCGGCACCGTGACATGCAACGGAATGCCTGTGACTGAAGGCTATGTTGTCTTTGTTCCGAAAGTTCCTGCGGGTGCTGATGCCATGAAATCCGGAAAAGCGGCCAGCGGCTATATCAATGCGGATGGAACTTACACCCTCACAACATACGACGAAGGTGATGGAGCTTTGGTTGGTGATCATGAAGTCCGTGTCGAACGCCTGGCACCGGAAGACGACGAATCTCCTGCCGGCATTGCCTATGATCGAGATCCGAACCTGTGCGGAAAAAAGGTGCTGCAGGTGACTGTGACAGAGGGCGATAATGTGATTGATCTTGATCCGGCCAGGGGGTAAATGAACGCGGGCGGACGGTACAAGTGGATCGCATTCGCCTGCCCGGAATACGGTTATTTCCTGCGTTTAGGTTTCTGTAACCACTTTCTTCGACTGATTTCCTGAGAGTTTCCAGTATGCCACTGCCGCGCTCAGCCACTACTTATCTTCTGTCCCTGATTCTGGTCAGTCTTGCTTATCCACACAGGTTGATCGGTGCCGATCAACCTCAGCCTGTCCAGGAAGCAGACCTGAATGCTCCTGACGCCATGCCTGATCGGATTCTGCTCGGGTGGAAAGGTGATCCGGCCCATAGCCAGGCAATCACATGGAGAACTTCCACCGATGTGGAGCAGGCGTTTGCCGAAGTGGCACTCGCGACGGACGGACCACTTTTTGTCAAAGATGCTGTTCGAACCGCAGCGACAACCACGAAGCACCAGGGAGATTCTTCGCTGGTCCATTATCATGCCGTCAACCTCGCCGGACTTCAGCCCGATACTCTCTACGTCTATCGCGTGGGAGATGGTGTAAACTGGTCAGGCTGGACCCACTTTCGCACGGCCAGCGACGAGCCAGAGCCGTTCACGTTCATCTACTTTGGTGATGCTCAGAATGACGTGAAGTCACACTGGTCGCGTGTGTTTCGTGAAGCTTTTTCGGATGCTCCGCGAGCGCGGTTCATGTTACACGCGGGAGATCTTGTTAACCGGGGCAATCGGGATACGGAATGGGGCGAATGGTGTGCGGCTGGAGGCTGGGTTAACGCCATGATTCCCACCATTGCAGTTCCTGGAAATCACGAATACGACATCACGCGAACGGCGCCGCTTCCAAAGACGCGTGCGGAGCAGAAGAAGTTGCCTCGCAGCCTGGCCACGCGCTGGCAGGCACGGTTTGAATTCCCGGACAACGGCCCTGAAGAACTCCGCAAGGCACTTGGCGAGACGGCGTATTTCCTGGATTATCAGGGAGCTCGGATTGTCGCGTTAAACTCCATGGAAGATTTCGACGTGCAGGCAAAATGGCTGGAATCGGTCCTGAAAGACAATCCGAATCGATGGACGATTGTGACTCATCATCACCCGGTTTATTCCGCAAGCGAAGGACGCAACAACCCGGAGTTACGCGCGGCGTGGCAGCCTTTGTATGACAAATACCACGTTGATATCGTTCTCCAGGGGCATGATCACAGTTACGGTCGGACCGGTTTCCGGCGCTATGCTCCCAACGAGCGGCTCGGCAACCGCTTTGAAGACCATGAATCCGGCGTTGTCTATGTCGTCTCAGTTTCCGGCCCCAAAATGTACGATGCCAATCAGGATCCGTTTGTAAGACGTGCTGAAGACACTCAGCTGTATCAGATTATCAGCGTCGACAAAGACCAACTGGTTTATCGCGCCATGACCGCGACCGGTGAAGCCTACGACGGCTTTACTCTGACCAAGCGTGATGGGCAGCCAAATCAACTCGTGGAGCAGATCCCGGATACTCCGGAACGCCGCCGGCAGCCGAAGTCGGACAACTGAGCTGGTCTGCAGAGTATTAACAGTTTCCCGAATTGTGATGTGGTTGATGTCGACCAACCTTGAAGTCTCAGGAACGTCTTCATCAGGCCGAGTGAGTCCATCCGACTCTGAGTCTGCGTTACTTCCATCCTCAGACAGGCCGGTCGGCGAAGAGTCCACTGCCTTTGCCTGGCTGTTTGCGCCTACCGACTTGATGCCTCTGGCACTCTTCCGCATCTTCTATGGCGCAATGATGCTGTACCACGTGGGTACCACACTCAGCAACAGATGGGTGGATTACTTCTACATCAGTCCACAGTTCCACCTGACGTATCCCGGCTTCGGTTGGGTGAAGCCGTGGCCCGGTGGCGGCATGTACCTTCATTTTGGAGTCCTGGGACTGGCTGCGCTGGGGATCCTGACGGGATGTTTCTACAGGATAAGTACGACAATTTTTGCCGTGGGTTTCACTTACGTATTCCTGCTGGAAAAAGCACTCTATCAGAATCACTATTATCTGATTTGCCTTCTCAGCGGTCTCCTGGTATTCATCCCGGCTCATCGGATGTGGTCGATTGATGCCTGGCGCAAACCTGAGATCCGGTCCCAGGCTGCGCCTCAAATCTGGCTATTGCTGCTTCGAGTTCAGCTGGGAATAGCATATTTTTACGGCGGTATTGCGAAGCTGAATTACGACTGGCTGAACGGCATGCCAGTTCGCAGTTGGCTGGAACGCAGAGCTTACCTTCCAGGTATCGGCCCGTGGCTCACGACGGACATTGCCGTGTATGTTGTTGCCTGGGGCGGACTTGTTTTCGATCTGCTGATTATTCCAGCTCTTCTGTGGCGTCGAACTCGAGTGATCGCCTACCTCGCGGCATTGGTGTTTCACCTGTCTAATCACTTCCTGTGGGACATCGGGATATTCCCCTGGTTTATGATGCCGGCCACTCTGCTCTTTTTTCCCGCCGGGATGTTCCGAAGATTGATCTTCGGTCAAACCCTGGATCAACGAAGCCCTTCTGCTGTTCGCCAGCCAGTCAGTCGGCAGAAGCGAATCACCGCCGCCGCTGTCGGAGTCTACGTCACCTGGCAGCTCCTGTTTCCGTTTCGGCATTTTCTCTATCCAGGTAACGTCAGCTGGACGGAAGAAGCCCATCATTTCGCATGGCACATGATGCTGCGGGAGAAAGATGTAGGCATCCGCTTCTACGTAAGAAATGGACGCACCGGCGAGCGAGGGTTGCTGAAGTTGAGTGATTTTCTCAACCATCGCCAGCTGAGCCGTATGGGAAAAGATGCTGACATGATTCTGGAATTCGTTCACTATGTCCGTGATCATTATCGTGAGCACGGAGAGAATGATCTTGAAATCCGCGTGCTCGCATTAGCCGCTTTAAACGGGCGCAAGCCGCAGCTGTTGATTGATCCGTACCTCGATTATACGAAGGTCGAACGTGTTTGGGGGCACCAGCCGTGGATTGTTCCACTTCACGAACCCCTGCCAGCCGAACCCTGGAAACTCCCCATGGATCAGTGGGATCACGCTCTGAGTGACATTATTCCTGACGACATGAAATCGTTTGAATGATTCCAGGTGCGGAGCAAATCCCATCAAATCAGAATCATCTCCCGGATCGTCATCGTGAGACCGCTGATGAAGAGGAATCCATTGCTGACGTGCGTTGCGACATGCCGCATGAGCCAGCATTTATTGCACGATCCTGAGTGACTGTTGTATCAGATGATTCAACGATCATGCTGACGCCACCATCGCGAGGTAACGGCGGCGATAAGGGATAGAGTTGGAATCCACCACCATGCCGGGCCAAAGATCGCGGTTGCGTTGAACATCATGAAGGCGACGAACAGATGCAGCCCGGTGGTCAACCAGCTTGTTGCGCGTGGAGTCAGGGCCTTGCCGACAAGGCCGGGGATCGCCGAGCATCCCCAGCAAACCAGAAACACATAGTTAATGTACAGTCCCCCGCCCCAGCTGATTCCTACAACATTCTCCGTCATTTCGGCAGTGTGTTGAATCGCTTTGTCGTGGTTCCACTGATGACGAAAGTGAAACGCGCAGATCACATGGATCACGCAAAGCACCCACGAGATGAACCAGCACCGCGCGTAGATTCTGTCATCATTTCCGGTGAAGAAGAGCCAGCGCCAAAGGGCTGCCACGTAGCAGCCAACGCTGGCACGGACAGTCCACAGCATCAGCTGCTCACCGGCTTCGGGACTCATTGCATCGCCTCTGTGAGGCCACTGGAGACCAAAACGTCTACGGCAGGAAGCCGCGTTCGCGGAGTTCCTGCAGGTTGTCCTGCGCACTGGACATCACACGCTGCGACGCGTATTTGAACAGGGCGAACCCCGCCAATCCGGCTGGGGCGCTGAGGATCGCCGTGTGTTCTTCTTCTTCGTTGTCCAGCCTCATGTTGAGTGCATCAACCGCTTCGGCAATGGTATCAGTGACGATCCGTTCGCTTCCCTGATGGTTGCTGAGTTTGAGGTTCGAAAACGCGGCAGTGCGAGACATCAGAAACTCGGCTGCTCCGAACTCATCTGAATTCTCAAAGAAGTTCTGAAACTCCGGTCGCACGTTGTCCGGTGTCAGAATTTTGGCTCGGGAAATGGTGACCTGTCCCTGCCGGATGGAGACGGTGTTGTTTTCGTTGTCTGCCGGTGTCACCAGAAAGTAGGGCAGATCCGAATCGCCAAAGGTGAACAGCGAGTACGACACGCCCCGCTCAATACGAACGCTGTCCCAGAGCTGACGGTAGAAATGTTCTCGCTCAAAATCTTCAAACATCGACGGGTGTTCACTCCTGCGGATTCAGTTGGCGTAGTTTCATCATAGGTCGCCGGGCACGACAATCCACCAGAGCCTCCGGCTGATTTGAATTGTGACGAACTTGTGTCGGTTCAGGGCTGATTTGATCTTACCAGTTCGACCAGGCGGTGCACCGATGCTGAGATTCGATCTTCCACGTCGCCCGCCCAACGCCACGCCGGCCGACCATATTCGTACAGTCGTGCGCCTCCTTCGTAACCACCTTCGTCCCACACTCGTCGTGAGGGAATATAAGCGATCATATCGTCAGCGTAGCCACAGACCCACGTTCCTGGACCGAATTCCTGTTTGAACCGCAGGGAGTAATCAACGACGGTTTCGGCGCCCATTCCCACGACCAGTATTTCACTGCCCAGCTGCCACGCGTGAACAGGATACGGGTACTCCGGAAGAAATGTTTCCCCGGCATCCAGTTTCGCCAGCATTCTGTTTGCCCATCGGGACAGAATGGCATTGGAGCTCTCGGACGCTTCTTCCAGCTTGTCCCGTCCGGCGACTTCGACGTAGCCCAGATTCACGTATTCAAAGGCAGTGGCCAATGTTGGCGAGACACTGTTCAGTTCGCCTTCCAGAGTGTCTTCGACGGCGCTGGCCAGCATGTGACCATACTTTTCGCAAAGGGCGACTTTTCGTCGCGGCAGCGGATTTTGATCTCCGCCGCAGGTGTTCACGAACATTGCTGTGACGCCAGGATGGTGCTTTTCCAGTTCCAGTTGAGCGAATCCCGGATAGTCTCCGCACCACTTCATGAAACTCAACGTGGTCGGATGGCACGCATACCCGAAGACAACTGCCTGTAATTTGCCCTCCAGACCCGTCACGGAGAGAACCGGGACATCGTGGTCGACGGGGCCGATCAGCGGTTCGCCGCTGGCAAGCAGTCGAGGCACATCGGCTTCGCGATTGTTGCGGCGATTGACGGCAAACGTGGTGCTTCCGGATCCGTGCGAAAGTTGCACCGGTGCGAGATGAGCCAGAGCTTCGCCCACCATCGCGACGCTCTCATCCACCATCCTGCTGGTGTACTCAGCGATCAGCTTCACCTGAGCTGCATCAACGGGATAGTAGTCAACCAGGTCATCTCCCAGACGGGGGCCACAATGGTTATGCGAAAAAGTAAACATGACCTGATGACGCTGGAGTCCAAACTTTGATTGCAACCGGTCGAATACCTGGTCGCTCATCATTCTGGGAACGCCCTGGAAGTCGCTGGTAATCAATACGGCGCGGTTGCCGTTCATATCTTCCAATGCCAGTGCTTTCATCCACAGGTCGTGCAGCTTGCCCTGAGGTGCCCTTTTGGAACCGTAACCAGCCAGCCAGACTGGCGTTGTCGGCGTAATCACACGTCGCGAGATCCCCGCCTTCCAGTGATCTGCAGCCTGAGTGCTCGCGATCAGTGTGGTGAGGGTCGTCAGGACACAAAGAATGGACGCACGCATGGTTTGAGTTGCCAGGATCAGGTGAAGTGATTTGAAGCCGAGGAGACGGCAGGATATGAGCTGCTGCAGGCATTGTTGCGAACACGCGACCCGGAGTGAATCGTCTTCCCCTGCTGTGACGAACAGGAACGGCGTGCAGGCACGACAAGCCCATCCGCCATCGTTATGCTTGGCCGCAACGATCTACAGCAGCCCTGTGAGGAATCGGTGCATTGGCCGAAAAACGAGATTTCGAAGAGTTCCTGGAGAAGTTTCGCCGCCACCACGACGTGATGGTAGAAGAACTTCACAAAGTGATCGTCGGACAGGACGACGTCATTGAACAGATTATGGCAGCGATCTTCACCGGAGGGCATTGCCTGCTGGTGGGCGTGCCCGGTCTGGCCAAAACGTTGGTCGTCAGCACGATTGCGCGTTTGCTGGATGTCGAATTCCGCCGAATTCAGTTCACTCCGGACCTCATGCCATCGGACATTACCGGGACCAACGTTCTGGAAGAAAACGAACAGGGACGGCGTGAGTTTCGGTTCGTCGAAGGCCCCGTGTTTACCAACGTGCTACTGGCTGACGAAATCAACCGAACGCCTCCAAAGACTCAGGCGGCATTGCTGCAGGCGATGCAGGAACACGAAGTGACGGTGGGGCAGGAAACCTATCCGCTTCCCGAGCCATTCTTTGTGATTGCGACTCAAAACCCGATCGAACAGGAAGGGACCTATCCGCTCCCGGAGGCTCAGCTGGACCGATTCATGTTCAATGTGATGGTCGACTATCCGACACTGGATGAAGAAGAACAGATTCTCCAGGCAACCACGTCTGGAGAATCTGCCGAAGTTCGCAAGGTCCTTTCCGCACGTTCAATTCTCTATCTTCAGAAACAGATCAGCCAGATTGCAGCGTCGTCACTGGTGATCAGTTACGTGACGCGACTTGTGCGAGCAACCCGGCCGAAAGACGCTGCGGCTCCGGAATTCATTCGGACGCTGGTTGACTGGGGAGCCGGACCACGTGCCGGTCAGTATCTGATTTCCGGAGCCAAGGCGATGGCGGCGATGGATGGTCGTCCCAACATTACGATGGATGATGTTCGCAGAGTCGCAGTCCCGGTACTGCGACATCGAATTGCAACGAATTTTCAGGCTCAGGCTGAAGGGATGACGACCGACGACATTGTCGAAAAACTCGTCGACGAAGTCCCGGAACCGAACGTCCCGAAGTACGAAAACTAACAGTACGCGGCAAACCGATGCGCCCTGCGCTGGAACGCTGGCGGGCGGCGGGGTAAAAATGGTGACCAGCCCGAACACCCCGTCCTTCTGCCTACGTGGAGCTCGCGATGCGACGATTCTCAGTTCGTTCACTTTCGGTCCTGGTGTTCGCGATGTTGTTCGTGCCCGGCTGCAGTGACCTGGATATATCGTTCGATACTGGAACTGATACGGCAACGACCGAAGAATCGCCGGAAACGCCGCCAGCTCAAACGGCTCCTCCGGCAGCCCCGCAGCGTCCTGAACCGGAACCACCTGCGGCACCAACGGCGGAATCCGTTCTGGCGGCGATTCAGTCGAAGAAGATGTTCGAAGTTACCGACGCGGATCTTCTGAAGTTCAACGAACTCGATTCCGGTCTGGAAGTCGTCACGGAGCTTTCACTCAAGGGAGCGGCGCTGTCTCAGGCGGGCCTCAAGGTGCTCGCCGACTTGCCGGCGCTCACCACGGTCGATCTGGAGGGCGCTCGAGTCAACGATGCCGGGTGGATGGGCCTGGCTGGAGCAACACAACTGCAGTGGTTGAATCTGCATAAGTCATCAATCAGCAATACATCGATGGAAGCTTTGAGTGGCATGGATCAGCTGCGGTATCTGGACATTTCTGAGACACGAGTGACGGAACCCGGTTTTGTTCACATGGCCAACATGTCGTCGCTGGAGGAACTGAACCTCGACAAGCTGAAGATTGAAGGTGGCGGAATGGAATTTCTCGGCGACGAAGGAGCCAAAGCGCCTCTTCGAATCGTCAATGCGAGTGGTACCATGTTCGGTGCGCTTGGCTTTGTGCACATTGGAGATTTTGCAGGACTTGAGAAACTTGTCGTTCTCAATGCGTCAGTAACAGACGATTCCCTGTCGGGGCTCAAGAAGTGCAGGTCACTCCGACACCTGAACCTCAGCGCGAACAACTACGTGTCGGACCAGGGGTTGAAAATACTCAGCCGCCTCAAGAGTCTGGAATTCCTGCGACTAAACGGAGTCCAGAGAATTTCAGATGTCGGCCTGAAGGGACTTGGAAAACTCAAAAGCCTGAGGGAACTGCACATCAACGACAGTGCCTGCACGGAAGAAGGAGCTGAGCGGTTTAAGAAGGCTGTTCCCGACTGCCGACTCTACCTGCGCAACAACGAGTACTGATCTGGGCACGAATCGGGGTTCACGGCATAATCCCGGGTAATGAGCGATGCCCTCGAAATCATTGATTCGGAAGCGGATCTCCTGTTCCACTGCCCCGGCGAGTTGTCTCCCATCAGCCGTTCGGTGCATTACGCTCGTTTGTCTTCAGGATGGTCGGGTTGCGCGACCTGTCCCAGCCGTTTGGATTCAGCGGTGATGATGCAGCAGGTGTCTGCGGAGTCGCACACGTCAAAGCATATTGTTCGCACGCGATGGGGTGTTCGAGGTGCCTGGCAGAACGTCATCACCCGACGTGTGGCGGCTCGACTGACCGCCATCATTACGTCTCAGCTGACACGGTTGCATTCTACTGAACCGCTGCAGGATGATGATGGACAGCACGCCGATCAGTTGCCTCAGCTCAGTGCTCCTCAACCGGTCACCGTCGTCATTGGCTATGACGGGCGAGCCTCGTCGCCAGACATTTATGCCGGAGTTGTCTCTGCGGCCATCCAGAACGGAACAAACGTAATCGACGCAGGACGGTCGACGGCAGCGGCCATCCAGGAAGCCTGCCGAAGCTTCTCAGACGTGGCGGCCGGGCTGATTGTCACAGGAGCCGGTGCGGCAGACTCATTAACCGGGTTCGATCTGTTTGATCGGACGGGGAATCCGGTGCCGATTGCATGGCAGGACTGGAACGTTACCGTTCGTCGGCAGTTCGTTTCGGGCCTCATGGATGATGCTGAGCAGGCAAACACTCATAGCGACATCATGAGTCGGTTGCAGGCATCAATCCGAAGTGACGAAATGTCGCCCTACCCGACGTCGTTACCAGCGGCGGATGGAAGCCCCTCTCAGTCGACGATACTGGAACTTCCTGGCGCGTCGACTCTGTTCGGTTGCGAATACCGACAATCGCGAGCCACGGGGTCGTGCGATATGATTGAATCCGAGGAACTCTACCGTCGGCATCTCAGTCGCTGGTTTCCGGAAGAAGTCAGCACGCGGGTTACGTGTCTTTGCAGTGACGAACTTGTGGCTGACCGCCTGGAATGGTTGTCAACACGTCCAGGCCTGACGATCGACATTGTGCCCTCGATGTCACGACTGGCCGGACCGGATCAACTGACCAGCCGAATTGCCGAAGTTCACGCTCACTGGGGCCTGATGATCTCCGATGACGATCGCTATGTGACGATTGCTAACCGACATGGGAGCATTCTGGATGGGCAGGTACTGGCGGAATGGGTCAACTCATCGATCCGTACTGTGATGCCGCATGTGACGGCTCACGTGCCGGACGGCGAAGATCGTGTCGTGCTGCTTGACGCCGGCCGCCCTCATCAGCCGGACGCGAATGAAGTGATTTCGGACGGGCTGGCACTCATGGGCTGCATCTGCCGCCTGATCCATCAAGGCAACTTACTCCCACATTTGCGGTGAATCTCCCGGCCGGGTGGACTGGTCATACTTCATTCGCATCTACACCCTGCACGACTCAATCAACGTTGCCGCCGCGTCGAGTTCTCCGGCGATGAGATTTGCCAGGTTTTTTTCCGCGGTCTCCTCATCTGCGTCGGGCATGACGGGCCATGTATACGTTTCGACTTCGAGATGAGGGGAATATGGCAGGGAGCTGACGCGTTGGAGTGCTGCTTGTAGATCCGCTCGGGTTGTTCTCAATGGTCCCAACGATTCGGCGAAGACTGGGACATGGAAATGGACTCGCCACGATTCAGCCTGCAGAAAATCATCCGCCGGCGAGCGGTTGATGTCGTCTGCGGTCAGATCCACGCGGGTCTCGACATGACCGTCGTCAAACCTGGCATACGTCTGATGCAGGTAACGCGGCTCGACATACGCTAACAACGCGGCCCGGCCAGCTTCATTGTTGGCAGGATTCTGGATCTCTACAGCATTCGTGATATGAACCTTGTTGATTCGGATTCCTTTGGCCTCCAGCAGATCGATGCTGTGGCTCACGTCTTCGAACTCCACGGCCTGGTGACAGACGTCCAGGCAGACACCAATGTACTCCTGTACGACTTCCAGTTCGTCTGTCTTCGCTGCCTGTTCAAACAGACGAGCAAACCATGGAATCACATCGTTGGGAACTGAGGAAAGGTGGCACAGGGGCTCAGGTTCGATGGCTAACCGAATCCGGCGTCCAGTTGACGCGTGGAGCTCTTCGAGCTGCCGGGCCATCGTAAGGATCTGAGTCAGGCATTGTTCATCGAAATCGTCACTGCACGGGTTCATTCGCCCGCCCAGCGGCACGGTCGACAAACTGCCTTCTGCGGATTCGGGAATCAGTTGAGCCAGCAGTTGAGCACATTCCGTGGTGTAGTTGAGTCGCTCAGGAGTGGTCCAGTCAGGCAGGTAGACCTTCTCTTTAACCCGATCTGAGTGAAAGTTGCCGTAGGGAAAGGTGTTGAGCGTGTAACAACTCAGGTCATGCTGCCACAACGTCTGGCCGAGTTCTTCGAGGGCATTGGGTGATTCGATGAGTTCGGTAACGACACTCCGAGACAGCCACAGGCCGGCAGCCATAGGGCGGTTGAATTGACGGAGAGCCGCAGCAGTGTGAGTGTTGATTCCGTCGAGCACCTCGGAAACAGTTTGCCCTGGATGAACGTTGGTGCAGTAACTCAGTGGCAGACGAGAAAGTGACATTGTCGGGATCAGATCGAAAGCAGGTGGAAACGCAGCAGTCAGCGGACGAGTACTCTGTCAGGATCCGAATTCCAATTCCAGCTTCGTCCGGATTTCATCTCGAACCCGAACAAACTCGGCCGTGATTTCTTCCTCTGTTCCGGTCGCGTGAGCGGGGTCATCAAAAGGCCAGTGCCGATGTTCCACGGCGGCCGGAAACACCGGGCAGTTCTCCGCCGCAGACGAACAGACACCGACGATCAGATCAGGGACGGTGCCATTCGGCGGCAGGAAGTCTGCGATATCCTTGCTGGCCTGACTCGACAGATCGATTCCGCATTGTTTCATCACCTCGATGGCTTTCGGATGGACGTAGCCGGCAGGATTGGTGCCTGCAGAGCAGGATTCGTAGCGATCGCCGAACAGTTCGCGGAGAAATCCTTCGGCCATCTGACTGCGGCATGAATTGCCGGTGCACAGAAACAAAACTCTTTTGCAGTTTGTCATGGGGCGCTTCACAGGAATACGTCCGGAACGGACAGAGTAGGAAACCGGCAGCGTAACGCATTCGATGTCATGTTGCACCGATTCCTGGATTTGCTTCGTGCCAGGCTGTTTCTCTCGCTGAGGCGTCCGGTTGAAGTGGGTAACGAGAGACACACTTCGCGTCGGGTGCGGTCCACGCTGATTCGGCGATTCCCGCCGGTGTTGGATTGAGTAATTTCGCGTGATGACCATTAGGGCTTCGATGCTTAAGCAGGAACTCATTCATCTGAGGAGTGAAGCCCCGCAATCCGGGTGCAAATCCTGCGATCGACTGGGCAATATTCCCCGGTCCTGAGCGTCGTGATCGATACAACCATCACGACTGAGCGTCCTTCGGCCGATAGACGAAGAAGATATGTGCGCTCAGTCGCGCCTGATTTCGCGGAAATTCCGTCGAGTCGGGGCGACTGACGGTGCCGGACCTGAGTTCATCACTGCTCGCGAGTGACACCCATGGCAGACGAAGCTGAAAATCCAGAATCAGAGGGTGATGGCGAAGGCGCCGCTGAAAAGAAGGGTGGTTCACCGCTTCCGTTCATCATCGTGGGGATCCTGGGCACCGCTCTGGGCCTGGCTGTTCCTTTTGTGATCCCTGCTTCAGAGGCAGAGCCCAAAGAGACGGAACAGCAGCTGGAACGGGACGAGTACGTTGGTGCTGACGTGAAGAAGGTCTACATCGAATTCGAAGAGGATGCGACCGTACAGAACCTCAAAGACAACAACCTCACCCGGTATCTGAGTGTGAAGATCAGTCTGTACATTGCAGAAGACCACCAGAGTGAAATCGAGCAGGAACTGAAGAACAAAAAAATTGAAATGAAGAACTGGCTCATTGGTCAGATGGCGGACAAAACCCTTGCTGATGTCTCCGGGAAAGAAGGCCAGAATCGTCTGCGGCGAGAGATCCGTGACCAATTCAACACCATCCTGTTTCCAGACGGTCGTGACCGCATTTTTGATGTCTACTTCACGGAATTTGCCGTCCAATGACCGAATCCGGCACCACAAACAGCGTGTTTGCTGAACCTCGTCGTTTGACGGGTGAAGCGGATCGTGCGCTGTCCGGATGGCAGGGTTCGATGTGCAGCATCCTGGCGGAAAACTGGCAAACGTTGCTCGGCAGTGACGTCGCTATCAAACTCGGTCACACGACAGCCGGAGTGGCCGGTCCTGCCACCTCCGGCCTCGTAGATCCGGGCTTCGGAGCACGACTGGAAATCGGTGAAGAACCGTTTCCGTCGCTGGTTGCATTCTCCTCCCGACTCGTCCAGACCCTTGTCTATGACATGCTGGGAACGTTAGGAGAAGAGTGGCCGGAAGCGAAAGATCTGACTCCCGCCGAACACTCCATGGCGGAGCTGCTGTTTGGTGAAATCGCGCGGGCAGCCAGTCAGGCGTGGCCCGAACTGGTTCCGATTCCATGTGAACTTCACAGCGTTATCAGTCGCCCCAAACGCAGCCGAATTTTTGCGCCCGATGATGATGTGATTCAGACACGGATTGTCGTCGAAACACCGTTCGGACCGGACGATGTCATCTGGATCATTCCAAAGAGTGGCCTGGAACAGATTGGAATTCGTGATGACGCGGCGGAGCTGCCAGGGTTTCATCCGGCGCCGGAACTTCGCAATCTGGCTCGACTGCTGCCTGTGGAACTGGTCATCGAGCTGGGAACCACGTCGCTCACACTTCGAGAACTCAACAAACTGCAGGTCGGTGATTATCTGCCGCTGGATCAGCCTGTCTATCAGCCGCTCGAAGCGCTGGTCGATGGAAAACTACAGTGGCTTGGAACGCCGTGTCGTCTTGGGAACCGCCAGGGATTTCAGATTCTGGCCAGCCGGAAAGGGGCCGGATCATGACGGACACAAATGACGATCAGGTCGAACAGACCGAAGACGCCGCTGCAACGATGACTGACGGCGTCGCGACAGAATCTCCGGAAGTGCATCCTGCCGAATTTCCGGATGCCGCCCCTGCGCGGACACCGGGATCAATGCCGCTGGAACGATTTTCAGATGTGCAGGTCGAGATCGCCGTTGAAATCGGACGCGTGACCATGTCGATAGGCGACCTGCTGAATCTGGGACATGGCTCCGTCGTGGAACTCAACCGGGCACTCAGCGAACCTGTGTCGATTATGGCTCAGGGAGTTCGCATTGCCAGCGGGGAAGTCGTTGTCGTGGATGACCGTTTCGCCGTTCGCATCACCGAAATCTCACGAGCGGACGATCTTCAGGATGCCGGTGAGGACTCCGCATGAGATGCCTGACTCTGATCCTGCTGCCTCTGCTGCTGGCCGGTTCTGCGAATGCGGAATCGGCTTCCACTCGTTTAGTGCCCGCCGATGAATCGGCGTTGAAACGTGTTCCTGCCACTTCCATTTATCGCCCGAGCTGGACGGGACTGGACTCGCCAGCCGCGATTTTTCAGACGTCTCATGCGAAGTCAGACAAGGATAACACCGGGGTGACTCGGGCCTTGGACACCCAGTCATCTCCCGTCGCCAACAACGGCAAGCCGTACTTCGACCTGAACACAGATCTGTCCGAAGCCGCTCAGGCCGACGCAGATGTCAGCGACACCAGCGGACTGTTCACGAATCTGGCCATCTGGACGGTCATCGTGCTGTGTCTTTGTGTACTGACCGTGCTGGGCCTGCGGCGCTGGCAGAAGAACCAGGGTTTGATCCCGGAGAATGTCGGGCAGGCGCGCGTTCTGGAAACGCTGGCCATCGGACCCGGTCGAGCCATCTCACTGATTCAGCTGGGGAGCGTCCGAGCAGTCGTCGGTACGGATGGAAGCGGCATCAAAACAATCGTGCTCGCACCAACGGCCTTTGAAGACGAACTCAGCGAATTCGAAGACGAAGACGACTCTCTGGCCGCCTGATGATCCAGTGCAGTGACGACACCGAAGGAAAAGAAATCCAAGTTCCCTCAGCCTGTTGATTGATCGAAGAAGCGTCGGTATGGAATCCGCATCCACAATGCAGCAGATCATGGAATCCGGCGGATTTCAGGGTTTGTCTCCGCAGTTGAAGGTCGCCCTGTTCATGGGCGGTATGGTGCTGATCTCGTCTGCGCTGGTCACGATGACGGCGTTCACTCGAATCATCATCGTGCTGTCATTCGTTCGGCGAGCCCTGGCAACTCAGGAGATTCCGCCTACTCAGGTGATTCTTGGGCTGTCACTGTTCCTGACCATGTTCGTCATGGGCCCCACGCTGACGAAGATTGAACAGGAAGCAGTGAGGCCATATCTGGAAGAAGAAATCGCCGGAGAAGTGGCGTTCAACAGGGGAATCGGCGCACTGCATGAATTCATGCTGCGCCAGACTCGCAAGGCCGATATCGCACTGTTTGCAAAGATGGCAAACATCCAGTCGATTTCGACCGCTCAGGACACACCGATGCGCGTGCTGATTCCGGCCTACGTCATCAGTGAACTCAAAACGGCCTTCATCATGGGATTCTGTCTGTACATCCCGTTCATGCTGATCGACCTGGTGGTGTCCGTGATCCTGATGTCTTTGGGGATGATGATGATGCCACCGATGGTGATCTCCACACCGTTCAAGATACTGTTGTTCGTCATGGTGGATGGTTGGCAATTGATTGCACGCGTGTTGAGTACGAGTTTTCACTGACGCAGCAGTTGATCTCCGGTTGTTGTTTCTGTTCACGGATGAATGTTAAGAGTTAATGTCTGAGCCTGTTCCATCAATCACACCCGCCTCCAGCCTGCTGCAGCAAAGCGAAATGATGCTGTCAGGAGCGATGCTGGTTGGGCTTGTGGTGATGCTGGTTCCGCTGCCGCCCGTTCTGCTGGACGCGCTGCTGGCGCTGAACATCGGCATCACGACGTTGCTGCTGCTCGTGACGATCAGTACGAAGCGTGCAATGGAACTTTCCGTCTTTCCATCCCTGTTGCTGCTGCTGACGCTGTACCGCCTGTCGCTGAACGTGGCCACGACGCGACTTATCCTGCTGGACGGAAACGCGGGCAACATCGTCAACGCGTTCGGAAACTATGTGGTGGGGGGCCAGCTGGTCGTGGGGCTGGTGGTGTTCCTGATTCTGGTCACCATTCAGTTTATGGTCATCACCAAAGGAGCTGGCCGAGTTTCCGAAGTGGCTGCACGATTTACTCTGGATGCCCTGCCGGGCAAACAGATGGCAATCGATGCCGAACTGTCTGCCGGACAGATTGACGGTGCGGAAGCTCGCAAACGCCGCGATGAACTCTCCAACGAAGCCGAATTCTACGGAGCCATGGACGGTGCCAGCAAGTTCGTGCGAGGCGATGCGATTGCGGGGCTCATCATCACGGGGGTCAACCTGTTGGGTGGTGTTGTCATTGGGATGACGAATGGGCTGTCACTCGTCGAATCCATTCGCAAGTTTTCGATTCTCACCGTCGGTGATGGCCTGGTGTCGCAGATTCCGGCTCTCATCATTGCCACGACTGCCGGTATTCTTGTCACCAAGACGAATTCGGAAGAAAACCTGAGCGAAGAGATTCGCGGTCAGATGTTGCGCAACAGGCGGCCTATCTGGATGGGAGCCGGAATTCTGTCCGTGATCGCGCTGATGCCCGGAATCCCGACATTCACGTTCCTGGGAGTTGCTGCATTCCTGGTCGTGTTTTTCGGACGTGCAAAGCCTGTGGAGATGCCGCAGGAGGCAGAAGATCCAGGCGACGGCGACACCGATCAACCTCAGGACGATACGGAAACGCTGGAACGCTTTCTGTCTTCAGACCGCGCGGTGGTCGAACTGGGAAGTTCGCTGGCACCTCACATTCGAGGAACTCGAAACGCGAAGGGCCTCGCTGAAAGGATCACGGCGATGCGGCGTGAGTTCTCGCAAAGTCGAGGCAACTGGATTCCGCCGATTCGAGTCATCAGCAATCAGACGCTCGACACGGATGAGTATCGCATCATGATCGCGGGCCGCAAGGTGGCGGGTTCCGACCTGAGAGCCGACAAACTACTGGCGATTCTTCCCGATGGTCTTCCGGTCAACATCGTCGGAGAGCCAGCGCGAGAACCGGCCTTTGGCCTGGAATCCCGGTGGATCGAACCGGAAACAAAGGGCCTCGCCGAACGTCAGGGTTGTACCGTCGTCGATCCGCTGAGCGTCCTGATTACTCATCTGGGTGAGGTCCTGCGACGTCATGCCCACGAATTGCTGACCCGTGAGTCGATGGCCCAGATGCTGAAGCACACCGAAACGTTTGCCCCCGCCATCGTTCAGGAAATTACGCCCGAGACGATTCGCATGGGCACGCTGCATCAGACGCTGGTCAAACTGGCGGAAGAACAGATTCCGTTATCCGACTTCGCTTTCATCCTGGAAACGATTGTCAACAACGCCCCGGGTTTGGAAGACGTCGATCAACTCGTTGACCGAGTCCGAGTTGATCTGGGCCGGCTGGTTTGTGAACCATTTCGCGACAGCGAGGGACGATTGCGTGTCCTCACAATGGAACCGCAACTGGACGCTCAGCTTCGCCGGTCACTGCATGAAGGACAACTGGCTGTTGCTGCTGGCCCTCTGACGCGCCTGATCGAATGTTCGGTCGAAGCCTGGTCCGCGGCTCGGCGTCTGGATCAGCCTCTGGCTCTGTTGGTCGATCAGCAACTGCGTCGACCATTCCAGCGCGTGCTTGCCCGGTCGGCTCCCGACCTGGGAATCATCGCCTACCAGGAAGTTCCGACAGACTTGATTATCGAGTCGGCTGACGAAATTCGATTCGATCAGATTTTCGAAGCGGTGACCGAACCAACTGATGAGCAGCCGACCTCTGCATCTCTGCCGCCTGATGGCGTTCAGCTGGAGGCAGCCTGATGGGAAAAGAGAAGAAGAAAGACAAAACAAAGAAGCCTGAAATGGAATCCGGTGTTCCGTGGGGGCGCACCATTGGCCTGCTCGTGGCCTGTGTTGCGACAATTGTCGGAGCGATCCAGGGAACGAGTCCCGGTCATCTTCTTTATCGGGCAGGAGTGGGAAGCATTCTGGCCTGTGTCGTTGTCAATTGTTTTACACGGCTCGTGAGTAAGTCCGCGTCGCGTCGCTCTCGCATCCGCAACGCCTGAGGAAAATAGAACATGTCCACTGCCAGTTCAAAAATACTGTCGAGCCGGAATGTGCGCGTCAGCGATGCGCCTGTTCGAGTGGGAGACGTGCAGACTTCGGCTGCATTGTCAAACGGGAACACTCCCGGCACCGATGGGAATCACAACCACGAACCTGAAGTGGCACTGGAACACGACGCCAATGGCAACGTTGCGACAATCACAATTCGATGTCGGTGTGGCGAAGAACTTACCATCGCCTGTGACTACCCCACCGCTGCGTAAATAAGGTTCGAATTCATGAATCAGTTTGCCTCTCTCGATCGCAATTCAATTCTGTCCTTTGTTCCGGCAGCCATAATTTCAGCGGCGACACTTCTGCTGAGTGGCTGCGCAGTCGGCCATTCGATGGCGGGAGCCGGTGGGGCGTGCGGAGAATGCGGCTGCGGGGAATGTGCAATGCAGCACGTCGGTATCGATGGGCAGTATGCCAGTTCGCATCCTGCAGTCGGTGATGATTACAGAAATGCCTATCCGTATCCGTCGACGGCTCAACACGCGCCCATCCAGTTGCCACCGCAGGGACCTCAAGGTCAGTCCGTCCAGCATCACCAGCCACCAACACCAGTGCCGCCTGAAACCGCTGCCGGCATGATGCAGCCTCACATGGTTCAGCGACCGCCCAACGTGTCGACTTCCGACGCCAAAGCCCGCACCGAGTGCGCTCAGCTCAAACAGCAGACGGCCGCTCTGCAAGAGCAGCTGACACAACTGCAGACTCGCATCGCTCAGGATGAGAAAACCCGCATGGAACTCAACCAGTCACTGGCCAGTGTCAACGGGAAAGTAAGCGATCTGTCGAGCGAACTGCATTACTGGAAACAGGAAGTTCAGCGAATCGACGCTGATGCTGAAGCACAGCACCGGGACGATATGGCGACGCTGGAATCAATCTCAGAAATCATCTCCCAGCTCCCTCAGCCTTCAACCGCCTCTGCTGAAGATCGTCGTCCGTATTGAGATCGTTTGCCTTTTGACAGAATCGCTTCTGGCTGCGAACGTCCGTAACGTTTGGGCGAGCAGCGCACCAGGGTTTTTGTGTGGAAGTCGGAGACGACATGCAGAGCCTTGTCACCTGAGGTACTGCATCGAGAATTCCCGGCACTCGCAACCATTCACTCACGCTGCCGGTTCAGGACGCTTCGAATGAAATACGTTCCGTCATCCATCGGTGAATTCGTCCCTGCTTCCCACGAGGACGCTCACAACCCAGGAGTCCTCAAACGAGTGATCGCGACCCACGACGACATCCCGGCCGGTCAGGTCATGATGGTGAACTGGGCTCGCCTGCCAGGCAGTTCTTCGTTTCAGCGTCATTACCACGAAGACATGCAGGAAGTATTCGTACTGATCTCCGGCCACGTCGTAATGACGGTCAATGACACTGAAATCGATATGGCGCCGGGCGACACCATAATCGTCGCTCCCTGTGAAATTCACCAGATGCGGAACCTGATGGATTCCACCGCTGAATACCTCGTGTTTGGTGTCTCCACGGGAGAAGGCGGCCAGACGATTGTCGTTGAGTAGGCACCAGGACTGATCTGGCACCTTCAGTTATGAGAAATCGCCGTTCGGACCAGGCCAGTTGTTCTCCGCCGGGACGCGCCCAACTATACTGAGGAGCAGGAGAATCACTCATGAGTTCAATCATTCGTCGACTTGTCCTGGCCGCCGTCATCCTGGGTGCCGTTGGCGCACTTCCGGTGGGCGAATCGCGAGTCATGGCGTGTCCGAACTGCAAAGCCGGAAACGAAACCGATCCGCTCAAACCGAAGGCGTACATGTACAGCATTCTGTTTATGATCGGAATGCCGGCGACGATCTTCACGGGGTTCTCACTGAGCTTCTGGAGAATGACGAAGAAGGCTCAACGGGAACAACTGGCTGCTTTGGCGAATGATGAAGCCCCGACTGAGGAGTAGAGTACTCCGGCTCATGAGCGATTCGTTGAGGCGTACCCCTTCGTGTGATTGTTCAACACGCACTGGCATGAATGCAACAGGGTCGAGGCATGACCACGTTGGCTGCTGACACTCCCGACTGGGTCCCCGACGCAGTCTTCTATCAGATCTTCCCGGATCGATTTGCTCGCGGGACTGAATCAGCATCGATTCCCGGTCTTGAAGACTGGGACGCCCCGCCAACTCCAACCGGCTTCAAAGGCGGCGACCTCTACGGCATTGCCGAACGTCTCGATCATCTGAGTGACCTGGGAATCACGGCACTCTACCTGTGCCCGATCTTTGCATCCGCGTGCAATCATCGCTACCACACCTACGACTATCATCAGGTCGATCCACTGCTGGGCGGGAATGATGCCCTGCGCCACCTGCTGGATCGTTGCCATGACAGAGACATCAGGCTGGTCCTGGACGGAGTGTTTAATCACGCCAGCCGGGGTTTCTGGCAGTTTCATCATGTGCTTGAAAACGGAGCCGCTTCGCCGTATCGCGACTGGTTTCACTTTGATGAGGAACGACTGAACGGCACTCGTCCGTTTCAGCCATATCCTTCTGAATCGGCTGCTGCCGCATTGGCTCAGGGGGCAGGAAGTCTGGAGACGATTGGCTATTCGGCGTGGTGGAACCTGCCCGCTTTGCCGAAGTTCAATACGGATTGTCCGGAAGCTCGCGAGTTCCTGTTGAGCGTTGGCGAACACTGGATGAAGTTTGGGATCGACGGATGGCGTCTGGACGTTCCCAACGAAATTGATGACGATGATTTCTGGCGCGAGTTCAGACGACGTGTCAGAGCCATCAATGCAGATGCTTACATCGTCGGAGAGGTCTGGGGCGACGCGACACGCTGGCTGCAGGGAGACATGTGGGATGGCGTGATGAACTATCAGGTTACGGCGGCCTGTATGGGGTACTTCGGTGGCTCAAATCTGGACCTGGATCTTGCTCGGCAGCCGTCGTCTTTCAGTCACGTTCGTGAGTTTTCAGCCGAGGAATTTGTGGCTCGAATCAATCATCTCCTGCGATGTTATCCCTCTGAAATTTCGCGGGCGCAGCTCAATCTGCTCGACAGCCACGACATGCCGCGGTTTCTGACATGCTGCCGCGATGACAAGACAGCTCTGAAGATGGCCTGGCTGTGCGTTTGCCTGCTTCCAGGAGCACCGTGCATCTACTACGGTGATGAGGTCGGTGTGGCCGGACGTCAGGATCCGGATTGCCGTCGAGGGTTTCCGTGGAATGAAGAAGATCAGGACCGTGGTCTCATGAGCTGGTTCCGCGACTGTATTGAATGGCGGCAGCAGTTGGCGGCATTTCGACGAGGGAACGTCGCAGCAACGGCCCTCAACGATCACGTCGTGCTCCTCACGTCAGACAACGATCATTCCGTAGCGGCGCTCTTCAATACCGGAAATCAGCTCGAGCGACACAGCATTGCGGAGCACAGTGCGATTCGCGAGCCAGTCAAGGTTCCCGCTCGAACAGCGATGGTCGTGGGCTTGTAGATGGGGAGGTCAGTCGACGGGATCGGCTGACACCGATTGCTGCTCGCTACTCGTCGCCCGGCGTCGATGGATCTTTGGCGGGATACTCGTAGAAACCCTTGCCGGTCTTTCGCCCAAGATGCCCCTTGTCGACGTAGGATCGCAGAAACTTCATGTTGCGCCGAAACACAGGATCCAGTTTGGGGATATGCAGCAGGCGTTTGCTCCAGAACTGGTTGATCGACAGCATCGTGTCCAGGCCGACGATATCCATGATGGCAAACGGGCCGAGTTGTGACTTCAAGACTCCAGTGAAGGCTGCATCGACTTCTTCAGGAGAAGCAACCTCGGAAGCAGCCATGTCAAGGGCCTGACGAAAGATGCCAACAAGAAATCGATTGACGATGAAACCACGAGAGTTCTTTCTAAACAGAATCGGAATCTGTCCAATGCGAACAGAAAACTGTCTCAGTACTTCACCGAGTTCCGGTGGAGCCGCCTTGTAAGGCAAGACATCAACGACATTGGAATTCCAGACATCAGGATGGAAATGCAACGCTGCAAAACGATCTGGACGGTCCGACTGTTGTGCAATCTCTTTCGGCAGCAGCGTGGAAGTGTTTGTTGTGAAGATCGTGCGTGCAGGGCAGAGCTTGTCGAATTGCGCAAAGACCTTTCTCTTGAGCCAGACATCTTCCGGAACAGATTCGCTGACCAGATCTGCATCGGCCGCTGCCGCTGCTGCGTCGTTTGAATACTGAATGCGGTCGAGGATTTCATCAACTTCGACTGTTGACTTGTCGAGATCTGCCGCCATTGCAGCAGCCAGTGTCTTCAGGGTTCCCCTGGCTCTTTGCAGTGCCTGCTCGGACACATCGTACAGCGTGACATCGAGTCCGTGAGTGGCGCACTGCAGGCTGATCTGCTGGCCCATGGTTCCAGCACCGATGACGAGTATTCGCTGAATGGTATGTTCTGACATTGAGTACCCTGAGACCGGTTACGACTGCGACAACAGACCCGCATCGACAATCTGCTGGAAATGAGCTGCCAGAGCATCATCCACGGATCGATACTTCAGTCCCAGCTCCTGAACGCTGCGAGTGTTATCAGCAACAAATGGATGGCCGACGTTGCGAGCGACTAACCGCCGTGTCAGCGTTTTGTCCTTTAATGGGCCAAACAGCCAAACAACCCATTTTGGCAGAGTGCGTTTCGGAAAAGGCCACTTACTGCCAAAACGTTCCCGCAGGATGATGGCCATTTCTGCAAAACTGGTGTTCACGGCTGAGATCAGATAGCGACCGTGGGCACCTGGAGTGAATGCAGCTCTGATGTGCGCATCCGCAACATCGCGTACATCTACCTGACCAACACCGTAGTCAGGAGCCCCGGCTTTCATCGAACCGTCTGCAAACTTGATGAGTGCCTCATACGAAGCAGATGTTGACTGAGCACTTACACCTGGTCCGACAACCACGGCTGGATTGATACAAATGAGATCCCAATGATCCTGTGCATTTGCGATCTTCCACGCTTCGCGTTCCGCCAGTACTTTTGAATAAGAGTAAGGTTGATGCGTCAGCGAAGAGGTCGTATTCCAGTCCTGTTCTGTGAAAGCTCCCGTAACGGACTGCTTGAGGTCGGCATTGTCGCCGAGGATCGCTCCACAACTGCTCGTCAGCACAACGCGTTTGATGCTGTGAGTTTCGTTCGCCTGTTCCAAAACGTTGCGTGTTCCCTGCAACGCCGGTTCAACGAGATCTCGTTGTGGATCTTCCACTGTCAGATGGCAAGGCGACGCTGTATGAAACACAAGCTCGCAATCCTGCATGGCTTCCGCATAGGAGCCGGCGACCAGTAGATCGGATTCGAAGTAGCGGATTGATCCCGGAAGCTGCTCCGCCAGTTCCGTGAGAGGGCGGAGTTTCTGTGTGTTGTTCGGATCTCTGACCGCCGCGTGGACGGTCAATCCATCCTGCAGAAGTCTCTTGACGATGTGTCCTGCGACGTATCCTGTTGCGCCGGTCACCATGACAGGGCGTGATGTGTCTATTTGAGTCATCTCAACGGCATCAGTTTGAAATCGGCGAGACCTCGATTTTGAAGTGAAAATTCTGGAAATACCAAGCTACACGCCGGAATGCTGCCATTACACACCCAATCCACGCGTTCTCGAAACTGAATCAGCCGGGCGCACGTCAGTTTCGGGGATCGCGATATCGCTGATACAACAATGGTCGATAGCGTAACCTACAACCCCGACTCTGAATGTTATTTTGGTTGCTGCAGGGCACGAAACTCGTCGGCCAACGATTTCCACTGAGCTGCCATTTGGGCGACGATCCCAGTGTTGCCGGGCGCCAGATCGTGCTGTTCCGCACGGTCGGCTGACAGATCGTACAGCTCCCAGGGTTCACCTTTTGCCGCCACCAGTTTCATGCTTCCTTCGCGAAATGCTCGATGTCCGTCATGCATCCACCAGAGTGTCTCGTGCAGATTAACACCCGATGATTCGAACGCCGGGACCAGGCTGCTGCCCGGAGGTTTCGGAGCGTCATCGTTCCCTGCAACCTCGACACCGGCGATGTCGAGAACTGTGGGGACAATGTCAATCACGTGGCCGACGGTTCCTCGAAATTCGTTCTTCGCGGAAATGCCGTTGGGCCAGTGAGCGATCAGGGGCGTTGAGATGCCTCCTTCGTGGACCCATGTCTTGTGCCGACGGAAGGGCGTATTGCAGGTGGTCGACCAGCCCGGCCCCAGACACAGGTAGCTTTCTGCGGAACCAGGAGGAGCGTTCGGATCGTGACCGTCACCGCGCACCATGATTTCGGCACTTGCTCCGTTGTCGGACAGAAAGAGGATCAGCGTATCGTCCAGTGCATTCATCGAACGAACCTGCTCGACGATGCGCCCTATCTGCTGATCCATACGATCCACCATGGCCGCATGAACCGCCATCTTGTCCGCCTGAAACCGCTGCTGCTTTTCCGTCAGTGTGTCCCATGGCAACGGTCGGTTGACTTCGCCGTCTCCCAGAATCTTCAGGTGGTCCGGGAAGTGATACGGAGGCCCCAGCTGCCGTTCGACAGCCGACAATGGTACAGACAACAATCCCATCGACTGTTGCCGATCCCATCGTTCCTTCCGCACAGTTTCCCAGTCCTGGACGTAACGGTCTTTGTAGCGCGCAACGTCCTCGGTGGGAGCATGCAATGGAAAATGTGGAGCAGTGAACGCGACGAAGTGGAAGAATGGACTTTCTGCGTGTTGCTCCTGATGTTCGACCAGACACTCAATCGCATGATCGGCGATGGCATCGGACACGTAGAAGTCGGTTCCTTTTTCAATCGGCGGGAGCTTCTCATCATCCCGGAAATGAACTTGAGGATTAAAGAACCGACTGTGATCTCGCATGATGTACGAGTGATCGAAGCCGCATTCCGTCGGTTTTCCGTCGACGTGCCATTTGCCGGAATGATAGGATCGGTAGCCAGCTGGCTTGAGCATCTCTGGCAGCAAACGAGCCCATTCCGGTCGAGTGTTACGATTCCCGCCGCCACCCTTCACGCCAGGTAACGCATCCCGCCGTACCTGCTGTGCGTAGTAACCAGTCAGCAGTGCCGCCCGCGTCGGCCAGCAGCGAGCGGTGTTGTAGAACTGAGTGAACCTCAGCCCGTTCCTCGCCAACGCATCAAGATGCGGCGTCCGAATCTCACTCCCATAGCAGCCCGGATCCGAATATCCCAGGTCATCCGCCAGAATCACCATCACGTTGGGACGTGAAGTCTCCGCGGCCGAGGCTGGATTCTGGAACGCCGGAACGACTGCGCTCAGCAGAATGAGTGTGAGAAAACGTCCTACAAAATGTGTGGATCTCTGGATGTGTAACCAGAATGCGCGAGAGGACTGAAGCATATTGAATCTGTGGGAGCAGCTCGCACACCGACAAGAACTGAGGATCCATTGACGGCCAACGGGCCCATCAGTGTCCTGATGTGCAGCAATTGGAATGCGGGGTGTTACATCGACACCAGCGGTCAAATGAAGACATGACGACGATCCGTCGCCATTTTCCATGCATGCGCGGTCACGTCAATTCTCAACTCAGTCCTCGTGAGGAATCACCCGGTTTCGGTCCCGCTCTACGGTTGCGAAGTCGGTTCAGCCGTTTGTCGGCGTCGTCTCCACGCGACAAACCCCAGTCCGAGGCCGATTGCAGTGAAGGTAGATGGTTCGGGAACGGCTGCAGCGCTAACAGAGATTGCTCCCGTTGAATACAGAGCGGACGTGTTCCACGCCAGGCCGCTGCCCAGTGTTGGTAGGAGAACGTTGTCGAAGGTGCCGGTCAGCGAATTGAAGTCAAATAGGTCGAAACTGTTCCCGGCGATCGGGCTGAAGCCCCCCAGCAGAGAAATCTGCAGATCTCCGCCGGTGATCGTCCAGTCGCCGTTGATGTCCAGAAAATCGTATTCGGTCCCCTGCATCAGCCCTGCCAGTTCCATGTCCAGCAGACCACCGGAGAGTATGTAGTCGCCGTTGATCGTGGTGATTCCCGGAGAATTCCCGGGAGCCAGAGTCCCACCGCTCATGTTCAGGTCGCCGTTGAGTGTGCCGACATCAAGCAGGCCGTTATTCATATTCAGTGTCGCCAGCGTGACATTGTTTGCGTTAAGCGTTCCCGATTCGAAAGAAAACACACCATCAATTGAATCAAGCGTACCGACATTCAGAGTTCCTCCGTCAAGCAGGAAACTGCCTGAACTTGTCTCCGGTCCAGCGCCGTCACCAAACCGAAGGACGTCGGTGGTAAGTGTTCCGCCCGTCAGCGAATAGCTGGCTGTTGTCCCCTGCCGTTGAGCAATAACTACCTGAGACGCATTCACTGCCCCTGCCGTCTGCGTAAACGTTGCATCGCCGTAGTTACCCACAACCAGCGAATCGGCGCTCAGCGTACCGCCACTCATCGAATACGCACTACCGTCGGCGGTCGCCACATTTCCGACTGTCACTGGTGCGCTGGAGGCGTTGATGATTCCGCCTGACTGATTGAATGTCCCCACAACATGGTTGCCGACAACAATTCGATCTCGAGCATCGATCCTGCCGTTGCTGAGCATGTACTCGCCGGATTGAGAACTTCCGTTACCAACGACCAGATCGCCGACATCGACATTGCCTCCCGATTGGTTCATCGAACCGATCGATCCGGCTTCGGTGCCAACATAGAGGCCACGGTCCACTGCTTTGGCTTCCAGTGTGCCGCCGGTCAGCGTGTAAGTTCCATCGCCGCCGGAGCCAATCGCGAAGTACTCGTCCGTTTTCACGAGTCCTCCGTTCTGAGTCATACCGCTCAGACCGGCGCTGGTACCAACTCGTAGTGAATCCACCGAATGCAGCGTACCATTGTTGATGGTCGCCATCGAACCGTTATTGATGCGAAACTGGCTGCCGACAGTGACGTCGCCGCCCGTCTGAGAATAAGTCGCGGCGTCCGCTTCGCCGACATATAGATGACTGGTGGTGTTGAGCGTTCCGCCCTGCATTGAGTAGGTAGCCTGAGCTCCCGCCGCATCCGCCAGTATCACCTGATGAGCGCTGATGCTGCCTCCGGTTTGCGTCACCGTGCCAATGGAGCCAACATCAGTGCCGACGGAAACTACACTCTGCGTGCTCAGTTGCCCTGTTCCGGAAACAGCCAGTTCTCCCGTTCCTCGAAACCCGACATAAACGCCGGTGCCCGCATCTTTGGAAACATTCAGCGTGCCTCCACTAAGATTGACTGTGCCATTTCCGGTTGAATTGTGCCCAATCACCAGTTCATCCGCCACAGTGACAACTCCGCCCGACTGGTTGAAGGTGCCGGTACCGGAATAACCGACTTCCAGATCCGGGTCCGTTGCGCTGGAGAGAGTGCCCGTGTTGAGTGTCCCGCCGGAAATTGTGTAGGTCGAGTTTGAACCGACTTGGTGACCGACGCTCACCTCCGTCCCAACGTTGACGGCTCCCGCTGTGTGAATCATGGTGCCGTTATCGATCGAAAACTGATTGCCGATACTCGTCGTGCCGCCGTTTTGAGTGTACTCACTCCCGATCAGGTGTACGATCTGAGCAGAATTCAGCAGCCCGCCAGTCGACAGACTGACGTCTCCCCGCAGCGTCGCCGGAGCATTGGAAAAAATGTCCGCCCGACGACTGCCGATGTTCATGTCGTAAGACGTGTCGACGGCACCGTTCGGGGATGAGATGGTGAGACTGTTACTATTGCCAATCAGAATACCATGACCGCTGATTGTCGATCGACTGCCTTTAGTAATGGGGCCCGACGCGTCAATGACGCCGTTGCTCAGAACGACTGTGGTTTCATAGAAGTCGTTACTGCTGAAGTTTACTGAACCGCCATTCAAAGTCCTCAGTACGCCACCGTTTGAAACAGTCAGCGAGGAGTCCCTGTTCGAGGCAAAGTTGGCATTTCCCTGAGAAAGCGTGGAGCCAAAGGACATGACAGACCCTGCCCCATCAATTTGCACGTGAGCCCGACCAATCGTGCCTGTCTGTCCAAAGGAAAGCTCGCCACCGTTCTTTACGATGATATCAGCGTAGTTGATGCCTGTGGTATTTGTAAGCAGACCGCCATCGAAAGTAGCGGACGAGCCTGCGCCGTTCACCTCAAACTTTAAGGAACGGGCCGCAGTCGAAGATTGCCCAATGCTAAGGTTCGCCCGCGGATCGAAGAAACCACTGCGGCTACCGATTAATTGCCCGCCGTTGGTGATTGTTAATTCACTGTCCCCCATCATTGCGACACCAGTTGTCACTGTGAATCGACCATCCTCAATGGACAACACACCCGATGAACCGGGCACGTTTCCGCCGTGATAGCCATCATACTCACCAACCCTGAGGTAGCCTGTGGCCCATGTATTGCCATTCATGTCGAATGTGCCGTAGCTGGTGTACCCCGCAGACGTTGGATTGTACACGTAACCAAAATATGTCTGGTTGGGAGTCGCCCATTGTGAGAGCGAAACAGTCCCATTCTGTCCGTTGAGATAGAAATAGGCGTTGTCGCCAGCACTAGGAACAGTCCCGTAGTACCAATTGGAAGCATCGTGATAGTTGCCGCCGGTGGTGCTGTACCAATAGTCGCTGCCGAACGTTTGACTGCTTAAGGCTAACGTCACGGCAACGATAAATGCAGGCTGAACGCGAAACTGTGTTCTTGTTGGTCTGAAAGGCGCCATTGGAATGATATGTAAATCTTTCATGGGGACGTGACCCGATCTTGTTGTCTTTGTAGGTCAGTTCTGTAGGGCACGCTCCTGCCAGCCATCTGTGCGGTCCTGCGGCAGGCGGGAGCCTGCCCTACGGTGATTCAACGTCGTGGGTTGTTGTGTTGTTCAATCGATTAAAAAACTCGCCGCTGCCGTTGGTGGCGGCCTGAGCGAGAGTGGTGGCTTCTTCGGTTTTTCCCAATGCTTCTTTGACCTCGGACAGGTAATACGCGGTGTCTCGGGAGACGCTGCCATCAGCCATCGTGGCGGTGAGGATCTGTTCGGCGGTCTGCCCATCGCCCAGGCGGTACTGCACCCAGCCGAGCGTTGACAGAGCATCTTCATTGTTTTGAAATCGTCTGGCGTTCGACGTGGCAATCTGCAGGGCTCGACCGCGTTTGGCTTCGTCCGCACTTTCCACCAGCACCAATGCCAGTTGATTGCTGATCGGAAAACTGGCGGGAGTTTTCTGGTGCAATGCTGACAGCACCGTTTCGGCCGACGTCATATCGCCCGCCATGCGATGGGCCAGAGCCATCACGAAACGAATGTCGTCCTGTGTTTCCTCCGAAGCCTTCACCTTTGCCAGCACCGACAGAACGTCGTCCGGACGATTGTTGCGAATCAGCCAGCGAGCAAATTCCAGACTCACCGTGCGGCCGCGGTCACCGTCCAGCTTCAAGCCTCGGCGAAACCAGTCTTCGCACGCTTTGATGTCCTGAGTCTGTTCACTCAGTGAGGCAAGCACCAGTTCCGGAATCGCTTTGATGTCTTCTGATTCACATGCGTGGCGAATGTGTGTTTCGGCTTCTTCGATGCCTTTTAAATGGAACAACGCCTTGGCAAGTTCCAGTTCATCACGGGGTTTGTTGTGTTGAGCAAACAGGTCCGTGTAGAGTGTCTTCGCGGTTTTCCAGTCTGCTCGGCGAGATGCAATGTGTGCCTTCAACGTCAGAATATCGTGCCGCTGCTGGTTTCGAAATTTGTCGGACCATGCTGCGGGCAGTTCGCATTGTTCTGCAGCAGAAACGTGAGTCCATGCATCGAAGAGTCGACCCTGATTGACAGCCAGTCGAGCAAACATCAGCCGCAGATCGATTCGATCCGGTTCCGCAACGGCCAGTTGTTCCAGTAGCTGAATTCCTGGAGCCATCTTTCCGGCCTCAAACAGCCATTCCGCCATCAGCACATCGGTATGCACCAGATCGGCGTTCTGCTCTCGTGCGGCAGCGATCTCTTTGCGGCATTCGTCGACCCGATTTTCCAGCAGAGACTTCTTCGCCTTCGTCAGCAGCTCTGTCGTTGGTTTCTCCGCGGATGCGGCCTTCGGGCTTCCGCCCAGCGGATTGATGATGTCAGCGGAAACGTGTGTGGCCAATAGAAGCAGAGACAGGCCGATGACGATCGAGTGAATGGGTAGCACAGGTTGCTCGCAACCTGTGGGCGAAGCCCCGGAGGCCGTGTTGGGACGGATGATTTGTCGCGCGACGTTCCGGTGAGCTGGAAGTTGTGTTTGATGACTCCTGTGCCCACGGCACACGGGGTGCAAGCAACCCGTGCTACCCGATCGCTCGTGCAGGCAGTGTGACGTGGTTGTGTTGACATGCGACATCTTCACACTGCCTCACATTGGTGCTGAGCCGTTCGCGATGCATCTGACGTTTTTTGAGCCGATCGCCGTCGACGAATGCGAAATCCGGCTGCGATTCCCCCAATGGCCAGCAGGCCAAGAGTGGATGGTTCTGGTACAGCGGCGGAGGATGTTGAGAACACTGCCAGACGCTGGGTGACGTCGTTTCCGAATAGACCTGCGGTCGTCACTGTTTGCTCGGACGTTCCGTCCCAGCTGAACAACCCGGGACTGCCGCCTGAGCCAGATCGGATGTAGTACAGCGTTCCGTCGAGACCGTAATCGAGGGCTCGAATACCGCCAGTGCTCGTGATGGCCCCAAGCGGATTTCCGCTGGCGTCGTACTGCACAATG
>Ga0180430_10000739_pt1 | contig 34596 bp, 25 predicted proteins | sample SS_ome_9_FD_132999 | JGI IMG/M metagenome (GOLD analysis project Ga0180430, IMG submission 132999) | Hypersaline lake sediment archaeal communities from the Salton Sea, California, USA - SS_1_S_2 metaG | ecosystem: Environmental > Aquatic > Non-marine Saline and Alkaline > Hypersaline >... | reverse complement strand
CCGGTCATGCCGTGGAGGTCGTGGGGCACGGCAAGGCAGCGCTCGAACAGGTGCGGCAGCGGGACTTCGACTTGATCCTGATGGATATTGAGATGCCCCAGATGGATGGGCTCGAGGTCATCAAGACGATCCGCAGCTGGGACTCGGATGGGGACAATGAGGCCTCCCCCGGCGGTAAGGAACGGGTTCCCATCGTCGCCGTATCGGCCTACGCCGCCGACGTTGACCGGAAGCGGAGTCTGGCGGCTGGGGCCGACGACTTCCTGGCCAAGCCGATAAGCCCGGCCGAGCTCAATGCGTGGATCACTGACTTCTTCGATGGAGACGAAGCGGGTGAGGACGAGGCTATCGTCGATCTGGCGACCGCGCTCGAGTCCACCGCCGGCGACCGGACACTTCTGGCCGAGGCCGCCGGGGTCTTCGTGGCCGAGGATTACCCCAGGCACCGCCAGGCTCTCTGGAACGCCCTGGATCGCAAGGACGCCGAAGGGGTGGCTAAGGCTGCGCACGGCATCGCCGGGCCGGTCGAGAGCTTCGGCGGCAGATCCGTAGCCGGTGTCGCGTCTGAGCTGACCGCGATGGCTCGCGAGGGCGACCTCGAACAGGCAGCAGGGGCGGTGGATCGCTTGGATAGCGAGATAGAGCGGTTCAGAGGGTTCTACCTGAACCTAGACCCTGAGGAGCAGCGGTGAACGTCAATCGAGCTCGATGGGACGCGGAGGGTGGACAGGAAGCTGGCGGGGACGAGTTCGTCCTCGATACGGACCGCGTCAGGCGCCTTGGTCTAACAGCCCTCGTGGTCGACGACAATCGTTCGGTGGTGCGCGTCGTGACTGCCCTCCTTGAGCGTCACGGATTCCATGTGCATACGGCATTTGACGGTGCCGAGGGACTGGAGAAAGCCCGCCGAGAGCACCCCGACGTGATCGTGCTAGACGTGCTGATGCCCGAGCTGGATGGCTATCAGGTGGCCCGTTTACTCCAGGAGGAGCCCGGAACGACCGGCATACCCATCCTGATGCTGACCGTGACGGGCCGGGTAGACGACCCAGAGTTGGACGAGGAGGAGATCGCGGCGCGCATCCAGGAGCGGATGAAAGGCTTCGATGCCGGGGCACTCGATTTCGTGAGCAAGCCAATCAAAGCTAGGGTACTCTTGAGGCGCATCGAGAGCCTTCTCTGGTGGGACCTGCCGGTAGAGTCCGACCAGACCGGGAGGTCCGAGGGACGTGCATAGCCCTTCGGGATGTCGCACGGGGCGTGGGTAGCAGGAAACTGAACGGGAAGGACGATGAGGGATGCCTAGAAAAGAGACGAAGATACTCGTGATTGAGAGCGATCCGCAGATGCTGGACTTTATGCGGTATCCGCTTGAGGACGAGGGATACACCGTCGTGACCGCGATGGACGGTACCGTGGCCGCCAAGCGGGCGGTTCGGGAGCAGCCGGACCTGGTCCTGGTGGATTTCCAGCTGGAGAAGATGAAGGGGAACACCGTTGCCCGGCGCATCCGCAAGGACCCCGTTACCGACCATATTCCGATCATCATGATCGCCAGCGAGGACAACCTCGAGGAGCTGGACATCGGCCCTCGCTCCCCCGTTGATGACTTCCTCATCCAGCCTTTCGAGGCCAAGGAACTGGTGCTGAAGATCAATCCTCTCGTCGCCAGAGGGGACGCCGACGAGGCGATGATCTCCACCGGCAACGGCAAGCTGGACGAGAAGATGGGTGGTGGCGTGCCGGTGAAGTCCCTGACGCTGATTGAGGGAGACTCGGGCGCCGGAAAGTCCGTCCTGTCTCAGCAGATCTTGCACGGTAGTCTGGGCGAGGGGTACAAGATATCCCTGTTCACGAGCGAGAACACCGTCAGCAGCTTGGTCAAGCAGATGCGGAGCCTCAGCCTCGATATCACCAACCATCTCCTTCTCAGTGATCTCCGGGTTCTGCCCATCGAGACGTCCTATCTGGGCAGGGAGGCGCCGCCCCAGTTGATGAAGGCCATGCGCAGAGAGGGCAACCGCGATATGATCTTCGTCGACTCACTGACCTCTTCTATTCCGCAGTCCACGGACACCGAGGTGCTCGGTTTCTTCGAGGGCTGCAAGCGACTATGTGACGACGGCGTGAGCGTCGTCCTGGTGGTTCACTCGCATGGCTTGACGAATGAATTGCTTACCCGCATTCGGGCTCTCTGCGATGCCCATCTCCGCCTGCGGACGGAGGAGGTGCGCGACCAACTGGTGAAGACGCTGGAGGTGACCAAGGTCCGGGGCGCGGAGCAGAAGACGGGCAACATCGTCAGCTTCGAGGTGGAGCCGGGCTGGGGCATGAAGATCGTTCCGTTGAGCAAGGTGGGGGCCTAGAACCCAATGGGACGCATCTCTCTTCCCTTCGACCCCAATACGGACAGCCGTCAGGACCGGCAGATCCGTTCGATGCTGCCTGAGGGATTGCGCGAAGCCTGCGAGGAGCATGGCTTCCTCGCAGACTACGTGCACTCTTTGCCAGTGGACGAGATCGGGGTGCCAGACTACTATCCCATGCTGACGTACAAACTGAAGGAGCTAGCCGAGCGCAACCTCGTCTACGCCATCAACGAGGGCCTCTTCGTCCACATCTACCCCCAGCCGACGAAGGAGCGGGACCTCTACATCCCCATCGAGCCCGACACCGTCCTGGAAATCGGCAAGCTGAAGACTGAGGTGGAGATGGAGCTCTTGGAGTATGCTGAGGAGATTGGGGCGGCCGAGAATGATGAGGAGAAGAAGGAGAAGCTTCTCGAGGCCGTCGATGAGATTGTCTCTCTGAATGGGTCGCGCAGGAAGATCAAGGTAGCCCCCGAGGAGTATGAGGCCCTTAAGTACGCCATCGCGCGGGATAAGGTGGGCTACGAGTCCTTGGCGCCCCTGCTGCTCGACCCGTACATCGAGGACATCAGCTGCGCTGGGATCGGACACATTTTCATAGAGCACAAGATGTTCAAGAGCCTTCAGGCAGCCATTGTCTTCCCCACGGAGGAGGAGCTGGATCGGTTCGTGATCTTCCTCGGGCAGTGGGTCGAAAAACCGGTGACAGTCCGCAACCCCATCGTTGACGCCACCCTCCCTGATGGATCTCGTATCAACATCGTCTACGGATCGGACGTCTCGAAGCGCGGGAGCAATTTCACCATTCGTAAGTTCGCCGGGACACCCCCCAGCATCTTCCAGCTCATCGAATGGGGTACGCTAGACTACATGATGCTCGCCTATCTCTCGTTCGTCTTGGAGGAGGGGATGAACATGTTCGTCGTGGGGGCTACGGCCTCAGGCAAGACCACCACGATGAATGCCCTGACGACCTTCGAGATGCCCGACAAGAAGATCGTCAGCATCGAGGACACACCGGAGCTCCAGGTTCCGCACCAGAACTGGATCCGAGAGACCACCCGGGAGTCGGGTGGCGACAAGAAGGGCAGCGACGTCGGCATGTTCGAGCTTCTCCGCGCCGCGCTCCGGCAGCGCCCGGATCGGATCATTGTGGGTGAGATCCGCGGTGTGGAGGCCGCCATTGCCTTCCAGGCGATGCAGACTGGTCACGGGGTCATATCGACCTTTCACGCATCCTCCGTGCAGAAGGTGATCCAGCGTCTGACCGGTGATCCGATCAGCATCCCCAAGGCCTACGTCGACAGCCTCGACATCGTGCTTATCCAGTCCGTGGTCAAGGCGCCCGGCTCGACGGGGACCGTTCGGCGCGTGACGAGCATCAACGAGATCGTCGGGTATGATCCCATCGACAAGGCCTTCTCTTTCATCAAGGCCTTCGACTGGAACCCGGCCGATGACACCTTCGATTTCCCGGGACACATGAACAGCTTTCTCCTTGAGGAGAAAATCGCCATCCGGCGGGGCATTCCGCCTTTCAAGAAGAAAGCAATTTACACCGATCTGAAGCGGCGGGCTAAGATATTCGAACGGTTGCACAAGCAGCGAGGCATCAGGGATTTCTATGAAGTCTTCTCAGTCTTTGCAGAAGCGCATCGCCAAGGCCTTCTCTGACGGTATCACCAATTTCGACTTGTACCATCAGTTGACCTTCATGGCCGCCACATCAGCTGCCGGCCTGTCGCGCAACCGCGTCTTTGCCTTGGCCAAGACGCTGGAGAATCCAGCTGCCGAGTACTTCGGCATGATCGAGGAGTTGGCCGCAACCTTGCGCGTCAGCTTCCCCGATGCCTGTCGCCTGGTCGGTCAGAAGGTGGACTCGGAAAACGTGCGCAATTTCCTACTTCGGTTTGGGGATGCTCTGGGTTCCGGCGAGCCGTTGGCTCCCTACCTGGCGCGGGAGGCCCGAATCCAGGGTGCGAACTACGAAAACGAGTACGAGCGCCTTCTGGAGAGCCTGAAGAAGTGGACCGATGCCTACACCTCCGTCACTGTCTCCATGGCCTTGATCGTCATCATCAATATGGTCTCTATGATGATCTACGACCTGGGGGTCGAGACTATGGCGATGATGGTCATGGTCGCAATCATGGGCGGGTTCGGCGTGGCGTGGATCCTCTCTCGCGCGGCGCCTCAGGAGGTGAAGAACGTAGGCTTGAAGAAGGGTACCAAGGAACAACAGCTCTCTCAGAAGCTGGCTTTGATCCTGGGACCGGTGACGGTCGTCGTGGCGGCGGGGATGATGGTCCTGGGCGTTCCCGATGGATGGGTCATGGTGGCGGCGGGTGTCGTCATGGCGCCCATCGGACTTGTCGCCATGCGAGCCGAGAACCAGGTGGATAAGAAGGCCGAGGAGTTGAGTTCTTTTCTCCGCTCCCTTGGCGGCACCGCCAGCTCTCGAGGGTCGACGCTGCGCGAGTCGCTCAACAACATCAAGATGGGCTCATTTCCGACGCTGGAGCCCGACGTCGAGAGGCTCCGGCTCCGCCTCAACGCGCTTGGATTCTCCGAAATCTGCTGGGACATGTTCGGCAACGAGACGGGCAGTAAGCTGGCGAGACAGGCCTCCAGCATCTTCTACGAGTCCGTGCGGCTGGGAGGGGACCCGGAACAGTCGGGGTTGCTGGCCAGCGAGTTTGCCACCAGCACCGCGATGCTTCGGGCGAAGCGCAAGGGCGTGGCTGGAACCTTCAGGTGGCTCACCATCATCATGCATGGTGTCCTGACAGCGCTCATGGTCTTCCTCCTGGCGATAATGGGGCAGTTCATGCAGATGCTGAACGACGCCATGGCGGGGGTACCCGAGGGGGGAGGATCGATGGCGGGGATGGGCGCGACGACCGGCATGTTTTCCTTCGGGGAGCTTCAGATGAGCTTCATGCAGAAGATGACCATGGGTACCGTCATCATGATGGCACTGATCAATGCCTTTGCCGTCGTGTCTGGCGAGGGATCTCAGATCCTGAAGATATTCTTCTATCTCTCTATCCTGCTCATCTTCTCGGGCTTGAATTTCCTATTCGTCCCGTCGGTGGTGGACGGGATCTGGTTGTAGTCCCGAGGAGATCGGATAGTGGTGATTGATCATGCGTGAAGAGATGAGATCTGCAGACCTCCTTGAGGGTCTGCGAGACGTATTCGATGACCATCCCGGCGACGGGCGCGGTGAGTCTGACTCGGCTTCCGAGGGCGAAGGTACTTTCAAGCGACCCCTAAGCTCCGCCAAGGCCTTCATGACGTCTCGAAGCCTCCGGTGGGCGCTCCTCTTCGCTGCTGGGCTCCTCATCGGATGGCTGGTACTAGGTTGGTGGATCTGGCCCGTTCAATGGACGAACGCGATGCCGTGGCACCTCCAGACCGTCTATCAGGAGCGCTACGTCACCCTGGTCGCGGAGACCTTCTGGCATTCGGGTGACATCCGCGAGGCCCAGGTAGCCCTTGAGGGCTGGGAGCCCGCCGAACTCAGGGAGATCCTCAAGGCGCTCCAGCAGGCGGCAGAGAGTGATGAGCAGCGCCAGCAAGTCGCGGCGTTGGCGAGTGCCCTCGAGTTCCCCACCTACGATGCGTCGATATGGGCATCGCTTCGGAATCAGAAGATGATTCTAGGCGGTGTCTCCATCTCCGTTCTACTGTTCGGCGCTGCGGGAGCCCTGGCCGTCTACTCACTGGTTCAGACGCAGACCGAGGGCGGGGCTGGCGCCTTGAAGACGATCTCTGACGAAGGTGCCGCCATAGGCATGGAAGAGGGCGGCGGAGAGTACGATGGTATGGAGGACTACGCTGATGAGGTCGAGGAGGGTGATGGCCTCGTCATCGGGGCAGGGGTAGATGATGAGGGGGAGGGCGAAGAGGAAGAGGACTTCTACGATGCCGAGGAGGACTTCTACGAGGAGGGCGAGGATGTCGTATCCAGCCTCTCGGCCTTTATGTTTGACGAGCAAGAGGAGGATTCTTCCCACCTTAAGGATCTCGCCGAGCGGCTGCCCGAGATCGACGTATCCAAGCTTCTTGAGGAGGCTCGGCAGATGGCGGGGGAGCTGAAGCGAGGCATCGAGCTTCGGAGCCGGGAGTCACGATTCTGATTCGAGAGACGCTCTCAAGGGTAGTATTCGCACTGCTTCTTGGGGTTCCGCTGGGAGGTGGTCTTAACTGGATCAGCGCGCACGCCCACCGGCTTGCCCGTAGCCCCACCCCCGGGGATCCGCTCGGTGACGGACTAGAGGCGGGCGGCGCCACGCAGGGGAGGCCCCGCTGGCAATCTGGGGGTACTGTCGTGGCTGCCAGTATCCTGCTCCTTGCCCTGGAGGTTCGATTTGACCCATTTTGGAGTCGGCCGCTGGTGTTGGTGGCTTCCATCTTCTTTCTCCTCGTCGCTCTCGTGGACTTGAGACACCGGCTTGTTCCGGACGCTATGGTCATCCCGGCGGTGCTTGTCGCCCTCGCGGCTCAGCTAGCTGCTTCCCCAGGCGCCCTGGTCGGGGCACTGATCGGAGGCGTGTTCGGGCTGGCTCCTTTTCTCGCGACGGCCCTGGTCAAGCCCGGTGGGATGGGGGGTGGGGATGTGAAGCTGGCCGGGCTGGTGGGTTTGACCCTCGGATTTCCACAAGTTATGTGGGGGCTGACTGTGGCGGTGATGGCGGGGGGCATCGTATCCTTTTTGCTTCTGCTCTCCAGAGAATGGGAGCTTGGCGATCACCTGCCGTATGCGCCCTTCTTGTGCCTCGGCGTGATCGTCGCATTGCTTCACGATCCTATGACCCCCGTCCTCTTGTCCCTAGCACGCTAGCCAGCCGTCCAGGTGCCGCACAGCGGAAGTGGGAGGACGGGGCTGATGGACGCTCCGGGCTTCTTGATTGAGGCGGTCTAGCGTCGTGCCCGCCAGAGACAAAGCTTCTATCCTCCTTGTCAAGGTTGTGCAAGCGTGGTAGAATAATCCAGGCGTAGCTCTCTCATGTCGCTCCTGGTCCGCTTAGGATGCTTGCATCGGCTCGAGCAAACGGCGCATTGCGTGGCCCGCTTCTCGGCCGAGGGCGTGAGCTGATGAAGCCAGACAGGCTTGCGAGGTCCCTCACAGATGACGATGCAGAGCCCTCTCAGTCCCGATAGCCCAGCGGAGCAGGAAGCCAGCCCGCTGCGCCGACGGACGATCATCCTGTGGCTCGTCGCCATCGGCACGGCGTCCTTGCTGATTCCCCTCTACCTCATCTTTGCCACCATCCGCAGTGACACGTCGCGTCTCGAGTCGAGGGTCACTGCACTCCGTCAGACGCTGGAGGCCCCAGCGCAGCCGGACCCAGAGACGGAGGAGCTCCTCAACGAGCTGGCGGACACTGAGGAATCCCTCAAGGAGTTGGATGGGGCGGTGTCGGACCTGGAGGATCAGGCGGTTGATTGGCCCGCCGTGATGGAGGCTATCGGCAACTACAATCCTGCCCAGATGACCTTGTCCTCCGTAGAGACGGGGAATAGCATCACGCTGCGAGGCCTGGCTATTGCGGACACGGTGGTCGTCGATTACAGCCAGGACCTGGAAGAGACAGGCCTTTTTTCGCGTGTCGTCGTCCAGTCGCTGCGAGCCGTGGCCACCCCCTTCGCGACACCTACGGCCGGAACGGGTGAGCCAACCCCGACGTCAACCCCTTCCGTCACCCCGACGGCTACGATGACCGTGACCCCGGTGTTCGAGGACCCCTATGAAGTGGACGATTTCAGCCCGGTGCCCATCGTGCTGGGCATCGCCCAGGAGCGGGCGTTCAACCCATTGTTTGACGTCGACCGTGTCAAGTTCTTGGTCAAGGCGGGCCGCTACTACCGGGTTTCGACCGCCGACCTCTGGCCCGGCGTGGACACGTACCTGACCGTCGATGTGGGCGGGACTAGGTACACAAACGACGACCGCGAGCCTGGTGACTTCGCCTCGGAGCTCGTCATCCAGGGCGGCCAGGTCGACATCGAGGCTTTTGCACGGGTCTCGAATCGAGGTCTCTACGGCCCCGACCGTCGATATGAGCTTCTGGTGGAGGAGTTCATCCCCACGCCGAGGCCGACCGCCACAGTGGTGCCGACCCCCACTGAGACCGAGATCGCGCCGACAGGCACACCAGATCCGCGAGACCAGTACGAGCCCGATGATATGGTGCCCGCTCCGATCGCGCTGGGCCAGACTCAGCTTCACAACTTCTATCCCACGGGGGATGTGGACAACATCTCCTTCCTGGCCAAGGCTGGACGCTGGTATCGCGTGGCGACATCCGATCTTGCCCAGGGCGTCGACACCCATCTCGCGGTGATTGTCGGTGAAGATGTGTACACCAACGACGACCGTGAGCCGGGCGACCTGACGTCGGAGATCGTCTTCCAGGCCGGCGCGGAGGACGCTGAGGCGGTGGTGAAGATCACCAACCGGGGCCAGTATGGGGAGACAATGTACTATCGGGTCACGGTGGAGGAGATCCTGCCGACACCGACGCCATCCCGCACGCCGACACCAACGAATACCCCGGTTCCAGACAGTTCTCCGACGCCCGATCTGCGCGATCAGTACGAGCCCGACGACTTCGTGCCTAGTCCCATTGCGCTGGGAGAGACCCAGACCCATAGTTTCTACCCCAAGGGGGACGTTGACCAGATCGACTTCCTGGCAAAACGGAACCGCTGGTATCGTGTTGCCACCTCCGATCTGGCCGATCGCGTCGACACCGCGCTGCTGGTCACGACGGAGCTGGGGGAGACGCAGTACTACACCTACACGAACGATGATGTGGGACCGGGCAATCTGAACTCGGAAGTGGTCTTCCTGGTCAAGGCCGGACACGACGTCACGGCGCGAGTGCAGATCACGAATCGAGGGCAGTATGGCCCCGATCAGACGTATGACGTCACGGTCGAAGAGGTCTTCCCGGACCTCATGGCAGTGGGGGCGACCCAGGAGAGGACCTTCGAGCTGGGGCGGGAGGATCGTGTCCAGTTCGTCCCGAAGGCAGGTGTTGAGTACGCGATTACGACGTCGGACCTGGCTCTCGGGGTCGATACGTACCTCAGGGTCCGCATCGACGGGGTGGACGTCGCCGAAAATGACGACTACCTCGCCGGCAGCCTCGCGTCCCGTGTGGAGTTCGAGGCGCCGTCCTCCAGTCGGGCCCTGGTGTTGATCACGAACTTGCAGGAGCAGTACGGTCCAGACAAGACCTACGATATCACGATCGAGGAAATCGTCAGCAGCAGGGGACCGTCGATGCGGGTTCCTGGCTTGGCAGCCCCTATGCGCCTTGACCCGATTCTTATGCCCGCTGGCCGTGTTTCCCGCGACACGCTTCCACGCGGGGTCCGCTGGGCGCGCCGAGAGAATCCACTGCCCCGCCCCAACGCACAGGCTGTGGAGTTCGTAATCGTGCTCGAGTTGGCACGGTAACCCATGGCCTTCCTACAGGACCTCGGCGATCGCATCCCCAGCGGTGATCGTCTCTACATGATCCTGGCCGTCGTGGTGATCGTGGCGGCCCTGGTGGTGAGCATCGCCTTCGTTGGGTTCTTCCTGGTGCCGCAGCTGGAGACAAGAAGTGAGAACGCAGCTGAGGTCGCGGCTGTGGAGCAGCAGGTGCTCTTGACGCGCCAGGCCGACACCGGGCCGGACACGGAGGAGCTCCAACAGGCCATCGCGACGAAGGCGGCCCAGGTCGATGAGGCCGCCAACACCTTCTTCGCCGATACCCAGGCGGCCGGTCTGCTCGATCGCCTCTACACCTATGCTGACGAGAGTGACGTCGAGATCGTCAATCTACAGAACGTCCCGGAGCGCGAGCAAGAGACTGAGAATGCCGTGTACGACGTTAACGCCTTTCAGTTGGAGGCTACTGGGTCCGTCGCGGACTTGCTTGATTTCCTCTCCAGCGTCCGTGAGGCCTCTTCGGCAAGCTTCGTGATTGACGACGTGAGCATCACCGATAGCGATCAAGGCCCGTTGCTCGTGCTCGATTTTGCAATCTACACGTCACCCCGCTCGTCTCGGTCCGCAGTCGAGGCCACGCCGGAGCTGACGCCCTCGCCCCGACCGACAGATTTGGTGGAGCTCGAGGAATCGTTGGACACGGCCACCGCCCGACGGGATTGGGAGCAGGTGATCAGGGTTCTGCGCCAGATCGGAGCCGTTGCCCCCGACTACCCGGAGTTGGAGGAGTTGACCTACGAGGCCTACGTCGAGTACGGCTACGAGTTGTTGGAGGAAGGTCGGATTGACCAGGCCGCCACTCAGTTCAATCTGGCGCTGGGTATCCGGCCGAACGGCGAGGAGGCGCTGGCGGGCCTGGCACGCGTCTCGTTCACGCCCACGCCGACCATGACGACCCTGCAGACCTTGGAGGTCGACCTCGATTCGGCCTGGACCGAGGAGAACTGGGTGCAGGTGATCAGCATCCTGGAGCAGATCCAGGCCATCGATCCGGACTATCCGGGGCTGAACCAGAAGCTCTACGCAGCCTACGTGAACCGTGGATACACGCTTGTGGAGCTGGGGGATCGGATAGAGGCCAGGGAGGCCTTCCTCCAGGCCCTGGAGATCAACCCTGAGGGCGGGGAGGCGGCCGAGGGTCTGCGGCGGTTGTCCGGCGATGTCACGCCTCAGTCTCAGCCCCCGGCGACAGAGCCGCCGCAGGGCGGATATGTGACGTACGTGGTTCAGCCCGGTGACAACCTCTTCCGCATCAGCCTCCGGTACGGTGTCAGCCAGCAGGAGATCATGGCCGCCAACGGAATGACAAGCACGACGGTTCGGGTGGGCCAGGAGCTCCGCATCCCCGTCGACTGATGCTCCCGTGTCGGTCATTCGCTCGCCGCACGTCTCATGTGGTGCCGCGCTTGTGCTCAGCCCATTCTCATCGAGTCGGTCAGCGGCGGAGTGTCGATGGGATGGCACTGCGTCCTTGGCCCTCGGTCGAGCCCACGAGGCGGAGACCCCGCATAGAAACCCGATCCACACGTCACGCAAGTCTCCAGCAGGTTGGCAATCTACCAATCCGCCGACGACAGAGCTGCTCTGGCTGCCGCGGGCACCTGTTTCTGGAGGCGGACGGGCTTATCGAACCCCTCTGATCTATGCCGACGATCGGTGAGCTCCTGGTGAGGGTCCTCTTGACGATCAGGCAGCCGCGGCGTCCCAGGAATCGTTTCCCACGTCACGAAATCGAGCTCGGCCGGGAAAGCGGCGTGTCGGTCAAACGAATTGCCCGGTCACTCGTTGTGGTGTCATGCCTGAGCGCCGGATGCCGGCGCCAGGCCAGGAGGTTCTTTGAAGGATCAGCTAGCCGTCCCCCATCTACGATGCGCTGAGTGTGGTCACAGAGCCTCGCTCGAACGCTCTCTTGCGACATGTCCCCACTGTGGCGAAGGGTGGATGGATGTCGAATACGACTACGCGCGCCTGGCCGAGGTGTGGCCTGCGGCGGTTCGCGACCGCGCACCCGACATGTGGCGCTACCGCGAGCTTCTCCCACTCGTCGACAGTGCCCATTGTGTGACGATGGGCGAGGGCGGGACGCCCCTTCTGCGTGCTGCAAACCTTGGGATGATGATGGGGTGCCGGCACGTCTTCGTCAAAGACGAGCGCCAGGGTCCCACAGGGTCATTCAAGGATCGTCAGGCGGCGCTCTCCATCTCGGTGATGAAGGAGCTGGGGGTGAAGGAGGCGGTCGTCGCATCCACGGGGAACGTGGCCATCGCCTACTCGGCCTACTCAGCCCTGGCCGGCATCAAGCTCTGGGCATTCGTGACCAGCCTCGTCCCGCCGGAAAAGATGCGAGAGATGGCGATCTACGGCAGCGAGGTCGTCAAGGTCACCGGGACGTACGATCAGACGAAGCGGGTGGCCGCGCAATTCGCTGAGCGGCAGGGTCTTTTCCGCGATCGCGGCATCCGGTCCTTTGCGGCCCGTGAGAGCATGAAGACGGTCGCTTTCGAGATTGCGGAACAGCTGCCGGGACACCTCGGCGCGCCTCGGACCCCGTGGCGGTCGCCAGACTGGTACGTTCAAGCTGTTAGCGGTGGCATGGGCCCTGTAGGCGTGTGGAGAGGGTTCGAGGAGCTGGTGGAACTGGGGCTGGTGGAGAAGATGCCGAAGCTTGCCTGCATTCAGCCTGAAGGATGTGCCCCGATGGTCCACTCGTTCCGTCGCGGGCTGAAGGAGGCGGACCCTGTGCTCAATCCGCGCACGAGGATCATCACGCTCGCTACTGGCAGCCCCGGACCTGCGTACAGGTTCCTGGCCCGCGTCATCCGGGAACACGGAGGCGCGTTCGAGGCGGTCTCGGACGAGGAGACGTTCCGAGCCGTCCGCGTGATGGCGGAGCTCGACGGTATCTCAATGGAGCGGGCAGCCGGGGCGGCCTTCGCCGGGCTCTTCAAGCTCCTGAGCCAGGGCGTCATCAAGCGCGACGAGGTGGTCGTGGTGAATTGTTCGGGCCACACCTTCCCCGTTGAGAAGCACCTCCTGGGCGAGCAGTGGGCGCGGCAGGTTGATGCAACCGGACACGGACACGGTGCCGAGGACGGTCTTCTTGGCTCTGTGGAGAGTCTGGATAGGAGCGTGAGGCGGGTGGCCATCCTGGAGGATGACCCCGACGCCGCCCGACTCCTGCGGCGCATCCTTCAGGCTCGCGGTGACTATGAGATCTTTGAGGCAGCTGACGGTGAATCTGGGCTGGAGATGATCCGAAGCGTTCACCCTGATGTGGTGCTTCTGGACCTCATGATGCCAAAGGTGGACGGCTTCGAGGTCCTGGGGGCGCTGGAGGCTGACCAGGAACTGCGTCGGATTCCCATTGTGGTCGTGACGGCCAGGACGTTGACCGTCGGCGAGAGGCAGCGCCTGGGAAGCCGCACAGAGACAGTCCTGCAGAAAGGTGATTTCACTGATCAAGACCTAATCAGGAAGGTCTTGAATGCGACGAACGACGAATGAGGCGCACGAAAGGCTACGAAGGCTCTCCAGCTAGGCGGTGGTCTCCTCCCAGCTGGCGAAGTCTTCCCCTTCTGCAAGACGGACGTTGCGATCCCACGTCATCAGCGCCAGGCTGATGATGAGCAGCACGCCCCCAACGGATTGTCCCACGCTCAATCGCTCACCCAGCAGCAGGAAGGCCAGCAGCAGGCTGATCACGAGCTCCAGAAGGCTGGTTAGGGCGGTCTCGATGCCCCCCAGTTGCTCCAGGCCGGCAAACATGGCCAGACGGGATAGCGCTGTCGTCAACCCCAGGGCGATGATGGCGCGCCAACCCGCTGCCGCGACAGGCTCCACAGGCTGGCTCTGGAGGCCCCGTGCCAGGCCCACCACGCAGGCCATCGCAGTGACGATGTAGAGCGTTGCTTGACGCGAAGGCACGTCCGCGAGGACCCACTGACCCAACACTAGATGCCAACCGTACATTGCCGCGGAGGCGATCATGAGGGTTACCCCCAGCCAATCAAGCTCTCCCGGACCGGCTCGGGTCAGCAGATACGTACCGGTCATCGACAGAGCGAGACGCAGCAACGTCAGCATCGTCAGGGGCTGCCCGGCGGCGAACAGGAAGAGGACCACCCACAAGGGATAGAGCGTATTGAGCAGGGCTGCCCGCGAGGCGTTAAGGCGTGAGAGGCTCGAGTAGTAGAGCAGGGATCCCAGTCCATTCACAATACCGACGCCCAGGCATCCGAGGAGCGCTTTCCACCCGATGGGGATCTCTCCGCGCCAGAGCAGTAGAAAGATGAACCAGAGCAACAGCGCCGCCACGGCCGTGCGTAGGGCGACCACGGTGAACGGGGTCGCTCCACCGGCGTACGCCATTTTCCCCAGAATCGGGGCCCAGCCCAGGAAGAAGCTGGCGAGGAGGGTGCTCAGCACGCCCACTCGCTTGCGCCTGTCTAGTATGCCCATGGACCTGTGGCCCCTCCAGCTACTTGCCTTTTGCACTGCCGTGGTAGGTGTGCTACACTTCGCCTATGACGCGTCACCAGAGACGCATCGTTATCCTGTTGGCAGTTGCGAATACGCTCTTCCTGGGCGCTTTGTTGGTGGCCCTGGCGAGCCATAGTGGGAAAGCCTCGCCCCTGGGCCTTCCCACGCCTGTCCCCACGTACCAGGCGCCGGTCAGACTCGCACCGGCCTGTCGGCGGCAAGCGTCGCAGATGCTGTATGCGGCCGGCGTGACAGGGGTAGCGGCACTCCGCGATCAGACTCTGCGATTTGACTTGGTCCACCGTATCACCCAGGATCGTCCGGCTCAGTATGCGCCGCAGCACGCCTGGACGGCGTTTGACGTCGCTCTGGCTCTTGGCGACGCCGGCTGCCAGGGCTTCCAGCGCACGGAGATCGTGATCGAGACCCAGGATGGAGGGGAGCACTACCGCATCTATGTCAGCGCAGAGATAGCCGATCTGAGAGCGCATCGCTTGGGTGAGTTGAGCGAGTTGGGCCTTCTAGACCACGTTGAGTATCGTGTCGAACGTCTGGATGAGAACCCATTGTAGTCTGTCTGGAACAGAAGTCAACGTCTGCGAAGAAGTCGGTGGCTCTCATGAGTGGTCGCATCTGGCGTGAATCATGCGTTTGCTGGGTGCGTGTTCCGTGCGATGCACCTTGGTCCGGTCGCCGCAAGCTGCGCTCAACTCCTCAGTCCTTCTCATCCTATGGAGTACCCCGCTCCGACCACGTTTCCAGGAGCCAGGAGCCACCGTAACTCGTTGTCACATCGCCGATTGTTGGTGCGCTAACGAGTTGTCGCGGACACGATGGCCGGTTGAACACCGTTGGTGCCAAACGGAGGCCAGTCTACTGACCAGTTGGGACAGGCATACGTGACAGGCATACGTGGCAAGCATACGTAGCAAGCATACGCTCGTGAGGTGCAACGCATTTGAAAGGTGCATCGCACTGGTGGAGACGTTGGACATCTCGTCGTTTTGTGATATAAATGCTCTGGCGTGTGGATGCAGTTGATACTCAAACCCATCAATAAGGAGGCATGATGAAAGTAACGATTGACCGCGAAGAGTGCATCGAGTGCGGAACCTGCTACGCTGACTGCCCTGAGGTCTTCGAGGAGAGCCCCGAGGACTTCTTCAGCCAGATCACCGAGGAGTATCGGGTTGACGACGATCCGGCTGTCGGCGAGGTCCCCGAGGACCTGGAAGAGTGCGCCGAGGACGCGGCCTACGGATGCCCGGTGGAGATCATCCACGTCGAAAGCTAGTCCGGTAGCAGTCCGTCTCTGGCCGTAAACAGGAGACCGCCTTTCCTGTAGATCTTCTACAGGAAAGGCGGTTTCTGTTTTGGGCATGGTCCCGCGGCAATCGCCCTCGTTCCCGCGACCACTGACGGCCTGAGCGCGTGGCGGCAGTCGGAGATGGATTTCCCGCCCCGATTCCGAGTGACAAACCCTCTGTTACACGCTGATTTGAGGGTTGACGACCACCGTCTATCTCTCTCCGCCGGAATGCCCATACTCCCGCATCCAGCCGAGAGTCAGGGCAATCTCCGCCAGTCGGTGCGTCAGGGGAGGTGCACGTGCGGATCGACCGGTCGGCCCCGGTCGCGCAGCTCGAAATGGAGATGGGGGCCCGTCGAGTAGCCGGTGGTCCCTGCCCCGCCCAACGTTTCTCCCTGACGGACCTGCTGGCCGACATTGACCGCTATTTCGGTCAAATGGGCGTAGTAGGAGCTCCAGCCGCCCGCATGTTCCAGGATCACCAGATTGCCGTAGCCACCGCCCCATTCCGCAAAGACAACCTCTCCGTCCGCGGATGCAACAATGGGGTCCCAGGTCTCCGCGGCGATATCGAGGCCGATGTGGCCGGGGTTAGCCGGGTCGTGGAAGGTCCAACCTGAGATTGAGCGCCGCGCGCTGGGCCACTCAAACCTGGGGCTGTCGGAAGAGGTGGAGGTCTCCGCGGCGGGCGTAGGGCTGGGATCCGTGCCCGGCGCGGAACCGGCTTCCCGCCCATCCGATAGGGTCAGCCTTAGCGAATACCGACCCGGGGCGCCGGAGACCGGCGTGACCAGGACCAGATAAGTACCCGACGCGGGCAACGACGACTGAAAGAGATAAGGGGGTAAGAAGATGGAGCCCTGCTGCTCGGCTACGGTGGATCCGTTCGGTGCCGTCAGCCGTACCAGCAGCTCTGCATCGATACTGGATCCGGAACCGGGATGAAACCACATCTCGAGCGTCGCGTCTTGGCCGGCTTGAGCGGGAAACGTCCACGCATCGGCACCCTCGGTGTCCAGGGCACCCTCGACAGGTTGGGAGGTATCGATGGCTTCTGTGGAGGCGCCCGACAAGGTCTCCGGCTGAGGCGAGGGGGTCTCGGCGCGGAGGGCGAGCGAAGGGGTGGCCCAACGGCGGGCCAGCACCGTGCCTGCCACGTAGGCGACAGTAGCCAGAACGACCACCAGCACCACCGACAGCGGCAAAGAAAGGGCCTTCGTTCTCTTCAGATCTAGATTCATCGTCCCGCGTTACCGTGCGTTGCCGGCGTCAGATCGAGGAGCTGCAGATCCTATCTTCTCCGGGCAAGCCAGGGTCACTCTGCCTCTCGGGCGTCGCCAGTTTCAGTGGCGTATGACCTGTCCCTGCATATCAGGTGGTACCTTCACGTTCAGCGTATCGAGGACCGTTGGCGCAACATCCATCAACTGGAGGCCCTCGACGTACCGGCCGCCGTGGTCTTCCCTGGGATCCCAAAGCACGAAGACGCCGTCCTGGGCGTGATTCGCGTCGTCCGGGCCGATGTCATTCTCGAACGTGTAGACATCAGGCAGGCCAAACGAGCCTACCGACCGCCAGCGCAGGTTGCCCAGGTAGACCAGCAAGTCCGGCGGAACGTTCCGCACCTCTCGATAGAGGTCCCCGGGCCGGAACGCGACGGTCCCCATCGGGTTCCCCTTGTGGTCAACGACACCTTCGAGCCTCTCCTTGAGGGCAGCCCGAGTCTTCTCATAGTCGCCGGCAGGGATTCTCCCACGGGGCTCACGTCCCTCCACGTTCATGAAGATGCGCGCGTAGTACCCGCCAGCACCCCATGCAGTGGTCTGGTCCCAATCGATCTCCAGCTTCTCGAAGGGTACCAATCCCTCATAAATGGGTTCGTCTTCGAGCACCAGCAACCCCTCTCGGCGCAGCCACTCATTGATGGCGAAGCCCCCCTCCATCGCCTGGGCGCCGTGATCGGACACCACCATGACCACCGTGTCGTCGTCGAGCATCCCCAGCAGCTCCCCCAACTCCTGATCCAGGTACCGGTAGTAGGCTGGGATGGCGTCTTCGTAAGGATTGCCCGCCTCATACTTGGCGTGCTGTGGGTCCCAGAACTTCCACATCCCGTGGTGGATGCGATCCAGGCCGATCTCGACGAACATCGAGAAGTCCCATGCCTTCTCGCGCAGCAGGTGTTTGATGACCGCGAAGCGCTTCTCAGTCATGTCCTGGATCTGGTTGAGGAGGAAGTCCTTGTCCCTGGTCCGGAAGTGCGGCACGTCGACGTCGTAAGGCTCGCCGCCAAGGACTCGATCGATCTCGTAGCGCAGATCGTTCGGGAAGGTGAATTGTCGATCGGTGTTGGGTGTGAGGAAGCTGCTTATCAAATACCCGTCCACGGGCTGGACGGGGTACGTCTGAGGAACGCCGACGACTACGGAGGTCTTCCCGGCCTTCCCCACTACATCCCAGACGCGGTCCTCGTGAACGGCGTTACCCGTGGCGATGTTCATCCGATCATAGGAGTGATCGGCGCGATTCCGAAACCCGTAGAAGCCAAGCACTCCCGGGTCTTTGCTGGAGAGCATCGAGGACCATGCCGGTACGGTGATGCAGGGGATGGAACTGGAGAGGGGGCCGTACACCCCCTCGTCGACCAGGCGGCTCAGATTCGGCAGCTGATCCTTAAGGCCCAGCGGATGCTGATCGGCGGTCTGAAAGAGAACCGGTGGTGGCGCACAGTCGAGACCGACAACGAGGACCTTCCGTCTCCGCCGTCTCAGGAACTTTAGCATGCCTCCTCTTCACGTCCCTTCATACCGTCCAGGAGGACCTTAGCGACCTCGGGCCTCGTCATCTCCTCGGGGAGCATCTCGCCGCGGCGCAGCATATCGCGGACCTGCGTGCCGCTCAGGTAGACCCAGTCATTCTTGTCGTGCGGGCACGTCTTGGCAGAGACCACGGCCCCGCACTTCTTGCAGAAGAACGCATACTCGAATTTGAACGGGACAATCTCGATCTCATGCCGGGGGAATTGGTCGAAGATGTCCTGAGCGTCGTACGTACCATAGTAGTTGCCCACACCTGCGTGGTCGCGGCCCACGATGAAGTGGGTGCAACCGTAGTTCTTGCGGGCGATGGCGTGGAAGAGAGCCTCGCGCGGTCCGGCGTAGCGCATCGCAGCCGGGAAGACGCCGAGCAAGACGCGGTCAGCCGGGTAGTAGTCTCGCAGAATCGTCTCGTAGGAAGCGATTCGCACGTCAGCGGGTATGTCTCCCTCCTTCGTCTCTCCAACCAACGGATGGATGAAGAGCCCATCGACGATCTCCAGGGCTGTTTTCTGGAGGTACTCGTGAGCCCGGTGGATGGGATTCCGGGTCTGGAAGCCGACTACGCTCTTCCAGCCCCTGCGGGCGAACATGCGACGCGACTGTGCCGGTGTATGACGCAGCTCTGGAAACTCCGTCCTCATCGCACCGGGCCAGTCCACGAGCCAGAGATTGCCGCCCAGGAGTACGTCCCCACGCGCGTAAAGCCGGGAGACGCCGGGATGGGCCTCTTCAGTGGTTCGATAGACCTCACGGGCCTCATGTTCCTTCACGTCCCGACCATAAGGGAACGTCTCGTCGACGCCCATGACGGCGAGGACGTGGTCTCCCTCACACAGGGCTACTTCCTGGCCCTCCTGAATGCTTTCAGCTGCGTCGTGTTCAACAGCCAGCGTGATCGGTACCGACCAGACGACTCCACTGGTGAGCCGCATCTCATCCACACACCGCTCGTAGTCTGCCTTGCCCATGAAGCCTGTCAGCGGGCTGAGGGCGCCCGTGGCAATCAACTCCAGGTCGGAGAGCCCCATGGGGTCCAGAGCGACCTTGGTCATGCCCTCCGCCCGCTCCCGTACTGCCTCCCTCATCTCGCCACGGAGCACCCGGTCGACCAGGGTGCCGCCGTGAGGCCGAATTACGTCTGAGTATAGCTCGTTCAACGTCCTTACTCCTCCATCTATCTGCATAACAACGGCGCAAGTAACGTGAGTCTACCGCGCGACTCCGACCGCGAAGACGAGCACGCCTTGCGCCGTCTCGTAGATCTTAATACGGCTAACACGATTCTAGCACGACGGCCTACCGTGTCAACCCTTAATGCTGCGTCGTCTCGCCCATCGGTGATCTGACCTAGATCTTGCGTACGTAGACCCGGTGATTCTTGTAGGGCTTCGCTCCCAGGTTGATCAGATCCCGGCGCATCTGGACGGCCGATTCCGCCACCTGGGTTAGCTCTGCGTGGACGAAGCCCAAGTCACCCTTGACTGTCTTCGCCATCTCTGAATAGAGTAGGGCGTTGCCCCCCAGGCCCTGGAACTCTGGAACGATCCCGACCCCGTTCAAGGAGATCCAGTTGGTGCGCCGCATATCCAATAGTATGTGGAGCAGGCCAAGGGGGAGGAGGCTGCCGTTGGCTCGCTGCAGACCGCGCGACACGTCCGGGAAGCCCAGGATGAAGCCCACGATGTCGCCCTCGCGGAGGACGACCTTGATCAACTTGGGATTCGCTGCCAACACCAGGTCGCTGAACGTGAAATCAATCTCGTTCTCCGTCAGAGGATAGTACTCCCAGTTGTCGACAAACGTGCGGTTGTAGGCCGCGCCAATCCGGCCCTTCCAGCGTCTCAGCTCTAGCTTGGACTTGAAGCTGTGAACGGTGAGATTGCGACGCTTCTTGACTCTCTCAGCGACTCGATGGATGCGCTCAGGCACCTCAAAGTCCGCTAGTTTGATGTATGTGGAGATGAAGTCGACCTCTTTCTCGAAGCCGAGGCCCTCCACGAGATCAGGATAGAAGGCATAGTTGTAGTTCATCATCATCATCATCTGACGATGCTCGAACCCTTCTACCTGGATCCCGTATCCGTCGAAGGGACTGAAACCCTTGGGGCCCACGACCTCGTCCAGGCCCCTGGCCCGGGACCATTCAAAGGCCCGATCGAAAAGGGCCCGCGCGACTTCGTGGTCATTGGCACACTCGAAGAGGTAAAACTGGGCCTGGTGGCTGTCGTGGTATGCATTGAAGCGGCGATTCTCGAGGGCTCCGATCCGGCCTACATCTTCACCGTCCTGTTTGGCTATGAAGAAGTCGGCGTCGGAGTGTTCGTAGAAGGGGTGTTTCTCCCGGTCCAACATCGTCCGGATATCTGCGCGTAGGGGGGGAACCCATTGCGGGCAGTTGGCGTACAGCCTGAAGGGGACGTCCACGAAGCGCTGCACTTCCTGTCGCGACGTCGTGTCAACTCGCTCTACCGTGATCATGGTTGAACTCCTCTCTAATGATGCCTGAAGATAGGACTCGGTGGCCAGTGCCCGGACTGGGTCGCCCAAGGATGGGCAAAGAGCTGGCATCCCTAACCTGACGGAGGTGCGGAAGATCGTGTTGAGCCCGGCACCGTTCCCGGCACGTGCCCAACGGTTTGGTTCGCCGAGGCCGCGTTATCGCTCGCACAACAGAATGAGTAGGTACACCTCCATTCTACGTCGCTTTCCCTCGCTTGTCCATTCCTTCTCGATCGGGGCGACCTGGCTGGACAAAGGGCGCCTGCCTAGTAGAATAACACGCTCTCAGGCACGACGTTGTGCAGGCGTAAAACGTGCTGCGAAAACCCGCCCAACTCAAGTGCCTACGTCCGAGCTGTCCGCGTGACGGCAGTTCCCGTAGACTGGTTGATACCAGGAAGGATGCTGAATGTCATCATTGTCCGAACGTCTAGCAAAGGGGAAGGCGCTGTGGATCGTCCTTCTTGTCCTCGTGACCCTTTTCTGGGGGAACTCCTTCATCGCCATCAAACACATTGTCGCACACGTCTCACCCCTGGAGCTGGTAGCGTTCCGCTTCGTGCTGGTCGCTCTCACCTTCGCGGCCATCCTGCTGCCTACGCGGTGGGACGAGGTTCGAGATCTGATCCGAGAGGAGGGCTGGCGTTTGGGCTTCCTCGGGTTGACGGGCGCGATCCTATACAGCACCTTTCTCGCGTGGGGACAGACAGAGGTACCGGCCGGGATCGCCAGCTTGATCATTGCATTGAATCCCGCTTTCATTTACGCGCTCTCTCTGATCTTCCTGGGCGAGACGTTTCAGTGGGCGCGCGTCGTGGGTCTCGTGATTGCTTTTACCGGCCTGTTCGTCATTATTCGCTGGGGCAGCGGGGAGCAGCTAACCTCTGCCACGGCCAGGTACGTGTTCATCACCATGCTGGCTCCGTCCATGTGGGCCATCTACACGGTGGCGGGCAAGTCTGTGGTCGCCCGTCATCCGCCCTTCCTCGTCACGGGCGTCTCGATGATGTTTGCAGGCCTCTTCTCGCTCGTCTTCATACGGCCCTCTCTTCTGGCTCATCTACCCACTCTCCCGTTCTCGTTCTGGGGTGCCGTGCTTTTCCTCGGGTGGCCCTGTACTGTCTTTGCATTCTTTGTCTGGTTCGCCGTTCTGGAGCATCGTGATGCGAGCCGTGTGGCGGGTTTCATCTATCTGGTGCCGATGTTTGGCGTTTCGTTCAGCCAGTGGCTCCTGGGAGAGCCCATCACCGTGCCTCTCCTTCTGGGAGCTGCCATCCTCATCGTGGGCGTGGTCCTGGTGAACCGGCGTTGACCGAGCCCGCCATGGTCGACGCGGGCCCAACCCAGGGCGGCATGATGGTCTCGAGAGATGGACACACCCTCGTTGACGCATGTTGATCTCCCCGGGACGGCGTGCTATACTCCATACTGATCTGCACAACGACTCAACGGGCAGAGGTCGCTGCAGGGGCGGCCGACAAGCGCATATGGAGGTTGCTTGATGCTGTCAAGAGAAGAGGCTCTCGGGATTCTGAAGGCCAACATCGCGAACGAAAACCTACGCAAGCACCACTACGCCGTGGCGGCGGCCATGAGGGGTCTTGCCGGTCATTTCAATGGGGATCGCGACAAGTGGGAAATCGTCGGGCTTCTGCACGACGCCGACTATGAGGAGACGCGAGACGACCCTGAGCGACACGCTGCCGTAATCGCCGAGAAGCTGAGGCAGCGGGGCGTGGATGAGGAGATCATCCGGGCGATCGAGGCGCATAACTACGAGCGCCTGAACGTCGTGCCGGAGACGGATATGGAGTGGTCCTTGGTGGCGTGCGATGACCTTACCGGGCTGATCGTCGCCGTTGCCCTCGTCCACCCGACGAAGCTCGCCGGGGTCTCCGTGGACTCGGTGATGAAGAAGTTTGATTCCAGTTCCTTTGCCTCAGGGGCGGACAGGGACCGCATCCGTCTTTGTGAGGAGAAGCTCGATCTGCCGTTAGAGACCTTCGTGGGCATTGTGCTGGAGGCTATGAAGGATCGATCGGATCAGCTTGGCCTATAGCAACGGTGGACCCGACATCTTCGTCCTTGGCACCGCACGAACCGCGCCGCTAACGAAAAGAGCCGGGGCGAGCCCTCAGAGGCTGCCCCGGCTCTTGACCCGTCAGGCCAGCCGGCCGAGCACGATCAGCTGTCGCTCTCGGCCTCCGGCGTAGGTTCATCGACAAATGCGTCGCGGTCGTTCTGGACCAGCGCTGTGACGCTGTTCATGCTGACGTGTACGTAGTACGCTGATTCTGAGGATTTGACCACGTAACTCCCGTCATCCTCGTCCTTGGAGCCGAGCGTCAGGGTCACGGTCCCGTCACCGGTCTCCATGATCACCTCTGCCGTGGGGTCATCCAGGCCGTAGGCGGCCTTCTCCTCCACGCCAAGCGGGCTCTTGATCGTCACGGCGGCTGCGCGTCGGAGGACGGCTTCCACCTGGGTCTTGTTGAGGACCTCTCCCTCCGCCATCTCCGGTTCCACCATGGCCCACCCGTCGTCGTCGCGCTCGAAGACGAATGTCCCGTTGGCATTCTCCAACGTGAACCGCGCGACATCATCCTGCTGCACGCTGTGGTAGCTCGTGTCGATCCAGGTGCTCGTTGATGCGTTCACATCCCAGGTGGTGAGCTGGCTGGTCAGGTACGCCTCGCTCTCTCCCTCCAGCCGGAAGTGGACCGATCCGTACTGCGGCGAGGATCCAATGTAGAGCGTCTCGGTCCCGCCGCTGGACTCGAATTCGATCCGACGTGCGAAGTCATTGGCAGCCACCCGGAGGCGCTTGTGACTCGTGTCGCTCCTCGTCACCAGCTGGCCTGTAGTTAGCGCTGTCAGCTTCTCTAGGAGGGCTTCCACCTCCTCCGACTGGGCTGGATACTCGCCGGCATCGGGCATGACCCACTCGCCCGTCACTTTCTGGAGCGCGATACGATTGCCTTGGTCGTCCTCGATCGTGAGAGAGGTTACGTCCTCCTTCGCGAGGTCCGGAAAGAGCGGTTCCTGCTGACCGGCCGTCGTGGGTCTCGGCCAGAAGACGACAACGCTCAAGGCAATCTGCGCGACCAACACGGTCGCAAGGATCTTGTGATGGTTCTTGATCATTCGGTCACCTCCTACGCATCCCTGGTGGTCGAAAACGCGGCGGAACCGGCCACCTCGTCACGAGGCAGCAGCTCCATGGCCTCCACGTTGCGACGGCGGGAGCTCCACACGAACCCGATGACGACTAGGGAAAGCAACGCGGCAACGTAGTTGGCACCTTCCCAGAAAGACTGCTCTCCCTCGCTGAGTGGCGCAAGCACACGCGTCTGCGTGCCCCTCGTCCGGATGCTCAACAGGTCCAGATCCTCTGCGGACCAGGCGATGCAATTCTGGAGGAACTGCAGGCTGTTGAGATACCGGTCCTGTGTCAGGCTGGATGAGAGTTCGAAGACGATGTCGTCGACGAACTCCACGCTGCCGATTACAACCAGCCGCGACGTGTTCGGTGAGCTCTCGATCGTTCCCAGTGAAGAGGGCGGCGGCTCTGGCGTCGGCGTTCCCGGCTGCTCCGCCTGTTCGCCTTCTTCCGCTGGAGTCTCCTGCTCGAACGGCGAGGGTCTGTCCTCGAAGAAGCTATCAAAGGAGCCCTGCACTGAGACGGCGAGTGTATGCCGCTCGCGCTCCCCGCTGACGGGGAATCCCAGCTGTGGGTGAGTCTCGAAATCGGGTTGTATGGTTGTCTCCGTACGCGTCCAGGATGCTGGACTGGACTGCAAGAGCTCCGTCACCTCGCGATCGACATTCTGGTCCTCATCCACGATCACGGGCGACGCCCAGTTTAATGTCACCGCCGGCAGGTTGGAGACGATAGGGCTGTCCGACGCCATACCATCCTGCCGCACGTCGACGAAGAATGGGTAATCGAGCGCCTGGATCTCGCGTACCTGGGCCCCGCCCACATTTCGGGTTGTCTGCACAGGGAAAGGCTCGTTCTGCGGATCCATCACGAGAGACTGGTCAACCGTGATACCATAGTGGTCGAGCATTTCACGCAGCGTGCCCTCCAGCGGCCTGAGTCCCAGACCTCCCTGCATAGGATCTACCTGGATCCCGTAGTTGCCCGCACCGACGATGACCGCCCCGCCGCGCATCAGGTACTGGTCGATGGCGAAGCGTTCCTTCTCTGCCAGGCCCTGGGGACCGATGAGGACGAGGACATCGACGTCGGATGGGATCTGTCCCCCGCTCAGGTCGACGCTGCGCACCTCATACTCCTGCGCGAGAGACTCGCGAATCTGCTGCCAGCTGGAGATAGGCTGCTGCATCTGGCCCATCATATTTTGTTGCGGCTCCGTGGACGGCGTCCAGAGGCCCACGACCTGTAGGAAGCCAGGCGACATCCGCTTCAACGTGTTCTCGATCGAGGAACGAATGTCAGCCTCCGTCATCTCCCCCGAAGGATAGATCACCTGCTCCTCCTCTCCAACCCGCATCACCATGTGGAGGTAGTACGATTCATTGGAGAACAGCGAGGTGGCGAAGGGGCGGATGTCATACTGCTGGAAGAGCTCCTCCCGCGTAACGGCGCTGTCGGGCGCGTCCGGGTTCATCACCGCGTACGTGAATTTGCCGTCGGATTCATCGGCGATCGTCCCGGCGACACGCTCGATCGTCTCGGGAATGCCCGAAAGCTGCTCCGGCATCGTGTCGGGCGTCACGTAGACGCTTAGCTCCGCGGGTTCCTCCAGCGCTGCGAGTACAGCCTCTACGCTCTGGAACCCGTAGACGACTTTCTTGATCGCGCTGGTGAGGTCATATTCGAGGTTCCGGAGTTGGACATCGAGGCCGCCCCCGCCCGACTGTACCTCGATCAGATCCTGGAAGCCGAGCACAACGTGCTGGTCACCGTAACGGATCAAGACGTCAAAGTAGGAATTGATCACCGACTGCTCGTACCGGCCCGAGATCTGGAAGGGGCTGGGTGTGATCCCGTACGTCTGGTTCGCCTCGGCCTCCAGTTCTGGATACTCTGCTGGATCGATGATCTCCAGCTCCATCTTGTCCCCTGCGGCCACGTCATACTCGCGCAGCATGTCGCGGATCTCCGGAACCAGTGGGGCCAGCAGCGGGTGTGTCTTCTCGCTGAAGTAACCGCGCACCAGCAGCGGCTCCTGGAGGGTCGCCAGCAGATCCCGCGTGGTCTGCGATAGGGTGTACTGCCGGCTCTCCGTGAGGTCGAGCCGCAGCGCCTGAGCTTGGAGCGGGAAGGCCCATACGTTCACCAGCACCAGGTTCACGACGACCAGAATCGCCGTGATTCTCACGGCGAAGCGGTAGGGCCGCGTCCTTTCTCCGGTGCTCCAGCGCTTGGCGTGCAGCGAGACGCTGTTGAGGGTCAGGAAGATACCGGTCAAAGAGACATAGTAGAGGAGATCCCGCAGGTCGACGACGCCGCGCTCGATGCTCTCGAAGCGGCTGCCCGAGCCGATGGCGCGTAACACTTCGGCGACGGCGTCGCCGAAGAACTCTGTGACGCCCCGGGTCCCAATAAGGTAGAAGAGACCGCAGAGGAGGGCGGCCAGGATCAGCGCCACGATCTGATTGTCCGTGCGGGAGGATACAAAGAGCCCAATCGCTGTGTAGGCGGCAGCTAGCAGAAGGGCTGCCAGATATCCCCCGGCGACGGGTCCCCAGTCCAGGTTGCCCATCATCTCGACCGTGATCGGCAGGAAGATGGTCAATCCCAGGGCCACGCCTACCAGCGCCATCACGGCCAGAAACTTGCCGAGCACGAGCTGGATCGGTGAGACGGGCAGCGATAGGAGCACCTCCAGCGTGCCCGATCTCTCCTCCTCGCTCCACTGCCTCATAGTCAAGGCGGCGACGAGGAAGATCATCAGCACGGGCACCCAGCGGAAGAGCGGGCGCACATCGGCTATCCCGCGGGCGAAAAACGTATCGACCCAGAAGAAAGAGAAGAGAGTGACCGCCAGAAAGACGCCCACGAATATGAGGGCCATCGGCGAGCCGAAGTATCCCTCCAATTCCTTACGTGTGATTGAGAGCACTCTTTTCACAGTCGCAACACCTCCGAAATCGAAACTGAATGCTATGACGTCGTAGCCAACTCGTTGAAGACGGACTCCAGGGTTCGCACATCCTGCCGGAGTTCGCGCACAGGCCAGCCCTGCTCGCGTGCCACGTCGAACATGGCCGGGCAGAGATCGGCCGCCCCGTCCTTGCCCAGGACGCGATACGCCGGGAATCCAGTCTGTCCGCCGTCCACTTGCCCCTGCATCCTCTCGACATCTTGTGCTTCGGGGAGAGCGGAGAGTGTCGCCGCCACGCCGGGCACGTCCTCAGTCAGGACCAGGATGGCGTCCGACGTGGAGGCCAGCTCCGAGAGCTCCGCGTCAGCCCTGATGCAGCCGCTGATAAGGATGATGACGCGGTCGCACAGCGCCTCGACCTCCGAAAGGATATGGGTCGACAAGAGGACCGTGCTCCGCTCGGCCAGGCGGCGAATCAGACGCCGCACCTCGACCATCTGGGTCGGATCCAGGCCGATGGTCGGCTCGTCCAGAATGAGGAGCCGGGGCTTGTGGACGATGGCTTGGGCGAGTCCCACGCGTTGGCGGAAGCCCTTGCTCAGCTCACCGATGGGACGCCTGAGATGCTCATCCAGTCCCGTTGCATAGACGGCCTCCGATAGGCGAGCACGCCGATCCTCCTCGGGGATGCCGCGCAGCTCGGCCATCATCTTGAGGTAGCCCTGGACCGTCAGCTCCGGGTAGAGCGGAGCAGTCTCGGGCAAGTAGCCGATCTGCGCTTGAACCTCGCGGGTGTGCTCGAGGACGTCCCGGTCATTGACCACCACGGTGCCATCGTCGGGCTGCAGGCTCCCGGTGAGAATCTTGATGGTCGTTGTCTTACCCGCGCCGTTGGGGCCGAGCAGCCCGACGATCTCCCCTGGGGCGATGTCGAAGCTCACGCCCCGCAACGCCTCGATCGGCCCGTACGACTTGGTCACATTCTTGACGTCAATCATGCATAACCTCCTTTGCAGTTCCAGCGGTGAACGGAAGGCCGGCACCTTCGGGTCGGTGGTAAAGCCTGTCCCACGTGGGGACCGTCCATCACCGCGGGTTGAGAAGACGAGCTACGATGAAGACATTCCGTCTTGCCGTATCTTGCTCAGCATGCCCGGGATTCTAGCACGATCAGGCATAGTTTCAACTTCATCCGTCGGCGCAGCCAGGCGCGGACCCGCCGAGTTGCCCGCCGAACTGATCAAACCGACCACCGTGGGCGGAATCCAGGACACACGGGGCCGGGCCGGCGGTCATCCGGACCTGCGAAGAAACACAAGACTGAGACCCGAGGCCTTGCCGGAGGAGGCGGTTCTGCCCCTCCAACAAAGACATCGGGTCTCTGAGTCCATTATCTAACGCTGTTGTGCCGACATAGCCAATAAGGCTGTTCCAGGATGCCGGTCTACGCAGGTCATCTTGGTGGAAGCCGCTGCCGCTGCAGCGTCGTCGTCCTAGCTCAAATAGGGCCGCAGCTTGCGTCGGTAGCGGGGATGGCGAAGCTTCTTGAGTGCCTTCCCCTCGATCTGCCGGATCCGTTCCCGCGTGACGCCCAGCTTCTCGCCAACCTCCCTGAGCGTGTACGTGTCCGCGCCGCCCAGGCCGAACCGCATCCTTAACACACGTACCTCGCGCGGCGTCAGCGTGCTCAGGGCATCCTGAAGATCCTCGTGCAGCAGATGCATCTCCGTCCGCTGCGCTGGAGAGGGTGTGTCCTCGTCCTCAAGGAAATCCCCGAATTCGCTCTCCCCATCCTCGTCGATTGGCTTCTCAAGGGACAGCGGGCGCTGAGAGACGCCCATTAGCCAGCGAACCCGCTCCGGCTCCAGATCCACTTCCTCGGCAATCTCCTCGGGGGTGGGTCTGCGGCCCAGGTCCTGCTCGAGCCGCGAGGCTACCTGATACAGCTTCCGGATCCGGTCGTTTGTGTGAACCGGGATACGGATATTCCGCCCCTGCTGCTTCAACGTCCTCGCGACCGACTGTCGAATCCACCAGGTGGCGTAGGTGCCGAACTTGGTCCCGCGCTCATAGTCAAACTTATCGGCAGCTTTGATCAACCCGATATTGCCCGCCTGAATGAGGTCGAGGAAGGACAGCCCGCGCCCGCGGTACCGCTTGGCGATACTGACCACCAACCGGGTGTTGGCCCGAATCAAGTGGCTGCGCGCCTCCTTGCCGTCAGTGATATGGAGCTCAAGCTCCTCTCGCCTCTCCGGATCGTGACCGTTCTTCTCGAGCGCCTTCTGCGCCTCTTGCCCACGCTCCATCCGTTTCGCGAGCTGGACCTCCTCCTCTCGAGTCAAGAGTGGCTCGCGGCCCATCTCCTTGAAATAGAGGCTGACGGCATTGTCGATGGAGATCTCGCTTAGATCAGATGGCGCTGGTTCGTCCCTGCCTTCCTCTACAACGTCGCCCTCCAAATCGGGCTCCAGGGCCTCTGATTCGTTCTCGACGACCTGAATACCTTGCTCGTGCAGATACGTGAAAAAGCCCTCCAACTCGGAGAGGTCCTCCTCAGCCTCAGGGAAGGCCTCCATGATCTGATCTAGCGTGAGGTAGCCTTCTTCCTCCGCTTCGTCCAGGAGCCATCCGATGTCTTCGAACTGTTCCTCAATATCGTATCTCTCTAACACTAGAGTCCTCCTTGATTCGTACGGTGTGTCTAACCTCGCATCCGAATCACCGACCCAACCGCGAATGTCCTTCTATCTCCGACCCACCCCAACGGTTTCAGGTCCGATGATTCCCTAGCTGCGACCACACCTGACGAATCATCTGTGAACCGAATCTCATCCTTGGCGTTTGCGACGACTCATTCAGGACGATGGTAATGGCAAAGCCTGGGAAACCCCAAGGGACAAGAAACCCGGCTTCTCAAGAAGTCGGGCCTTAATGCAATAACTCAGCCTGCTGATCGGTATCGTTACCCTGTGACCTTATTCGCGCTCCGCCTATTTGGAACTTGATGGCCGCATCTGGCCAAGTGCTTTCTCCTCCAACCCGCCCGACTCAGTGACTTGACTTCTACTTCACTTCTACTATGCACTGAGTATGTCATAGGCCCATTGGAGTCCCATAGGAAACGTATATGAGAGACATTAGAAGAGCTCTACCTGGGTGGCAGAGCTCCTCAGTTTTCGGTAGATTAGGCACACTATAATGGCTTTCGCCGATTATGTCAACTCGCTGTCGGAGGGCTCGCCTTCGCTCCGTCTCACGGATCCTCCGGACGACGGCCCAGCGTCACCTCCACGGCCATCTCGCGAGCACCGCGCAGGATATCCACCGTAACCCGATCCCCGGGCTGAGTCTCCTCGACCAGATAGACGATCAGGTCATCCATCGTTCGCACGGGTTGCCCCTCGATAGCCACAATGATGTCACCTCCAACCTGAAGTTCGACCCCGTTCTGGCTGATGCGCCGATCCGATCCCTCAAGCCCAGCATCCTCCGCGGGGCTCTCGTCGACGACCTCAACCACGAGTGCTCCGCGCTGGTCCGCCGGAAGATCCATCGCCAATGCGGTCTCGCGTTCCAGGTCCTGCCCCACGATGCCGAGCCAGGCGTAGGTGTAGCTGCCCTCCTCAATCAGCACTGGTACCACTTGCTCGACGATGCGACCCGGAATGGCGAAGCCGACCCCCGCTGAGACCTGGTCCCGCGAAAGTATCATGGTGTTCACCCCAACGACTCTTCCATCTCGGTCGAGCAGCGGCCCCCCGGAGTTCCCCGGATTGATAGCGGCGTCGGTCTGAATCATCGCCGGTATGCTGAAGCTGCTGGTGCCAGACGGCAACGTACGGCCCAGGGCGCTCACCACACCGGTCGTCAAGGTCCACTCCTGGCCAAATGGGTTGCCAATGGCAATGGCGCGCTGCCCAACAAAGACCTCGTCCGAATCCGCCACTGTCACCGGGAAGAGTCGATCTGCCGATCGGTCGACTCGGAGGACGGCCAGGTCGGAGTCTGGGTCCGTCCCCACGATTTCCGCTGATACCGTGGAACCGTCGAAGAACGTAACCTCAACCTCCTCGGCGTGCTGCACGACGTGGTAGTTCGTGATGACGTGACCATCTCTGTCCCACACAAAACCGGACCCTTCACCGCGCTGGTAGAAGTCGTCAGGACCCTCAGGCAGTCCCGGCCAGCCCGGGATCTCGAACCGGGGCCTTTCCGCGCCCGAGACGCGCCTGACAACCCGGATGTGAACCACGGAGGGGGCGACCCGCTCATAGATGTTGGCTACGAGGCGCTCTTCCACGTCTGCCTCCTCCAGGATGTCGGCGGGGATGGGGGTCGGCAAGGGGCGGTCCTCTTCCTCAAAGGGAGTCGCCGCTGCCTCATCGCCCGGGCCGAGGAGGGAAGGCGCGACCTCCGCCTCTTCCCCGTTTGACGCAAGCTTCCTCACCTGAGGGCCAAGCAGAACGCCCGCCAGACAGCTCCCTGAGACGAGCATCACCACGACCAGAATCGCTAAGACGCCGATGATCAGCTTCTTACCCATGACAACAAGCCTACCTTTCCAATCCCCGCTGCCTAAGCCAGCTTACGCTCCCATAACTAAGACGCACAGGCTCCCTTCAGGGTTCCACAGGGCCCGAAGGGGGCCTCAGCACACCTATTCGCATCCCCAGTCACCCTGTCGGCCCGGCGCCACGTCTCCTTCCCAGCTACCTTCAGACAACTATTTATCACAACAGAATCAGATCTCCGTAGGAGCCGCGTAGGAGCCCCGTTAGAACCAGTTTGATTCGACGCGTCCTACCCACACTCGCAGTCCTGAGGCTCTCGCCCATCCCTCTAGCCTTCACCGGCCCATCGCCCACATGGCCGCCTGCACTGAGAAGCTCCTCTACCTGGGAGAACGGGAGATGTCGCCTGATACCCACGTCTGCCGCCAGGAGGCTCCCGAGGCGGGGCTCTCCTGCTGATCGGCATCACAGACCGGTGGCGTTCTGGGCTGTCGCCAGCCGGGCCTAGGTACGTTGTCAGAGATGGCGTTTATGCACCGCGCTCCGGATTGCGCTCACACCCGCCGTTCCGTACGCCACGGCGAATTGGGAGAGGACGATCTCGCGGGTGATCACTACGCTGTCGCTCACGACACATTCTCCGGGGTTGTTCCGTACACGCCGTGCGACCGGGCACTGTTCCATCGTGCCGTGCACGAGAACGCCCAACAATCGTCGTCCTGTGCCGGGACATTGCCTCGGCCCTCTTTCGTGCCTATAATAGGCGTGCTGCTCGGGTCAGGCAAACGATGGGATCTATGCACACCCGATGCCTGGCGGGACTTCAAGGACATCATGTCCTTGTCGCGCCGATGCCAGGCCGAGGGATCTGGGGGAGCCTTGAAAAGAGCCACAAGAAGACTTGCGATACTCGCCTTGCTCACCGCCAGCCTTCTTACCGGCTGCCGGGTTATGGGACTCTTTCACCGCGAAGTCTCACATCCGCCGGCGCCTTCTGCCCTCCCTCTTCCGGCGATCCCGCCGGATACGTCGGCCACGCCCCAGGCGCCGCCGGAGGATGATGAGGCGTCTGGTCTCCTGGCGACACGCGTGATCCCGCCAGAAGATGAGATCAGGCTGCCGCCCGGTTTCGGTATCTCGGTCTTTGCCGACGGTCTGCGCGGGCCGCGGATGATGTCGCTGGGTCCGGATGGACACATCTACGTCGCCGAGCGAGGCGCTGGACGGATTGTGCGCCTGCCCGATCGGGACGGGGATGGCGTGGCGGATGCCGTAGAGGTCGCGGCCGAGGGTCTCAATGGGCCCAGCAGCATCGACTTCTACCAGGATGGTTCGCTCTACGTGGGTGAGACCCAGCGTATCCTCCGGTTGCGCGATCGGGATCGGGACGGACAGTTTGAGGAGCGGGACGTGGTCATTGGGGGCTTGCCCTCTGGCGGACACAATACGAGGACGGTCCTCTTCAGCCCTGACTGGAGGTTCCTCTACGTCTCCGTCGGCTCGTCGTGCAATGTATGCGTCGAGGAAGACGAGCGCCGGGCCACCGTGATGCGTTATCGTCCTGATGGGACTGAGGCTGTGGTTTTCGCCGAGGGGCTGCGGAACGCTGTCGGCATCACTTTCCGCCCTGGGACGTCACAGCTGTGGGCCTCAAACAACGGCAGAGACTGGATGGGGGACAATCAACCGCCGGAGACGATCTATCTAGTAGAGGAGGGAGACGACGCAGGCTGGCCCCGATGCCACGCAGGACGGATCGTCGATCCCGATTACGGCAACCAGGGAGCCTGCGAGGGCGTCACGGATCCTGCAGTGGAGATGCAGGCTCACTCCGCTCCGCTGGGGCTGACCTTCTATGCGGGGAAGCAATTCCCGCCGGACTACCAAGGAGACCTGTTCGTAGCTTTCCACGGGTCGTGGAACAGAACCACACCGACCGGGTACAAGGTGGTGCGCGTCCCAGTGCAAGGCACCGAGACTGGAACGGTAGTGGACTTCGCCGTAGGTTGGCTCCGGCAGAATGGATCTAGCTGGGGCCGTCCCGTCGATGTGATGACGGCCCCAGACGGGAGCCTACTGATCTCGGACGACGCTCAGGGCTTCATCTACCGGGTCTTCTATCACGGCACGTAACCATACACGAATCATCCCGATGCCCGAGGATTCGATGTCCCCTAGTGTCTCACAAGAGAGGACCACGCCGCTCCATCGTGACCCGAACCTCCTGATCATCTTTGGGATTACCTTGATGGCCGTGCTCGGTGTCTCGAGCATCACGCCAGCCTTCCCGGAGATCGGGCGCGCGTTTCACCTCTCTTCGCAAGCGGTGGCGAATCTGATCACCGTCTTCACGCTGCCGGGTGTCTTCCTGGCGCCTCTTGTAGGCCTGCTGGTCGACCGATGGGGCCGAGAACCGATCCTTGTTCCAGCCTTGATCATTTTTGGCCTCGCTGGATCCGCCTGCGCACTGACCCAGAGCTTCGTTGTGCTTCTCATTCTCCGGTTCGCACAGGGTGTGGGTGCTTCCGCTCTGAGCGTCCTCTACCTCACACTCATTGGTGATCTCTACTGCGGTCAGGAACGGGCTGCCGCTATGGGCTACAACGCCAGCGTCTTGAGTGTGGGCACCGCCTTCTACCCGGCCATCGGGGGGGCGCTGACCGCGCTGGGATGGCAGTATCCCTTCGTCCTTGCCATCCTGGCGATCCCGCTGGCCTGCATCGTCCTGGTTGCCCTGGAAAACCCGGAGCCGGACAGGGAGCAGAAGCTTGGGGCGTATGTTTCCCAGGCCTGGGAGAGCGTCAAGCACGTCAGAGCCATCATCTTGTTCGTGCTCACGCTGCTGGCTTTCTTCATCATCTACGGAGCCTACCTGGCCTATCTTCCGTTCTTGATGGAGCGGAGCTTCCAGGCTTCGTCTTGGGAGATCGGCTTGAGCATGTCCGCGATGTCATTGGCGACCGCCGTGACGTCATCCCAGCTTGGCACGCTGGCAGGCTGGCTCGGCGAGAAGATGCTTCTACAGT